>Ga0316363_10000988_pt1 | contig 28032 bp, 23 predicted proteins | sample Sb_taG_3_FD_200459 | JGI IMG/M metagenome (GOLD analysis project Ga0316363, IMG submission 200459) | Peat soil microbial communities from Weissenstadt, Germany - Sb_50d_a_PC metaG (v2) (version 2) | ecosystem: Environmental > Terrestrial > Soil > Wetlands > Peat | place: Germany: Weissenstadt...
CGCACCGTGAACGACCTTCGGCAAGCCGCGCCCACTAGCCCTTGGCTCGAGCAGGCGCTGCTGTCGGCGGCCAATCTGCACCTGGTTCACCACGAGTACGACCAGGCCCTCGACGCGTTCCGCGAATTGCAGCAGCGCTTCCCCAACGGATCGCATGCCTCCTACGCCCACTGGAAAGCCGCGTGGCTGACCCTGCGCCAGGGCCACAACGACGAAGCCAAGAAACAGTTCGATGAGCAGATTGAGCGGTATCCGGCGGGCAACGAGGTATCTAACGCACTCTACTGGCGCGCCCGTCTCGCCGAGGAAGACAACCAGCCCGCCATGGCGCGGGCCTATTACCAGAAGTTGTCCGATCGCTACCGGAATTATTACTACGCCGTGCTGGGCCGCGAGCGGATGAAGAACCCCGTCGTCTCGTCCCAGACGATGGATCCGCCGGAACAGTACGCCGTGCTCGACCGCATTGCGCCGCTCGATGCCGCCCGGGTCACGCCCTCTGACCCTCCCGCCGACGATCTGCACCTGCAGAAGGCGCAGTTGCTCGCCAACGGCGGCCTGGTGGATTTTGCCGCGCGCGAGGTGCAGGCCGCGGCCAGCGCCGACGGCGGCAGTTGGGGACCGTCCGAAACCGCGCAACTCTTCGCCGATACTGGCCATTATGACCGCGCCATTGAATTGATGAAGCATTCCGTCCCTAGTTATTTCGCGGTGGATATTCCCGACCTGCCGCGGTCGTACTGGGAAGCGCTGTTTCCCCGCGCCTATTGGACGGACCTGAAAAAGTTCTCGCAGAGCAATAACCTCGATCCGTATCTGGTGGCGTCTCTGATCCGGCAGGAGTCGGAATTCAACCCGGCCGCGGTTTCCCGCGCCAACGCCGTGGGCCTGATGCAGTTGCTGCCGCGAACCGGCAAGCTCGTTGCCAAGCAGGAAAAGCTCAAGCGCTACAGCCCGAGCCAGTTGTACACCCCGGGAGTCAATCTGCAGTTGGGGACGCGTTACTTCCGCGGTATGGTGGACCAGTTCGGCGGAACCTTTGAGTATGCCCTCGCCGCCTACAACGCCGGTTCCGACCGCGTGGTCGAGTGGCTGGGACAGGGCAAGTACCGCGATGCGCCTGAGTTCGTCGAGTCCATCCCCTTCACCGAAACCCGCGAGTACGTCCAGGCCATCGTGCGCAACGCGGGCGTCTACCGGCAGCTTTACGGAGCCCCGTAGAACCGGCCACCCATTCACTTGTCATTTTGAGCGGAGCGGCCGGTCGCGAAGCGAACGGCTGCAGTCGAAGAATCCCTACCCGCTACACAGACACTTCTCTCGATTCGAGTTTTGACAGGGCGCGGCTCCCAGCTGCGCCGTCAGTGCCTCAAGAATCACCAGCCGCTTTGGCCGCCGCGGCTAGCCTGTCGGCGCTTCGTCCTTCGGCGTCTTGTGGAACAGAATCTCGATCACCAACAACCCCGCCCCAATGACAATCGAGCTGTCGGCCAGATTAAACACCGGCCACTGGTACTGCTTCACATAGAACAGCAAAAAGTCCACCACACGCCCGCTGACAACGCGGTCCCACAGATTCCCCGCCGCGCCTCCCAAAATCAACGACAGCGCGATCCCGCTCATCGTCAAAGCTCGAGTCTGTTTCCACAGCAGCACTGACACAACTGCCATCGCGACCACAGAAAATGCAATCAGCAGCCCGGTCTTCCAGTGCGCCGGTGAATCGGCGAACAGGCTGAATGCCGCCCCGGTGTTCTCGGTGTGCGTGAGCCGCAAGAATCCTGGAATGATCTGAACGTGGGCGTAGAGCGCAATGCGTGAGGCTGCGAGGTGCTTCGTCCAACGGTCTACGAAGACTACGAGCAGGGCAAGTAAGAAATGCACGAAACGGGCGGAGTTCTTGGTCATCAATTAACGCTGCGCTTCCAGTTCTTGCAGCACCGCGCTGCAGCGCTCGCACACCGTCGGATACGTCTTGTCCTCGCCCACCCGCGTCGAATAGTTCCAGCAGCGGTCGCACTTGGCGCCCTCCGCCTTCCTGACCTCGACATGCACGCCACCCGTCCCGTTGCCCGAGCCCTGCGCCAGCGTAACCGCAGAAACGATGAACAGATAGCGAAGCTGATCCGCGTAGCGCTTCAGCACCGGGTAGGCCGGATCCGCCACCGTGATCGCCACCTGTGCTTCAAGTCCTGTGCCGATGAGCTTGTTGTTGCGAGCCTCTTCCAGCGCTTTGAGCACCTCGTCGCGCACCGAGCGCAGGCTTGCCCAGTCTGCGCCGGACGCGGCGTCCTCCGCAGCAACCGCGGCGTCGCCCAGAATGTCGGCCGGGGCAGGGAACTTCGCAACGTGTACACTTTCCTCACGCGTGTCAGTCTTGGGCAAATGCTGCCAGACTTCCTCACAGGTAAAACTTACGATGGGCGCAAGCAGCCGCGCCAAAGCTTCGCCAATGCACCAGATCGCTGTCTGGGCACTGCGTCGCGCCCGCGATTTCGGCGCCGAGATGTAAAGCCGGTCTTTGAGCACGTCGAAGTAGAACGCGCTCAGGTCCACAATGCAGAAGTGATTTACCCCGTGATAGATCCTGTGGAAGGCAAAGTCGTCGTACCAGGTTCGCGCCTCGGCCGCAAAGACGCAGGCCTGGCGCAGCATATACTGGTCGAGTTCTTCCATTTGTTCAAACGGCACCTCTTCTGTCACCGGGTCGAAATCGTAGAGATTTCCCAGAATGTAGCGGAACGTATTGCGGATTTTCTTGTAGTTCTCGCCCACCCGCTGCATCAGTTTTTCCGACCCCACCACGTCCTCGCGGAAATCCACCGACGCCACCCACAGCCGCACGATCTCTCCGCCCAGCCGTCCGGCAATGTCCACCGGATCCACATCATTGCCCCGCGACTTCGACATAGCCTGGCCTTTTTCGTCCAGCGTCCAGCCGGGCGTCACCACGCCCTTGTACGGCGGCGTGGCGCGCGTCCCCATGGCGCAGAGCAGGGAAGACTGAAACCAGCCGCGGTACTGGTCCCCGCCCTCCAGGTAGAGGTCGGACGGCCAGGGATAATCCGGCTCGTCCGCCTGCTTCTTTTCGGCGATCGAATTTTCGGCGAGCAGTGCCAGATAACTCGCGCCTGACTCCAGCCATACGTCGAAAATATCGGTTTCCTTCTCGAACTTCACGCCGCCGCAGTGTGGGCACTTCGTCCCCGCGGGCAGCATTCCATCGGACTCCGCTGTGAACCACGCATCCGCTCCCGACTTCGCGAACAGCTCGACCACCTTGCGGTTGACGGCCTTGTCGTTGAGCGGCTTGCCGCAGCCCTCGCACAGAAACACCGCGATTGGCACACCCCACACCCGCTGCCGCGAGATGCACCAGTCCGGCCGCGTGGCAATCATGTTGGCCATGCGCTCTTCGCCCCACGCCGGGTCCCACTTCACCTTCTTGATTTCTTCGAGCGTGCGCGCCCGCAGCGTATCGTTCGCTCCCGCTCCCCCCGGCATCGGCGTTTCCATGGAAATAAACCACTGCTCGGTGGCCCGGAAAATCACCGGATTGTGGCAGCGCCAGCAATGCGGATACGAGTGCTCCATCTTGTCCGAATGCAGCAACGCTCCGCGCTTCCGCAATAGCTCGATGATCAGCGGATTCGCCTTAAAGACGTACTGGCCGTCATACTCCGGCAGTCCGTTGCGCAGGATGCCTTTTTCGTCCACGTTGCTGGTCGCATCCAGCCCGTATTTCACTCCCGTGGCAAAGTCTTCCGCGCCATGCGACGGCGCCGTGTGCACCACGCCCGTGCCCGTGTCCATGGTGACGTAGTCGGCCAGCACACCAAGAATTTTGCGATCCAGAAACGGATGCTGAAAGTTCAGCCGCTCCAGCTTCCGCCCGGGAAACCGTGCTAGGACATGGGTTCTCTTGCCACCACTTGGAATTCTGTCAATTTGTGTTTGCTCTGCAACCAGGGGCGCAAGTTTTTGGGCGACAATATAGACCTCATCGCTCGCCCCGCCTTCCAGCGCCACATACTCCTCATCCGGATGGAAAGCCACCGCCATCGAAGCCGGCAATGTCCATGGAGTGGTCGTCCAGATGATGGTCGAAACTTTCTTCCCCGCCAGCGCCGCATCAATCTTCGCCGGATCGTCCAGCAGTCCGTACTTCACCCACACCGTCGGGCTGGTGTGGTTCTCATACTCCACTTCCGCCTCGGCCAGCGCGGTCTCATCATGCATGCACCAGTAGACCGCCCGCAGTCCCTTGTAAACGAACCCATTCTCATAGAACGAATAAAACGTCGAGAGCACCACCGACTCGTACTGCGGAGTCATGGTCGAATAGGGCCGGTCGAAGCGCCCGAAGACTCCAATGCGCTTGAACTGCGTCCGCTGCAGGTCGAGATACTTCTGGGCGTATTTGCGGCAGGCCGCGCGCACGTCGGAGGGGTGCATCTGCAGCTTCTTGCCGCCCAGTTCCTTGTCCACTTTGATCTCGATGGGTAGCCCGTGGCAGTCCCATCCGGGAACGTAGGGCGCGTCAAAACCCGCCATGGTCTTCGACTTGACGATGAAATCTTTCAGGCACTTATTCAGCGCGGTTCCCAGGTGAATGGGCCCGCTGGTATAAGGAGGGCCGTCATGCAGGATGTACCGCGGCGCGCCCTTGCGCGCTTGCCGGATGCGTTCATACAGCCCCATCTGCTCCCAGCGCTCCAGCATTTTGGGCTCGTTCTGGGGCAGGTTGGCCTTCATCGAGAAGGCGGTTTTGGGCAGGTTGATGGTCGCTTTCAGTTCGAGCGGCACTCCGTCGCGTCTCCCAAATGATTGAATCTTTTCATTATAGGGAGTGGGGCAAGGAACGTCCATGTATGCGGGCTGATGTAGTGGCTTGGTTTGGAAAAAAGGATTAGCCAATTTTCCGGGGCGTCATCCTGAGCGCAGCCGTTTTTCAGGCGGAGCGAAGGGTCTTGCGTGCAGACCGGCGCCGCATCCAGAAAATCCCGCATGCGAGATCCCTCACCTGGCTGAACTGCGCCGGGTTTGGGATGACGCCTTCAAGAGGCGTCCGGCGAGGCGGAACCAAACCGCGCCTGACCGGCGGCAGGACATGTCTCTCCGAGGTAACCGTCCCATCGAAATGCACTGTCGGAAACCCGCGAGTAGAGTTACAATTTTATAAAGCAGCGGGAGAACTGGCCCGATTGTGTCGGGGAGGGCCGAAGGGTACCTCATCCGCAAAATCGAGCTGAAATGAAAGCAACTTATCGCGGGCATCGCTCATCTCTGTAAGCAGGGGATTCCACGGCAGTTAAGCTAGCTTCCCCAGCCCTGGCGGCGAGCATCACCCAGACCGGAATTATGGGAACGGTACAGATTAATCCGAACGCAGCAGCCCAGGAGCCAGAACTGCACCTCTGTCTGGGCGCGCAGAGCTTTGAAGAACCCCTGTGGAAATCTCTCACCCAACAACTGGACGATTTCTTCTTTCCCAAGAAACTCCCTCCGCTCAAGCTGGAATCGAAGCCGGAGCCGGTCAAAGACATCTGGGGCTTCTACAACAATAGAAGAAACGGCGCACTGGGTTCGACCGGCGTGCACATTCTGATCGCGGCAGTCATTGTCGCTGGAACTCTGATTGGGCGGCACGTCGTGAAGGCGGCCACTCCCACGGCCAAAGTGACCGTCCTGGTTGATCCCGGTGACTTGCCCATTCTGAAGCCCGGCAAAACCCAAGTGGGCGGAGGCGGTGGAGGCGGCGATCGCGACGTACTGGCGGCCAGCAAGGGTCGGCTGCCCAAGTTCTCCATGCAGCAGATCACACCCCCCGCGGCTGTGATTCGCAACCTGAATCCAAAGCTGGCCGTCGAACCGACCATCGTGATTCCACCTCAGGTTCAACTGGCGTCGAATACCATGCCCAACCTGGGCGATCCCATGGCCCACGCCGTCATCCCGTCCAATGGAACTGGCTCCGGAAGCGGCATTGGTACAGGCAGCGGCGGCGGCGTCGGATCAGGCACCGGTCCGGGCTTTGGCCCGGGCGAAGGCGGCGGCACTGGCGGAGGCATCTTCCACGTGGGCAACGGGGTGAGTCCGCCGATTCCACTGAATAAGCCTGAGGCGGAGTTCTCCGAAGAGGCCAGGAAGGCGAAATACCAGGGCAACTGTGTGGTGGGAATGGTGGTCGGCGCCGACGGCGTGCCCAGGCAGATCCACATTGTCAGCTCGCTGGGAATGGGGCTCGACGAAAAAGCTTTGGAGGTCGCCGCGAAATATCGCTTCAAACCGGCGGAGAAAGATGGTCACCCCGTGGCCGTCGCAATCGCACTGGAAGTGGACTTTCACCTGTACTGAGACCACCCTCTAAAAGTCTGGATTTGGGCGGTGCGCCTTGGGGTAGCGCAGCGCTTCAGCGCTGCGATCAGGCCACCGTCTTGAACCGCCGAGGTTACCCTCGCGAGTCAAACTCGCGAACCTCAAACTTTTCTCAGCACCGTGAATTGCACCACCCCCCTCGTACGGAATCCCAATCGTTCATACAGTTCCACCGCCCGCACATTGTCCTGTTTCACATGCAGAAATGGCGTTTCCCCGCGATCGCGGATGCCCCGCATGATCTCCATCATGAGAATTCGGGCATGACCTCGGCCCGTGTGCTCCGGGTGCGTGCACACGGCGCTGACCTCGGCGTAACCCGGTACTTTGAGCCGCTCGCCGGCCATCGCGATCAGCCGTCCCTCCGACCGCATGCCAAGAAATTTCCCAAGTTCGTAAGTCCGTATCCCAAACGGCCCCGGCTTGGTCAACGCAGCCAGTTCCACCATTTCGGGTGAGTCTTGCTTGCCAAGTTCCGCGATCGCGAGTGTGGAATCTGTCCGCGCCCCGGACGCACCGTTGCCGCTTTCGCAGACCATCTGCAGACCCGGAAACGCAATGACCACGTCCCACCCCGGCAAAGGCTCGTAGGGTGCGGCGAGCGATAAGGTCGCGGTTCCGCCCGGGCCCACCAGTCCCGCTAGCGATGCGTACCCTCGCAGGCTGGGCTCAAGAAACGCAGTCAGCGAAGTGACCTCGCGCGGAAATCTGCGCGCCTCATCGAACGTCTCGGCAAACGCGCTTTGCCGCGTGGTGAGGGCCTGCCAGATCACGTTGTCGAGTGCGTGCATGGAATATTGGATTGTCGTGCAGGTTGTTTGGAGTCTTCTATCCGAGTCTTGCGCCCAAATTATTCTTTCAGATCCACGTGCTGCACGTCCTCGATAGGATGCCCCAAAAATCGCTCGCCCAGCCGACGGAATTTCTCCACCGAATCGGTAGCGAAGAACTTCAGCCGTGGCGCGGCACGCCGTTCTTTCTCGTCTGCAGGCGTGGCTGGCAAAAGCTGCCGCAAATGCGCAGCGACTGCACGGGCCGTGGATTCAGCCGAGTCCACGATGCTTACGTGGCCCGGCGCTACGCGATGCAGCAAGGGCTTCAGCAGGGGATAGTGCGTGCAGCCCAGAACCAGCACATCGGCATCCGCGAAACCGTCGGCAAACGCCTCCGCCAGGTAGATCCGCGCGACCTGCTCGGTGACGGAGTGTTCCACCCATCCCTCTTCCACCAGAGGAACCAGTAGCGGGCACGCTTTTTCCCGCGCCTGCAATCCGCGGGCCTCCAGCGCCTTCCGGTACGCATGGCTGCTGATGGTGGCCTCGGTTCCAATCACCACGATCCGCCGGTTCTTGCTTGCCGAGGTCGCCGCCTCCGCCCCCGGCTCAACCACCCCCACCACCGGCACATGAGCCGCTGCCGTAATCCGGTCCAAAGCCAGCGCCGTCGCCGTATTGCAGGCGATCACCAGCATCTGCGCCCCGTGAGATTCCAGGTAATGCGCCGCCTCGACGGCGTATCGCGCCACCGTCTCGACCGACTTCGACCCGTAAGGCAGCCGCGCCGTGTCGCCAAAGTAGGCATAATCGGCCCCGGGAATTACTTCAAGTAAAGCTTTAAGGACAGTCAGTCCCCCAAAGCCGGAATCAAATACGCCGATAGTGGGATGCCGGGCAGTCATTCTGTTGGCAGGCAGCATTCCGATGATAGCAGCCGGGAAGAAGCTGCTGCGGTGATGAGAAGTGTTCCTATGGCTGGATTTACGAAGCTGGATCTACGAAGGCCGTTCGCCCTTCATTGCACCTGAGACGAACCCAGAAAACTCGCTGGCACGCCCGCAGCACGGCCCCGCCGGAATCGGCGCTCCATGCGGGCAAGTGCGCGGATGGCCCAGGAACGCGCAGATCTTGTCCGTAGCCTCGGGCGAGAGAATGTGCTCGAACTTGCACGCCTGCTGCTCGATCTCGGATTCGCTGTCCATGGCCAGGCTGTCGGTGAAAAGCCGCTCCGCCAGCCGGTGCCGCCGGATGATGCTCCCCGCGCGCTCGCGCCCTCGCGGCGTCAGTTCCACGATGGCCGTCCCGTCGCCCACCGACGCCGACATCGGCTTGAGCGCGTCGTGGCACGGATTCACAAACGGCTTGTGATCGTGCGCCTGCGGCGGATGCGGCGCGGAAACCACCAGCTCCAGCTCGATCATCCGCTCAATCGCCATGCTGACCGGGAGCGCTCCATGCACTTCCATGCGCTCCACTTCGGCGATCTCGCCGTGCTCCTCCAACACCCACAGCTCTTCCAGAACTTCGTCCAGTTGCTCCTCGTCGGCCATGGAGAAAACTTCCTGCGCCGCGATCTTTCCGTGATGCAGCTCAATCCGCCGGTCGGCCAGCCGCGCCACCACCGGATCGTGCGTCACCATCACAATGGTTCGCCCCTGCTGGTGAAACTCGCGCAGCAGGCGCAGCACAATTTCTTCGTTCTGCGCGTCCAGATTCCCCGTCGGTTCGTCGGCCAGAATAATCCGCGGATCGTTGATCAGCGCCCGCGCAATGCACACTCGCTGCTGCTCTCCGCCCGAAAGCTGCGAGGGCAAATGATGCGCCCGGTCGCCCAGCCCCACCCGCGTGAGCGCCTCAATCGCTTCCTTCTCATCGGTCATGCTGTGAAAATACTGCGCCAGCATGACGTTCTCCACTGCCGTCAGAAAGGGAATCAGATGGAATTGCTGAAAGATGAATCCAATTTTCTCCGCCCGCACGCGATTCAGATCGGCCGACGAAATGCCCGCCACGTTCTGTCCATCGAGCCAGATTTCACCGGACGAGGGCCGGTCCAGGCACCCGATCAGATTCACCAGCGAAGATTTCCCCGATCCCGACGGCCCCATGATTGAGAGCCATTCTCCCTTGGCCACGTGCAGGGAAATGTGATCGAGCGCATGAATGGAGCCGTTCTCCTTGCCCGATCCATTCCCCGCTTCCTTGGCAGGGTAGAGTTTTGTGACGTCCTTGATCTGAATCATTTCACTTCACTCTCCCCTCAGAATCACCGCTGGCTGCACCCGGCGCAGCAGCGAGATCGGGAGAATCGCCGACAACAGCGTCACCACCATGCTACCAGCCAGCACCACCGGCAGCACGCTGAACCGCGGCGCCACGGAGGCGTGAAAGTTAACCCGCCCAATCCAGGCAGCAATCCCGATACCGATCAGGAAGCCAATCAGCGCCCCGGTCGCGCCCAGCGCCGCCGCTTCTGCCGCGAAAAATCCATTCAGCAGCCGTCCCGAAGCCCCCAGCGCCTTCATGATGGCGAAATCGCGCCGCCGGTCAAACACCCATCCCATCAGCGTGGAAAGCACACATAACGCCGACGTCAGAATAATCAGCGCCGCCGCAGCCAGCAAAGTCGCGCGCGTCTTGCCCAGCACTCGCGCCTCGCCCTCCACGATCTGCCGCACCGGACGCACCTCAGCCGCCGGAACCGCCTGCGCCAGTTGATTCATGATCGCAGCTACTTCCTCCGGATCGCCGTTTGCCGCTACTTCGATCGTCGAAGGCTGCACTCCGCTCCAAGCCACAAAATCCACCAGCGAAATGTAGATGCGGCTGTCCTCCGCCGCCCCGGTCTGAACCGTGCCTGCAGGCTCCACATGCAAAGTGCTCCCCTGAAAACTCAAATCAAAGCTCTGATCTTTCAGCGCCTGATTCTTTGGAGCCACAACCGCCATCGCGCGCACTCCAATGAGCCCTGGGTGCCCCATTTCTCGCGCGTTTTCTGCGCGAGCAAGCTTGCCCTGAGCTTGCCGAAGGGTGGGGACTTCCGACGGCCACGCGCTCACCGACCACCACCGATCCAACTGCCGCACGCGTTCGAAATCCACGCCCGCCACCACAATCGGCTGCCCGTCGCTCGCGCGCGCCACCAGCAGCGCAAACGGCGCCGCGATACCGTGTCCCGCCAGCACCGAATCCACATGCGCCAACGCATCAGCGGGCAGGGAAGCGCCGTCCCGGCCGACCAGAATCACGTTCGCCCCATAGTTGCGGAACTCCCGCCGCAACTTGGCCTGCACGTCCACGTAAAGATTCAGCATCGCCGTGGCCACCGCTGCCGCCACCACCATGGCAAACAGCGCCGAAGCCGCGCGGCCCCGCCGCAACACCGCCGCCCGCACCAGCATGCGCAGCAGCATGGAAGTATGCGGAACGTGTGCCCGGCTGGCCGCCAAATCCTGCGCCGGATGCGATATAGGCGCGCTCATAGCTCACCTCGCAGGGCGAATACCGGATCCATCCCCACCGCACGCCGGATGGCCGCCGCGCTGCCCGCGAAGGTCACAATCACCGCAATCGCCAGAATGACCGGCAACAGCACCGGCTGAATCGAAATTTGCGAATTGAAAATGGATTGCCCGATCTGGTGCGCCAGCAGCGCTCCCGCCCCGAACCCGATCAACCCACCGAACAAAGCCAGCAGCAGTGCTTCGGCAAAGAAAACCGCCGCCACCGCCAGCTTGCCCGCGCCCAGCGCCTTCAGCAGCCCAACTTCCGCCCGCCGCTCAAAAATCGCCGTCGCCATCGCCGCCGACACCGCCAGTGCCGACGCAAACAGCGCCGCCAGCGTAATCAGAAAAATCAGGCCCTCAATGCGCGTCAGCACCGCTCCTTCATTCTGCGCTACCTGCCGGATCTGCTCGGCGTGCGAATGCGGAATCGCCTCTCCCAGTTGCAGCGCAATCGCCTGCGGATACGGCGTGCAGTACCAGCGCTCGTAAATCGCTCCCGACATGCTCTTGGGGTCGCGGCGGCCAAATGCATCTTCCGGCTTGGTCAGCGCACTCACATAAACCCGCCGCACCGCTCCCGGCCGGCCCAGAATTTCCTGTGCCAGCGCTAGGGGCGCAACCACCTGGTCGTCTTCCGCTCCTCCGGTCGAAAGAATCCCGCTCACCCGCAACGCGCGGCCCGCCAGCACGAGCTGATCTCCAGCCTTCTCGCCCAAACGTGCAGCCAGCCTCTCCCCGACCAGAACGTCGCGCGAATTGTCATCCGGCCACGCGCCAGACACTTTCCACCACGTGTGCGTGCTGCGGACGCCCGTGGTGAAATCTTCATTTCCCAGGGAAATCCGCTTGGCGAAGTACGTTCCCACCAGGGTCGCATCCTGCCGTTTGCCGTCGCGCTCCATGGCAACCGGGACCGGCAGCATGGGCGCAAACCCGGTGATGTTGTTCCGCCAGAAAATGTCTTTGATCTTGGGCAGGTCGGCTTCGTTGAGGAACGCGCCATCGCTCGGCGGCTTCAGATTCACGCCGCCGATTTCCACGTCCAGCGAATCTTCCTGCGGAGTCACAACCAGGTTGGCGCCGATGGTGCGCAGTTCGCGGTTGATCTTGTCGCCGATGTCGGTCGCCACCGCAATCATCGCCGTGGCCACGGTCACGCCCAGGGTGATCGCCGCTCCGGCCAGCACCTTGCGCCGCTTCTGCCGCCGGAACGATTCGTAAACCAGCCGGACAAACATCGCTTACTTTTGCCCGAATATGCGGCTTCCCGCCGCAACCTCGGCCTCCTGGATGATGACGGCATCGGCCGTCTGCGTGGCCTTGAGCGGAATCGGATTGCACCCGCCCGCTGTGCCCACCGTCTGCGGATTGATCGGCGCCGCGCAGTTCTTGCAGATCACGCCGTTGCCGCTCTTGTAGAAGCCGGCCGCGCCGCAGATTTCGCAGGCGTCAAACACGGTGGCGATTTTGCCGTCCGGCTTCTGGTACAGCCAGAAGCGAACCTCCGTGCCATTCTCCTTCGCCTGGAAGCGGTGCAGGTCGCCGTCGGAAATCTGCGCCAGCGGAATCTTCACCTGGCCGCCCGCGAAACTGACCTCAGTCGCGGGCGAAAGCGCGCTCACGCTCTTCGAATAAATGAATTCGGCGGTAACCATGACGATGAACACGAATGAGAAGGTGTAGACCGAAGCCATCCACAACCGCTCGCGCCGCGCGCTCCATGCCGCTTTGCGCCGCTCCGCCGGCGAGGCCGAGTCCAGAACCGGCTCGCGCCGCTTGGCGTCAAACAGCACCATCAGCGCCGCCAGCGCAAAGATGGTCACGAAGAAGAACCAGTCATTGCTGACGATCGGCCCGACAACCGCCATCTCGGCCTTCGAAGAAGGGATGACGCCGCTCTCCGAAAGTTCGTGCAAACCCGAGATCACCAACTGCGCCGCCACCAGCAACATGATCGCCGTGGTCACCCGGAAAAACTTCTGCAGGTTGATGCGCACGCTGCCCTTCACGAACATCACGCCAAACGCGATCGCCGCCAGCACGCCCAGCAAGGTGCCGAGGAAGCTCATCAGTTCGGTCGAGTTCAGCGATACGCCGGCCAGCATCAGCACCGTCTCCGCGCCCTCGCGCAGCACCATCAGGAAGATGAAGACGAACAGCCCGAACCAGGCGTCATTGCCCGCCAGCAGCCCGACCTTGCCCTCGATCTCCCCCTTGAGCTTGCGCCCTGTCTTCATCATGAAAATAACCATGGTGACGACGAAGAAGGCGGCCACCAGCATGATCCAGCCTTCAAAAACGTCTTCGTTCAGGTGGGTGCGGGAAATGACGATGGCCACGCCGATGCTGCCCAGAAACGCCGCCGCCAGCGCCGCATAGACGGTTTTGCGCAGTTCCTGCCGCCCGATCTTGGTGAGGTAGGCCAGGGTGATGCCGACGATGAGCGCCGCCTCCACCCCCTCGCGCAGTGTAATGATGAAAGCCTGTAGCATTAGAAGCGCCTTATGATTATGAAAATGAATTTCAATTTCAAATTCAAGGATATGCCGCGGGCGCCGAACCCGTCAATCCGCCGCCTCACAATCGCTTGTGATTCCAATCACACGGCGCATTTCCGCCCTTGAAATGCTCCTGGAAGCAGGGAAGCGCTTGGACTGCGGGGATAGGCAAGCTCTGTGATCTTAGAGCACGAGGCGACGCAACCGGCACCCCGCGACTGTCGTAGCCGCTTCAAGCAAAGGAGGGTAAGCCTCCTGCTCCGAGACCCGCTCCCAGACTGGCCCCAACAAAAGCGCGCCGCGAGCTCTTCATAGTGTCGGCTCCTGGCCAGATCCCCGCTACAGCACTCCGCCAGTCTTTATCGCCAGAACATTCAGCGCCATCTCCAGTTTCGTAATGGCCGCGCCCAGTTCTGGGTGCTTTCCGATTTTCTCTTGCAGCGCTTTCAGAATCTGGTGAGCGCTTGCAATATGGGTTGCTGCCTGGGCCGGATCGTGCTCGGGATTGCCTTTCTGCTGTGCGTTCATGGCCGCTCGCTCTCCTGTACCTCTCAATTCTATACGGCCTAGCCCGCCGCTTTCGCGGATTCCGCGGCATCGGCAGTCGGCCCTGGAACAAGGCCTTGGCACTCATTGCTCCCGCACCTGGAAGAGGCCTCCTGGATGAAATCCTCCGAAAGCGCGTTGAGGTCGCAACCGTGTACCAACTCTCGGCGTAGTCCGTTGGGTTAGGCCGCCAAGTTAGTTCCTTCTGCCAATATGCATCGCCTTGATTCTGTGGTAAATTTCCGCTGCCCGGAGTTCTGCAACTCACAAAGAGTCGGGCCAGTAGAAGCACATCGATCGGGATCCCCCACCCGCGGTGAAGAAACTTCCAGGAGAAAACACAATGAGGCTATTTCGTCTTTGCTTGATCCTCACCCTTGTGGTCTTCGTGGTTGGGGTACTGGGCACGCAGACAGCGAGCGCCCAAAGGTTCGCTTGGACCCTCAACGGCTCCAAGACCCCCGAAACCACCACTGGGGCAACCGACCTGTTGAAGGTCAACTATTTCTCGAACGCAAACACCGCCGGTGCGCCGGACGGGACAGTTCGCATCTCCAATCCCGGCTCTTACGCTGGCAACCTTTGCGCTCAGATTTACGTGTTCGATCCTTATCAGGAAATGTCAGAGTGCTGCGCCTGCCTGGTGACCCCGGACGGTCTGCGTACGCTCTCTGTCAATGGTGATATCACCGCGAACCCGTTGACCGGCGTTACACTCCACACGGGCACAGTGTCGATTGTCTCCGGTATCGTTCCTTCCAATGGCGTTTGCAGTCCCCTCGAGAACTACGTCTATCCGACGCTCCGCGCCTGGGGAACGCACATTCAGAACGCCACCTTCGCGATCACCGAGACCGAGTATTCGGATCGCGCTTTGGGCTCCTACAACGACAACCTGTTGATTGACTGCTACGCCATCGCTCTTGATGGCAGCGGCCATGGCACCTGCTCCTGCGGCAGCGGCGACTAAGCTCTATCATCATCGTCGTATGAACAGTCGGGAAAAAAAAGGCCCAGGCTTACCGCTTGGGCCTTTCCGTATCATGCGCCCATCACACTCATAACCTTTTCAGGAACGCATTCGCTTCCGCCACCCGCGGAAACAGTTTTTCCTCCGCCTGAAACTCCGTCGAGTGCACGCACCGCCGGCTCCCCAGCAGCTTTACCGGATGCTTCAGATGCAGCATCTCGTGGTAGACGATGTATTCCACCACGAACGTCGGCACGGCGGGATGGTCAAAGATGCGGCTGATGATGATCGCGTTATGCGCCGGATCGTAGTGTCCGAGGATGCGGCGCGTCTTGCTCTGGCTCCAGCTCATGCGCGGCCGCGCCAGCAGCCCGTGAAAGAATCGCCGGTTCAGTTCCTCAAAAATCTCATCCAGATCATAGAAATGCCCACGCGCCGGACGCAGCCGTTTGCGCCCGCGTATCTGCCGCACCAGGTGCGCCTTGCGCACGATCTCGTGGCTGGCCACGTATTTTCGATACCGCGCCGCCTGCCCGCGATCAATCGGCCGCCGGTACATCTTGGCCAGCAGAATATGGGCGATTGCCCGCAGAACCCCGTCCGGCGCACCCTCCAGCAGATCCGACAACCGCACCAGCAACCGGCCATCCCGCAGCCGGATCGTATTGTTGATGTTGGCAAACGCGAAGAATTCAATCTTCAGCTCGGGCAGGGAAGTCCCCAGCCGCAGTTCCTGGTAAGTTTCCTGAAAGATTTCCAGCAGGCCTTCGCGCACAGTCTGCTTAGGTTAGCAGAGTCAGGGGTTAGGGATCAGGGGTCAGGGCTCAGGGCCAGTTCTCAGCCGAACAGTTCCGCACCGGACGGATTCATCGAATCTTGATCGCCGGCCACGTCTCCTGACCCTGCCGACTGATCCCTGACCACTAGCCCCTGACCCCTCAGTTCACTCCGGTTTCCCCCCACCCTTCACGCTCGATCCCGAATTCAATTTCTTACGCTTCGCCGCCTCTTCCTGGTCCGCCAGGACTTTCTTATGATCCTCCGACGACGTATCCACGGTCTCAAGCACATTAGTCAACACGAATTCATACTCGCGCGTTTCCTCCGCCGGCACGTCCGCCGCATCCTTCAGTGCCCGCAGCTTGGCCTGGAATTCGGTATCCGCCGCGATGACCAGCTTCAGGGGCTTGCGAATGTCGTCCTTGCGGTCCACGTAGGTATCAATGTTGTCGTTCAGTTCATCGTAAAGCAGCTGGAAATCGTCAAGTATGTCGTGTGTCTGCCGCGCTCGGTCCTTGGTTTTCGGGTCGGCCCTCATCTGCTCCAGCTTGACCAGTCGCGCCCGCTCAAACTCCACATAGAGTTTCAGCCGCTGCTGCGGTTCCCAGCTGGCGTCGCGAATCTGGTCAATCTCCGGCTGGGTCAGCGGATCGCGATGCCGCTGCGCCTGCACACCGGCGGCGAAGGCTACCACTACGACTATCCTGGCCACGCCGCGCAGCACAGAGGCATTCATTTCGCACCCTTGGGAAACATGGCAACCAGCAGGTCGTCGCGCACCCGCTGCAGGCGTTTGATGGCGTCTTGCACCGGCGCCCGCTCGTCGTGCGCCAGCGTATGCGCCAGGTCGTTGAGCTTGCGGGCCATGCCGCGCACAGCAATTTCGGTCTGTTTCTGATACTTCCGCGATTGAATCGCGTAGTCGCGCGCCAGCTCAGAGAAAGCCACCACATCCGTCAGCGCCGCCTCCGCATTTTCGATGTCAGTAGCGGCGTAAAACCGGGCGGCGGCGGTCAGCTGCTTCTCTGCAATTTGGACGCACAGGTGAGGCCGGTCCCCGACGCTGGCCGTGGCAAGCCTCGCCTTCAGTTCCTCAACCGAGGGATCCACACCCAGCGCGGGCGCCGGCATCAGGCCCGCTACCAGCGCCAGCACGACGAGCGCCGGCATCACTCCTGCACGCCACAATCGGTATGGGCAGCTCACCCGAAGCATCGTCCAAACCCCGCGGCCAGCTTACTTCTTCGGCTCGATGGCGATCAGCCGGTGTTTCGCCTGCCACTCCTGATCAGGATACTTCCCCATGGCGGTGTTGAGGAAGAGGTGGTAATTGACCGACGCCTGCTTCACATCTCTAAGATGGTCATAGGCCGACGCCCGCAGAAAATACGTGATGGGAACCTCCGGCAACAGCTTGGCCCGGACGTCGAGGGCTTTGATTGTGAGCACGTAATCTTTATTCTCGCTGGCGGCAAAAGCCAGGTCGCCCCAGGCCGGGCCCAGGTCGGGTTTCATTTTCACCGTGGCCAGAAATTCCTGCTGCGCCTCGGGAAAACGTCGCTGCCGGAGCAGGCTCCGTCCCAGCCCGCTGTGCAATTCGGCGTCATTAGGATACGCCGCGATCAGCGCTCGAAACGCCGCTTCGGCCTGCTCATTCTTTCCCGCCGTGGAATAGAGTTCCGCCAGATCGCGTTGCACCCTCAAGTCCGCAGGAGCCAGCTTCGCCCCCACCTGCAATTCCGCAATGGCCTCGTCGTTCTTGCCCTCCGCCGCCAGCACCCGCCCGAGCTGTACGTGCGCTCCCGCCTCCTCAGGATGCGCGGCCACCAGTTTCCGCAGATACTGCGCGGCTTCGGGAAAACGCCGCCCCCGCATGTAAATGTTCGACAGCCCGGTCAGCGCGTCCGACGAGGCATCCAGCGCCAGCGCCTCTTTGTATTCCTGCTCGGCGTCGGAGTACTTGCCCTGCTTTTCCAGAATCAGTCCCGCGCCCAGATGAGGCTCCGGGTCTTTCGACTGCAAAACCGCCGCCTGCCGGTAAGCCGCGATCGCTTCTTCCGGCTTCGTCGCCTCGAGCACATGCGCCAGGGAAATCCACGCCCTCGCCTGGCCCTCGGCCATGTGGCTGGTGGGCTTGAGCTGAGTGGCGGCGCGCAGAAACTGTTCGGCATCGGGTTGCCCCGTCTTGGCTAGCTGCAGCCCTAGATTCAGGTTCGACTCAAAGACGTCCGGCTTCGCCGCCACCGACTTGCGATACGCGGCAATCGACTCCTCCGTCTTGCCCAGCCCGTTCTCCACGAACCCCAGGTCAAACCATGCCACATAGCTGGCCGGATCCTTTTCCACCACTTTGCGCAGCAGCGGCTCGGCGCCCGCGGAGTCATGCTTCTGAATGAGTTCCTCGGCGTGCGTGAGTTCCGGCGGCACGGAGCCTTCCTCGAGAACCCGCGTATGCCGGATCGTCTGGCTCGAATTCGCTCCAGTCTTGCGCTGGACCGTCTGCCTGGAAGCAGCGTCTCCACTCGATGACTGCTGGTTAGATGTTTGCGGGCTGGAAGATTGCGGATTTTCCGTGGCCTGCGCCTCAGCATGGGACCACGCGCCCACTGCGGCCAGAAGCACAGCGATCGTGAGCCTACGAACGGCCATTGTGGTGCGAATTGCCATTTCCGTTCAGAACACGTGCCAGATACTTCCCAGTGTAAGATCCGGGCAGTTGGGAGATGGCCTCTGGCGTCCCGGCGCCCACGACCGTGCCGCCGCGATTCCCGCCCTCGGGCCCCAGATCAATTACCCAGTCCGCCGTCTTGATGACTTCCAGATTGTGCTCGATGACCAGGATCGATCCCCCTGCTTCAATCAGACGCCGAAACGCCGCTAGGAGTTTGCTGACGTCGTCAAAATGCAGCCCCGTCGTCGGCTCGTCGAAGATATACAGCAGCCGCCTCCGGGGCGGAGCATCGCCGCCGCGGCTAGCTTCCCGCGAAGCCGGCTGCAGGTGCGCCGCCAGCTTCATACGCTGCGCTTCGCCTCCCGAAAGCGTCGTGGCCGACTGCCCCAGCCGCAGGTATCCCAGCCCGACTTCCTCCAGCGAGCGCAGCTTCTCCGTGATCTTGGGAGCTTCCGCAAAAAACCTCAGCGCCTCTTTCACCGTCAGATTGAGCACATCATGAATGTTCCTGCCCCGGTACCGCACCTCCAGCACCTGCGGCTTGTAGCGCGTGCCTTTGCATTCCTCGCAAATCAATTCCACGTCGGCCAGAAATTGCATTTCCACCGTAACGGTCCCGTCCCCCTGACAGGTGTCGCAACGGCCTCCGGGAATATTGAACGAGAAATGTCCCGCGCTGAAGCCGCGTTTCTTGGCCTCCGGCAGGGAAGCGAACAGGTCGCGAATCGCGTCAAACGCCTTGATGTAGGTCACGGGATTCGATCGCGGCGTGCGCCCGATCGGCGACTGATCCACCAGCACCACCTCATCAATGAACTGATCCCCCATCAGGCTCTCCCAGCTTGCCGAGGGAGTCGCGGCAGTTCCGCTCGCGCCATTGCCCGCCTGCTGCTTGGCCTGGGCCAGCGCCCGGTACAACACCTGATGCAGCAGTGTGGACTTGCCCGATCCGGAAACTCCCGTAATCGCGACGATCATCCCCAGCGGAACACTGATCTCCACATTCTTAAGATTGTTGGCGCGAATCCCGCGCAGCGTGATCCGCTGCGCCCCCGGCTTGCGGCGCGACACCGGCGCCTGAATGCGCAGGTCTTCCGCAAGATAGCGCCCGGTCAGAGAGCTGGAATTGTGCAGGATTTCCTCGTACGTCCCACCCGCCACCAGTTTGCCGCCATTCTCGCCCGCACCCGGCCCCAGGTCCAGAATGCGGTCGGCAGCCCGCATTATGTCGGGATCGTGCTCCACCACCAGAATCGTGTTCCCCAGATCGCGCAGGTCGTGCAGAATCTTGATGAGCCGGTGGGTATCGCGCGGGTGCAGCCCGATCGAAGGCTCATCCAGTACGTACAGCGTGCCCACCAGCCGCGATCCCAGCGAAGTCGCCAGTTGAATGCGCTGCGCTTCACCACCCGAGAGCGTCGAAGAAAGCCGGTCCAGCGTCAGGTATTCAAGTCCCACGTCGTTCAGAAAGCGCAGCCGCTCGCGAATCTCCTGCAAGAGTTTGTCGGCAATGTCGGCTTCCTGCGCCGTGAGCTCGAGCTGCGAAACAAAACGCAACGCATCTTCCACGGTCAGCGCGCAGACTTCGCAGATATTGCGGCCGCTGATCTTCACCTGCCGCGCTTCCAGCCGCAGCCGTGTTCCATTGCAGGCCGGGCACAGTGAATATCCGCGGTAGCGGCTCAGAAACACGCGCACATGTAGCTTGTACTTCTTGCGCTCCAGATGGTGAAAGAACCCGCGAATCCCCAGGAACCTTCCCTCGCCGTTGAGCACAAGGTTCCTGTGTTCTTCCTCCAGTTCCTCCCACGGCAGGTCGAGCGGAATCCCGGCCTGCTTGGCGTACCGTTTCAGATCGGTAAACAGTGGGCGATACTTCGGCTTGGTCCACGGCTCGATCGCACCTTCGCTCAGACTTTTCGTCTTGTCGGGAATCACGAGATTCGGATCAAAATCAATCGTATTTCCGAACCCCTGGCATCGTGGGCACGCCCCGTAAGGATTGTTGAACGAAAAAAGCCGCGGCTCCGGCTCCTCGTACCGCAGGTTGCAAACCTTGCACTCAAACCGCTGAGCGAAGCGCAATGTGGGGCGGGCACTCTTGCCCGCCTCTTCGGTTTGGTCCCCAACTACCGGCAGTTCAAAAATCACCTCTCCCGCTTCCCGGTACGCCGTCTCAATTGCATCCACCACCCGCGCCCGCGCCTCCGCAGAAACGACCAGCCGGTCCACCAAAACAAAAACCGGCTGCTCGAAATTAACGTCCAGCAACGATTCCGGCGCAGAGAACTCGAAAACCTGCCCCGCCTGATACAGCCGGTTGAACCCCGCCTTGCGCAGCTCGAAAAGCCGGGTCTTCAGAGCCTCACTCAGTTCCGCGGGTGCCCCAGCCTGCTCGCGCTTTTCGCGAGAGGGCGGCGATTTTGTTGACTTGGGCGAACGTGCGGCCTTACCCTCAGGTTCCTGCACCGCCACCCCCGCCCGCTGCAGCGGAAACACTACCTGCAGCCGCGTTTCCGGATCGAGCGCCAGAATCGCATCCGCGACCTCGTCCACCGTGTCCTTCTTCACTTCGCGCCCGCAGTTCGCGCAATACGTCCGGCCGACCCGGGCAAACAGCAGCCGCAGATAGTCGTAAATTTCCGTCGCGGTCGCCACCGTCGAGCGTGGATTCCGCGTCGTATTCTTCTGCCGGATCGCCACCGCCGGAGCTATCCCGTCAATCGCGTCCACGTCCGGCTTCTCAATTCGCTCCAGAAACTGCCGCGCATACGCCGATAACGATTCCACATACCGCCGCTGCCCCTCGGCGTAAATCGTGTCAAACGCCAGCGAAGACTTACCCGACCCAGACACGCCGGTCACTACCGTCAGCGCATTGTGGGGGATCTCAAAATCAATGTTCTTGAGGTTATGAACCCGGGCGCCGCGTACAACAATACTTTCCGTAGGTCGGGGAACGACATTGGGGACGGGCTTGGGGGCGTAAGACATCGGGTCCAGCCGGAACCACCCCGCGTTCCGCTGGGCACTCACCCAGCAGCCTCCGCGAGGCCTACCGAATCTTCTATTATAAGGGATCGTTAAGGTTGGCGAATTGTTACCAATCGTAGAGACGTAGCTCGCTACGTCTCTCTGCCGGCACAAGTACAGAAGTTGTCACGAATGCGACGCCAGCAGTCAGTCTCCCGTGTCGCCGTTTTCGCGGTCGCGGCGCTTTCCGTAGCGGAACGCGGCTCCCACGCCGAAAGTCATTGCCCCCAAGGGCGGCAATAGCAAAACCAGAATCGCCCGGCTCAGCGCCAGTTGCCCATCCTTGGGCGCGCCTTTCGCGCTGGCGTAGCACATCACGCACCCCTGCGCGAAAGCCGGCGCGGATGACAGCGCAAGCACGAAAGTCAGCAGCAGCCCACCCAACCTCATTGAAGATTTTCTCGGCGCTCTCCGCGAAACCTCTGCGTCCTTTGCGGTAAAAACCATCTTCTTATTTTACTCCCAGCTTCAAGATTCGGTCCGCATCCGGGAAGAAGAAGAAATACATGATGACAAAGCACGCCGTCACCGAGAGCACCAGCAGCCAGCGCATCAGCGCCCGCTCAAACTTCAGGTGCATGAAGTAGCCGATGATCAGCGCCGACTTGATCACCGACAAAAACAGCAGCACTTCCAGCATGCGCACCGCTTCAAACACCTGCCGGTAGGCCAGCACCACTTCGACTGCCGTCAGAACCAGCAGCGCTCCCCATACCCAGAAATACTGCCCCTTGCTGTCGTCATGCGTTGCGGCGTCGTGCATCGTTAATCCCTCGCTGACTTTGGGTGGCGCAGCGCTTCAGCGCTGCGTTACCCGTCGTTTCTCCGGCGGCTCCAGCCGCCGAGGCTACCACTCCACTTCCGCTGCAGCCCTCTTACACGATCTTGGTTGACATCAAATACACCAGCGGAAAAATAAACATCCACACCAAATCCACGAAGTGCCAGTACAGCCCTGAAACCTCCACATCGTGCGCGTCGTAATCTTTCGGCTTCAGGAACAGGATCACCGCCGAAACCAGCAGCGCGACCCCCAGCGCGTGAATCCCGTAGTGAAACACGTTGTCCGCCGGAATCAGAAAATATCCCGCCACATAAATCACTCCCAGAATCGGCAGGAACCACTTGCGGAACGCGACCACGCCCAGATAAATCACTCCGATCGTCACGTGCAGCATGTGCATCGCGGTAAGTCCGAAAAAAGTCGCCGGAAACTGCGGCACCGCCTGCGACACCGCCGCGAACTCGCCCGACGCCCCCGCCGTCTTGGGGAATCCCGGCAGCGTCAGCCCTTCGCCGATCAACTTACTCCACTCCATGCCGTGCAGCACGATGAAGGCCGTGCCGAATATCATCGTCGCCAGCAGCCAGTAGCGCGTCCACGCCCGGTCGCCGCGCTGCGACGCGAACACGCCCAGCACCATGGTCAGCGAACTCGACAGCAGGCACGCCGTCATGATCGTCGCGTTCGTAATACTGTCCCTCCCGAACGGGGTCGGCCAGGCCTGCATCGAGATCCGGTTATAGCTGAAGGCGACCAGCAGCGCCCCGAACGTGAGCGAGTCGGAAGCCAGAAACAGCCACATGCCTACTTTCTTCGAATAAGCTCCAAACAGCGGCGCCTCATACGCTCCCGGCATCCCGTGTTCGACAGCAGCGGCATCAGACATTCCTCAAGTTCCCCTTTCACTCGCTGTTCTGAAAAGGCGCGGCTTTAAGCCAAGCCGTCTCCGAGGCAATTCCTCGCGGCTTTAGCCGCTGAGCGACTTACCTCGCCAGCCCCAGCAACGCAAAAATGTAAACCCACAGCACCAGCATGAAGTGCCAGTACCACGCCGTAATATCCACCACGATCCGCCGCGCTTCCGCCGGCCTCTGCAGCAGGGAAGCGCTCACCGCCCACAGCAACCCAATCACTCCTCCCGCCAGGTGCACCGCATGCGTAACCGTGAGCAGAAACGCAAACGAGCTGCTCGGATTCGTATTCACATAAAACCCGCCGTTGTGCAGCTCTCCCCAAGCCAGCCACTGCCCTGCCAGAAAGCCAAACCCCAGTAGCACCGTCAGCCCCAGCCACGGGAACGACCTTTCATTCCCCAGCGAAACTCCCGGAAACCCGCTCACCGGAGCCAGCGCCGCCTGCCGCGCGGCTTGTCTCCGCGCCAACTCCATCGTCAGGCTGCTCATCAGCAGCACCGCCGTATTGATTGCCAGCAGCGCCCACGGCAAACGCACCACGCCCCAATCGTGCACGTAGGTGTTCGACATATCGTCAAACGTCGGCAGTCCCTTGCGCACGATGTAAGCGCTGGTCAGCGAAATGAACACCATGCACACGGTGGCAATCCCGCAAACCAGCCCCAGCCGCGCCCGCCGCAGCCGCGCCCCATAGTCCGGAATGAAGTTCGGAACGTTCCCGCCCCGCCCGCCATCCCCTCCGCCCAAAGGCGGCGACGGCGGTTTCTGCCCTCGGCCTATGCTCGGCGTCGTTGGTGTGTAAGTCGCCATAGATAGTTAGTCGTGCGTGGGTGCCCCATTTCTCGCGCGCACTTTGCGCGAGAAGTGGGGATTTTCCTCAATGTGCCCCACTCATCGGCGGATCCGTCTGCATCACATAATCCTTCGCCGCCCCGGGCACGCCATACTCATACGGCCCATGGTTCACCACCGGCGTCACGCCGCCAAAATTGTCGTGCGGCGGCGGAGTCGTCGTCGTCCACTCCAGCGTGGTCGCTTCCCACGGATTGTCGCTGGCCTTCGGTCCCTTGAACAGGCTCCAGAACAGGTTGATCACAAAAATAAACTGCGCCGCGATGGTGATAAACGCCGCGTACGTCATGAACGTCTGCAGCGGGATCAGCTTGGTCTGGTACGCCACTTCCGTGAACTGCGAATACCGCCGCGTCTGCCCCGCCATGCCCAGATAGTGCATGGGCATGAAAATCGCATACGTTCCGGCCAGCGTGATGAAAAAATGCACTTTGCCCCAGGTTTCATTCATCATCCGCCCGAACATCTTGGGGAACCAGTAATGCGTCGCCGCGAAGATGCCGAAAATCGCCGCCACGCCCATGATCAGGTGGAAGTGCCCCACCACGAAATACGTGTCGTGCAGTTGAATATCCAGCACCGGCTGCGCCAGAAACGGCCCGCTCAGCCCGCCCGACACAAACAGCGACACGAATCCAATGGCGTACAGCATCGGCGTATGGAAACGAAGATGGCCCTTCCACATCGTGCCCAGCCAGTTGAACGTCTTGATGGCCGATGGCACCCCAATGCACATGGTCAGAATCGAAAACGCAAACGCCGAGTACGGGCTCATCCCGCTCATGAACATGTGGTGGCCCCACACCATGAAGCCGAAAAACCCGATGGACAGCATGGCGTAGACCATCGCTTTGTACCCGAAAATCGGTTTGCGCGAGAACGTCGAAAGAATCTGGGACGCCACGCCCATGCCCGGCAAAATCGCAATGTAAACCTCGGGATGCCCGAAGAACCAGAACAGGTGCTGCCACAGCAGCGGCGATCCGCCCTTGTGGCCCATCACCACTCCGTTCACCACCACCAGCGGAACGTAAAAACTCGTCCCCAGGTTGCGGTCCAGCAGCAGCAGAATGCCCGCCGAAAGCAGCACGCCGAACGCCAGCAGCCCCAGAATCGCCGTGATGAACCACGACCACACCGTCAGCGGCATGCGCATCATCGTCATGCCCTTGGCCCGCAGGTCGAGCGTCGTCGTGATGAAGTTCAGCGCGCCCATCAGCGATGCAACACAAAAGATGGCGATGCTGGTGATCCAGAGGTCGGCGCCAAGTTGTTCACCCGGTCCCGCCGACGACAGCGCGCTCAGCGGCGGATATCCCGTCCACCCATGCAGCGGAGCTCCTCCGGTCACGAAGAACGCCGCCAGGATCACCACGAAGCCCACAAACGTCGTCCAGAACGAAAGCATGTTCAGGACCGGGAACGCCATGTCCGGCGCTCCAATCTGAATGGGCAGAACGTAATTCCCAAATCCTCCCTGCGGCGCCGTCGTCAGCACGAAAAACACCATGATCGTGCCGTGCATGGTCAGCAGGCTCAAATACTGCTCCGGCTTGATCTCGCCCACCAGCGGCAGACTATAAGCCGGCCAGATCATGTGAATGCGCATCAGCAGCGACAGGAACATCCCCACAAACACTGCTGTGAGCGCCAGGAAGAAATACTGAATGCCGATGACTTTGTGGTCGAGGCTGAAAATATACTTTCGAATGAAACCCTGAGGAGCGTGCGCGTGAACCGTAGCTGGGGTCGCCATTTTACTGTTTCTCCGCCTCCCGTGCCGCCAGCCACTTGTCAAAATCCTCCTGGCTGACGACGTGTACCACGCCGTGCATCTTGTAGTGACCAAGCCCGCACAGTTCGGCGCAGGCAATCTCATACTCGCCGATCACGATCGGCTTGAAGTGCATGTGTATGTTCAGTCCCGGCACCGCGTCCTGCTTGAAGCGCAGCGCCGGCACAAAAAAACTGTGGATCACGTCCACCGCCCGCAGGCTCAGGTCCACCTCGCGGTTCACTGGCACGTACATCGTTCCTGTCACGATGTCGTCCTTCGCCGCCGCGTCCGCCATGTTCATGCCGATCGCCGCCTCCCCGCCCGCAGAAGGATCCATCAGCTTCGGGTTCGTGGTCCCATACTTTCCGTCCGGCCCGGGATAGCGGAAGTACCAGGCAAACTGCATCCCAGTCACCTCCACCTGCACCGCGCCCGTCTCGGCCGGTTCAAAGCGCTGGCTCGCCCACACCCGGCTGCCCATCAGGTTCAGCCCAATGAACAGCACCAGCGTCAGCGCCGTCCAGATCACTTCCAGCTTGGTGTTGCCGTGAGAATACGTAACCGGAGGAGATGTTGGCTGCTCGCGGTATCTCCACACGATGTAACCGAGTCCCAACTGGGCCGCCAGGAAGATAATCCCCATCAGCACGAAGGTCAGCGCGAATTGGCCGTCAATCCACTGCGCCGCTGCCGCCGCACCCGCCGGCAGCCACCAGGTTTTGGCCACGAAGAAGTATGTGCTGATCAGAGTGATCAGCCAGATCAAAACCATTAACGCGAGGCCCATTCCACAGCCCTCCCGACCTTAACCACAACGCGAAACGATTTCCCCACCCCGGTCGCTCGGCGCCCCACAGCGCTAGCAACAGTCGGCGGCGAGTGTACCACAGCCCCGCGCGAAAAAAGCAACCCGCCCCTGAGGAAAAAAATAGCCGCCGGTCACACGGATCGGAAAAAACGAGCACACACATGTGGGGACAGCCGCCCTCAGCTGTCCAGCGAGTGCAGCTCGCGCTTTTGGATGTTGATCCGTGAAAATCCGTGGCCAGCCCTACTTCTCCGCCCAATCCGGCACCCGCCCCGGAGTCCACGGCGCCCCCGCCGCCTCCATATCCTTTTCCAGTTTGGCCAGATCAACCTCAACCAGCGCGTGAAGTTTCCCCAGTTGCTCGGCAAACTCCGCCGCCCCGATATTGTAGGAATCCACATGCCCCTGCGTCGGCTTGGCCAACGAGAACCGTTCTCCCTCCATCACCGAATTCACCCGGTCGCCAATGGACGACGGTATCGGCTCATTCCTCTTGGCCAGTTCCGCGTCGCCGCGCAACGCCCGCAGAATTTCCCGGTTGCGCTGCTCGATCGCATCCGCGACTGCGCCCAGTTGTTTCTCAGCCGCGGGCGTCTCGTGCAACGCCTCGTGGATCGTCTTCATCCGCGATTGCACATCCTCCGCCGTATGTACCGCGCCCGAAACCGCGCGATATAGCCGCGCGACCTTGCGCAAAAGCTCTTCCTGCGCCGTCCGGTCCGCCGCACTCATGGCAGCCGAGCCCTCGGTTGCAACCTTGAACGACTGCGGACCCGCCAGTTCCGTAACCGCCCCGCCAACTTTTTCGAACATCCGCACCGAATAATTCCCTGAAAGCACTAACGGGCCCTGCTCGCCCGCCTCACGAAAATCGCCTTCGTCGTCCTCGGAGTGTCCCCGCAGTTTCGGCGCCGCATAGCGCAGATCCCACGCCGCCCGCTGAAATCCCGCTTCCGGGCTCCCGTCCACCCGCCGGATCGCCGTCCCGCTTTCGTCATACACCACGAAATAAACTTCCGGCTTCGCCTCCTCGGCCTCGGCCCGCAGTTCATCGTTAGCGGGGTAGGGAAGCGTCTGATTTTTCTTCGCCGCTTCCTTCTCCGCCTCCTGCCGTTTTTCCTTCTTCGTCTTGACCTTGTCTTTCAGATACGCCGTAAACACCGCGCCGTACGGCGGATTCTCAGCCGTGTAATACGCATCCCCCTGAAATCCCTTCTTCGGTTCTCCCAGCGGATGCCGCTCCACATACAGCAGCGCATCCTTCACCGGGAACATGCCCGCGGCCTGCTCCACTGACTCCGCCTTGATCTGCCGTAGCGGCGTGATGTCATCCAGCACATAGAACCCGCGCCCGAACGTCGCCATCACCAGATCTCCCTCGCGCGCCTGAATCACCATGTCGCGTACCGCGATCGTCGGCAGTCCGCCCTTCAAACGCACCCAGTGCTGCCCGCCATCAATGGTGAAGAACGCCCCAAACTCCGTCCCCGCAAACAGCAGATTCGCATTCACCGTATCTTCCGCAAACGCCAGCACCGGACCGTTCTCCGGCAAATCTCCGGCAATCGACGTCCACGTCTTCCCGGCGTCCACGGACTTCAGCAGATACGGCTTGAAGTCCTCGTTCTTATGATTCTCAAACGCCGCATAAACCGTGTTCGCGTCGTGGTTCGAGGCCGCCATCCGGCTCACATACGTCATCTCCGGAACGCCCGCAAATTTCTCATACTTCGTCCAGT
>Ga0316363_10000989_pt1 | contig 28023 bp, 34 predicted proteins | sample Sb_taG_3_FD_200459 | JGI IMG/M metagenome (GOLD analysis project Ga0316363, IMG submission 200459) | Peat soil microbial communities from Weissenstadt, Germany - Sb_50d_a_PC metaG (v2) (version 2) | ecosystem: Environmental > Terrestrial > Soil > Wetlands > Peat | place: Germany: Weissenstadt...
CGGGCTTTGCTGTTTGTGGGCTTCGCGATCTCCGAAATGATGGAAAGGGCGGACGCGGCAACCGCGCCGCGTAACGGCGGAGTGTGAATCTTTCTCTGATTCGTGTCGAGCCGAATTTTCTCAAAGCGTTTCCGCTCCGGTCAGGGGGTCGGCCCCGTGCCGGTCAAGCTGTAGCCGGGCCGGGCCGGTGCGGGGATCGCGGGTACGTCGATCTGCGCGGCATAGTCCGGGTGAAAGCTGAGTTGCATATCGACAATTCGCTGCGCATCGGCGGCGGCGCGGAAGATTTCGCGCTTGTCTTCCTTGAGCGGTTTAATCCAGTTGCCGATGTAACTCGCGTGCTGCGGAATGTCGGTCGGGATGCCGAGTTCGGCGGCGACAAAGGCGGAGGCGAGTTCGGCGCGAAGTTCTTCCATGGCATAGGCGGCGGAACCAAAGCGGGAAACCATGTCGCGGTTGAGCCGGGAAGGGTGGCCGGTCCAGTGCGCCAGTTCATGCAGCGCGGTCGCGGCAAACTCCGGGGGGCCGCGAAAGCAAGACTCGGGCGGTAGCTGGATGTGGTCGGTTGCCGGGGAATAAAAAGCCCGGTCGCCGCCGGTGCGGACGACCGCGCCGCTGTTCTTCAGGATGATGTCGGCGGCCTCGGGCCGGGTCCATGGCGCTTCCTCGACGGTCGGCGCTTTGTAGCCCGGTATGCCGTCGATCTGCGAGGCATGAAAAACGGCGTAGTGCTTCAGGACGCGAATTGTTTTCCTGCCCTCGTCGGCTTCGTCGTCCTCGATCTCGTAAGGCTTGCTGAAAAAGATGGTGGTGGATTTCTCGCCCTTGCGGACCTGCCAATGCTTTTCGTGCGCCTGCTGGTACGTCATCCAGCGCGGGTCGCCGCTCTGGAAGGCGCGCATATCCATGCCGAGAATGAGGACGTTAATGCCGTGATAGCGTTTGCCGGTGACGGGGTTAAACGGCGCTTGCGGGCCTCCGGCCTTGTCGGCGTCCCATGGCCTGACCCACGGTTTCACGCCTTTTTCCAGTTCAGCGATGATGCGGTCGGCAAACTCCTGCATAGGGTCGCGGTGCGGGGTGTCGGTCATGGCGTTCGATCTCCGAAAGCGTTTTGAATGCCGCGCGGTTGAGGGGCTGTCAATGCGGCGGCGGGCTATGCGTTGTTTCTTGGGCATGGTGTCCTCGTTCTGGTTCGTGGTTATGGGGTGCAGCTGCTGCTGCACCCCTGCCACGTGGCGAACGCGGGGGTAGCAAGGGCAAGGGTTAGCGAAGTTGCTTCAGCAACTTTTTTGGGGGGACCGGACGCGAAGCGGACGGGGGAGCCAAAACCCGGAGGGCGCGCCCTTGCCCGCGCGAGGGGCGGAGTCCCTTAGTAGCTGGCGCGGCAGCGCGGAAACAGGATAGCGGAGCGCCGGGTAATCCTCGCCTCCGAGGATCTCCGGTGCGAAGTGTCAAAACATGCCTGTCTCGATACGAAAGCGAAGGCTTGACGCATTGCGCCATTTGGGCGCATTCACAATGCGGGCTGGGATGCCGGGACGATGTCCAAGGCTTCGCAGCTTAAGGCTCCTGCGGTCGTTCATTGGCGATTTCATCAGCTCCCAGCCCATTGCGTCTGATTTCGGTTTGGAGCCGTTGGTTTATGTGGTGGATACTTGGTGCGTTCCTGCTTTTGATTGCGCTCTGCCGCGTCATGCTCGCGAGCAAGGCTATAGACCGCTTCTTCGCATCCCAAAACGGGCAGACGGACAGCGGGGCGGAAACGAAACCCTCGCGTCGGAACGAATTAGGCCGGGTTGTGCCGTTCATGAAACGCGGGCAAAAGTGATAACCAGCTTGTGACCGGTCGCCTTGGCAATGCGTAGGAGGGTGCTGGTTGAAGAAAACCCGCGCCGGTGCTGCCGGCGCGGGCCTGAACTGCGGGCTAATATTCGGACGCAAGCATGATGGTCAAAACTCTTGTCGTCTGTTTCGGGTCGCTCGGGTCTTCGCTGCCCATGGTCAGCGTGGTGTCGTAGTAGTCGATCTTCCAGAAGATACGCTCGCCGTTATGCTCGAAGGCTCCGAAGTCGCGCTCGCCGTGCGGATCGTTGTCGGGCGTGAACGCGTTAAAGGTTTCGACCTTCTCGCGGATGGCCGATTGATCTTCCGGCGACTGGGCGCTGATGCCGGGCGTCTGAACCAGAAGGCCCGCGATGCCCATAGCTGTACGGCAAAGGTCGTTAAGCTCCGCGATTTTTCTGGTCCTGCGTGCCGGAACGCCGTACAAAGCTTTCCAGTCGTCCAGGTAGGTGAGGTCGTGCTTGTTGCCGTACCACCGGGCGAAATCTTCCGGCGTCTGGCATTCCTCCTGGGCGCTGGCGATAAGGCTCTCGTCGATCCCCGCGTCCGATGTGTCGATGCCGAAGAATTTCAGCATGGCGGCGTCAACGGCTTCCCAGTATTCGATGAACGATGTCTGCTGCTTGGTCATGATGCGCCTCTTTCGTTTGAGTGACCCCCAACAGCGGGGGCGAAAGAGGGCACGTCCTGCCGCCGATCACAGCGCGGCTGTCAAAAGCTTGTTGGGGTGACTGCCCCGCCCCAAGGCGAAGCCTGTCGGCGGGGGAGGGGAACCAAGAAGCGTATTGATAGCAAGCTGCGGCGGCTATCGTGCCTTCGCCCCGCTGTCTTTGGGGGGCGCGGCGAAAGAGGACATGAGAACGAAACAGCGGCAGGAGCGGCGGTGGTTTCAAAATTCACCGTGGCGGTGTAAAGTGGTGAAGAGCGAAGAGAGGAACGCAACAACATGCGGAAGAAGGCAGGGGGAAAAAGCGCAAAAGCGAAAGAGCCAGCTTGGGTCCGCGCGTCGATCAGCTTTCCTGCCGACATTCACGCGACCCTTGAGGAGCTGGCAAAGCAGAAAAAGGTGTCGTTGGCATGGGTTGTGCGGGACGCTGCCGAAAAGTACATTGCTGATCAGGGAACGGTAAGAGGAAAGTAGGAGACCCGAAGTGTTGAAACAACGCGCGAAATCGTTAGGTGTGCCAGCATGAGCCGCTCGGTCGTAAAGCTACCAAGCAAGGCGGATCAACTGAGCGTCCGTCGGGAAAAAGGCAGGATTTGGAGTCACGTTCGCAGCAAGTGGCTCGTCGAAACGCCGGAAGAAACCGTTCGCCAGGAATATCTCTGCGTTATTGTCAACGAATACGGCTTCAGTCCCGACCAGATGGACGAAGAGGCAGAACTCACTGGGCGCGGGTCCGGTCACGCCCGCGCAGACCTGGTCATCTGGCGCACGGTTAAAGATAAGGCCGATAAGAACAGTCCGCTGATTATCGTCGAGTGTAAATCGGACAACGTGACGATTAAGCCCGATGACTACGGCCAAGGCGACAACTAAAGGTCTCCGTAGTCGTCGGTGTAACGCTTCTCCGCGTCAGGGCTGACCGTGACATCGGATTCATGAACCACATCGGAAGGCTCAACGTTCGCACCAAAAGGCGGATTCGTAAGAATAATGTTGAAGCGGCCCTCGAAGATGCCGTTTACATTCAGGAATCCGTCATGGTGATGGACGCCGCCGTGTCCGTCGCCGTGCATTATCATATTCATCTTGCTCGTGCGCGCCATGCGGTCATTGGCGTCAGTGCCGAAGATACAGCGGTTCGCAAGCTTCCAGAGGCGAGTACCGCGCTTTTGCTGGTCGAGCGTTTCCTGTACACTGAAGCGTTGGCCCGCGTCCGCGCCGCCGTAGATAAACCTATAGCAAGCCTTTTCGATCTGCCTAAAGGCAAGGACAGCAAAACCAAAACAGAAATCCTCTTCATCGAGCGTTGCTTGGCGCTGCTCAAGCCGGGCGGCAAACTGGGCATAGTCCTGCCCGAGGGCATTTTCAACAATCCTTCGCTCGCCTACGTTCGCGAGTTCTGCGAAAACCGCGCCTTCATCCGCGCCGTTGTGAGCCTACCGCAGGAAACATTCATCTCGTCGGGTGCCAGCGTTAAGGCTTCGCTCTTGTTCATGCAAAAGTTTTCTGAAAAGGAGCAGGCCGATTTTGATACCAAGCAGCACAAGGCAAATCGGGAAGTAAGGGCAAAGTATGCTGACGCCATCGCGGGGGAAACCCTCAAGCTCGAAACAGCGATTGCCGATGCGATGAAAGCTCAGGACACCGAAAAACGAAAAGGCCTACAGAGAGAACTGGCCGAATACCAGAAACGCATGGCAGATACTATAGCCTCAGAGACTCGCGCTCTGCTCAAAGAGCGGTTTCCCTATCCCGTCTTTCTATATGAAGCAGAAAGAGTGGGCATCACGGCGACAGGCGACACAGACCAGAACGAGCTTTTTCCAAACGTCAATCAGCCGCCAGGTGATGGTAAGACTTGCTTGGAACTTTATCATGAGTTTCGGCGGAACCCGAAGGCGTTTTTCATCCGGGAGGCTGGGCGATGACGGCGGATGTCCTTGAATTTCCGAAAGCCTTTGCTGTTTGGTTCAAGGAGTTAAGTCGCTGGGACGCGTCTAGCTTTCATCGAATTAAATGGCACTGGCCCAACCATGTTATGGCCCCCATTGGCAGTGCTCTCCGGCTCCGAAAAGAGCGGGTAGATAAGAAGAGCGTTAACTTTGCCGATTTGCAGCCTATCACCATTCACTTTGATGGGTCAGTCGATAAGCGAGTCGTCGATGCAAATCGTGAATACTCGATGGACCTATGGTTCGCGCGTCCGGGTGACATTGTTGTCGCTAAGATCGACTTAAAGAATGGGGCAGTCGGTATCGTTCCCAATGATTGGAAGAACGTTGTCGTCACGGGGCACTTTGCCGTTTATGAGCCGGACCGCTCTAAACTGCTACCAGAGTACCTACACCGAATTATTCAAGCCAACTTTTTTAGGGACCATTTGTGGCGCAACAAAGTTGGCGCTGAAGGGAGGAAGGAGGTAAAACTTGACTTCTTTGAACAGGAGCATGTCCCGCTTCCGCCTCTCGCGGAACAAAGGGCAATCGTTGCTCGTTGGCAGCAGGCACAAGACGAAATCATCGCTGCCAGTCGTCGTGTGGAGCACCGAAGGTCCACGATAGAGTCCCGTGTTTTCGCGGACTTAGGTTTGGTCTACCCAGAGCAGCTTTGTTTACCTAAGGCACTTGGAGTGTGGTGGCAGGATTTCTCGCGCTGGGGTGCCCGATTTAACCAGTTACGCCAAGCCGGAGCGGACATCACTCAGGGGACATTCCCAGTCGTGTCACTCGACTCATTGCTTGAGGTTGTTCAATACGGGACAAGCGAGAAAGCTAACACCGACGGGCGCGGAGTTCCTGTACTTCGGATTGGGAACATCAAGAATGGCGGATTAGACCTCTCCGAATTGAAGCATATTGTGCTTCCCCCCAAGACCGTCGAAGGCTTACTGCTAAAAGATGGTGACGTCTTGATTATCCGCACAAGTGGCAGCCGTGATCTGGTAGGAACTTGCGCCGTATTTCACGGCACAGGCGACTTCGTTTTCGCTTCATACCTCATCCGCCTACGTTTCGATCTATCCGAGGTCGTTCCGGATTTCGTCTCGTGGTTTCTCAACTGTCCACTGGGTCGGCAGCAAGTGGATGCCGTGAGCCGTCAAATCATGCAGAGCAACATCAATAGCGAAGAACTGCGCGCCTTGGAAATTCCCCTACCTCCGCTTGCTGTGCAAAAGGAAATAATGGCACGAGTGTCTACGGGCCATGCGGAGATCGCGAAGGAGCAAGAGGCCGCCGCCGTCACCGCACGTCAAATTAACACCGAAGTCGAGGCCCTGATTTTAGGCACCAAGAGTGTGAGTGACCTATGAGCCGTGGTCGGCAGAAGGTATCCTTCGAGGGCCTAATGCAGGAGAACGTGCTTGGCACGTTCAAGATCATCCGCGGCTTCGCCGATCTACGAGACCTTGTGATGGTTTCGACGGCGATGCTGTATCAAGGTTCCGGGCACGGACAAGGCACCGGATACCAGAGGCAGCTCGATGAGCAGCACGTTGAGGACATTAAACGGTTCCTGAGCAAGGGCCGGTATCGTTTTTTCCCGGAGATCGTTCTTAGTTTACGCAGCAAAGGAGAAGGTGATCCCGTCGTCCCCTATTCGAAGAGGCGAAATTCGCCAAATGACCACGCGTACTGGATTTCGGTCAATCTCAAGGCGTTGGCGGCGGACGGCTACAACCGCATTCACCGGATTGACGGCAATCATCGGCTGGAGGCTGCCAAGCGCCTCATCGAAGAACAAACGCGTTCCGCCACGTTCAAGGATTTCAACAAGGCACCGTTCTGTTTTGTCATCCTCAATTCCGATAGGGCGGAAGACGACGAGCTGGCCGAGGCGATGCTGTTCAATCTGATTAACAGCAAGGCATTGTCTATCGCGTCAGAACACAGCCTCTCGGTGCTCATGCGGGATGACGGAGCCGCCAGTGAACGCTTTGTGGAAGACCCCCAGGTTTATCTAACGCGCTGGATCATGAATAAGGTGAAAGGTTGGCCGCAGGGGTTCTACAATGCCATGGGGGATACTCCGCTCTCCCGTCTGCATTCTGCCGCCGGTGTTTTGCTTCGGCCTGGCGGCCTTTCTAAAGCCACGGCAAGCGAGATGGAATCGGACGCCGTCAAGATGTTTGATCCGCTGTACGACCTCGCCGTGCAGTTGCGCGACCAGCATGAGAGTTTCGTTCATTCCTACGCGTTTCTGCCCATTGCCGCCGAGGTGTATGCCCGACATTCAACCGTGGAACCTGCGAAGGGGGCAAATACCGCCCCGGAGAGAATTCGGCGGGCCGCGCGCTGGCTCCGGGATTTCGCGCGATGGTTCGACCGTATAGGCGGTTCGGAATTGCCGTTGCCGACTGATCCGTCAATTCTTTGGTTCGTGTTTACTGTGAAGTTGGTTATGCGAAGGCCCGAGGGATACCGTTCTTCCTAACCTTCCAGAAGAAGGCCGGTGAGCCCACCAAAGGGACGAGCGCAACCGCGTCGAACAGGGTCCATTTCGACCTGGCCCCGTATCGGTATATCGAATACGAAACGACACATGATCTCCGCGACAAGCTAAAGCACGAGCTTGACGCCTGGCATGATAACCACTGAAAAGCGCGATTGATTTAAGCGTGAACATGGCAATGGTGCGCGGGGCAAGATTAGTCCCCGTTCCCGCCCAGCCTTCGCCATAGCGTATGGCGTCCATGACCGCTACAAGCGCAGTAACGGGGCGGAACGCCGGAAGACAGGATCGCGATTAAAATGAATCCATGAACATGGAAGCGAGAGAGAGGCTGATAGCCCGGTTCGGATGGGCGGCGGGGCTTCTTAAGGATGCCGCCGCGGTTCGCGAAGAACGACTGAGGCGCTACCAGCGGGCGCTTGAGCGGATTGCGCAAGGCGCTGGAAATCCGGTAAAAATCGCGGCGGCGGCGATGCGTAAAGAGTTCGACCCGGTGCGGCGCGGTTAGCGGTAGAATCGCCCCATGAAGTCAGAGCCTATAGAGTGGCGCGAAGTGTGCAAGGCGTGGGACGGGTTCAAAGCCAGCAGGGGCGACAGCGTTCCGGTGCGGGAAGCACGCCAAGAGGGCCAGCAGGATTCCTATGCCGTGCTCGGGCGGGCCGTGGCCGGTCTGATGGAAGAGGACGCGAGTTTTCGGGTGCTGGTGATTTCACTGCTATGCAAGGGTATTTTCAGTCCCCCCGGATCGCGGATATAAGCGCGCTACGCGGCAAGCGCCCGGTACAGGGTCTTGCGTCCCACGTTGAAGAGGGCCGCAACCTCGTCGCGGCCATGCTCTCCGGCGTCGATCAGCTTCTTGGCGTGCCTGATCTGCTCCGGCGTCATCTTCGGCTTGCGCCCGAATTTTACGCCGCGCGCTTTCGCGGCCTTCACTCCGGCGCGTGTCCGTTCGCTGATGAGGCTGCGTTCAAGCTCGGCCAGTACGCCGATCATCTGCCACATGGCGCGGCCTGTCGGCGTCTCGGTGTCGATTGCTTCAGTGAGGGAACGGAATTTCACGCCGCGCGCCTTGAGGCCGTCGAGCATGGTTATCAGGTTCCCGAGACTGCGGCCTAGCCTGTCGAGCTTCCAGACAATAAGCGTGTCGCCGTGTTCGAGTTTCTTGAGGCAACGTTGCAGGGCAGGGCGGTTGCTGATAGCTCCCGATATGCCTTCATCCTTGAAGATGATCTTGCATCCGGCCTTCTTCAGCGCGGCCAGTTGCAACGCGGGGTTTTGCTCATCAGTGCTGACGCGCGCGTAACCGTATTTCATGGCCGTTACTCTGTCCCTGACATTTGACCCATGCAAGCGTCAATGTTTACGGGCCTTCCGGCATTGGGTCAAATCTTTTCCTTTGTGACCCAATGAAGAAACACTGCGCGGGCAGGGCAGGGATTTTGAGACTGAGATTTGAGACGTGGGAAGCCCTAATTCTATTGGGCTGCGTGTTCTTCGCAGGACTTACCGTTTTTGCAAAACGAGGGGCAGAAAAAAAGCCGGAGGCAGCACGCCTCCGGCAACTGAGGATGAGTAAATGGTTTGTTACAGAGTCCCCGGCGGCTTAACGATAGTGAAGCTCAATGCCCCGCCTCCCCATCGTGGGTCGGGGTCGGTGCGTAATTCCCATGAAAGGTACCCGCCCTCCGCCGTGTCCCTATAAGCTCCGGGGCCGATTTGCTGCTCGGCTGGAATGGCAATTTCCTTAACCAAGTTGTCTAGCACCGTCCGCGCTGGCAAGTTCGATGCGGCCACGGTCGTATGGTGTTGGGCGAATAGATTAACCGGGAAAATTCCTATTGATAGCCCCGGTATCTCTTTGCAAATCTCGGCTAGCAGTTGATCGACGGTCCGAATACCGGAGGGAATGGTAACCGGCGTATCGAGCAGCGGCCGCATTTCTTCTGCGCTCCCGGAAGCGCCTATGAAGTTCCTCGCCACAACGTGAAAGCCTCGTTCAGTGTCACTGACGGTAAATATTTCGCCGTGCAGCTGAGAGTTGTAGTTCTGTATGGCTTCGGTGAGGGCCGCTTCCGCCAGTTTCTTGCGAACGTCGAAGGGGGCGGCGGAGGGCGGCGCTTCATATCTGAAGGACAACGGGATATGGCGCTTAATTGTCTTGTGAGCCTCGCTGTTGAAGGTCGTTTCCCCCACCTCTCCGGCAACATACTTCGTATCCTCGTAAGTGATTGGGACTCCGTATACCTTCTCCAGACGTTCAACAGCCGTGGCGAGCGCGCGGGCGCTAGGGTTAATCGTTATGGAATCAGCGGCGATCACGGCCTCCCGATCTTGGTCGGCGGTCGTGGACTGTGGCTGTGCATTCGCTGCGACTGAGCCGAATGCAAACATTGCGAAGAAGAACAACATGAGGCGTAGCAATACTTGGCTTTTCATTTTGGTGGCTCCTTCTGTTTGAACTGGTGTCTAAAAGACTTCCGATGCGGTTTGGCCCGCGCGAACTGAGGAAACTGTCGTTGAGTCTATTATTGCCTCAAGCGTGTTGACCCCTCCGGTGTCGTTGGCCCCGTAGTTATGCCATGTGCCGTCGGCCCATTGATACTGCATTTGTTGGTAGCCTGTATAGTTACAAGCCAAAGGAGTAGCATTCGAGCGATACCACGGCACAAGGTAAACAGGCGGAGCGCCTCCGTTCGAACTATTGACCCATCCGACGGTATCCAGTTGCCAGACGCCGGTCGCGCTAACATTCCATTGCCCACCGCTCACAGCGGTTGTGACTTCTGGAAATAAGTCATGGCCGACGCCGAGATTGGTTTGAACATTGGCAAAACAGCCATCGGTGGTTGTACCGGAAGACTGCTCTCGAACTGCGCCTAGAAACACGATCGCGTTGTCAGCGTTTGCAGAGTACAGTTGCTGCACCCAATTTGCTGTAGTGGCGTAAACGCCTGTTCCCCATGAGCCGCTGTAGGCAAGCTCCGTCGTTTCGCCGGACGGAGTGTCAAAGAACCCGTTAACGTAAACTCCGTTAACGAAAGGGGAGCTAGCTCCCGATGGGTACAAATAGCCGCCCGCGTATCCTGTGGTCGTGCCGCTGGTCACGACGTGTATGTTGAACCCATAGTAATCGGCGCTTGTAATGGCAGCCGGACTAGCGGCGGAGGCGACGGGATTGCGCCAATCGGCAGAATGTATAGCGCTTGTCGTGTAAACCCACGAACCGGGGCCGCCCACACCGCTCGTGCCGGTGTAAGTCCCGCCGCCATAAGTCTCTGAATAAGACAACATAAACCCGCTGTAGCTGACATTGTTGCAATCTACGCTGCCGCTTGTATTGGCGGGGGGATAAGTACCCGGCCCATCTCGATCAACTTCCCACCCTGCCGAACTGAGCGGGTAGTTATTGGCAAAAGTAAATGTGTTGCCTTGTACGCCACTACTGTTCCATGCGGTGAGCGTCATACTCGTGATCGCGGATGCGTTCGAACCGGAAGCTTTTGATGCGTAGATCGCCAGACCATCGCCACAGGCTGTTGCCGATTCAGTGATACTGGAAGCGTCAATGGTAAGGGTGAGTTGGAACGGGAGGCCGGTGAGGTTTGTGCCGACCCCGAAAACGTTTTCGGACCCGGAGCTATCCCACGAACCGGAGCCGAAAGTTCCGTAGTAGTTTATGGTGACGGTCACCGCGTGAGCGAACGGCGCGAACGCCGCCGCGAAAAGACACAGCACTCCTAAATGCTTTTTCATACGTTGTGTTTTGGGGAACTGGCCGCTTTTGGATTGTTGCGGGAAAGCAGGTTCCGCAACGACGACCGGTAATAATGATACCTCGCAATCTCGCAATTTGGCAATAACAAACTGGCGACATTTCGCGCCGGGAATGTTCCCCGCGCGAGCGGTGGCGCTTTACGGCCTCTTGATTTGCAACATTGCTACAACGCTATAATGATTGTTCTCAATGACTTCCAAACGCACGCCCGACAACGAGCCAGAAGAGAGAACGCAGAGCAAAATTTTCCGGATGACGCCGGAGGCTTGCCGCGCCTTTGACATTCTCCGGGCGGAAGAGGGGCCGCATTCCGGGCCGCGCCTCGCCGCCGAAATGATCGACTTGCTTTTGATCGAGCATGGCAAACCGCCCGTAGGCCCGCGCCGCCCTGCCGGTGGCGCGAAACGCACGGCCAGCAAGCCGAAACCCGGCTCATAATGGGGCCATGAACCGGAAAGCGAGAGAGAAAGCGCAAGCCCGCCTGATAGCCCGCTTCGGCTGGTCGGCGGGGCTTCTCGATGATGGGCCTATGCCGAAATCAGACCTTCTGCGGTCGCATGACGAATTACGGGCGGCGCTGGTTGTTGCCGGAAAGGAAATCCGCAAGCTGAACTTTGGCCGGTCGGATACGCCGGTCCTGAAGCTGCTGCGCCGGGTGCTGCGCGAGGCGCGGGCCGTGGCGAAGGCGGAAAAGGAACCACGGGCGGGGGGCGGTTAAAGCCTTGCGGGCTGTGCTTTCGTCAGTTGATGGTTTCTTTCAGGTCAACGCGGATCATGCCGGGTGAGGGCGGCGGAACGCAGTTGCAGCACTGCCACACCTTGCCATCGAACCAATACTGCCGCGAGTGGCAGACCGGGCAGGGCGTGAGCTTGTCCATTTCGTCGTAGGAGAGGCCGGACATTTCAGGCAAGCACTCCGGCGACGAGCGTATCTATCTCGTCAATGGTTTCGCTCACGGCTTCGCGGACCATGCCGCGCCTTTTGCCGAGGGAATCCGGCAAGGTGGTTGCGGCGATGTATGCGGCTGCGGAACAGTGGGCCTTGGCGCTCAGCTCGGCGAGCTTACGATGCTCGCGTTTTTTCTCATCGTAAAACGGGATGGGAAGTTCGAGGACTTTCTTTTCGATGTCGCGCTCTCCCATGAGGCCGAGGGACTGGAAAGGTTTAATTTCGTCGTTCGGTACGCTGCTGTTCAGGATGGCCGCAAGGTAGTGGGCTTCTTCCTCAGTGTCGAATGCTGCCCAATACAGCTTATGCTCAACGACGAAGGGCAGGGGCAGGCTGTGCCGGTCGAGGACGGCGGCGGAAATATTCGTCCCCGCTGCATTGTAGAGAACGAGGTATGGGCGGGAAAGGTTCTGAACGGTAAGCTTGCCGTGATAGTCGAGCCATTCATAGACGGTCTGCTTTTCCGCTTTCTGCTTGCGGGCGGCATTCCAGATCGTTTCCGCCTCATGCATCCACTTCGCGAACTCGCGGTATCCCTTGCGGCGCAGCTCGTCGGCAGTGAGGACGGTGAGACTGCCTTGACTGGTTTCGCAGGGTAAGAGTATCGCGGGCGGTGAAGCGAGGGCAAAGGGCACCAAATGACGCGAGAGGGCAGTCGAGAATATGAAACGCCCTTCAACACGGCCCTTCATCTTCACGGTGTCATAGGGCGGTTTGGCGTCCTCGGCTTGGTCCGGTTCGGTTTCGACGCTATAGAGCCGGTCGGGGTCAATGGCTCCGTTCATATCGCGGACGCTGACGAAATAAAAGCTGCGGGGAAGAATGGTCGCGCCCTGATGAAAGCTGCTCTCGTACCGGCTGGGCTTATTCGGAGTCGTCCTGCCTTTTTTGGTTGACAGGGCGGCGCGGTCGCCGAGGTAAATGAGGTGGGCGGTTCCCTTTGTCGAGGTGAGAAGGGACTCGGCCTCGTGCCATGAAATATCACGCTCCGGGAGATTGCCCGCCCATTCGACGGCGGGCAGGGTGTAGGTCTGCACTGGCTTGGGCGGTGCGGCCTCCCTCGATGCGAACAGTACGCAGCAAGGGACGTTGAAGACCGGGCGGACGGCCCGCAAATCCCAATACGACGTAAGGCGTATCGGGGCCTTATACGTCCGCTTACGCAGGTTCTCATGCTGATCCGCTGCGATAACGCTCAAGGGCATGACGAAACCAAGCTTGCCGCCCTTGCGAGCGAACGTCGATAAGGTGTGAGCGAGGAATATGGTTGCCAGCTCCATCTGGGTAAAAAGCTTCTGGAGCCGTGGGGCGATGGCGTAATCGTCAACGGCGCGTTTCTTGATTTCGGCCTGATACTCGGGGTCGGCGATGTAGCGGTAGGACAGCCAAGGCGGATTGCCTACGATGAAGTCAAAGCGGTCGCGCAGCATAGCGGGACGGTAGCTGTTGCGGACAATGAACGCCCAGATAGAATTTTGCTTTCGCTTTATCAGGCCGCTCAGCTCGTCGGTGAATTTCCAGACGGCATCAATCATCGCCTCGGCTTCGTCGTGGTCGTAAAGCTGCGGAACGACTTTGCGTAGATAGGCGGCAAGGGTCTTGCGCGTTTCCTTGCCGCCTTCGGCGTGGTCAACGGCGATACGGGCAGCGGCGTTAATGGCAGGGTCAAAAAGCTCCGGGCGCTTTACGAGTTCTTCCGGTATGGAAACCTTGCGGTCGCCAAAACGGATCTCAAAACCGGGGACTTCGCCGAAGGAATATTGCTTCACTTCGGCGGGCAGAAACAGCGAGTCCGCCAGATACACGGGTATCTGAATCGGGCGCTTGCTTCCCTTCACAAGTGAGCGGATCGCCAGCAAATAGGTGGCGCGGGAAATGATGACGGCCAGAGGGTGAATATCGATCCCGACGACGTTCTCAACGATCTCCCGAAGGCGGGCGGCATCGCTGCCGTCCGGGTTGGCGGCGAGCTGGTGCGCGATGACGGCCCGCAGGAAACTGCCGGAACCGCAGGACGGATCAAGCACGCTTACGAAGCCTTTTGAGGGCAGGAGTTCGGTAACGACGCGCTCACATAACCAATCCGGCGTGTAGTACTCGCCAAGGTCGTGCCGGTCCTTCGGATCGACAAGCTCCTGATAGACGCCTTTGAGCACGTCCTGATTGAGCTGGTTGAGGTCGTAGGTTTCGAGCTGCGAGAGGGTGCGCTCCCAAACCGGCGCGAGAATAGCTTCGGCCTTGGCGCGGCGGACCCACTGGAAGAAATCGTCTTCGACAAGGTTCTCGATGCGCTGTTCCTCGAAGAACTGGCCCGAGAGAATGTCTTTTGCCGTCTCGCGGAGCGTGGCGGTTGTTTTCCCCTTGGAAAGCGAAGCCCAAATGAGCAGCCGCGCGAGTGAGGCAAGATAGGTGTGTTTCAGGAAAAGCCGTAGCAGGTCTTCGGATTGCTGGTCCGCGAGCTGGCCGTAGGTGACGGTAAGGTAACGCTGCCATGTGTCGAACGCGAGGCGGGGTTCGGAGGATTGGCCCACGGCGGCCCATGCGCCATAGAGGGTTTCCAAAGCGTCGGCGAAAGCGGGGCTGGTCGCGCCGAAATCGACGCGGAAGCGTTCAGCGGTCGGCTCGGTTCTCGATGGACGAAAAAGAAGGCTGGTCACCCAAAGCCAGAAGTCAGCGAGCGTATCCTCGGCGAGGATCAACACCCGGAGTTCTTGGAGCTGAACGTCCTCCGGCGTCAGGCGTCCTTTCGCCGTCGTGGTCGGGCGGTATGTTTTCCAGTTGATGCCATCGCTCAGGACACAGACAAGCGGGCGGCTCCTTCCCTCCGCATTCCAGAGTCCCGAGGTATATTCTCGGAGCTGGTCTAATGCATGAGCCTCCGTCGCTTTGAGCGAGTTCTCAAATTCTATGACGGCATTCCCGTGGTAAGCGTCCACGAAGCCGCGTTTCGTTCCTGCGCGCGTATCGACGCGGACTAGCTTTTCGACGCCTGCCGCAAACTCGGTGGGCGCTGTCGAGCCGGGAAACAGCTCTGAAATCAAGGCGGCGAAGCGGTGCGTTTTGGCCGATTCGTTCGGGAGCTGGCGTATATCGGCCAAGTACCGGCTGAGCGTGCGCCGCGTTGTGTCGTCGAGAGTCATATGGAATCTACTATCAGAACAGCCTTCGGCTGTCAGCGCAATACGGGGGAGGGGCCGCGCGCGGTGTCGCCAAAGCGGAAAAGCGCCGGGTTGAACGATTTGCCGGATTGGGCTATCGCTGCCGGATGCCGCAACCGTTCCGCACCGTTGAGAATTGGGCCGATTATACCTTCGGGTGTCCCGAAGGGAAATGGACCGCGCGGCTGGATAACACATCGTGGGGCAGGGGCAAGGTCGGCAACCTCATCCTCTACTTTTCGGAAATCGGCACTGATAACAAATACTGGTTTTCCGTGTTCTGGCACAACGGCTATCGTGCCGATGACGAAGGGCTGAGTTTTAGGGATGTGGAGCCGGGGACCGTGCTGGAACTGACGACGAAGAAAACGAAAACCGGAAAGCCGCGTTTGGTGGCCGCCGTGAAAATCTCCGGCTAACCTTCGTCGTGTCCCGAAAGTTGGCCGGGGCGCTTGGCCCTTTCTTCCGGCTCCGGGTCGGGCGGGGTCATGCCGTTCGGAAAGAAATAGATAAAACCGTCATAGCCGCGCGGGCCGGGAGTGCCTTCAAAAACGCAGCCGATAATCTGGCCGTCCGTTGCCTTCTCAAGCCAGACGTGGCCGCGCTTGTACCATTCGCGGAATTTGCCCCGGTCGCGGTGTTGGGACCATGCGGTGTGCGTCGGCGGTTCTTTGTCAGGCTGCAACATCGGCCCGCAATACCACGGCTACGGCTGCGGGTCAAAACCCCCGGCGCTCGCGTAGTGAAAAGCTTCGTCCTGCTGCTGTTCGCCGTCTTGGGTCCATTCGTCAAGCTGCATCCGCAAAACATGCTCGGCGTCGGCGCGCTCCTGTTCGGGATCGTAGGCCGAAGGGCGGTAGAGGTAATGCAGGATGGACCGGGTAACTCTGGCGGTAAGGGCGCGGGCAAGGTTGAAGCCACGCTCTGTTTCCTCCCGGCGCTTGCGCCGCTGCGCCGGGGACGGGGCAAGCGTCTCGATGATGGCTTTCGCGGCTTCGCGGAATAGCTCCTTGATCTCTTGGCCGAAAGAAGGGCGCGGCGCTGATTGGCCGGTGGGTTTTTCGATGGCGCTGTGGCTTCTGTTTTCTGCCTTGGACGAGACTTCTGCGGGCGGGGCCGCATCGCCCAAGGCGTCTACCTTCCCCGTTCGCGGTCCCGCGCGGCCTCCTCCTGCTGTTCGTTGCGCTGCTCTTGGGCGCGTTCGCCGGTATATCTCGAAAAGTCGATTTTGACTTCCGCCTCGGCGTTGCGCCGGTCGGTGAGGCGTTCGCCTTCAAGATTGTCACGAGCCTGCTGCCGTGGCGATTTCGGGGTATCGAAGGCCGAGAAGAACAACCCGGCAAGCTCCACACCGATATTGAACGCGCCGCCAATGACGCGGGCGGCTGTCTTACCTTTGGTCAGAATTTCTTCGCCCGTCTTGGCAACTCCAAAAGCCACGTCGAGGACGGCCTTGTCCATCGGACGGCGGGCAGACAGGTTGACGTTGATGTCGGTCGCCCTCTCCGTGCGGACGGCTTCGATTTCGTCCCGGCGCTTCTGCTGCCGTTCGTCCGACGCCTTTAGGGTGGTTTCGATGCTTTGCAGCCGGTCGGCGATATCGAGGCGCGTTACGAATTTCTTGGCTATCGACTGATCCAGCTTGTAAACCCGCCGCCGTGGTTCCGAATTAAATTCAAGGCGGGCCTCGGTAACGATGACGATTTCGCCTTCCCTGAAGCGCGGCGCGTAGTTGTCGGCGGCTCGGGCCAGGTCGGCCTGTTTGTGGCTCCTGTCGGCTTCCTCCTTGCTGGCGCGGGCGAAACTTATTCCTCTGTCGTCAAGCATGGCGGCGAATTCTTCCTTCGTTGGCGACGGCAACGAAACGCCCTTGTTGCCGTAAAGGGCGGCAAGTTCGGCGGCTCTGGCTTTATCGCTGCCGGTCTGACGCCATGCCTCGAACGCCTGCGCGGCGGGGCCGGTCAAATTCTCCGTCCGCTCGTCGCGCGCGGCCTCGGTCGCGGCCTGATTGAACAGGGCGGCTGATTTGTGCTCCGGCTGCGCGGGCATGATGGGCCAGTGCCTTTCCTGCGCGGCGCGTTGAAACTCCTGCCGCTTCTGTTCCCATATCTGGCGGCGTTCCTCCTGCCGATGGGCCGAAAGGCTTTTCATGACGCTCTCGGCGTCCGCTACGCTCATCAGCGGGGCCGTGTCGATATCCCGCAAACGCTCGGCGCGTTCGTCGGGCCTTGCGCCGGTATTGCGGTAATTGAGTTGGTGAACGCCGCTCCATTGATCGACGACGACAATCTCACCGGCTTTGTATTTCTCATAGGGCCGCTTCTGCCGCTGTCCGGCTTCGCGGCGTTCGGCCTCGTGCGTCTGGACGTAATCGACATAGTTGTGAAGGCCGTACCGTTGCTTGTCGCCGGGCCATTTGGCGTAACTCGCCTCGGCCTTCTCCTGCAATTCCGGGGGCAGATTTTCAAAGCCTCCGGTCTGCGCCATCCATGAACCGGCGCGGGCGGGGGCAAGGGCTTCCAGTTCTTTCAGCCGTTGACGTTCCCATCGGTTCAATCTTTCGGCGTCGGCCTCGTTAACGCGGGATGCTATCAATCCCCGGTCTTCAATCGCGTCCGCGAACTCCTGCCCGGTGCCGGTGAGACTGTAGGCCAGCCGGATGCCTCCATCTGTCTTGCTGATCGGCGGCGCTGTGCGCTTCGGTTTCGGCGGCTGTTGTTGCTGCTGCCCCGGTTCTTTTTGCTTCTCCGGCTGCATCGCCGTGGCCGGTTGCGGCTGCTCTCTTTCCTGCCGCCCGCCCCGTGCTTCTTCCTCCCGCGCCGGTGCTGCCGGCGCGGGCCTCGGCTCCACGAATTGCCGCTCAACTTCTTCCTTCGCGATTGCGGCTTCGGCTACCTTGTCGAGCCATTCCATTTCCTCGCGCACCGGATCGCGGCGGGCGTATTCGTCTGCGGCCTCGATCTGCTTTTGGACTTCGGCCAGTTCGCGGGTGAGTTTTTCAACCCGGTCTTTCGGCAAGTCGAGCATGAATTCCCGCGCCTGCTCGATGGTCGGCATGTTCTCGCGGTCGAGGTCAGCCAGCTTGTCGCGAAGGTGGCTCGCCGATATGTCGAGAATTCTTTTTCCGAGGGCGTGTATCCCGCCCGCATGATCGATCACAACATAGTCGCGCCGGGTGCCTTGCGCCAGTATCAAGCCTTCCTCGGCAAGCTCGTTGTCGAAATCCCGCCCGCATTCGGTGCGGTCGTGGCAAGCCCGGATCGTGTTTCTAATCGCGTCCTTATCGACGCCGAGGCGCTGCGCCTGTCGCTGCTCGTCCTTCTTCGCCGCGTATTTGATCGGGGTATCCCGCTCGTTCTTGACCGGCTCAAGGCCAAACTCTTTTTCGAGTTCGCGGCTGATTCTTTTCAGGCGCAGGCCGTAAAACGGCAACCGCTTGGCCGTCATGGTTTCGGCGTCGATCAAGCTGACGGCAAGGTGCATGTGTTCCTCGCCGGTCAATTCGTCGGTGTGAAACGCGATGGCGTAGGGCTGGCCGGTCAGTCCGTTGATACGCATGACCCGGTGCGCCACGATCTCCCATTGTTCGCGGGTGAGCCTTTCGCCTTCGCGGTTCCGCACCTGAACGTGAAAGAACGGATGTTCGCATTTCGTGGCCTCGGCCATGACATGCACGCAGCGAAACGCCTGTTTGATATCGGGCGAAGCGAAGCCTACAAGCTTCCACAATTCGGCGCGTTCGCCGTCCTTGCCGGTGGTGATGTACTGGGCGAGTTTAACCCCATTGTTGTGGGGGATGCCGTTGGCAATCATTGCCGGTCTTTGTACCCCGTAATCTCCAGAATGCGGTCAAGGGCCGCATTGGTTTTCTCAATCGCAGCGGCCAGCCAGCCGGGGACGACGACGAGCTGGCCAGCAAGCAGGGCCGTGTTGAGGGCATGGGCAATCTGGTTCAGATTGTTCCCGGCCTTGTTCAGCGCGGCGGTCGCCTCCCCAAGCTCCACGGCGTTGACGTGCGGAGCGCGCCGCGCCCGTGGGCCGGGACTGCCAAGAACTGCGGCGCGGCCATAGCTGGAAAGGGACAAGCCGCAGGCTTGGGCCTTCTCCACGGCCTCGGCCCATTCCTCATCGTCGAGCGAGATTTGCAGCGAATGACGGCGCTGCCGCTTCTGGCTGCCGCTGGCCTTGGTCGGCGGCGGGGCATAGCTGCCGGGTTCCCCGCTCGCCGGGGAAACGGGCGGCGCATGGTCGTAAGGCGTCATCGGCGGACCTCCGCAGACGATGACGCCGCAACGACGCAGGGCAAGCCGAATGGTGCGGAAACGGGCACGGTTTCCGCTTGCCGCTTGCGGCACCGGGGGATGAAATGGGGGTGTCCCCCTTTCCAAGTGGAACGAAGGCGGGCGGATGAAATCCGCCTGTCCTGAGTGTGGCGCGTCATTGACGCGCACCACTTGCTGCCTGTGCTAACCGCTCCACTCATACGGGCAGTGAATCGACATGCGTGATTCGCCGCAAGCTCTTTTCCGTTCCGCCACGGCAACGAGTCGGGCGCGGAACTCCGGTCAACGCGAGCAAGGGCGGATGCTCTGCGTCCGTCCTTGCGGTCCCGAAAATTTACGGCAGACGGCGCGGCGCTATCGCGCCACGCCGGATGAAACACGGGGCGGGGGGATGATGGTGCGGATGCTGGATGGAAAGAACCGCCTGCCGGAGTGTTGAGGTCCGGCAGGCGGTCGCGGCTGTTACTCGTCGGTCTGCTGTGCCTGCCGGTCGCTGGCCCGGAGCTTGTAAATCTCCGAATGGGCGCGGTCGGCAACCTTCGCCAGCAAGAGCAAGTCACCGGCATTGAAGCTGTCGGAGCTTTGCCAGTTACCGGCGTCGTCCTTGTAGCTGCGCTCGAAAGTGACGTTGTAGAACGCTTCGCCCTTCGCGTTCTCGTTTCGCCAGATGGCCGCGCTGACCGGGTACAGCGTGACTTTCGCGGCGGGTTTTTTGTTGTTGGACATTGTAGGTTCCTTTCGTGGTCTATCTGGCGAGCGGGATTGCTGCCAGTGATGAAAACCGGCCATAGACGGCGGGCTGAAGGGGCAAGCGGAAAAGGCGAAAGATCGTCTGCCTTTTTGCGCCTATCAGCAAAAAGCAACGATCTGTGCGCGTTTTCCGCTTGGACAAGAATCGCGCACGCTTCGCGCGATTTTCGTAACCCTTCGGCACGGCGTCTATAGGTTTTCTCATCACTGGCAGCATTCACATTCCGCGTCCAGATAGACCACGAAAGGAACCGGCCAAACGGCAACAAACCGGCAATCGAAATTCCGTACCGGCAGGGTGGCCGTATAGAGAACGGGCGGGGCGATGCTTGGCTCCCGGACATGGGGAACACTGCGGCGCGGTTGCTCGGGCGATAGGAAAAGAAGATCGGTGCTGAATTGTCGGGCCGCATAGGGGCGGCGCTTGCGCGTCCTCACTTGATTTAGACGCGAAGATTGGCGCGGCGGGTGCGCTGCGCTTTTTAGGTCAGTGATAGTTGCGGCTCCGACTGCGGGACCGGACGTGAACGTTCTTCGCGGATTGCGCGGATAGCCATAATGTCCCGCTCGGCTATGTAAAGCGGGGTGCGGTCGCGTCCGCCGCAAGCCGGTTTCGGAGGGCGGCCATGTTGAATCACATCAAGGCGGCGACCATAGACTTTGCGGGCTTCAGCCCATTGCGCCGCCGCCTGCTGAGTAACTCCTATCGTGTCGGCGGCAAAGCGGGTGCTGTAGTATCTGCGGCCTTCATCATCAACGTAAATGGGCGGATGTCTGGGCCGCATGGCGTTCCGTAGGGTGTCGGGTTTTGGAGTGGTAACACTTCTAACAATTTGGCGCTGTCCGTTCAAGGATTTTCCAAGCGAATGGAATGAATGAAATGGACGAAACCGATTGTCCGCTTGTCGCATCTCGTAGGGTGGAACCATTCGGCGCAATGCCGTCTTACGTTGGGTTCCCTCAGTTCATCGCATCCTTGGGAATGCAGCGCCTCTCAAGGGTAAGGCTCCACGCCTTGTAAAGCGGTCGTGAACTGAGTTCACCAAACCAGTCAGTAGATTTGTGTCCGCGTTGTCCATGACGCGGGCAAAGGCGTTTTTCTGTCCGCGTTTCACGACGCGGCAACAGTCACGCCCGAGGTGTGTCTGTGCCTCGGAAGAAAGGAGCCTATGAACAACGAACGGATTGAAGCTCTCTACGAAAAGGAAAAAGCTCTCCGCGAACGCATCATCAAAGCCAAAGCGGAACAGCAAAAACGGGCAGCGGCGCAACGGAAGGCCCTCGCGCAAATTCTCGGCGGCGCTCTCATCGACGCCGAACTTTCCCCGGACCTGAAATCAGCAATTAGGCAAATTCTCGCCGGGGCCGGTCTTGAGGACCGCGCGAAACGGCTGCTTCGGGATGGGGGCTGGCTGTGATCGGGCGGATTTGGGAATGGGCGAAACCCAAGCTTGCGGTTTGCGCGATTTTCGCCCTGCTCATCGAAGCGGGCGGCTCATGGCAGGCCGGTCACTTGATGAATGCGGATGAGTGGATCGCGGCGGAAGATGCGGCGGTGTACGGGCTGGCGGACGGGCTTTACTGGCTCGCGACGTTCGGCACCGGAAAGAAAGGGGAATGGCGATGATTGCGAGGCTTTGGGACGGTGCGAAAGCCTGCGGGCGGTTGGGTGATTGGCTGTTTCGGTGGCTCGTCGCTCTTTACGTGTGTTGGGCGGCGGCGGCGTGGGCCGTGGGGTCGGTTCACGCGGGCCGCTGTCTTGATCTCGACGAAGTTATGGCGGTGATGGGCGCGTGCTTGGCTCGCGTCGGCCTGAATTAACGAAAGGAATTTATGGAATGGTTCTGGTGGTGTCTCGCGGCGCTGCTCCTGATTCAGTGGAACGGCATACGACAGAAAAAGGAACGGATCAGAAAGGCGAAAGAGGAATTCAATCCGAAAGTCGAGCTTGGCGGCGCTCGCTTTCACGAGAACGGGGATTTGCGGCGGGCCGGGGCCTTCAAGGGCGGCGGCGATGCCTTGCGCGTCGGCTGGTCGCCGAAGGGCAACCGCCCGATTTACTACCGGGGCGTCGGGCACGCTCTTACCGTCAGTTGCGCGCGGTGGGGCAAGGGAATTTTTTTGCTCATTCCGGCTTTGCTGTCTTGGGCGAATAGCGTCGTCTGCGTCGATCCCAAGATGGAGCTATGCGCCGTCACGGGCCGCTATCGTCGGCGCTTCGGCAGGGTCTATGTGCTCGATCCCTTCCACATGGGCGACGACATGCCCGACGCGGTGCGCGGCCTGCGCTGCGTCGGGTTCAATCCCATGGCGGACCTCGACGTTAACTCGCCGGGGTTCCATGCGGACTGTGACCGGATCGCCTCGGCGTGCGTGTGGGATGACGGCAACGGCGATCACCATTGGTCTATCTCCGCGCGGCTGCTCGTCTCCGGGGTAATCGCGGCGCTGGCGCGTCACGGCGATCCGAAGAAGGACAGGAATCTCAAGGCAGTTGTGCGAACTATCAGCGAGGGTAACGTTCTGGAATTCTGCCGCGAGGTCGTGAGCAAAACCAAAGACGACGATATCCGCCAGAAGCTCGGGCGCTTCGCGGTCACGGCGGAACCTGCGGTGCCGGGGCAGTCGGCGGGAAAGCCGGGGGCGGAAAGCAGCAAGGAAATTACGGACGTGATCGCCACTGCGATAACGCAACTCGGTTTTATCAGCGGCGCGATTGCGGGTCATCTGGCGGACCCGGATAGCCTGCGCTGGAACGAGCTTCGGGAAAAGCGCGGCACGTCGGTTTTCATCTGCGTTCCCCTCAACCGGCTTGATACGCATGGGGACAAGTATTTCCGGCTGGTCACGGAAAGCCTGCTGGCCTCGCTCCTCAACACCAGAGGCGGCAGGCGCTCGCGCATCCTCATGGTGATTGACGAGTGCGCCCAACTCGGGCCGCGCATGAAGTCGCTGGAAAACGCGATGGGCATGGCGGCGGGCGCTTGCGGTTTGCAGCTTTGGCTTATCTACCAGTCATTAAGTCAACTCATCGGCATGTGGCCGCACACGTGGCAGAACGTGATCCAGAACTGCGGCGTGATGATGTGGGGCCGCGCGCGCGACAACGAGACGCGCGAGCAAATCTCGAAGCTCGGGGGAATTACCACCGTCACAAGCCGGTCGCGCGGGGTGTCGATTGACCTTCGCACGGGCGAGCCGATGGTCAATGACGGCGTGGCGCAGCATACGCGGCCTTTGATCCATCCGCACGAGGCGGGCATGTTGCCGCCGGATGAGATGTACCTGTTCATGGAAAAACTCGACGGGCCGGTGAAAGCGAAGCTGAAGCCTTTTTTCAAGTGCGGTTTCAGCGGCTACGGCGACAATCCGTATTTTCAGAAGCGCGGCGGGCTAACGGGGTGGCTGTTCGGAAAGTGATTTATGCCTGCCGGTCAACAACAAACCGACTTCGATCCCGGACGCTTCGCGGCTTTCGTCGCGAGTTTCGTCAGCAACCCGAACGAAGCCGAAGCTATGACCGGCGCGCGTATGATGCGGCGCGAGGGCGCCAAGCCGGGGGGCAAGCGCGTGGTTGATCTGTTCTATCGGGCCGATGTCATGGCGGCGCTTGACGCGGCCTTGCAGCCGGTGCGCGAAACGCCGGACAGGGCCGCTCTCGATGCGGTCCAAGCCGAATGCGCGGAACTCCGCGCCAAGCTCGCCGCCGTGGTGCCGAAGGCTACGGAGCTGGCCGACGAGCTGAGACGCGAGAAGGAATTGACGGCTGAATTAACGGCGCGTTTGCGCGGGCAATCCCCGGCAGGCGCGGCGAAACAGGGGCAACGTAACCCGCTGCCGGAGGACACGGCGGGCGGCTGGTTGGCCGCTCTCGCGGCTCTGGCGGCGGCGGTGATGATGATCGCCTCGGCGTTCAACTGAGGCGGAAAGGAAAGCATATGAATATCGACTGGCAAGCCTTGAAAGAAACCGCATGGAAATGGACGCAGCGGTTCGCGCTGTTCTTGCTGCTGCAAACCTCGCTGGTGTACCTCTGGGCCTGCGTGATCGCAGGCAAGCCGATTGGCCCGGTCGAATATATCCGGTTCCAATATCACGTAATCCAATACCGTCCGCAGCGCGCGGCGGCGCGGGCGCTGCCTCTCGCCGTGGCGGGCGCATCGTTCCTGCCTCCCGCCCTGACGCGGAATCCAGACGCGCAAGCTGAACCCGCTCACGTCCGCACGGACCAAGCATCGGCTCCGGTATGGGTCGCAATTCGTAAAACCCAAGTCATGGAGCACAGGGACGCAAGCTCGCGCGTGGTTGCTGTTCTGGAGGCGGGAGCGCTCGTTAGGTATCTGGTGCAGCGCGCGCAAGGCTGGTTAGAGATTGAAGAAATCGTGCGGGATGGCAGCCACCCGCCCGCGCATGGCTTTGTGCAACGGCATGATGTGGACCTTGCGAACGAGTGAGGCTGACTTATGGCGGACGAACGGATTGATTTCTCGCGCTTCACGCGAAGCGCCGTAAACGAGGAAGTCTCGAAAAAAGAAAACCCGCAACGCGAGATCAGGCCCCAAGCGGAAAAGGAACGTGCGCCGGACACGACGCAAAGGGTCGCTGAAAAAGAAGGCAGGTCGGAATGGTCCGGCGCGTGGGCCGGTGGAAGGTCGAGGTGAATTATGGACAACGAATTAACCCGGATCACGGACGCGGAACTGGACAGGCAATGGCGCTCGATGAATGCCGCGCTGGAACGGCTCGGCAATATCGAGGGCCGGGAAATAGAAACACGGGGGGCGGCAAGGTTGATCGTCGGCGTCGATCTCACGGCAAGCCGGGAATGGTGTCTGCGTGAGGCGCAGCGGGCTATGGCGGGCATGTTTGACGCGCTGGCTGCGCTCGGCTCTATCGCGGTGAAGCTTGCGTATTTCAGGGGCGAGGATTGCAAGGCGGGGCCGTGGCAGAACGATGCCGGGGCGGTGTGCCGGTCCATGCTGTCGCTGTCCTGCCGGTCGGGGGCAACGCAGATAGGCCGCATCCTGCGGCTGGCCGGGAACGAGCCGGGGCCGGTGTCCGCCGTCGTCTATATCGGCGATACGGCGGAAGAAGACGCGGACGAACTGGCGGCGCTCGCGCGTCGGCTTGGGAAGAAGCATATCCCGGTGTTCGTGTTTCATGAATGCGGGCGTCACGGCGAATGGTCCGCGCAAGAGATTTTCGAAGCGATAGCGGAACAAAGCGGCGGCGCTTATTGCCCCTTCGGCGCGGAATCGGCGGATGCGCTGCGCGAGTTGGTTTCGACGGTCGCAGCATTCAGCGCGGCGGGAACCGAAGGCGTGAGGCGGATCGGGCAGGCGGTCACGGTTGAGGGTCAACAGTTGCGGGCGCGTTTTCTGCTGCCTGCGGGGAAGTGAATTTTTTCAAGAAAGGAACGGTACGAATGTATGAATTTTCAACCAAAGACAGAACAGGAAATACAGGATGCGAAGCTCTGGAAAAAGGGCGACTACGATTTCGCGATTGAGGACGGCTCCGACGAGGTAAGCAGCAAGGGGCGTCCCATGATCTCACTGAAACTGAGGCTGTCCGACGGCAACGGCAAGAGCCGGGTGCTGACGGATTACCTTCTCGCGGAAACGGAAGAAAAGCTGCGTCATGCGGCGTCGGCCTGCGGGCTGCTGGACAGGTACGAAAGCGGCTCCATCAAAGGGCCGGAGTTCCGGGGCAAGCGCGGCAGGCTCAAGCTGATTGTCGAGAAGGCCAAGGGCGAGTACGGGCCGAAGAACGCGGTTGCGGATTATATCTGTGCCGAAACGATTAAAAACGGGTCCGGGTCGGCCTCGGGCGATTTCGGCCTCAAATTTTAGCCGTGGCTGCGCGGCGGCGTTCTGGCGGGGTAGGCAGCCCCCTGCCCTGCCGGACGCCTAGCCGCTGAATTCTCCCGGCGCGGCGTCGGCATTAAAGCCTGTGGGCCGCTGCCGGTTGGTGATCGCTCCCCGAGGGGTGCGCCATGAATGCCTTAAGTGATTTTGATCTTCTGACGCTTTCCGAAGTCGCTGAACTGCTCCACGTCTCCAAGGCGCACGTCTCCAAGGCGGTCGCCGGTCTGGTGGCGGGATGCCCTGCCATTCCGGCTGTCTGCCTTGGCCGCCGCAAGCTGGTGCGCCGCGCCTCCCTGCTGTCGTGGATCGAGCGCAACGAGCGGGCCGCCGTAAATGATACCCTCGAATCATCGCCAGTACGGGGTGCCGTGAAACGCGCATAAGGAGAAATTCGAATGCGTAAACGGTACCAGACAGGAGGTATCAAAAAACAGCGTGGGCGCTGGGTCGGCATGTGGTGGGTCGAAGGCAGGCGGAAAAGCCGCGTGCTCGGCTTCGTCAACAAAATGTCGAAATCGCAGGCTCGCGAAACGGTCAACAAGATCGTGGCCGAAGAAAACGCCAAGCGCGAGAGCAACAAGGTTTGGCGCTTCGGCGAGTTCGTTGAGCTGGTCTACTTCCCGTACTACAGCCGGAAATGGAAAGACTCGACGCGGGAAAACAACGTGAACCGGGTAAACGTGCATCTGGTCGCGCGCTTCGGCGAACGGGAGCTTACCGGCTTCCGGCGCGACGAACTGCAAGACCTTCTCGACCTCAAGGTGAAAGACGGGCTTTCGTTCTCGGTCGTCGATCATCTGCGGTGGGACATGAAACAGGTTTTCGATATGGCCGTGGCTGAGGGGCATATTCAACGCAATCCGGCGCTGCTGCTGTTCACACCAAAGGAAGCGAAAAAGCCTGTGCGCCGGGTCATGACAATGAGGGAGGTTCAAATCTGTTTCGGCGCTCTCGATCAGCGGGAGCGGCTGATATCGAAGCTGGCCGTAATCGCCGGGATGCGTCCCGGTGAAATCTTCGCCCTGACTTGGGGCCAGATGACGGCGGCCTATGCGGACATTCGGCAACGGGTGTACCGGGGAATGATCGACACGCCCAAAACCGATAACTCGATGCGGAAAGCGGCTCTGTCCGAAGGGCTGTTAGCCGAAATCGAAACATGGCGCATGATGGCGGTTGAAAGCCGCGATGATGCATGGGTCTTTCCTTCGGAGCGCATGACTCCCCTCTCCAAGGACAACTGCTGGCGGCGGTCGATCTATCCGGCGCTGGCGAAAGTGGGCCTCGAATGGGCGAATTTTCTGGTGATGCGGCGGACGCATGCCACGCTCATGAGGGCCTTGGGAGTTGAAGGAAAAACGGTCGCGGATCAGCTTGGGCATACGCTGGACGTGAACCAGAACGTTTACACGCAAACGTCTGTCGAAATTCGGCAGGCGGCGGTCAATCAGCTAGAGAAGTCGTTGCAAGTGATGTGAACGGAGCACAAACGGAGCACAGGGCGGAACAGGTGATGAAAAGTCGTTCTAACTTGTTGAAAAGATGGAGCGGGAGACGGGGCTCGAACCCGCGACGTCCAGCTTGGGAAGCTGGCATTCTACCACTGAATTACTCCCGCATCCTGTCAAATCAGCTATTTAGCTGAATCCGTTAGACTTCTTAGACCGACGGCCAGTCTATTCCGTCCATGCTGTCTATCCAATACTACCCGTTTGGATGCCAAAATGGACAGCAAAACAGACAGCACAGCAGGCCTGAGAATCGCGCGTTTCCGGCGTTTCCCTTGCTGTCCGTTCATGCGGTCCATTTCGCTCTCCAAAGCTCGTTCCAGGCACAATATAGCACAACGGCGCCAAGGGCAAGGTCCGTGCACGACCCACGCGCCTGCCTTGGGCGCAGCCCGACAGCTTCCAAAGCTTCTTTTAATTCTCCACACTTCTAATGGTTTCAACAATTTGGGGAATCTGCTTTTCGCTCGAAGCTAACCCCAGCGGCTCCAACGCAAAGAGTTTTGACACGGTTTTGCCACGGTCGGGCCGGGCCTGGAAGCCTTCCCGCCCGGTGTGTTCAACGGTTGACTCGGTCTTCGAGTTCTCTCAAATCCGACATCACGGTATCAAACGGCGGAGGTTCAGCAAAGAACATCTCCCGCATGTGTCAGCGCCGGTGCAAAAATCCCCATATAGCCGGTTGAAAATTCCCCACCCCCTGACGGGGGTATAGCCGGTCGATCCTCCGCAGAGGAGGGCCGTGATGCTAAGGGGAAGAGACATGCAAGAG
>Ga0316363_10000992_pt1 | contig 27999 bp, 27 predicted proteins | sample Sb_taG_3_FD_200459 | JGI IMG/M metagenome (GOLD analysis project Ga0316363, IMG submission 200459) | Peat soil microbial communities from Weissenstadt, Germany - Sb_50d_a_PC metaG (v2) (version 2) | ecosystem: Environmental > Terrestrial > Soil > Wetlands > Peat | place: Germany: Weissenstadt...
ACTGTTGCTCGTCTTTTCCGCGCATGCCTTCTTCTTATCAGGTTGTGCTGTGGAAACAAGAGAGTTTCGTGGTACTGCGTCCGCTTCAAGTCGAGTTTTTCCGCAACCTGCTAGAGGCTAAGGACCCCCATGCTTGGGACAAAGCTGCCAAGCGTTTCCAGAATCAGAATAGTGTTACGGATGTGGCGGAATTCGACAAAGATGCAAAAAAACAAACGTAACGCCGAAGCAGACGGAAGCAGGTGGCTGGCCCGGCATCGGCCGCAGTTTCTAGTGCTCGACGTCGAAATAAATCTTGGTGGTGGCGCGGTATTGCAAAACCTTTTTTCCGTCCAGTTGCATGTCGAGCGAATCCACGTGCGCCCACTTGATGGCCCGAACGGTTTTCGCCGCTTCCTTCACGGCCTCCTCTGCCGCCTTAGCGAAACTTTCTTTCGAAGTCCCGATTACCTCGATAATTTTCTGGGTCATTCCACTCTCCTCGCTGCCCCTCAGAATTGTACGCGATTTGCGCGACGTCAGGTGAGAAGCCGACGGCGCCGGGACGGTTTCCGGCATCGCCCAAACACAAAGGCCACGCAAGAGGTCCGCGTGGCCCTGGTGTCTCGCGCGCTTCGAGTTTATTCGTTACCGCCACCGATGCTGGTGACTGTTTGTTCGGCTACATGCTCCTGTTCGACAGGACTGATCTTCACCGTGGCCAGGATCTTCTCCAGCTTGGCGAAGACTTCGTCGCGCTTGACGGGCTCAATGCCGTCTTTGGCGCCGTATCCGGCGGTGCCCAGGCCCAGGACGTATTCGTAGCAGGCCCCATTCTCGAAGCTGTGGTAGTACTGCGTTTCGGCCTGCTTCATGGCACTGGCGGAGAAGTTGGAAGTCATCTCCATGTCGGTCGAGCCGATTTTGACTTTTTCGGCGTCGACCGGCTCGCCGTCGGCATTGCGCGTGTCGACGAAGGCGAAGTGCGCGCACTCCTGCTCGGAGACGCTGCGATTGACGTTCACGTTGAAGAAGGCGGATTCGAAGTCGGTGCCGGGATACGAACTGCCGGGCAGTGCGACGGTAGCGACCGCGACTCCACCGGGCTGGACAAAGTTCATCGGCACATCACCAACGGCGGCAAGCTGGGGCTGCGCTTTGTCGCCCGAGGTCAGGGCAAACTTCCGCGGATAGAGGAACGAGACACCAAAGTTTGCGTCGTTATAAGTAACGTTCGCGGGACGCTTCTTGGGCGTCTTCTTTGTGGGTGCAGGTGAGGCTGCGGCGGTTGGGGTGGGTGCAGGTGTTGCCGCGGGCGCTGCCGAAATTGGCGCCGGGCTGGAGACGCCGACCAGCGCCGGTTTGGGAGATTGCTTCGAGCACGCGCTCACCGCGAGTAATAGCCCGAGAATCGCGAAGCCTGCGATCATAGCCAGCTTTTGCTGGCGCGACCAGGACGAAAGTGTCGTCCCGGAGATTGTGTTGTTAGTTGCCTGGTTAACGGATTTCCAAATGGTTGCCATTCTGTCACCTCCTCTGCGTTTGGCGCAGTCGGAAGTGATATGGCAGGAGAGCGGCCAACTCGGCGGCCGTTGATAGAACACAACTTATGGGCGGGCTCAGAGCCGAACCGTGTGCGCCGCCATACACGCCGTGTAGCAGGCAACACGCCGCCCAAGGGCCGCGGTGTGTGCGCGAGAACTGGTTTTTGGGCAATCCCGTGGACCGAAGAGTTCGAGAATCCAGCCCCGGAGGGGCGAACCAACTTAGCCCAGCGCTTCAGCGCTGGGAAAAGTGGGAAGAATGCGCTAAGTCCCGGAGGGACGACCCAGTTCTCACGCACACTCCGCAGCGCTTCCCGCTAGTATGTTTTTGGGAGCAATGCCTTTGTGAACGACGTCTCGCTTCATTCCTCTCCTGGTTCTCCCTCCACTGGTTCTCGCGGACGTTATCGCGGACGCCTGGCGCCGTCGCCGACGGGGCTGTTGCACATTGGGCACGCGCGGACTTTCTGGATCGCGGCGCAGCGGGCGAGCGAGAACCAGGGAACACTGATTCTTCGGAATGAGGATCTGGATCCGCAGCGCTCGCGGGCGGAATTTGTTCGCGCCATGATGGAAGATTTGCGCTGGCTGGGAATTCGTTGGAGCGAGGGGCCCGATTGTGGCGGGGCGTATGGCCCTTACACGCAGAGTGAGCGCCAGGCGCACTATCTGGAGGCCTGGCGGCGGCTGCGGGAGGGCAGGTTTCTGTATCCGTGTATTTGTTCGCGCAAGGATCTGGCGCAGGCGGCGAGCGCCCCAAATGATACAGATGATGAGCCGGTGTATCCGGGAACTTGTCGTGAGCGCAAGGACGTGGCCGGGTTCATGGAGCCTGCGGGCGTGAACTGGCGGTTTCGCGTTCCCGAGGGCGAGGAGCTTGAATTTGCGGATCTGAACCTCGGCCGGCAGCGCTACGTTGCAGGCAGCAATTTCGACTTCGGCGATTTTCTCGTCTGGCGGCGCGACGATGTTCCTGCTTACCAACTCGCGGTCGTGGTCGACGACGCGGCTATGCGGATCACGGAGGTGGTGCGGGGCGCGGATTTGCTGAAGTCGACAGCGCGGCAACTGCTGTTGATGCGTGCGCTTGGGTATGCAGCTCCGGATTATTTTCATTGCGAACTGGTGCGGGACGCCGCTGGAGTGCGGCTGGCGAAACGGCACAATGCGCTGAGCATCCGGCATTTGCGCGAGAGCGGGATGACGGCGGAGAAGGTTCTGGAGATGGCCGGTTGCCCATAATGGTTCGGCACTTTCGTTTCGCGCGTGAGTTACCTGGGTAGTTAGAGATCGCAGGCGAACGGAGCTACCATTGAAAGAACATTTCGGCATGGGAAGTGGGTGAGGTTATGCAGCGAATGTTCTTGAAGATTTTGCCAATCGCACTATTGATGAGCGCGGTCGTGTATGGCCAGTCGCTCGGCGATGTCGCGCGCGAGAATCGGGAGAAGCAGAAGGCCAAGAATGCATCATCCACGGCGAAGCCAAAGGTGATCGCGAACGAGGACCTTCCGAAGAATCCGGACGCGTACGCGGGGCCGCGCGAAAGCGAAGGAAAAATGGAGGCGGCGTCTCCGAAAGCTCCTTTGGGTGGCCAGTCGGCCGAACAATGGAAGAGTCAGATCCTGGCGCAGCAAAGTGCGATTGCGACCCAGCAGGCGCAGATTGACAAGCTCAACGATTCCATTCATTTCGTCGTGGCGAGCGAATACTCCAACGGCCTGCAATACAACCAGTACCAGTTGAAGAAGCAGGAGCGCGTGGCGCAAATGCAGCAGCAACTCGAAGAGCAAAAGGAGAATCTCGCTGAGATGCAGGAAGCCGCGCGACATGCGGGCATGGGTAGCGCGGTGTACGATCCATAGGAGCTTTCAGCTCTCGGCTATTGGGTTCTGGCGAACAACACTTTCCATGCGGATCGTCGAATGAATCGGACCGCCCGGTCCGACCATCCTAAATATGTGGGCGCCGACCGAGTCTTCCTCACCGCGGAATGGCGGCACTTGGCCATGCTGAACTATGAAGTGGACGCCGGTCTGCTTCTTCCGTTCGTCCCGGCCGGAACCGAACTCGATCGCTGGAACGGAAGAGTTTTTGTTAGCCTCGTCGGATTTCGATTTTTGAAAACAAAATTGTTCGGGTTTCTGCCGGTTCCGATGCACTCGAATTTCGATGAAGTGAACCTGCGGTTTTACGTGCGACGGCAAGTCGGGACCGAAGTCCGGCGAGGCGTGGTTTTCATCCGGGAGGTGGTCCCGCGCTGGGCGATTGCATTCGTTGCTCGAACTTTCTATAGCGAAAATTATGTGGCGCAGTCCATGGCGCACAAATTCGCTACGTTAGCGATAATAGCCTGAGGGTGGCGTACCGATGGCGGAACGGAAAGTGCTGGAGCGAGATCAACGTTGAAACTGATGGCAATTCTGAACTGCCAGGCGAGGGCTCTGTTGAACAGTTCATTACCGAGCACTACTGGGGATATGCGGCGCAGCCCGGCGGCGGTTGCGTGGAATACCGCGTGACGCATCCGTCGTGGAGAGTCTGGCAGGTTCGGCAGTCGGCATTTGAGGGCGATGCGGAAAAGTTCTACGGAAAAGATATCGCGGCAGTGCTCCGGGGTGAGCCGGAGTCCGCTTTTCTCGCGGAAGGATCCGCAGTTACCGTGATGCGGGGGCGAAGGCTGTGAGTGCGCCGGTGAGTGCTGAAACCCGACGGCCGGTCCAGGGCGTGGTTCTTGGCGTGGTCCTTTACGATGGGCAGTGCGGTTTCTGCTCGCGCTGGGTGAAGTATTGGGAGGGGACGCTCGGGCGGCGCGGATTCGAGATTGCGGCGCTGGATGAGCCTTGGGTCGCAGAGAAGCTCAGGGTGCCGCATGAAGAATTGCTCACCGACATACGGTTGCTCACGGCGGGTGGTCAGCTGATTTCCGGAGCCGATGTTTATTTATATGTGACGCGACGGATCTGGTGGGCATGGCCTTTCTTTGCGATTTTCAGTTTGCCAGGGTTCAACCGGTTGCTCCGCGTGGGTTATCGGTGGTTTGCGCGGAACCGCTACTGCGTCTCGCATGCGTGCAAGCTGCAGCCACGCTGAACTCTAGCGAGGATGGCAAGATCGTCTTGTCCCGGCGAACTGCGCCATTTGGGCACTCTTCGGCTACCGGACCCCTATTTTATGCCGACTCTCAAGGGGGTACCTTACTGGGAACCGCATAAAATCTGCATAAAATGCTACTTTTCCACAGCGCAGTGCGTTACTATGCGCTGGACACACGCAAATTTGTAAGTTCCTGAAGGAGGAATACATGGCTTCTGGTATGACCAAGACCCAACTCACCCGCCACCTGGCCGAGAAGCTCGGCACCAACAACAAGACGGCCGCGACTTTTCTGGAGCACCTGGCAGACGTTGCGATCAAAGAGACGAAGAAGAACGGTGTGTTTGTTGTGCCCGGCCTCGGCCGCCTGGTGAAGGCGCATCGCAAGGCCCGCATGGGACGCAACCCGCAGACCGGCGAACCGATTCAAATCAAGGCGAAGACGGTAGTAAAGTTCCGCGTGGCAAAGGCCGCGAAAGACGCGATCGCGCCGAAGAAGTAGCTATGTGGCGCGGGCGCCCTCGCCCCGCGAAAGGTTGGACGCAAGAACAAGGTCGGCGTTTCGAGTCGGCCTTTTCTTGTTGGTTGTCATCCCGACCCTGAGCGCAGTCGAAGGGGAGGGATCTGCAGTTCGTCGCGGCTTTCTAGAAGCTATCTCATAAATCGTTTTGGGTAGGGTGGCTTCAGCCGTGCCGCTAGGAGCCAATAAAGACGCGGGCTTTAGCCCCTGAGGGATCCGGCCGTTTACTCCTTCCTCATTATGAGATGGCTTCTAGATTTCTAGGTCCACCAACTCCGCTCGCACTCTTCCCGCTGTGATCGTCAGCCTCCCCACGCTTACCGGCAAGTGGAAACGGCGTGGGCCGGCGCTGCCGGGATTGAAATAGAGGACGCCGTTTTTCTCTTCTATTTTCGGCTTATGGCTGTGGCCGTATACGACCACGCGGAATCCGGCGCCTTCCGGCTTCCGGTCGAGGCGGCCGAGATCATGCAGGATATAGATGGACACGCCGCCGGCTTCGACGACTTCGGTTGCAGGCAGAGCGCGCGCCCAAGGGGCGGTATCGACGTTGCCGTAGATCGCGGTTACGGGCGCGATTTGCGTCAGCGCTTCGAGGATTCCGGGAGTGCCGACGTCGCCGGCGTGGAGGATCTGGTCGGATCCGCGCAGGGCTTCGACGGCCGCGGGCCGCAGCAGGCCGTGGGTGTCGGAGATTACGCCGAGGGTTACTGGAAGCTGTCTCATAAATCGTTTTGGGAAGGGCACGGCTTCAGCCGTGCCGCCCAGAGCCAATAAAGACGCGGGCTTTAGCCCCTGAGGGATCCGCGCGGTTTACTGCTTTGGTTCATTATGAGATGGCTACTGGTTTTTCAATCATCGAATTCTCGGTCATTCGTTCCTCGATCAACGGCTTCTCGCCAGATTGCCACTAAGTTTCTGCGCGCTGCTGGACGACCGAGAGCCTGCCCTGAGCTTGCCGAAGGGGCGGCCGTCCCTACGTGTTTCCCGCTTGTGACAAACTTGAATTCATCACAAATCCTACGTCGAGCGCTCACAGACTTCGAAGCTAGGTCTAAGGCTATACTGCCGAAGAATGGCCGATGTTCCAAACCTGGCGGAAGTCCTGCGGCGCTATTGGGGATACCACGAGTTTCGCCCCAAGCAGGAGAATGTTATCCGGAGTCTGCTGGCCGCGCACGATACTTGTGTGGTGATGCCGACCGGAGGCGGAAAGTCGCTGTGCTACCAGCTTCCGGCGGTGATTTCGGGGAAGACGGCGGTGGTGGTTTCTCCGCTGATCGCGCTGATGCAGGACCAGGCGGCGCACCTGGCGCAGATGGGCATTCCGGCGGCGGCGATCAACAGTTTTCAGAGTTCGGCGGAACGACGGCAGGTGATGGAGAAAGCCGCGCGAGGGGAATATCGCCTCCTTTATCTTTCGCCGGAGCGGCTGGCCGCGGAAAATACTTTCGATTGGCTGAGCAAGGTGCCGGTGGGTTTCTTTGCGGTCGACGAAGCGCATTGCATTTCAGAGTGGGGGCACGAATTCCGGCCGGACTACCGGCAACTGAGCCGGTTGCGTACCAGCTTTCCGAAGCTGCCGATTGCCGCGTTCACGGCCAGTGCGACGCGGCAGGTGCGGCACGACATTCTGAAGCAGCTGCAGATGCGCGATCCCGATCTCTACATCGCCAGTTTCCATCGCAAGAATTTGAGCTACGTGGTGCACGAGTGCGAAGCGCGGACGCAGATGGAGTCGCTCGTCCGCGCTTTGCGGCACTACGCCGGGGAGAGCGTGATCGTGTATTCGCCGACCATTCGCCGGGTGGAGGAGACGGTCGAATATCTGGAGGAGAGCGGGATCGCGGCGATTCCTTATCACGCGAAAATGGAATCGCCCCTGCGCCGGCAGAATCAGGAACGATGGATGTCGGACGAAGTGCGGGTGCTGGTGGGAACGATCGCGTTCGGGCTGGGCATCAACAAGCCCGCGGTACGGGCGGTGATTCACCTGTCGCTGCCGAAGTCGATTGAGCAGTATTACCAGGAGGCGGGCCGTGCGGGTAGGGACGGGCGTCCGGCGGATTGCGTGCTGCTCTGGCAGAAGCGGGACCACATTCTGCTGGATTATTTCATCGGGCAGATTTCGGATGACGCGGAGCGCGAGCGAGCATCCGGACGGAAACGCGTGATCAGCCGGTTCGCGGATTCTCACGGCTGCCGCCACCGGCAGATCTGTCTGTACTTCGGCGAGACTCCGCAATGGGAGAGCTGCGGGAACTGCGACAACTGCGGCGCGAAACCGGAATGGCTGAAGAAGGAAAAGGTGAGCGTTAGCTTGCCGGAGGTTGCAGCGCGGAAGACGCCGTTTCCGCCCACGTCTTCTCCGTCGTTCTATACCCCGCTGTTGTCTTCCGAAAAAGCGCGAGTACGGGATGCGGCGCCGGCGGAGGCGAATCCGGTGGTGGCGGAGTATCTGCGCGAATGGCGGCGCAATATGGCGCGGGAGAACAAGGTGCCCGCCTACATTATTCTGCACGACAGCACGCTGGAGGAGCTGTGCCGCCGGCGTCCGGCCAATTTTGCGGAGTTGAAGCAGGTGCCGGGGATTGGCGAGCGCAAGGCAGACGTGTACGGCGCGGAAATTCTTCAGGCTTTGCGAAACTTTGGCGATGGAGCGCGCGCCGCGCCGACGGTGTCCAAAGAGCCGGCTCCAGCAGAGCAGACGCTTCGGCTTTTGAACGAGGGGCGCAGTTTTGAGGAGATTGCCCGCATCCGGGCGCGGCAGATTTCGACGATCGTGTGCACGGTGGCGAACCTGATCGAGACCGCGCAGGTGAAACTGGATCCGAAGTGGATTTCTCCCGACGCGCAGCCGCTGATTGAGGCGGCATGCCTGAAGCAGGGAATCGAGAGGCTGAAAGACATTAAGGAAGCTGTACCGCCGTATGTCAGCTTCGAGGACATAAGGTTAGTGGTGGCGCATCTGCGCGCGGAGAACCGGGTGCGGGCGAAAACGGCGTAGGGAGTGGCCGACTATAGCGGTGCGAGGGATCTGCGGTTCGCTGCAAAATGCAGATCCCTCGCGTTGCTCGGAATGACAAAAATCTGGAGGTTGTTTGAAGAATGGAATCTCACGTTCGCAGCGTTGTCAAACGCCCTTCGTAGCGGGATCCCAGATCAGTTTGTGAATTTGCAGGCTGAGCCGCGCGGGAATGTTGTCGGCGAGGATCCATTGCGCTAGTTCTTGCGGATCGAGCAGGCAGTGCGAAGTGTCTCGCGCGCCGGAGGCAGCCTTTTTGAACGCGGGCGAAAATAAAATTGCATGAACGCGCTCGGCCAGGCCGTGATTCACGACGAAGTCGCGGGCGAATTCGTAGTCCGTGCGGTCGGTCAAGACGAACTTGAGTTCATCGTGAGGCTGGAGAGCTTCCAGATTCTCGAGCGCGAAGGTGTTCGGTTCGCCGGAGTGCGGACACTTCACGTCAACGATCTTGACGACGTGTTTCGGGACGCGCGCTAGGGGGCGTTCGCCGCTGGTCTCAAGCAACGTTTGATAGCCAGCGTCCAGAAGGTGCTCCATCAGCGGGACGACTTCGCGCTCCTGCAACATGGGTTCGCCGCCGGTGATCTCGACCAGTCCGCCGGTGCTCAAATCCGCGACTTCGCCGAGCACTTCTTGCAGCGTCATCTTGTGCCCACCGTAGAAACTGAACTCGCTGTCACACCAGGAGCAGCGCAGGTTGCATCCGGTCAGACGCACGAAGACGCAGGGCAGGCCTGCATATGTCGATTCGCCCTGGAGCGATTTGTAGATTTCTGTGATCTGCATGGGACTAAGATCGGGTGATCGGGTCATCGGGCCATCGGCTGATCTAAAGGCACTGTCTTTGAATTTCGATCACCCGATGACCCGATCGCCCGATGGCCCGATTACTCCGAGTATCGCGCCGTGGTCGTGTCGGTTTCGAAAACGGTGACGTCTTTCACTCTCACCCTGCCGTTGGTCACGCTGCTTAAGCGGAGGTTGGTTTCGTCGTAAAAATATTTCGCGAGATTTTCGGCGGAGGGGTTGAGGACGGTGAAGGGCTCGATGTCGTTGATCATCTGGTGGTCGAGACGGTCAATGGCGTGCTTCATAACGTCTTTCAGATCTTTGAAATCGAGCAGCAGGCCGGCCTTGTCGAGTTCGGAACCGGCGAGGGTCACACGAATCTTGTAATTGTGGCCGTGCGGGTTCTCGCACTTGCCCTTGTAGTTGCGCAAGTAGTGCCCTGCCGCGAATGTGTCTTCGACGGTAACTTCGTACATGAAATCCCAATTGCCTCGGCTGTGATTTATTGTACATTTTGAGAGCCTTGGAGACACTGCGGCGCGCACTTCGGGCGAACTGCAGATCCCTCGCTCCGCTAGGGATGACAATTTGTGGATGGGATGCAGACTGACATCACGATTCGAGAGGCAGCGCCGAGCGAGTCGGCGATCGTTCTTCATCACCGGCGGTCGATGTTTCGCGATATGGGCGAAGGTACTGTCGAGGAGCTCGATCGGATGGTGGAAGTTGCACGGCCGTGGCTGGCGCGGGCTCTGGCCGATGGTTCGTATCGCCACTGGCTGGCGCTCGACAGCTCGGGCTGCGTCGTGGGCGGTGGCGGGGTGCTGCTGTGTCCGTGGCCAGCGAATCCCAAAGACCCATGCACGCAGCGGGCGGTGATCCTGAACGTGTACACGGAGCCGGAGTTTCGGAAGCGGGGAACTGCGCGGCAAATCATGCTTACAATTTTGGCTTGGCTTAAAAAGCACGGCTTCCGCGCGGTCAATTTGCACGCCAGCGCCGAGGGTCGGCCCTTATATGAAAAGCTGGGGTTTGAGCCCACGAACGAGATGCGGTTGAGGTTTGATGGGACGAAATAAAGTCGGTAGAGAAATGCGGGAATAAAGAACCCAGAGTTGCTGTGGACTCCGTCAGCCGCCGAGCTGGCGCTCGGCTTGGACGGGCGAGGGCGCCCGTCCCCACACAAGCGTTTTGGTGACAGCCGTTGTTCTTGGCGTGGTTCTTACCTCTGTTTTCAACTGTCAAGCAAATTAAGGGCCAACTCCTTATAATCTGCTAACGTTCGGGCTGCTGCCCCGTCTATTTCTGTGCAAGGCTGAGGTTCGACCACTTGTAGGGGACAGAGACAGACAATGCCGGCCGATTCTTACGCAGTAGCAATTCCGGTTGGCGAGATTTCCCGTCCGAGGCGGGCGGCACAGGACAGCGACACCCAGAACCCCAGCATGAGGGGCTCCTTGGCAGCGCAGGGCAACCGCATTGACGACACGGGTTTGATCCGGGAGGCGCAGCACGGAAATCGCGCGGCCTTCGAGGTATTGGTGCGTCATTACGATCAGTCGGTTCTGCGACTGGCGCTGCACCTGACCGGATCGGAGTCCGATGCCCAGGACGTTTATCAGGAGGCCTTCCTCAAGGCCTACAAGAATCTGGGCAGTTTCCGGTTTGAGTGTTCCTTCTACACCTGGATCTACCGGATCGTCACCAATCTCTGCCTGGATCATCTCCGGAAACGGAATGTGCGCAGGGAGGACGCTCCGGTTGCGGTGGACGCGTCGGGCGAAGAGTACAGCCGGTTGGAGCAGTTTGCGGACGCGCGCCCGGGAGCCAACCCGGAACGCGATTTGATGCGGCGGGAGCTGGGGCGGAAGATCGGAGCGGCATTGTCGGGGCTGACGCCGCGTGAGCGAATGGTGTTCGAACTGAAGCACTATCACGGGCTGAAGTTGCGCACGGTGGGCGAGATGCTGAATACGACGGAAGAGACGGCAAAGAATACGTTATTTCGCGCGACGCAAAAATTGCGCGCCGCGCTGGCGGAGATGCGATGAGCTCGGGATTAGTTTCCGCGAAGGGATACGAAAATGAAATGTGATTGGGTGCGGCAAAACATTTTGTTCTATGTCTACAACGAACTGGAGGACGATGCCCGGTATGAGGTAGAGCAGCACCTGGCGCGATGTCCGGAGTGCGCTACCGAGCTGAAAGCGGCGCGCAAGTTCCACGCTACGCTTTCGGAATTGCCGGTGGCGGAGCCGACTCCGAACCTGCTGACGGCATCGCGGATGCGTCTGCAGGAAGCGCTGGAAACGACGCAGCCGGGAGGATTCTGGCAGCGCCTGATTCTTGAGCCGGGAACATGGCTGCGGCAGATTCGGATGGCGCCGGCTCTGGCTGCGGCGATTTTCATCGTGGGATTTGGCGGGGGCATTGGCGCAACTTACAACTTTCTTTCCGCTCGTGGCGGGGATGGAGTAGTGACCGGCTCGCTAGAATCAGGCACCGGCAGTCAGCCGCAGTCGCTCAATCAGCCGCTGGAGTCGTCTTCGATTGCGGGAATCCGGTCGGTGACGCAGGAGCCGGGATCGAATCAGGTGAGCATCAAGTACGACACGGTTTTGACCCAGGAAGCGCAAGGCTCGCTGAACGACCAGCGCATCCAGCAGTTGCTGTTGTTCGCGGCGCGCAACAATTACAACTCGGGAGTGCGGATGGACTCGGTGGATGTGCTGACGCAGGCGCCGGACGATTCGCGCGTCCGGGAAGCGTTGCTGTATGCGTTGCAGAACGACACTAATCCGGGGGTGCGTTTGAAGGCGCTGGATGGGCTAAGTGGCTTCGTGCGGCAGGATCCTCAGGTACGAGATGGAGTTTTGCGGGCGCTGATCAGCGACACGAACTCCGGCGTTCGCATGCAGGCCTTGCGACTGGTGGAACCGATGAAAGCGGACAGCAATGTGCGATCGGTGCTGACCAGATTGTCGCAGACGGATCAGAACGTCTCGATTCGCTCGCAGGCTCGTACGATGCTGGCGCAGATGCCGGAGATGGATTAGGAAACGTCGTTCGCTATTCGCTGTTCGCCCTGGACTGCGAGTGCTTGCGAACAGCGAACGACGAACAGCGAGCGGCGTACTAAGTAATCGGTTGAGGAGGACATTCATTGAAGCACGCAATAAAACTCGCCAGTGTTGCAGTGGTGGTGACTGCGCTGGCATCTCTGGCTCTGTGCCAGGAGACTCGGGTGCATCGCGAAGGCAGCAACTGGGTCCAGGAAATGACGGGAGACCTGGGTGCCGCGAAGAATCTGCGGGTCAAGCTGGCCGCGGGTTCGGTACGGGTTCAGGGTGGATCGCAAGCGGGGATCACATACGTCATTCATCGCCGGGCCTATACATCTTCAGAACAGCAGGCTCGCCGAGAATTTGAGTCCTACAGAATCAACACGTCTGTAAAGGGAGACACGGCGTGGCTCGTGGCGGAGTCGGGCGGACGGGATCGTAGGTGCTCCGATGATTTTGTCATCAATGTGCCACGGAACCTGGAGTCCGCCAAGGTCGAGACCGGGGGCGGCAACGTAAACGCGACCGGGATTGGCGGACGTGTCGACCTCGAGAGTGGTGGCGGAAACATTCACTTGGATGATATCGGTGGCGAGGTGACGGCGGAAACTGGCGGGGGCATGATTGAAGTCGGCAGCGTGGAAGGCAACGTGAGCCTGCAAACGGGTGGAGGAAACATCAAGGTTGCATCCGCCAAGGGCGAGATCAAGGCGGAAAGTGGTGGGGGAAGCGTGGTCGTTCTTTCCGGGCTGCAAGGCGCGGTGCTGGAGACGGGCGGGGGCAGTATTCGGGTGGACAAGTGCAGCGGGCGCGTGAAAGCCACGACCGGCGGAGGAAGCGTGGACCTGGGTGAGATCGGCGGGCCGGCGGAAATTGAAACCGGCGCGGGCAGCATTCGGCTGGCTTCCGCGAAAGGGCGTGTGCAGGCCCAGACCGGCGGAGGCAGTATCCAATTGGACGGAGCGACCTCGGTGCAGGCGGAAACTTCGGCTGGGGGAATCGTAGTGAAACTGCTCGCATCGGCGGGCGGTCACAGCAATTCCACGCTTGAAACCTCGGCTGGCGACATCACTGTCTATCTTGCGAACGATCTGGCGATCTCCATTCGGGCGGAGATCGAAATCGCCAATGGCCACACGATCCGCAGCGACTTCTCTGACATTCGTGTGTCGACTGAAGGCGGACCGTGGGGGCCGAAAACGGTTACTGCAGAGGGTCAACTTAATGGTGGCGGACCTGTGCTGAAGGTCCGGACGAATTCTGGGAATGTCAACTTCCGCCGCGTCAGTCGCTAAGCGGGGGAGCTTTGATTCGGGAGGGACTATGATCCATCGCTTCCTGCTTTGCATGTTTGTTTCTACCCTGGTCGCCAGCGCGCAACCAGCGGAGCTGAACTACGGTCACACGGGCGAAAGCTGGGACTGGAGTAACGGCGCAGAGGAGGGCGGCGGATCGTCCTATCTCGGAGTGGACATCTGCGACGTTTCTCCGGAGCGGCTGGGAGAATTGAAGCTCAAGGAAGAGCACGGCGCCGAGGTCACGATGGTCGACCAGGACGCTCCCGCCGGAAAGGCCGGGCTGCACGAGCACGACGTCATCGTAAGCCTGAACGGTACGGCGGTAGAGAGTGCTGCCCAATTGCGCCGGATGATTAAGGAAACGCCGGCAGGCCGCGTGGTGAATCTCGGCATCAGCCGCGACGGTCAACCACTGACGATCAAGGTGCAACTTGCCGACCGGCACAAGTCGATGACATGGGCGCCGAAGATGCCGGATATGCCGAAAATGCCGGATATGCCCGCGATGCCGGACTTCGACGTTCCCGTCTCCGTGGTCATCGTCCACTCGTCGTTGCGCAGCGGCCTGATGGTGGAAAACATTACTCCGCAACTGGGAGATTTCTTTGGGGTCAAGGGCGGCAACGGCGTGCTGGTGCGCTCGGTGGAAAAGGGCAGTCGCGGGGAAAAGGCCGGATTCCGTGCCGGGGATGTGGTCGTCAAGGTCAACAACCGGCCGGTGCATGATACGTCTGACTTCACGCATGCTCTGCGGTCGTCGTCGGGCGGCGCCGCGGCCGTGACTGTGATGCGCGAAAAGAGAGAGCAGAATCTGACTCTGACTCTTCCCGAGAAGAAGGATTCCGGCAGCTTGCTGGAAGACAGCTTTGACATTCCCGATTTCACGGCAGAAACCGAGCAGGCAATCAACCGCGCCGGAAATGAATTCGCCCGCATGGATCCGGCCATCGTGGAGAAAATGCAGCAGCAGGCATTGTGCTGGAAAGATATGGAGAAGAGGCTGCAGGATTCGCAGCGGAAGATGCAGGAGAAGATGCAGGAACGGCAACTGAAGCTGCGCCATGAGTTATCCGGCGAGTGGGCCGAGATCTGAGATTGTTACGGTTGGGCGGGCAGCAGGTTACGAAGGTCACCCAGCTTGGAAATTGGAATCCTCAATGTTTACCGCAGAGCGGCCAGATTCCACGGGTGGACTACCCACTGGTTACCTGTCGCGGTGACAAAAATACCGATAAGCTGTTGCCGCGATGGCCTTCCGCGCCCTGTTGTTTTCAAAAAGCCCCGAGACGAACGCCGCCATGACGACGGCCTGCGAAAGTACAGGGATCCGCGCTGAAGTTTGTTCCGACATCTTTACAGCCATCGAAAAAGCGAAGAATCGCGCCTTTTCGTGCGTGATCGCGGACTGGGCTGACCAGCCGGAGGCGAGCTTCCTGTTGAAGCGTGCTCGCGAGTCCACGCCGAACCGAAACACGCTGGCCGTCACCATCGTCGATCACGAACCTACGTCGGCGGAAATGCGCGACAACCGGCTCGATTTTCTGATCTATCGCCCAATTTCCGCCGAGGAAGCCGATGCGGTGCTGGCGAAAGCGTGTGAGCAGATGCAGCCGTCGAGCGCAGAGGATGCTGCGGAGTCGTCCGTAGGAGACGACGCGAGCAGCGCAGGCTCCAGCGCAGTTTCTGTGGGTGCGGAGTACAGTCAGCAGGATCCAGCAGCCGGTTTCCCGGAAGCGAATGCAGCGGAGGGCAGCGGCGACGGCGAAATTGCGACCGACGAAGACGAAGAAGAACCTCGGGGACGTCGCCATGCGATAGGGTTCCGCGGAGCTTGTGCTGCGGTGCTTGTGCTTACGGCGGTGTTTTGCCTGTGGAGATCGCGCGAGGTCATCGAGTATCTGTCGCGGACACCGGAGGGAAGATTCCGGGTTTTGCGAGAATCGGTGGCGGCGCTTCTTTATATGAACGAACCGGGGGTGTTGCCCGTCGGTTCCGCCGGGAGCGACGCGCAACCGGATGCGTACTTCAGCAGAGCTCCCGCCAACTCCAATGCGCAGACACCGGCGCTGAGGGTGGTGGCAACGGAGTCCACGCTCACGGAAGCCCGCATGCCCCTACGCAAGGCTCCCGACTTTCCCCTGCCAGTGCCGGTGTTTGAGCATCAAGACGCGGCGCCCATCCGCATGCAACGAGCGGCGATTCCCGAAAGCATGAGAAACTCGCCGCCGATTGCGCCGCCGCTTGTGGTGACAGTGAATCCGGCGCAGATGATGCCCGTCTCCGCGCCGCAGCCGCAGTCTGCAATGCAGCAATTCAGCGAACCCGTCGCGGTGAGCGAAGAAGCAGCGCGAGCCTTGCTGCTTCACACCGTAAATCCGGTGTATCCTCCGGAAGCGCTAGCCCAGAAACTTCACGGACCGGTGGTACTGCAGGTGCTGGTTGGACGCGATGGTAATGTCGAGGATCTGAAAATTGTTCGGGGCTATTTTGTTCTGGGCCGGGCGGCGATTGCCGCAGTCAAACAGTGGCGGTTCCAACCCTATAGTGTCAGCGGCCACGCTGCAGCAACTCAAACCGTGATCACCATCAATTTCAGCTATCCGCCGGGGTAGCGAAGCCGGCGCAACTCCACAGAAGTATTTCTCGGTTCGGCCAGAACTACTTGTGGTCCTCGTGTCCTTCCTGCCCGCCGGTTGGTGGGTTCACGCCGCTGGATTTCTTCCAATAGTCCTGCACCGCAGGCGGCAGTTTGTCAACGCGGGTCAGGAACGCCGTGAGTTTCCATATGTCAGGTTCAGAGAGAGTCTTGTCCCACGCGGGCATGCCGGTATAGCGGACGCCGTTGTGAATCACGTAGAAGACGTGCCATTCCGGATCATCCGGCGGGTGAAGAATGAGGTTCGGAGGCGGGGGATAGAACGATTTCTCAAGGGACGATGGCTGGTGGTCAATACCACCATGGCAAAGCGCGCAATTCATGGTGTAGATCTTCAGGCCCTCGATCAGATTCTCGTCCGTGGGGGGCACGGGATTGTTCACGCGGGGAGCATGGCGCTCCACCGAATTGTCGAGCGCGCTCATGGCGATGTGGACTTCCATCGCTGGAGGAGCGGTGTTGGCGCGAGTCGGCAAGAAGCCGAGCAGGGCAAGGCCAAGACTGCCAATCAGCAGAACCAGGGTGGTAATGACAATCCCCAGAATGAAGCTGCGCATTTCAGAACCTCGGAGAGACTCACGGGCGAACTGCAGCCACGTACCAACTCTTCTTCATTCTACCTTCAAGGGCGCGGCAACCGAGCCGATGCGTCCGCTGAGGTCGTCACGGACAACGAAACGGACTGTGTATTCCCCGGGGGCAAGATCCAGGGCACCTCTATAGGCCACGCCGTTCTGGCGAATCGCCGCCAGCTTCTCCGAGGTCAGGTGAGCCTCAACTTTCTGGCCCACGGGATGATCTACCTCTTTGCCTTCGGGTGTTTTCGCCAGCGCTAAGAATTCCAGCGCAACGTGATTATTGTCAGCGTCGTTGATCAGCGCAGGATCTGGCGCCAGATGCATTTCATAATTCACATGCTTCTTGCCCGGCTCTTTGCCCGGTTCGAACTTGTTCCAGCGCGCCACCAGCGCAATCGATGTGTAATCCAAAGGCGACTGCAACGCCGACGAAATATCGTTGTTGCGGCTGTTCTCGGGATCGACGGTGGCATTGGTCACGAAGAAGCCGCTGCGCGCACGCACTTCCACGTGATCGCGCTTCACTTTTACCGCAAGCCTACGCCAGCCAGCCTTGGTCTTCGACCGATCAAGATAGTAGCCAAGCATGTAGTATTCGGCAGAATCGTTCACTGCATCGCGAAAGCCCTTTACCAGATCGTTGGAGTTGCAATAGGCGCGGCCTCCGGTCATAGAAGCAAAAGTCTGGAGAGTCGCCTGGGTATCCATTTGCCGCCAGCTCATGTTGCGTGCATAGTTCTTCCCCGGGTTGCGTACGGAGGCGCTTGGCACAGTCACAACTTGCAGCCCTTTGACGTCCACGGGATAAAGTGAAATCTGTGCATCGTTCAGCAGTTGCCAGGTGTGTTCGTACATGGGCAGCACATCGGTGAGAGAATCGCGGCCGGCGGGCGCGAGTTGCATGGTGTTGTCGCTCACGCTGAACGGGAATCCGCCGCCCGCCCAGATCAGCGACTTGCGCCCAGGGAATCCTGCCAGTGCCTGCGCTACCTGTTGCATTCCCTGCAAGGTGTAGGTGATGGCAAGGCGTTGCTCGAACGATTGAAAATTCAGTTCCGCGTCTTCCATCATGGCCTGGATCTTGTCGGCCTCGCTCTGCACAGTGCCGGGATCGACACCCGCGCTGCCATCGGGGCTGGCGGTTCCGGTCATGGCTTCCACATCTTCCGGGCTGTCGACCATCTGGAACGTGTCGCCTTTTACCTTATGCAGTGCTGCCACCAGGACGCGAGGATCGGTGGTGAAGTCGTGGACTACATGAATGCCGCTGCGGGTGAGACTGTAGAGGACCGTCGGCTCGCGTTGATCCATCGATTGCGTCAGATACTTCAGCAAGTCCTTGCGCGCATTCGCCTGATCCATGAAGGGCGTGTTAATGAGGTCGAGCACCATAAGCGTAATGCGCCTGTTGGACGGACCGCCCGCCAGGGAATTGCTGAACTCGTTCGGATTCTTGGGACGCGACAAACGGTGCGCGTCGCTGGTGATTTCCTCGAACGTGGCAATCTTTTGTTCGGCGCCGTTTTCCAGCACCGTAAAGTCTTCTTTCTTCAGTCCGATGATGTGATTGCCGGACTTGTCGGTTACCAGCGTGGGGACCAGCACCAGTGCAGTGCGCGAGGTGAATTTGACTTCAGAGTTGTTCTCTTTGTCATTGGGTTTTGCCAAGACAAAAGTGGAACAAGCCAACGCGGCGATTATCGTGCCGTAGCAGGAAAGCTTGCGGCCAATCGTCATTCCCAATACTCCCAGCTGATTGCGAGAAAAGGATGCTGCTTCATTCACAGCGCCGATTGAGTTACTGGAATCTATCGCATAAATCGTAATGGGAAGGGCACGGCTTCAACCGTGCCGCTCGGAGCCAAAAAACGCGGGCTTTAGCCCCTAAGGGCCCGCCCGGAGAATCGTCTGCGAGACCAGTTCAAGAGACGAGAAGCGCCGCCTGGTAGGCCAGTATATAACACGAGGGCAGCGCATCCGGCAGCAGGGTGCGGTCATCAGTAAGCGTGCAGGCGACGCGCCTCACGCACCAGATCGGACACTTTGGGCAGGAAAAACTCCTCCTGCGGCGGAGAAAACGGAACCGGCGTGTCGAGAGACGTCAGCCGCACAATAGGACCATCGAGATCGTCGAACGCTTCTTCGTTGATGATCGCGGAAATTTCTCCCGCCAGTCCCCCGGTGCGCGCGTGTTCGTGCAGAATGATGACTTTGTTGGTCTTCTTCACGGTGGCCGCAATCGCCTCGCGATCGAGCGGCGCGACTGTACGCAGGTCGAGGATTTCGATTTCGATTCCTTCTTTACTCAGGATTTCCGCCGCTTCGAGCGCGGTATATAGCATGGCGGCGTAGGTGATCACGCTGAGATGATGGCCCTCGCGTGCGACCCGCGCCTTGCCGAGCGGAACTACGTAGTCGTCTTCTGGAATTTCTTCTTTGATTCTTCGGTAGAGATACTTGTGCTCGAAGAAAATCACGGGGTTGTGGTCGCGGATCGCCGCCTTGATGAGGCCTTTGGCGTCATAGGCCGTCGCCGGGCAGACGACCTTCAGCCCGGGTGCGTGCACGAACCACATCTCCGGGTTTTGCGAGTGGAATGGGCCGCCATGTACATTCCCGCCGCTTGGTCCACGCAGCACCAGTGGGGCTGGCGCTCCCCAGCGGTAGTGCGCCTTCGCGGCCATGTTGACGATCTGATTGAAGGCGCATCCGATGAAGTCCATGAACTGGAACTCGGCCACGGGGCGCAATCCGGTAAGCGCAGCGCCGAAGGCAGCGCCTATTATGGCCGACTCGGCAATCGGCGTATCAATCACGCGCTCGGGGCCGAAGCGGTCGATGAAGCCGTCGGTGACTTTGAAGGCGCCGCCGTAGATGCCGATGTCCTCGCCCAGGCAAAAGACGGTGGGGTCACGCTCCATTTCCTCCCAGATTCCCTGGCGGATGGCTTCGAGGTAGGTGACGACTGGCATGAAGAGGAAGTGTACAGCAACCAGTTCTCAGTTCTCGGTTCTCAGCAAGTGCGTTGGCGCTTTTGATGTGTTTACTGGTTAGTACCGGTACCCCCCTCCCCCCTTGGCTATAGGAATCATGGGGTTAGGAGGAATTTTCGGACTTGGTCTTTGAAAAATAAGGACTTATATCAAAGTATTCCGTAATAAGGAGTTAGCTCGATTCTTTGCTCAAACTCTCCCAAAATGGGAAGTTTCGGCGACTCTCGATGAGCCTCTGATCGCCTCAAGAACGATTATCAAGGAACAACCGGCTAAGGGACCGGCGGCCTCGGGGCGTCTCCTGGGAGACGGGCACACTTCTCAATGCTGCACTCTCGAAGAATTTTCGCAGAGTTGCGATTGGGAGTCTGTGATGACCGTACAAGAAAAATGTGATGAAAGAAGGCGGGGCGTTCGCCCCGTTGTGCGGACATTCCCAGGCCCACATTTCGCAAAGTGCGCGAAGGATGGGGCACCCCCAATGTTATTTCCGCTAGCGAGATCAAAAGCTCGGGCCACCCGCCCAAAGGGAGATTTCGAGCCGCATCGTATGCTTGCCAGAGCGAAGAAACCGCGCTAGGGTTATAGCCGTATGAGCGATTTGCGACATCGGATAGACAGTCTCTCCACTGCGGAGAAGGCAGAACTGCTGGATACGGTCTGGGAAAGCCTGGAAGCGGACGCGGCTTCCTTGACGGATGCGCAACGGGCAGAGCTTGATTACCGCATCGCTCGCCACGAGCAAAACCCTTCCGATGTCATCTCCTGGGAACAAGTCAGGGCGGGCCTGTTTAAGAAACCGTGACACTCCCGGTTGTCTGGATACCAGAGGCGAATGAGGATTTGCAGGAAGCGCGGGCATGGTACGACAACATAAGCCCGCAGCTTGGGGAGCGCTTCGCGCTGGCAGTCGAGGCAACGGTTGAGGCAATCGCAGAACACCCCTTGCAGTTTCCCGTCGTCTACCGGGGACGGCGGCGTGCGGGAGTTCGGCGTTTTCCCTATGGGATCTTTTTCGAGGTTCAGGAGCACCGGGTTGTGGTAATCGCCTGCTTCCACGGCAGGCGCAACCCGAAACGCTGGCAATCACGCTAAGGCTGGTGCTCACTTCCTAATCAGCACTTTGTACGTACAACGATTGGGCGGATAGGACCGGGTGGTCCATTCCGAAATCAAATCGCTTACAATTCCCCTTCCATGACAGTTGCGGTTCGTTCTTTTGCGAAGATCAATCTCGGGCTCTACATCGGCGCCGCGCGCGCGGACGGATATCACGATCTGCGCACGGTGTATCAGACGATCACGCTGCATGACTTGGTCAGGGTAAGCGTCGGGCGTGGCAGCGGAATTGAGATCCTGTGCAAGAATAACGACCCGCGGGTTCCGCTGGATTCGTCAAACACCTGCTATCGCATGGCCGAGCGAGTGCTGGATGAACTCGGCGCGAAGGGTAGAGTCAGCATCGAAATCGAGAAGCGGCTGCCGGTGCAGGGAGGGTTGGGTGCGGCGTCTTCGAATGCGGTGGCAACCATGGTCGCGCTGGAGCGGGCGCTCAAGAAAAAATTATCCGGGGCGGGGCGCCTGCGAATTGCCGCTGACGTCGGCTCGGACCTGCCGCTGTTTCTCGTAGGCGGAACGACGCTGGGAGTGGGTCGCGGCGAGGAGGTTTATCCGCTGCCGGACCTGCCTTCCATAGCCATGGTGGTGGTGATGCCGGAGGTTGGAGTCTCGACGCTGAAGGCGTTTGCCGATTGGGATGCGCTGGTGGAGAGCGGGGCCGAGCTGCTCCACCCCGTCAAGCCAACACCGGGCTTGACGGGGGCCCCGGTGCGCTCGGCTGGGCGGACGAGGGCGTCCGCCCCTACGCGAGCGGTTGCTGGTCTTGCGCAATTGACCCGGGCAGCGACGTCCGATAGACTATTTGAGGTCGGCTGCGTGCTGTCGGCGTGGCTGAGTGGTTTACCCAACACCGGTGCTCCTGCAAAAGGTGGGAGCCGGGCCGGGAACTTGCTTTCCGACCTTGTCCGTACCGGGATTGAAAACGACTTCGAGAAAGTCGTCTTTCCTCAATATCCCGAATTGCGAGACATAAAAGGTGCGCTGGAGCGCACGGGGTCGCGATACGCTTCGCTCTCCGGGTCAGGGTCAACGCTGTACGGGCTGTTCCGGTCGCCAGTCGACGCCGCGAAGGCGGCAAGCCGTCTGCGAAAGCAGGGGCTGAAGGCAGTGGCGACCAGTACGTTGACGCGCCAGCAGTATTGGAAAAGAATTCTTGATTGATTTTCGATTGTTGCCAGATAAAAGACAGTTGTTAAACGACAATTGTTCGACGACAATTGAAGCACAATCAGCCAGTCCGATCGTTTCACTGGGCCGTCGACTAATGGTAGGTCAAGTGCCTTTGGAGCACTTTGTCTAGGTTCGAATCCTAGCGGCCCAGCCAGAAAACCAGTTCTCAGTTGCCAGTTCTCAGTTCTCTGTAGAGACGCTGGAGCCCCAAAACCGAGAACTGAGAACCGGGAACTGAGAACTGAAACTATGGCCACAGTTGCGACGACGACAGCCGAAAAGACGACGGCGGAAAAAAAGCCCGTCACGGACGAGAAGCCGGAACGCAAGCAGCAACGCGCCCGGGTCGACGACAGATTCAAAGTCTTCTGTGGAACCGCCAACGAGGCGCTCTGCGACGAGGTCTGCCACTTTCTTGGCCTGACGCGCGGACAGGCTCTGGTCACGCGCTTCAACGACGGAGAAGCGTATGTGCAGATCCAGGAGAACGTGCGCGGGGCCGATGTGTTCGTGATGCAGCCCACCTGCCAACCGGTGGACATGCACCTGATGGAACTGTTGTTGATGATGGACGCGCTCAAGCGGGCTTCGGCGCGACGCATCACGGCCGTCATTCCGTATTACGGCTACGCGCGCCAGGATCGCAAAGACAAGCCGCGCGTGCCGATTTCGTCGAAGCTGGTGGCCGACCTGCTGACCACCGCTGGCGCCGATCGCGCACTGGTTGTGGACTTGCACGCGCCGCAGTTGCAGGGATTTTTTAATATTCCGGTGGACCACCTGTTCGCTTCGCCGGTGCTGGTGGATTACTTCAAGAAACTGAACCTGCCGAACCTGACGGTGGTTTCGCCGGACGCGGGTGGCGTGGAACGCGCGCGCTTCTTCGCGAAGAAGATGGACGCGGCGCTGGCCATCGTGGATAAACGGCGCGTCGAGATGAACGTGGCGGAAGTGATGAATGTGATCGGCGACGTCAGGGGCCGGACCTGTCTCATCATTGATGATCTCATCGACACGGGGGGAACGCTGGTGAAGGTGGCGCAAGCCCTGCTTGAGAATGGCGCCAGCACCGTGTATGCCTGCTGTTCGCACCCGGTACTTTCAGGGGCGGCGGTGGAAAATCTTGTAAACTCTCCGATCACCGAGGTGGTCGTGACCAACACCATTCCGCTGTCCGAAGCGGCAAGGCAAGTCCCGAAGATCAAAGTGCTTTCGATCGCGGGCCTGATTGGACGGGCAATTCAGTCCATTCACGAAGAAACTTCGGTCAGCAGACTTTTTAACTAGCTAGAAGGACGGAAACGGAATTATGGCGACTGCAACGGATATCAGCATTCTGGAAGCGCAGAAGCGCGAACCCGGCACCAAAAACGCCGCCCGGCGCGTGCGCGTCGGCGGAAAAATTCCAGCCGTAGTATACGGCGCGGGCAAAGAAGCGGCTTCGGTCGCGGTCGATCCGCGGCAGGTGCTGCGCATCCTGCGGTCGGAGAGCGGACACAACACGATTTTTGACCTGGCGCTCGACAGCGATCGCGTGAAGGCCATGATTGTGGACTGGCAGTTCGAACCCATCAAGGGAACCCTGCTCCATGTGGACCTGCAGCGCATCGCGATGGACAAGAAGCTGACGGTCACGGTTCCGGTCGTGCTCAAGGGCGAGGCAGCGGGCGTGAAGCAGCAGGGCGGCATCCTCGAACAATTGCTGCGTGAGATCGAGATTGAGTGCCTTCCGGCGGATATTCCGAAGTCCATCGAATTGGACATCAGCCACCTTGTATTCGGTGTCGAAGTGCGCGTGAAAGACCTCCCGCGCAACGAAAAGCTGAAGTTTCTGACCGACGAGAACCAAATGATCGCGCACATGACCACGGTGAAGGAAGAAGTGGTTGCGGCTCCGGAGGCGGTGGCGGAGGCGGCGGCAACTCCGGCTGAACCCGAAGTCATTAAGAAGGGCAAGCAGGAGACCGAGGAAGGCGAGGCCGAAGGCGATGCCAAGGCCAAGGCCAAGCCCGAAAAGGCCGAAAAGGCCGAGAAGAAAGAGAAGAAATAGAAATCGCTGCGAGCTACGAGCCTCGAGCTACGAGCTAAGGGCTAACAGCCAATCGCCAAGAGCTAACTTGCGTGAAACTGATCGTCGGTTTGGGCAATCCTGGAATCGAGTACCAGTTCACGCCGCACAATCTCGGGTTCTTGACGATCGATCGGATCGCCAGCGGCCTCGGGATCGAAGTCAGGAATCGCCAATGCCGCGCGCTGACCGCGCGGGCAATGATTGCCGGTGAGCCGGCGGTCCTGGCGAAACCGGAAACCTACATGAACCTGAGTGGGCTTTCGGTGCGGGAACTGGTGGCGGAACATCAGGTCGATGTGACGCGGGACCTGATTGTGATTTACGACGAACTCGACTTGTTGCTGGGCACGATTCGCATCCGGCAGCGGGGCAGTTCGGCAGGGCACAACGGGATGGAATCCATCCTCGGCGCCCTGGGTACCGACGAGTTTTTGCGGATTCGTCTGGGAATTGCGCCCGACCGCAAAGTCGCGGACAGCGTGAAATATGTGCTGACGCCGTTCCGCAAGGCGCAGGAAAAAGTTGTGGACGAAATCCTCGACGCGGCGGTGCAAGCGGTTGAGGTGATTTTGAAAGAAGGACCGGCGGCGGCGATGAACCGGTTCAATCGCAAGAAAGAACCGGATGAGTGAATCGCAATCGGTGATTGAATCGTATCAGGGCATCGCTTTAGTGATGCCAAACAGCGCTTCTAAAACGAATGCCCCTTTAGGGGCTGCTCAAGCGCCACAGAGAGTTTGGAGATAACGAATGAATCGTAACTATGAATTGATGTTCATCGTCCGGCCCGACATGGTAGACGAGGATCTGAACAAGCTGATTTCCACGCTCGAGTCTTCGGTGACCTCGGTGGGCGGAACGGCCAAGAGCGAGGTCTGGGGCAAGCGCCGTCTCGCGTACAAGGTAGGCAAGTTCAACGATGGCATCTTTGTGCTGATGATGATTGAAGCCACCGGCGCCACTGTGCACGAAGTCGAACGCCGCCTGCGCGTGACCGAGCCGGTGATCAAGTTCCTCACCGTGCGCACGGACGAAGAATTGAAGCGGCTCGACAAGATCAAGAAGATCCGCGACTCGAAAAAGAAAGCCAGCGCACAACCAGCCGCAGCCGCCGTTCCGGTAACGCCGGCAACGCCGGAAGCGGGGCCGGAAACACCGGCCTCGGCGCCGGTTTAGTTAGAACGGATCTAACAAATCGTTCTGGGTAGGTTTTGGGAAGGGCACGACTTTAGCGCCTGCCCTGAGCGGAGCCGAAGGGTGCCGCTCAGAGCCACAAGAAATGCGGGTTTTGGCCCCTGAGGGCCGGATGTCACGCCCCTCCGTTACGAATTCTTAGAAAGCAGGAGCACGATGGCAGAAGAAACAAAAGCACCGGCCGCGTCAAGCGGCGGCGATAGTCGTCCGGAGCGTAGTGAACGCCCCGAGCGCAGCGGGCCACGCGGTCCGCGCCCCGGCGGAGGGCCCGGTGGTCCCCGCGAAGGTGGCCGTAAGTTCTTCCGGCGCAAGAAGGTTTGCAAGTTCTGCGTCGAGAAGATCGAAGCGGTCAATTACAAAGATGTGCGTCTGCTGGCACAGTTCGTGGCTGAAAGCGGCAAGATCACTCCGCGCCGCCTGACCGGCGTGTGCACGCCGCACCAGCGCCGTCTGTCGAGGGCCATCAAGCAGGCGCGCAACATCGCCCTGCTGCCGTTCGCTGGACGTGCGCAGTAGTTTTAGCAGACAAAAGATCAAGGCTTCCCCTGCGAAACCCTGTGTCCCCTGTGGTTAGACAGATATTTACCACAGAGGTCACAGGGTTTCACAGGGGGAACCCAACCAAACGGAGTCATTCATGGAAGTCATCCTGAAAGAAGACGTGCCCAAGCTGGGCAACCGCGGTGAGGTGGTGAAAGTCGCCGAGGGCTACGGGCGGAATTTTTTGCTGCCCAAGAAACTGGCGATCGAGGCCACCACCGCCAACAAGACGGTCATCGAGCAGATGAAGGCGGCCTCGGTGCGCCGCTCCGCCAAGGAAAAGACGGAGGCCGAAGCGCTGGCCAAGCAGTTTGACGGGCTCGAGGTGAAGTTTCTGCGCAAGTCGGGCGAAGCCGATCAGTTATTCGGATCGGTTACGGCTGGCGACATTGCCGAAGCCCTCGAGAAAAAGAGCTTCCACATCGATCGCCGGAAGATCCAGTTGCACGAACCGCTCAAGACCGTCGGCGAGTTCACGATCCCCATCAAGCTGCACAAGGACGTGACCACGCACTTGAAGGTCGTTGTCGACAAAGAAGCAGCAGCAGAATAGTTTTTGCTTTGCAGTGCTCGTGTGGGGACGGGGCTCCGCCCCGTTTGGCGGGGCAAAGCCCCGCCACCACACAACATTATCCTCAAGAATCCAATCCGAAAAACTGCTCAACCTTCTTCAAGTCTGTCGTCTTGCTGTAGGGGGGCAGACTCTCTACAAACACGCGCCCATACGCCTTCTTCAAAATCCGATTGTCGAGCAGAGCCAGCAAACCGCGATCATGCAACGATCGAATCAGTCTCCCAAACCCCTGCTTCAGCGTGATGACCGCGCTCGGCACCTGATATTCAAAGAAGGCGTTGCCGCCGCCCGCGTCGATGGCCTTCACCCGAGCCGCAACCACCGGATCGCTCGGCACGGCAAACGGCAAGCGATCGATAATGACGCAGCTCAACTGTTCGCCTTGCACGTCCACGCCCTGCCAGAATGAAGACGTCCCGAACAACACGGCATTGGGAGTCAGCCTGAATTCTTCAAGCAGCGCATTCTTCGGCGCTTCTCCCTGCAGGAACAGGCGAAACGGAAGCTGCGAACACAGGCGCTCATAAACGTCCTTCATCTGCGCATAGCTGGTGAACAGCACAAACGCCCGGCCTCGCGTGATCTCCAGCAGTTGCCGAATGCGTTCCGCTGCCAGCGCCGCAAATTCCGGCGTGCGCGGATCGGGAAGATCAGGAGGCACATAGAGCAGCGCCTGGCTCTCGTAATCAAAGTGCGACGGCAGCAGCAACTCTCGCGTGTGTTCGAGGCCCAGCCTCTGCCGCATGTAATCGAAGCCCCCGCCGACGGCTAACGTGGCCGATGTCAAGACAGCGCAATCGAATTTGTCGAATAGAGACATTTTCAGAATTGGCGCTACGTCAATCGGAGTGGCTTGCAGGAACACCGTATGTCGATCACGGCCTCCCGCTCCACGGGTGCCGCGCCGCTCAATCCAAAAGACAGTGTTCGGATTCTCCTCTTCCATCACGAAGTGCAATTGAAAGTTGATCTCGCCGGCACGCCGGGACAAAGCAAACACTTCCTCCGGCTTTTCGGGCATCTGCTGCAACTCGGAGTCGAGGCGCTGCAGCGACTTCCGCAACGCATCGTACTCTTCGCCGTTTTCTTCCAGAAAATCGCGCCGATTCTCGAAGGCAAACCGCCCGTTCCCCGTGGGCAGCAGAGAAAAAAACAGCGCGGCATGGTCGCGCAGGCTGCCGATCGCTCCGGAGAGTCCCGCCGAATAGATGCGATTGCGCGTCAGCACTTGCTCCACGTCGCGCGCCAGTTCATCAATACGTGCGTTGCTGATGGTGACGCCAAAGTAGCTGCTCGCCACGTCTTCCAGTTCGTGCGCTTCGTCAAAAATCACCGCTCCGGCCTCCGGCAGAATACCCGCATCGGGCGCGTATTCGGACTGCTGCTTGATCGTCAAATCCGCGAAGAAAAGATGATGATTGACGATCACGATATCGCTCTCCGCCGCCCGCCGCCGCATCTCGGTGATGAAGCAACGATCAAACTCGCTGCACTTCTGCCCCGTGCAGGCGTCTGAACGCGCGTCCAGCTTGTGCCACAGCACGCTGCTCTCCGGTACGCCCGCCAACTCGGCGCGGTCGCCAGTCGGCGTCAGCTTTTCCCAGCGCGATATTTCGGAGAAATGGTCGATCTCCTCCAATCCGCTCAGCACAGGATTTCGAGTGAGGTCGTAAAGCTTCTTGCGGCACAAATAATTGTTGCGTCCCTTCATGTAGCAGACGTTCAGCTTGCTCTTGCCCTCGCGGAAAAGCGCCTGCTCCAGAAAAGGAACATCTTTGTGGAAGAGCT
>Ga0316363_10000994_pt1 | contig 27977 bp, 20 predicted proteins | sample Sb_taG_3_FD_200459 | JGI IMG/M metagenome (GOLD analysis project Ga0316363, IMG submission 200459) | Peat soil microbial communities from Weissenstadt, Germany - Sb_50d_a_PC metaG (v2) (version 2) | ecosystem: Environmental > Terrestrial > Soil > Wetlands > Peat | place: Germany: Weissenstadt...
ATCAATCGCAGCTATTGGTTGGACGAGCTAGCGACGGTCAACACCGTCGATGTGGCAGACTGGCAGACGGTGCTGCAGAATACCGCAACGGACAATCAGCCACCCCTCTACAACAGTATGGTGTTCGCCTGGACGCAAGCGTTCGGCTTTTCCGAATTCGCAGTTCGATCGTTGTCGTTGCTCATTGGATTAGCTGCGCTCTTTACGCCGTGGCTGGCACGCGCATCCTTGACTCGATCCGACAAACTGTTACACTTTTGCATCCTGTGCTTGATGCCGCTGCCGATCCGGTACGCGCAGGAGGCTCGCAACTACAGTCTGCTATTCCTGCTGTCTTCGGCCTGCCTTTACTCCTATTACGAGATCATCGTCGCGAAGAGCCGACGGCCGCAGATTCTGTTCCACGCCAGCCTGATCGGACTGGCCTTCGCCCACGTGTTCGGCCTGATGCTGGCGGTATCCTTTCTTGCGGTGATGTTCTGGCGGGAGCGGCGTGCTACATGGCGGCTGGGCCTGATTGTCTATGCCGCGGCGCTCTCGGCGGCGGTCGTCGTGCCGCTGCTGCACGGCGGATCCGGCCAGCTCGCGGGCGGGAATTTCTGGATCACCTTCAGCGCTGCATCATTGGGTCTGCAGTTGCTGAAGGTGTTCACACCAGTGGGTCTGGCTCTGCTGACCGTCGCGGTGATTTTCTGGTGGCGCAATCCGAAGCGGCCGCAGTTCGATCCGGCGCTGGCGCCGGTACTGATGCCATTTATCCTGATGCTGGGCGGCGCGATTCTCATCTCGCTGAATACCCCGATCCTGACGGAACGCAATCTGATCGGACTGATACCGGCCTACGCGCTGCTCACGGTCTGGTTCATACAGCGCGTCAATTCGCGCAAGACGGCGACGATAATGTATGCATTGTTGTGTCTGTTTCTTGTTCAGTCCGTGGCCCTGACTTACTCGCCGTATCTGTTCATCCAGCAGGACTTTCGCTCGATTGCAGAACACTCGATCGCCGCCAACAGCAAGGTTTGCTACGTGGTGCCAACTCGCAACAATAGCGAACATCTGCCAAACCGAATCTTCGCGTTTTACATCACCAGGATGTTTCATCGCCCAGACCTCGCTCCAGAGCTTCTGCGGCCAACAGAAGTGCCGCAGGATCCTTCGACCGCTGACTGCAGCTTTTGGTCTGCTGCGACCTTAACAGAGCGCGGTGTGTCCTATCTGAGGACCATGCCGCAATTTGCCCGCTGCGCTGATGTACCGTTGGGTAAGCCCGGCGTCCGCATGGCCAGCGAACTGTTGTCCTGCCGCACTTAGGTGATGGATCTCGACCGTGCCGCTAGATAGAGAGGCGCATGACTACTGATACAGTGGAGGCTGCTGAGCTGCTGAGCACACCCACCGGTCCCTACACGGTCGGCCCGTTGCACGAGAGCGCCGCCCCGAGACTTCATCTTTCGCTGGTCCTGCCGACCTACAACGAATCCAAGAACATACGGGAAATGATTTCCCGACTTACACATATCCTCGACGATGCGTTTCCGGGCGACTACGAGATCATCGTGGTTGACGACAATAGCCCGGATCGCACCTGGGAGTTCGCCCAATCGCTCACGAGCGAATACCCGCAGTTGCGGGTCATGCGCCGGCACTTGGAACGCGGCCTATCCACCGCGGTAATACGCGGCTGGCAGGCCTCCCGCGGCGAGTTGCTGGCGGTGATCGACGCCGACCTCCAGCATCCACCGGAAGTAACCGTGGGCCTGGCCAGCGAAATGGTGCGCGGGGCGGACATTGCAGTCGCCAGTCGGCACGTAGAAGGCGGCGGCGTGAGCGATTGGAGCATCCTTCGTCGAATCCTATCACGCGCGGCACAGGTCCTGGGGCTCCTGATTCTGCCGGGGGTGGTGGGCAAGGTCAGCGATCCCATGAGCGGCTTTTTCATGCTGCGACGGACGGCCATTCAGGGCATCGAGCTCAATCCGCTGGGCTACAAGATTCTGATCGAGGTACTCGGACGCGGCCGATTTCGCTGGATCGGCGAAGTTCCATACGTGTTTCAGGAACGTATTCGTGGCGAAAGCAAGGTCACCGGCCAGGTGTACGTTGACTATTTCCGGCACCTGTTGCGGTTGCGCATATCGACATTGCCGATCAACCGCTTTTTGCGCTTCGGCATCGTTGGATTGAGCGGTGTCGTGGTCGATATGGGAGTGCTGTTTCTGCTGAGTGATCCTTCGACGCTTGGCTGGGGTCTCACGCGAAGCAAGCTGATTGCCGCGGAATTGGCGATCATCAACAACTTCATCTGGAATGACGCCTGGACGTTCGGGGATATTGCTTCGCACCAGCGAGGCTTTAAGCATCGACTGCAGCGGTTCTCGAAGTTTCAGCTCGTATGCCTGGCGGGCCTGATGCTCAATACCGTGCTGCTGAACCTGCAATTCAACCTCCTTGGAATGAATCGCTATCTTGCGAACGCCGTGGCTATCGCAGCCGTAACCGCATGGAACTTCTGGCTTAACTTCAAGCTCAGTTGGCGCGCCGCGACCCCCGAGGTTATAGACAGTCAGACGGTCAAATCAGAATTATGAGAAACAGTCCGAGACCTGTTGTTGGCCGCGCCGCCGCGCCAAGTCCCTCCCTGGCACCAACTCCTGCGTGGGTGCACGACCCGAAGAAGTCGACCGGGCCGACATTTCTGCTGTGTGCGCTGCTGCTGGTGATGATTGTGCCGCCAGATCTCAACTACGCTTCTTTGGTCGTTCAAAGTCAAAACCCGGCGGCCGCAGAGGACCACAGCATCGCCAACAAAGTAGTCTGGATAGCAGCCCTTCTCGGTAGTTGCTGGTACATTGCGTTGCGTCAACGATTGTGGCTCGCGGTGCTGCGCACGCTTAATCCTTTCTACCTGCTCTTCATCCCACTCGCAGGTCTCAGCGTCATGTGGTCGATCGAACCGGCAGTCACGGAGCAGTTCGTCTTCAGACTGCTCGTCATCTTTCTGTGCTGCACCGCCTTTACTTTGAACGGCTGGAGGGCGGACCGGTTTCAGAGCGTAATGCGCTCACTATTGGGCGCTTTGCTCGTAGGCTCCATCATCTTCGCGCTGGTGCTACCGCAGTACGGCGTCCAGCAATTCGTAGACTACGCATCCACGGCGCACAATTATTTCACGTCTCGCGGCGTCGTACCAACAATCAAGCCCGTACTTCGTGGCTTGACGTACGGCAAGAATCAACTGGGACCGCTGGCGGGCTTTGGCGTGATATTCTGGCTTCATGCTTGGCTTGATAAGGAAACCAAGTTCTTCTGGACGCTCGTCTGCGGCGGCGCCGCGTTGATCTGCCTGTATTGGGCGCACAGTTCCACCTCCGTGCTCGCGACGGCTTTCGCCGTAGTGATGATGTTGATGCTGCGTCATTGGCCGAAATGGTTGCGCCCTTACATGCCCCACCTCATTGCGATGTTTTCGCTGGTCATATTCGTGTATTCGCTTGTGATACTGCAGCTGATACCACAACTGGAATTCCTGCTTTCGCCGATCACCTCCCTGAGTGGCAAGGACCTGACATTTACCAATCGCACGCCCATCTGGCAGCTGGTGGGCGCCCACATTGCTCAGCACCCACTGCTCGGTACTGGCTACTCGGCCTATTGGGTTGATGCCCCCGACTCACCGTCCCAGGTGTTCAGGACTCGCCTCAATTTTTATCCGGGCTCATCTCATAACGGCTATTTGGATGCGCTCAATGATCTGGGTATCGTCGGAAGTATTTGCCTGTTTGGATACTTAGTTACGTGTCTACGCCAGTCGGTGAAAATTATGGCGTTCGATCGAAGTCAGGGATCCCTTTATCTGGTTCTTCTTTTCTACACATTCTGGTCCAGCATGTCCGAGTCGCATTGGTTCAGCGCCGCATCTGTAATATTCACCGTGTTCACTCTGGCGGTATGCGCGTCGGCGCGAACGTTGTTGCAGCACCGATTCGATATCAATTCCGTGTCAGCGCCTGCCCATGCCGCGTCAACGGTCCGGACGGCGTAGTTCTTGTCGTGTTCTTCTATCTTAGTGGTGCATGCTACCGCGATACCCTGAACGACGGCCAGCCGACAGGGCGGCCCGCGCTACGGTTGCTACTTATCGAACACGAAGACGCGGGCAACCCAAAAATTGACAAGTAGTCCGCTCAAGGAGCCCGCGGCCACCCCAATGACAGGCTCGCGCGCCACCAGCGGACTCATATGCACCAACAGGGCGTACATGCCTAGATTGATGGTCGCCCCAGAAAGCTGTGACACAACGAATCGCGCCCATTCGTGCAGCTTGTTGTCGCCAAATGTTCGCGCGAAGGTGTAGCGGCGATTCAATAGCCAGGTCGCCGATACCGCCGACATATACGACACTGCTCGTCCCGCGTACAGGCCTAGACCCCAGGAGAGCGCGATATACAAGACGCCCGCGTCGACCAGAAAGCCGAGCACGCCGACGACGCTAAAGGAGAGCATCTGCCTGGCGACGCCCAGCACACTGGGCTTCTTATCACTTATTGCAATATTGGCCATACGATGCAGCTTGTTGCACGATACATGTCTACGTTATGTTCGACAATCGGTCCGTTCGCGGAATTGCTCCGTGCTGCCATCGCCGCTTCGTCGCAGACCATCGCGTGCGAACTTGAATGGTTGGACGCGGCTCCAAGTACATTGTCACCGAACGGCATTGATGCAGCAGTACACGCTGGCGCGAATTGCGTACCGCGTCACTCTACGGGGTCACCGGCTGCTGCGAATCTGGCGGGCGCCCTTGTGACCATACGACATCACCCTCTGCTGAGGACTCGCCGTTGACCAAGAATGCCAAGGTGCCGACCTACCGTGCGAAGCGCCGTCTACTGATACTCTTTGCTCTTTTCGCGGCTCTGACGTATATCGGTGCCGTGCTGGCCACCGACGCGGCCAAGACACGCGAGGCGCTGCTGCAGCTTGGATGGATGGGCTCCCTACTGGTGCTGGCGCTGTCTGCTCTAAACTACGTGCTGCGCTTCTATCGCTGGCAGAGCTTTCTCGCTCGGCTCGGCCGCACACTACCTACGCCATTGCATTTCCTATATTACCTGAGCGGGTTCGCCTTTACGGCAAGCCCTGCCAAAGTGGGCGAGGCATTCCGTTCGAGTCATCTGCGTGGACATGGCGTGGCCTACTCGGAGAGTCTCGCAGCGCTGTTCAGCGAGCGGGTGCTCGACCTTGTCGCCATGTGCCTGCTGGCGAGCTTCATGGCCTTCGAAAATGTGACCTATAGGTCGCTCGTTGCCGGCGTATCGATTGTGGCGCTTGCTCTGCTCGGCATGGCGAGCCATCCCTATCTGTCGGATTGGCTCCAATGCTTCAGCGACTCCAGTAGACATCGACTCGTCCGCATGCCATTGGCAACCCTGGCGGATCTCCTCCGATCATCGCGTCGCTTACTGCAGCCCCGTACGGCTGCATTCGGACTGACGATCGCACTGCTGTCGTGGGGCGCGGAAGGGTTGGGACTATTTCTGATTTGCCAGAGTCTGCATGTCAACGTGGCAGCAAGCACGGCCATCGGAATCTACGCGATGGCCTCGCTCGCCGGCTGCGTTGCCTTCTTCATGCCGGCCGGAATCGGCGGGACCGAGATCGTTATGACCTCGCTCTTATTGGTGCAACACACATCGTTACGTACCGCCGTGGTCGCCACGCTCCTGTGCAGAATCGCGACACTCTGGTTTGCGGTGCTGATAGGCGTCGCGGCCTCATTACTAGTTGAATTCCAGATGGCACTAAGGCCCATTCGTTCCACCTCATGAACGATACGTCTATTCCGCTGTGCCTCGGTCTCGACGGAACCTTGACCCCCGTCCGGACTTCGGATGAGCGTCTCCTGATTGCCGCCAAACACTCTGCCGCAGCCTTTCTGGGTTCGCTCGCTGCATTCTACCGCCGCGCGGGGTCATCGCGGCGGCTCGCTCCGATCGACGCCCAAGTCGATGCCGATACGCTACCGTTCCGGCGCGAATTGCTTGATTGGCTGCGGACTCAACGAAGTGCTGGCCGGCCTCTGGTGCTGCTCGTGGATGGAGATCGCGCCAGTGCGGAGAACGTCGCATCACATCTGAACCTGTTCGATGAAATCGCCACCACTGAGCACTACCAGGGTACTCCACCCGAACGCAGGCGAAGCGCCCTGGTTGCGCGTTTTGGAGAACATCGTTTCGACTATGTCGGTAGCGAGGCGGCCGACAGAATCGTCTGGGACGCAGCGCGGCGGGCGATCGTCGTCGGCGATGCCGGTCTCGGCAGAAGCATCGACCATAATGTCGAAGTCGAGGTGACGCTCCCGGCACCGAAGGCATCACTGCGCGCGTGGATCAAGGCGATACGGCTGCATCAGTGGTCCAAGAACGGATTGATTCTTGTGCCTGCCCTGCTTGCCCACGTGATTTTCAAACCGCACGTGCTGTTGTCGGGCCTACTCGCATTTGTCGCCTTTAGCCTATGCGCGTCGAGCGTATATATAATCAACGACCTGTTCGATCTATCCGCCGATCGCCAGCACCCACGAAAACGCCACCGGCCGTTTGCCGCTGGCCTCATTTCCGCGCGCAGCGGACTGCGGAGTGCATTGCTGCTGTTCATTGTCGCCGCATGCATTGCCATCAGCGTCGGGCCGCGATTCGTCGCGGTGCTTGCCGGCTACTACGCGCTTACCTGGGCATATTCTCTGCGTCTGAAGCGCTTGCCGCTCCTCGACGTCATGATGCTTGCGGGTCTGTATACGCTGCGCATTATTGCCGGAGCAGCAGCCATGCGCGTTCCACTGTCCTTCTGGTTGTTGGCATTCTCCGTATTCATGTTCCTCAGTCTCGGCTTCGTCAAGCGATACGCTGAGCTCGATGATGCGCTAAAGGTCGGCACATTGACGCGACATGCTCGCGGCTATGTCGCCAGTGACCTGCCCTTGATCATGAGCCTGGGCACGGCTTCCGGCTACTGTGCAATCGTTGTCATGGCCTTGTACATCAACAGTTCCGATTCGTTGGCACTGTACCAGCATCACAAGGCGCTATGGCTCATCTGCCCGTTGATGCTGTTCTGGATCAGCCGTGTGTGGATCGTTGCCACTCGTGGCGCAATGCATGACGATCCGGTGGTATTTGCATTGCACGATCGTGTGAGCCTGTTGATCCTCGTCACGCTGGGCGTGATAGTACTGGTTTCTGTCTGAGGCTTGTTCGTGCAGGCCGGATCATCCTGGGGCCGCTGGCCGCGTCACGAGCAGCGGCTGGTCACATTGACCAACCGTTTTGACGATCTGCCTAATTCCCCGCCCATGCTGCCTTTTGGCAATGGGCGCAGTTACGGTGACGTCTGCCTGAACGACGGCGGCACATTGCTGCTGACGCGTGGCCTGGATCGATTCATCAGTTTCGATCCCGTCTCCGGAGTGCTCGAATGCGAGGCTGGCATATTGCTGAGCGAGATCATCGAGCTGACGTTGCCCAATGGCTGGTTTCCAGCAGTCACTCCCGGTACCGCGCTGATAACTGTCGGAGGCGCCATTGCCAACGACGTGCACGGCAAGAATCACCATCGTGTCGGCAGCTTCGGGCATCATGTCGTCGAATTCGAGTTGCAGCGCTCCGACGGACTGGTATTGCGCTGCTCCCGCGATTGCAATCGGGAATGGTTTTGCGCCACGATCGGCGGGCTTGGATTGACGGGATTGATACGTAAGGCACGTCTGCAACTGCGCCGTGTTCCAGGCGTGTGGATTGCCGGCGACAGTCAACGCTTCGCCAGTCTCGAGGCGTTCTTCGAGCTGGCGGAACAGTCGGATGCCGAGTACGAGTACACCGTAGCATGGTTGGACTGCGCGACCGCCCGATCGCCGCTGGGACGCGGCGTATTCATGCGCGGCAACCACGTCCGGCATGATGCCGCGGCTCCCCGACCTAAGCCACCACGGGCGTTGCGATTTACGCCTCCGGTTTCGCCGATCAATGCCTTCACGGTCCGCCTGTTCAACGAACTGTATTTTCGGCGTCCCGCCGCTCAAGCTCCCGCGGCCCTGTGGCATTACCAGCCCTTTCTGTTCCCGTTGGACGGTCTGCTGGAATGGAACCGCATTTACGGTCGGCGCGGATTTTATCAATACCAATGTGTGCTGCCGGGGGCCGTGGTCGATGAGGTTGGAACGTTGCAGGAAATGCTACGGCGCGTTGCCGGCTCGGGGCTGGGTTCGTTTCTTGCGGTACTGAAGCGGTTCGGCGACATGCCTTCGCTCGGGCTGCTCTCTTTTCCGCGCCCCGGCACGACATTGGCGCTGGACTTTCCGAATCGAGGCGAGACGACGCTGCGGCTGCTTGAGGATCTCGATACGATAACCCGCGCCGCCGGCGGTGCTGTCTATCCTGCCAAGGATGCTCGAATGTCGGCACTGTCTTTCCAGCATTTCTTCCCGCAGTGGCAACAGCTGCGGCCGTTCATCGACCCCAACTTTTCCTCTTCGTTTTGGCGCCGGGTTATCGCGAGCACGACATGAATCGAATTCTGATCATGGGAGCGACCTCGGCGATCGCCGAGGCGACTGCGCGCAAGTTCGCGGCGCGAGGCGACGCGCTGTTTCTGGTTGCCCGCAATGCGCAGCGGCTACAGGCAGTTGCCGACGATTTACAGTTGCGCGGCGCGCACACGGTGCAGGCATACTTGCTCGACGCCTGCGAGATCGACAGCTACCCGACAATGCTGGACGCCGCCATGGCCCAAATGGGCGGAATCGATGCCGCATTGATAGCCCATGGTACGTTGTCCGATCAGCTCGCCTGCCAGGCCTCGACCGACCTGCTGCGGCAGGAATTCACCACCAATGCTGTTTCATGCATGGTGCTATGCACGCATTTGGCGAATCGTTTCGAAGCCCAGCGCCACGGTGTCATCGCCGTCATCTCCTCGGTGGCGGGCGACCGTGGCCGACAGTCCAACTACGTTTATGGAGCCGCGAAGGCCGCAGTGACGGCCTTCACGAGTGGACTGCGACAGCGTCTCTATCCACAGGGAGTTAGGGTCGTTACTGTCAAACCGGGGTTCATCGCCACTCCAATGACGGCCGCCTTCAAGAAGGGCGTGCTATGGGCATCACCGGAGGCTGTTGCGAGATCGATCGTGCACGCCATGGATAGAGGCGCGCCGGTCGTCTACACGCCCTGGTTTTGGCGACCGATCATGTGGATTGTTGCGTCCGTTCCCGAATTTATATTTCGTCGGCTGAGGATTTAGCCGGGCCATCCGCTGCAGCAAACGGATTTCGGTAGCGTCCCAGCAGTTGACGCGCGATATAGTAAAGAAACGGCGGCTGATGGATGACGTAGCGATACCAGCGCTGGCGGGGCTCGCGAACCAAGCGATATAACCATTCAAGACCGACGTTCGTTATCCAAGCCGGCGGCCGCTTCAGGCTCTCGGCTTCATAGTCAATGGTACCACCCAACGGAAGAAACAGCTTGATGCCCGGCAGGCGATCCCGATAGCGAAAAATGAATTTTTCCTGGCGCCCGCCGCCGAGACCCACGAGCAGCACCGTGGCCCCTGATGCGTTGATGTCTGCGATTACCTGTTCGATTTCATCAGGGCGGCTTTCGAAGTCGCGCGAAGGCGCATTGGTGCCGACGATCATCTGACGCCCTACTTTGGCGTTCACATTCCGTTCAGCAATCGCCGCGACTCCCGGCGCCCCGCCGCAAATGAAGACCGTTACGGACGGATCACCCTTGTATCGCGCGTAGAAGCGCGGGAAATAGTCGGAGCCCGAGACACGCCCCTTAAGAGGCGTACCGAGAAGCCTTGCCGCGACGATCAGGATCTGACTATCGCAGGTGACGACGTCGAAGCTTGGCAACAATTGGTAGAAGTCCCTGTCCTTCTGCAGCTTCATGATCATATCGACATGAAGGGTCAGCATTACCCCCTGCCGGAAGTTTTCCACCAGCTCGTCCATCGTGATGTCGTCGACATCAACGTTCAGAAGTCTTACCTTCCGATAGGCGCTGACCTTGCCTGCTTCAGGGCGCACCGCTGCTAATGGAGCGTCAATCGCTCGATCAACTGCTTCGTCTGCGCGATGTTGCGGCGGCTCGACGCGCCAAACACGATCGACTCGATCTGTGGATACTTGCATACAAATTCCAAGGCCTCCTGCGCCGGCAACGCCCCGCTTGCAAACACCGACATGGCGATGATGCGGCATCGGCCACTCGTTATCAGCTCCTCGTAAGCCTGCATACCACCGCACATCCTGAACCCTATTTTATTGATATTTGCGCAGATAATCGGATTTTGTATGCCAACCGCTTCCAAACTTTTCACCAGTCGCGGCGCATTCATCGTGATGAACCCCGGTTCAGCTCGATAGCGCTCGCGTACGCAGTCGGCAAACATACGGAAAGCAGCATTGAATCCGAGGCCGAGCAGAAAATCGGTAGCGACATTCTGCAGAAAAATGACCGGAGTGTCGAGGCCATCGAACATCTGCAATTCCGCTCCAATCAGAAGCTGGGCCAGTCCTTCGACGTCTTTGGTTGCAAGCGACATGCCCCCTTTGAGCAACGCGCCCAGGGCGTTGTCTTGCGGCAGGAAACTGCGCACGGCACCCAGCATTCCGAGCTCGGCTGCCGCATTTGCATATTTGTGCGCATATGGCAGGCACGGATAGAACTTGTAGCCCGGATATTTCTCTCGATTGGCCCGGAAATGGTCGCAAATTTCCGACGTGCGCTCATGGGTTGTGCACATGAACGTCTTGACATTCTCGGCATATGCATCGTCGAGAACCTGGATTACGGCTTTGATGTCCTGAAAGCGCATGCCCTGTTGTCGCGCCTTCTCCTCCGACATGTGATTTACGCCGAAAAACTGGTTGTCGCCAAACAATATTCTGTCCATGAGAGCGCCGATTTTCAGATGCTGGAATGATTTACGGGTGTCGAACGTTCACGGCCGGCCGAGCAGCGCCCGAATGAATGATCGCGCGCCACGTCGGCGCGGCTTGTTCGCCGCTGTTTCTTGAGACGGATGCGCATCCCGCGCGACTGCCGTGCGAGCTTTGTCGGCATCCGCACGAATCATCGACGCCACCAAGGATGTATCGCTTGCCGTGCGAAAATTACACAGCGCGGATGTTCCGGTCTTTATACATTGAACGAAATGATCGATCTGCGCAGAGTATTCTTCACCTCTGACGTAAAACCATACGGGCTGCGTCAACTCCGTCGTGTAGCGCACATTCCAGCCGGCCACCATGCGCTCGCTGGGATCCGGAGCCGACCGAACATAGATCTGCAGCTCCTGGCGGTCGACGTTGATCCTGCCTTTTGTGCCCCAGATGCTCACTTTGACCGACATCTTTCGAAAGCTGTCGTCGCTCCAATTGGTGGCAAGTTGTCCGTAGGCTCCGTTGGCAAACTGCAGCGTCGAATAGATCTCATCGTCGACGTCGCTGGAGAATACCCGGTTCAACACGCTGCCTGACACCGAGATTGGACGCCCGACGAGATAATTCACAAGATCGATGGCATGACACGAATAGTCGAATAGACATCCGCCGCCCTCGCTCTTCTGCGATCGCCAGGTAGCGCCTTTCGGCCGTAGAACCACCGGGCCGTACGCTTCCGCCCGGACATGATGGATCTCACCGAGAATATTTCGCTCCAGCAAACGCTTCGCCTCGTTGAACGCGGCGACGAATCGATAGTGATAGCCCACTTGATTGACCAGGTGCTTGCGCTCGGCCAGCTCGGCCAGCCGGTATCCCGTTTCCGGCTCCAAGGCGAAAGGCTTCTCGCAAAATACGTGCATGCCGCGCTCGAGGGCGTCGGCAACGATGGCCGCGTGGTATCGGGAAGGGGTTGCAACGAAGACGCAATCGAGATCGCCCCGATCGAACATTTTCCTGTAGTCGGAGTAGGTATCGACTCCGGTGTACTTCGACAGCACATCGAGCATGTATCCGGACGAATCACATATGGACTTGAGCTCGATTTCGGGATGCACATTCACCATCGACTGGTGCGACAAACCCATTTTCCCAAGCCCGACTATCCCGGTCCTGATCATTTCCTCACACGCTTATGATTGATCGAGATTGCATTGATTCTGCTGGAAAAATTGGCCGGTTTGCACTCGCAGGCCAATGCGCCTCATTCATGGGCAACCTGTCAATCAAATATATGACATTTCAGCTGAGGCAGGTTCGCAAATTTTCATCGCGCCATGTTCCGCATTTTCGTCCATCTTAGCGATGCAACTGTTCACACTTTGAGTGTGTGACAGATTCGGAGTAACTCTCCCGGTCCCCAACAACGCGCGCGCGCGCATCGGCACCGCATGCAGCGCAGCTTCGCGTTGGACTCCGCAAGCGAGACATCCGAGAACGAGGGCGCACGCGCGCACGAGCTTCGAGCGGTGCCGAAGGCGAAAACGGATTCGGTACTAGATCTTTCTGCGCAGAGTTGGCATCTATCGCGGCCCGGTTCGACCGGCATCGCGCTGCGCTTCTACTGGAATTGCAAGCGCCCCTCGAGCTCCAGACCGTAAACCGTACCGTTGAACGAATACAGGCCTATGGTCGAGCTGCGGGTCTGATATTGCGCATATGGATGCACAATCAGCCACTTCACCGGCTGATACATTACCGATACCGTCGGCGTCTGCAAACGATCCAAGCGCGACGCCGTCAGGACGCCGGCGATCTCGGTTGGTGAAAAACTGCTGTGTAGCCACTGATAGCCGGCCTGCACCTTGATCTTTGTGGTCGCGTTCCACGTAACGTCCAGTTCCGCGGTGGTATCAACCTCGGGAGTCGCGGCGGTGATATAGGTGTTGATTGCACGGCTCAGCTTTAGCGTGATGGATGTCTTGCCGGTCAAATTGCGCTGGTACGCCACCAGGCCGGTGAGACCCGAAATGCTGCCAGCCTGTTCCAGGACGCGATCGGCATAGCCGATGGCCCCATGAAAGGAGGACAGTCCGGACAACACGTAATCGGCCGCAAATTCCGCGGTCGATTGACGATAACCGGGCGTAACCAGGAACGCGCCACCAGTAAAGTTGCCTCGCAGATATTCGCCGTCCAGTCCTGCAGATAGATTGGCAAAGCCCACGTAGCGCAGGCCTTCGTGGATCGATTCCTCACGCAGCGTCAGGTCGGGAGTCCCGGGCAACTGCGTATTCTGGTCGTTGAGCTTGCCTTGACTCTGCAGGCGCCACTCTGGCGACATCTGAAGATTGATGCTCGCGATGGCCACGCTCTGGAGCTGCAGATAGATTTGATCTGAGGCGACCGGGGTCGCGTTGAACTGCAGGAACGAAAGCATGCTGCGCTGTCGCTGATAATCGAGCACACCGTCCAGCAGGCTTGCAACTTTCCATTTCCACCCGCCATGCACCAGATATTCATCGTGGTCGAGCTGAGTGAACTGGTCGTAGATAAAGCGTCGACCTTCGGCGACCACATAGAATTCCTGCAGTCCCCAGTCGTAGCCTGAGTCAAATCCGACGCGGGCTTTCCACAACGAGTCCGACCGGGCCGGGCCGTTGCGGCCGACCGCCTCGGGAGCGCTGCTGGAGAGCGAATAGAGATTCGAGTCGTGCTCATACGCACCGTCAGCGTACGGCGTAAAATGTGTCTGCGGGGGCACCATTTCCGGAAAATCGAGTTGCGCCAGGGCCACGCCCGGGAAGGCAACCGCCAGGATCAGGATCCCCGGCCAGGCCCGGGGGAATTGCCCTGGACGAGCGAACAAGCCCTCAGCGGCGCGCGTGCGGCGTCGATCCACGGGTGTGCTCCTTTTTGAACCATGACGCGCCGCAAGGCAGGCGCTTGGCAATTCTAGTATAGGAATGGGACCGATGCGTGAGCGGCATCGCTGGACCGAATCCGAGAACTGCCTCACACAACGGCGCGATCGCGACTGACATAAGTATTTTTCAGCTGGGTCTGGCCATTGTTTCCTTCGCACCACGCACCTTCTGCCACGGCCGTGTTGGCGAGATATGTTTGGGCTGGGGTCGCTCGTTTGGCCGGTTAAATCCGGTTGACGCGGTCCGAGACCGCCACAGGCCTCGCGCTCGCAGCTGGTTCGGCATCCATAAACCGTGTCGTTGTGACTCGACATAAGGCTGCGTCGCCATCGGTCGCATTCGTGATGTCGGTCAATCCGTGGGCCAGTGCGTTTAGATAAATTAGCAGCTATCCGCTCTCCCACCGGAGATCTCGTAAGGGATCAGGAAGGACACTTTTTGCGATTGATTCCGCGGCGTTTCATCGGTTTGCACGGGCTCAGCTGGCCGACGCACTTTCCGCGCCATCTCGGAGCACTGTTGCTCGTGCTGGCGATCGCCGCCTGCGCGGGCGGGGGCGGGGGCGGGGGCGGGGGCGACAGCACCGCAGCCCCGGTCGTGCAGGTGAGCATTACGCCGACCTCCGCGAACGTGGACGTCGGCACCGGCACCCAGCCTTTTTCGGCCACGGTCGCGCACTCGACCAACACGACCGTATCCTGGCTGGTGGGCGGCGTGACGGGTGGCAACGCGACCCTCGGCCTGGTATCCACGAGCGGGATGTATTCGGCACCCGCCAGCCTGCCAGCCCCGGCGACGGTGACCATCACGGCGGTGTCGGCCGCCGATCCGACCAAGCAGGCGTCGGCGACGGTCAGCCTCGTCCAGCCCACGGTGTCGCCGCCGGGCGTGCCGAGCGTGCCGAGTGGACTGGCAGCCTCGAACGTCTCCCCGAACAGCGTCACGCTCAGCTGGACAGCCTCCACCGATGCCGGCGGACCCGGGATCGGCGGCTACTACGTCTACCGCAACGGCAATCAGATCGCGACCGTCTCGAGCGGCACGAGCTACACCGATACGGCGCTCGTGACCTCAACGAGCTATAGCTATCAGGTCGCCGCCTTCGATAATGCCGCTCCGCCTAACGTCTCGGCGCTGTCCGCAGCACTTAGCGTCACCACCCTGGCCAACACGCAGGCACCGACCGTACCGACGGGGTTAGCGTCTTCGAACGTCACCTCGACCAGCCTGACGCTGACCTGGGCCGCCTCCACGGGCGCCACGGGTGTCGGCGGGTACCTCGTCTACCGCAATGGCGTGCAGATCGCGACCGTCTCGAGTGGTACGAGCTACAACGACTCCGGCCTCTCGGCGTCAACGACCTATAGCTATCAGGTCGCCGCCTTCGACAAGGCATCGGTAAATTTGGCCAGCGTCTCGGCACTCTCCGCCCCCCTCAGCGTCACCACCTCGGCACCCACGCAGCCACCGACCGTACCGACTGGATTGACCGCCTCGAGCATCGCTACGGGCAGCATCACGCTCACCTGGGCCGCATCCACAGATTCGGTCGGACCCGGCGTCGGCGGCTACTACGTCTACCGCAACGGCGCCCAGATCGCGACCGTCTCGAGCGGGACGACCTACACCGACTCTCCCCTCACGGCGTTAACCAGCTATAGCTACCAGGTGGCGGCCTTCGACAAGAGCTCTCCGCCCAGCATCTCGGCGCTCTCTGCTCCCCTCGGTGTGACCACGTTGGCCGACACGCAGGCACCGACCGTACCGACGGGATTGGCGGCGTCGAACGTCACCTCGAGCACCGTACCGCTGAGCTGGAACGCATCCACGGATCTTCCGATCCCTGGCGCTACCGGTGTCGGCGGCTACTACGTCTACCGCAACAACACGCAGATAGCGACCGTCTCGAGCAGTACGAGCTACACCGACTTCGGCCGCACGGCTTCGACGAACTACAGCTATCAGGTCGCCGCCTTCGACAAGGCCACACCCGCCAACGTCTCCGCACGCTCCTCGGCAGTGAGCGTGACTACCGAGAGCAGCACGCTGACGATCACTCCCCGCAATGCCGCCCTGACACTGTTGCAAACGCAGCAGTTCACGACCAACGCCCCGGGCGGCACGACCCTGAACTGGAGTGTCGACGGCGTGGCGGCAGGCAATAGCACGGTTGGCACCATCAGCAGTGGTGGGCTCTACACCCCGCCGACGAGCGCGGGCGCCGGCACGCACTCGGTGAGCGCGGTCAGTTCGACCAACATTTCTGTTACGGGCAGTGCGGCGGTAGCGGTCACGGACCTGACGGGTATCACGACTTATCACAACGATGTCGCCCGAACCGGTCAGAACCTGCAGGAGTACGCGTTGACGCCGACGACGGTGTCGGGGGGCGGCACTTTCGGCAAGCGCTGGTCATGCCCGCTGGACGGCACCGTCTATGCGCAACCGCTGTACGTGGCGAACCTGCCGATCGGCGGCGGCACGCACAACGTGCTGTTCGTCGTGACCATGCACGATTCGATCTACGCCTTCGACGCCGACAATCCCGGCTGTGTGACCTACTGGCATGTCAGCTTGATCAATCCCCCCGGCATTACGACCCAGTCGAGCGCCAACGCCGGCTGCAACGACATCCTGGTCGAATACGGCATCACCGGCACGCCGGTCATCGACCCGGTCGCCCAGACGATCTACCTGGTCGCCGCTACCACCGAGAACGGCACGAACTTCCAGCGCCTGCATGCACTGAGCCTTGCGACCGGCACGGAGCAGGCGCACTCGCCAGTCGTGATCCAGTCGACGACGCTGCCGGGCACCGGCGACGGCGGCACCACCCTGACCTTCAATCCGCTCTACCAGAACCAGCGCCTTGGCCTGGCACTCACCGGCGGCAACGTCGTCATCGGCTGGTCCTCGCACTGCGACAACTATCTGTGGCCGTGGCACGGCTGGATCATGCTCTACAATGCCACCTCGCTCGCCCAGACCGCCGCCTTCAATGACACGCCGAACGGTCCGCCGGGTAACGCTTATGGCGGCATCTGGATGTCGGGCGGGGCGCCGGCGCTGGATTCGAGCGGCAACATGTTCGTCTCGACCGGCAACGGAGACTTCGACGCCACCACGAGTGTCGTGCCACCTGCCCTGGCACCGAACAATGACTATGGCGAGAGCTTTATAAACCTGAACCCGTCAACGCTCGCGGTACAGGACTTCTACACGCCATCGCAGAATGCGAGCTGGACCGATAACGACTACGACCTTTCCTCGAGCGGCGTCACCGTGCTGCCGGACGGCGTGGGGCCGACGGCTCATCCGGACGTGCTGGTCGGCTCCGACAAGCAGGGCCATCTGTGGATGATCGACCGAGACAGCATGTCAGGCTTTAGTCCAACCGCCGACAACACGGTGCAGTACCTGACACTCCCCAATGCCACGACCTGTCAAACCCTCGATCAGCAGTGCGTCTACGCAACGCCGGCCTACTGGAGCGGGACGGTCTACATCGCGATTGAATCCGGACCTTTGATGGCGCTGCAGCTCTCGGAAGGTCTCTTCCAGATCAACGGGCAAGTCGCCGTCGCCGCATCGCAGAGCGCCGAGACCTACGGCTATCCGAGCCCCACGGCAATGATCTCGGCTTCGCCCTCGGGTGGCGCCATCGTCTGGGTGCTCGACAACAATGCCAACGGCACGGACAACGGCAGCGCCGGTCTGGGGCCGGCGATCCTGCGCGCCTACAATGCGACCAACCTCGCCACGAAACTGTACTCAAGCACCACGCTGCCGGCGGACACCGGCGGCAACGCTGCGAAATTTACCGTGCCGGTGGTGGCGAATGGTCACGTCTACGTTGCCGGCGCCGGCGCCCTGACCGTCTACGGGCTGGCGCCCTAGCGAAAGCGCGACGGCAGTACGGTCGCGGCGGAGGCGGACGGACACCGCTTGGAAGCGGCCGCGCCGCCGCGCATCAGCTGGGGGCCGGCGCATGAGCACGAACTCTCGCCGCCCCCATTCGATGACTTGTGAAACCGTCTTAGTCCAGTCCGAGCGACACTCCAAATGGCGACTCCGGTCACAATTAAGCGCCGGCCCTGTTGGCCGCGACCGAAGCGTCCAACTATGGTTTTTTGCTACTCAACTCCCGCAAAGCGCCGCCATTGTTGCTGAGGTTGGGCTTGTGACAGTCCTTCGTTCGCACTAAATCTCTGCGATGGAGAAGAGGCGGATAATTAAGTCTCGACACCTGTCGAGGCATCGCCATCCTGATGGTAGTCTGCTTTCAATTTGCCCTGATCTATAACCACTCCACGTGGGGCATTCCCCTCGCTCGAATTGGCTTCCTGGGGTTCAACTATTCTTTCTGGTGAGCGCTGTGAGCATGTGTTACATGTGGGACCAGCGCCGGCATGAATCCGCACGGCAATTGAAGCTCTATATCCGCCGTGCCGCGCGTATCGCGCCGCTTTTCTGGTTCGCCATCATCTTCTACACCCTGCTTTATGGCACCGCGCCAAGGCCCGACGCGTGGAACGCCATGGGACCCCTTGACCTCATTCTGACGGCGCTTTTTCTGCATCCGTTTTCAGCGAGTGATATCAACGCAGCGGTCCTAAGGTGGCTGGAACAGCGGCGTTGAGATGGGGTTTTACCTGATTTTTCCGTTCCTCGCAGCGCTGCAGCCGAAGCGGCTATTGATGTTCGCTTTCGCCGCATTCGTGGTGCTGGGAATTCTCGGAACGTCGATCGCGGAGCGATTTGGCAGTGGCGGCGCCTATTCAGAGTTCCTGTATTACTCGATGCTCACGCAGCTCCCGATCTTCCCGATCGGGATGTTCATCTACGCCATCACACTGGGGGAAGAGAAGGTTGAAGCGTTACCTGTGATTGCCCTGGTAGTGCTATGGCTGGTTACGGCGTTCGTCGCCAAGATCATGTTCTGCCTGACCTCCAGACCGTACATGTGGATCGAAATCGGCCTTCTCGCCGCGATCGTGTGGTGCGCTCTGCGCTGGAGCATGGGCGAGCGCGTTCTGGCGTATATCGGCCGTCTGTCGTATTCCATGTACCTGTTCCACTTCGCCGTGTTGTATTTCCTCGAGCGCTATTTTGGCAAGGGCGGCCCATTTTTCCTGGGCCTGGTGGTGACTGTGCTGATTACAATGGCGATTGCCATCGTGAGCCAGCGAACCGCCGAGAAATGGTCGCAGGACGCAGGTCGACGATTGATCGCCGCCATAGATGCCAACGCTGCCACCCGGCTTCCAGGCGGCGTCGACAAGGTTCCACCGTAGGACTCTGAAGAAGATTGAGCGGCGCTGTAAGCGCCCGGTCGGGCCGAGACAGCCTGCCGCCAGCGGTGCGAGACGGCCGACCTGACTGCGTTTATTAGTACGCAATGGGATTAAAGTCCGCGCCGTCCGCATCCGCCGTTACATTGAACAACGGTTGCCTACAACGTACGGCGGCTATCCTGAGATGTCGCCGCGGGTCGCCGCCAGGGCGCACTCCAATCGATCATTGCGCTGTTGCGCGCCCCTCTCGTCGGTAATCAGTCAAAGTCCGCTACACGGCCCCCGCCTTCCCGAGCGCCCGTGCGCACATTCGGCTGCTACCAAGCGCTATTCGATCGCGATCGCGTTGGCGCCGGAACCTGAGAACGGCAGCGGCGAACCCGTAATCTCGGTCAATTGTCCGGAGCTGTCGACGCTGAACATCGAGATCGTGTCGTTTTGCGTATTACCGACGTACAGAAAGTGTCCCGACGGGTCGTTCGTTATCGGGCCCGGGGCAGCGCCAGGTGCGAGCTGGACCGGAGAGGCCGTACCGAACGGTGCCGAAGAGGCCGTACCGAACGGCGACAACGCTCCGCTGACCGCGCCGATCGTGAAACCGACCACTTGGGCGTTGGCCGCGTCCGCTGCATAGAGGAATTGGCCCGAGGGATCGATCGCCAGATCACCGAGATGCGCGCCCGCGGCAAGGCCAGCAGAGAATGTCGTTGGGACGCTCAGCGCCCCACCGCTGCCGATCTGATAGCCCGAAATGGTCCCGTCTACCTCGGGAGAAGCTGGCGGAGAAACCCCATTATTCGCGACATACACGAACCGATCCAGCGGATCAATGGATACCCAGGCCGGAGCATCACCGGTGGTCACCTGCGCCGGGGTAAGTGGGCTCAGGAAACCGGAGGTCGTATTGATTCCGAAGCCGGTCAGGCCATCCGCAGGGCGAAACGCGTTGGTCGCGAACACGTACAGATCCGCTGGGTCGACAGCCACACTGCTCGGAGCACTGTCCGGAAATGCATCCATAGAGAAGGGGGAGCCGGTCACCTGGGTCAGCGTGCCGCCGGTCATAGCCTCCGAGCTCACGTTCTGCGAATTGTTCACCGTGTAGGTGCCGATCCCACCAGTTCCCGTGTCAATCGCGGTGATCGTGGTCCCCGCTGCAACGCCGACGCCATTGATGACGGTACCGACCGCGAGTGATCCGGTGCTGATCGCAGTCACCGTGAGCGTGGTGGTGGAAATCGAGCCGGTGAAGGCGCCTGAGTTGAACTGGTACACAAACAGCTCGCCGGCGCCGCCGCCTGCGCTGTCGGTGACGAGCACGAACTCTCCGGAGGGATCGACCGCAATGCCGGTGGGCGTGCTGTCCGTGCCGCTGCTCGTCATGGCCTCCGAGCTCACGGTCTTCGGATTGTTCACCGTGTAGGTGCCGATCCCACCAGTTCCCGTGCCAAGCGCGGTGATCTGGGTCCCCGCCGAAACGCCGCAGCCGTAGATGTAGCTACCGACCGTGACCGATCCGGCGCTGATCGCAGTCACCGTGAGCGTGGCGGTGATGTCAATCGAGCCGGTGAACGACGTCGTGACCAAAGCCGGTTGGGAACCGACTAGAGCTACGGTCCCGGCGGTCACGGAAAATATCGAGACGTCTCCCGTGCCGTTGTTGGCCGTAAAGACATAGGTCCCGGCGGGATTGACCGCTATCGCAGACGGATTCGGGCACGGATTGGCATCGGCTGCTACGAAATTGATCTGCGTCAGGGCCCCCGCGGCAGCGCCATTGGTGTCATCGATTGAGAAGGACGTGACCGTGCCGGCGCCAGTGTCCGCCACGAACGCATATTTGCCCTCGTTGCGGCAGACGACTGAGATGTTGGTGACGGGCCCCGCCCCAACGGTGCCCGTGGCGTTCGTGACCGTGCACCACTGTCCCGGGGTGCTGGGTGGCGTCTGAACGATGACGTCATAGCTCGCACCGCTATTGACGGCAGGCGTGAGCGTAAACGTGGAAGCGCCCGTCGTAAGGGCCGGCGTCGCATTGCCGCTCACGGTATCTTTCAGCACTAGGCCCGAACTGGCAGTGTAGCCAGCAATGGTACCGCCGACCGTGAAAGGTGTGATAGCGCAGGTGACGACCACGCTGGTGACGGGGGCGGCACCGACGGTGCCGGTTCCGCCGCTGGTCACCGAGCAGCTCTCGGTCGGGCTCGCCGGCTGACCGGTAACGGAGATGTTGTAGCTCGCCCCGCTGCTGATCGCCGGTGAGAGCGTGAAGGTCGTGGCATTCGCCGCGACGGTCGCGGTGGCGCCGCTCACGCTGTCTCTGACTACCAGGCCGGTGCCCGTGAGCGGGCCGCTGATGGTGCCGCCGACCGTGAAAGGTGTGATAGCGCAGGTGACGACCACGCTGGTGACGGGGGCGGCACCGACGGTGCCGGTTCCGCCGCTGGTCACCGAGCAGCTCTCGGTCGGGCTCGCCGGCTGACCGGTAACGGAGATGTTGTAGCTCGCCCCGCTGCTGATCGCCGGTGAGAGCGTGAAGGTCGTGGCATTCGCCGCGACGGTCGCGGTGGCGCCGCTCACGCTGTCTCTGACTACCAGGCCGGTGCCCGTGAGCGGGCCGCTGATGGTGCCGCCGACCGTGAAAGGTGTGATAGCGCAGGTGACGACCACGCTGGTGACGGGGGCGGCACCGACGGTGCCGGTTCCGCCGCTGGTCACCGAGCAGCTCTCGGTCGGGCTCGCCGGCTGACCGGTAACGGAGATGTTGTAGCTCGCCCCGCTGTTGATCGCCGGTGAGAGCGTGAAGGTCGTGGCATTCGCCGCGACGGTCGCGGTGGCGCCGCTCACGCTGTCTCTGACTACCAGGCCGGTGCCCGTGAGCGGGCCGCTGATGGTGCCGCCGACCGTATACGTGCTTGTGACGCAGGCGATCGAGACATTGGTGATATTCGCACCGGCAACCGTGCCCGTGCCGTTGGTGACGGTGCACACCTGCGTCGGACTGCTGGGCTGCGTGCCCACTGTGACCGTGTACTGGGTGCCGTTGGGCAACGTGGCAAACGTATAGGTCCCCGACGCGCTCACAGCCACAGGGTTGGCGCCATTGGTCTTCAAAATGAGGCCGGAGCCGGTCAGACCGCCAACAGTGCCGCCGATAGTAAACGATTGAGTCATTCCCGAAGAGCTGCCGCTGCTGCTGCCACTGCTGCTAGCGCCGCTGCTGCTGCTGCTGCTACTACTGCTACTTGAACTGCTGCTGGAGCTGGAGCTGCTGGAGCTGGAGCTGCTGCTGCTGGAGCTGCTGCTGCTGCTGCTGCTGCTGACGCTTGCGCTGCTGCCGCCGCCGCCGCAGGCTGCAACCAGCGCGCTCATCAGCAACGATACAACGGTCAGGCGGGCGAACTGGGGCGTCGATCGGCGCGTGCTGTTGCTAGGCATCATCGGTTTAGTCCTGTCTCTTGACCAATGCGGTGGGCTCGCAGAACGCTTGGCGATATTGGGCGGCGAGCCACTGCTTCCCGCCCCGCGTTGCACCCTCAGGCGATGTTGCTAAAGTGGCGGCACGGTAGCTGCGAACCGCGTCACAGCAGTGGCGAATAAGCGACGATCACTATCGCGCCGATCTTTCCAGCGACGCTGGGTTATGTATGAAAGTGCGCTCAACGCGCTTGAGATCGCCTCGGCTACGCGTCTCGAGGAGTTCTCAGGTGCAACGCGACAACCGCCCGCAAGCAATGAGTTGCACGCCCGCACAGCGGCACGGTCGGCAGGGCGGTCGTGGGGCACCTTGGTCCCCGCCGCAAATAGGTGCCCGACCGCCCCTTGAGAGCGCATCCGGGCTCGGCCATCGATCGAGCAGTATTACTTAATCCATGCGATGGCCGAGGCAAGCAGATGAATACGGGACGAATTTGCACCCCGCCTCTGTTGGCAGCGGTGCGGTACGCCGTTTGCATGCTGAAATACGTTGGATTGTCAACGCTTTCAGGGAGGACACCGCTATATACAGCACCGAAGGCGGACTCGGAGAGGTGCACGTGGGAATCGAAGGATCCGTGAGCAGCGGATTTGCGTCTGCGGATGTGCGTCGATTGGCGCGTCGCGGTTCCGGGCTGCTCTCGGATGGGTCGATCCGTCACAAGGCGTTCCGCCTCGGCAGCACGGAACCGCCGTTAGTGACGCTGCTGAAGGAATTACAGGGTCCGGTGGTGGCTGTTACGACGCTGGCGCTATGTCTGACCGGCTATCACGTGCTGCTGTCGCTTGAGTGCCTCGCATTTGCACTCATTATATTTCTGGTGTCGAACCGGGTGCTGAGCACGCCGCACACCCAGACCGATCCGAGCGGGCAGCCACATATCCGGCCGACGCCCCTGCGAGTGTTGCTGGAATGGAGCACGGTGTCGGCGCTGCTGGCATTTCTGGCGACCGCCTTGAAGTTCACGCAGCTGTTTCCAAATCGCGCACTACTGACCTGGTTCATCGTCACGCCCGTGGCACTGCTGACATCCAACTATGGCACCATCCATCTGACGCGTTGGTGGAATTCGCGGCGCGGCCTGCACCGCCACATCATCATTGGCGCCACAGACATCGGAATCGAACTGGCCAAACGAGTCGGACAGGAGAGCAGCCCCGGCAATTTTCTCGGCTTTTTCGATTACCGCGATCGGCAACGGCTACCAGCGGTGGCGCCGGAGCAATGGGCCGGCGCGTGCAACGACGTAGCCGATTTCGTGCAACGCCATGCGGTAGACGCCATATACATCGCGCTGCCGATTTCCACCGCGCCGCGCATCGCCGAACTTCTACGGGAACTGCGCGATACGACCGCGTCGATTTATTTCGTGCCGAATCTTTTTGCCTTCGATCTGGTGCAGCCGCGATGCATGGAAATCCACGGCATCCCCGCACTTGCCGTCTGCGAAACCCCGCATCGAGGCATGTCAGGCCTGCGCAAGCGTGCCATCGACATGGTGCTCGCGGTCATGGCGCTGCTGTTGTTCGGCCCGTTGATGCTGATAGTCGGCGCGGCAGTAAAATGGTCGTCGCCAGGACCGGTGCTGTTCAGGCAGCGGCGCTACGGTCTCAACGGCGAGGAGATATTCGTCTATAAATTTCGCACCATGGTCGTGTGCGAAGACGGTGCCATCGTGACGCAAGCGACCCGGGACGACCAGCGCATTACGCCGCTGGGGCGCTTTATGCGCCGCACCTCACTCGACGAACTGCCGCAGATCCTCAATGTGCTCGAAGGCAAGATGAGTTTTGTCGGGCCGCGCCCGCACGCGGTCGCCCATAACGAGCAGTACCGCAAGCTCATCAGCGGCTATATGATCCGCCACAAGGTGCGTCCCGGAATCACCGGGTGGGCACAGGTCAATGGCTTGCGCGGCGAGACCGATACGGTCGAGAAGATGCGCGAACGCATCCAATACGATATCGACTATATGAACAACTGGTCGATTCTGCTGGACTTGAAAATACTGGTGCGCACGATACTGGTGGTACTGCGAGGCGACCGCGCGTATTGAGCGCCGACCGCAGGCGCATCGTTCATTGAATTAAATCGCGAAATGGCGTCCCCAAGGGGATTCGAACCCCTGTTACCGCCGTGAAAGGGCCTAAACTGGCGTCCTAGCCTGTCCATTCCTGTTCCTTTTGTTCGGAAAAATACTGGATATGTAGCCTTTCGTGATCTAGTCAATCCTAACGTGTTCTAGCCGGCCTGATTCCCATGACGTTCCCATGACCGGCGAGCGCGACAGTCAAGACGCGACGAAAGTCACGTCGCCGCTCCCTAAAATTGCTCCCCGAGCTTGAGCCACTCCTCGAGCGCAGGATTAGCGCCCTTCCATCGCCGCTTGGCCCAGCGCGAGCCAGACTTCAAGCCCGCGGCCCGAAGGCTCGAAGGCTTGAAGGCAATATGCCCCGCACGTCCACACGCATGGCCGTCGGTCCCTACCAGCGGATATCCTGGCTGAGATACAGGGCATCAACGCATGAGCCAAGACCGGTCAGCGTGGACTTCGAATTCTCCTTCGAATCGACGGCGGCCGCGCTCGATCTGACTAGCGAAATCCTGATGTTAGCTGCCGATAGCTCGCTTCCGAGAGCCTGCCGGACTTTTCAGCTCCATTTATCGCCACGCTGCCGCTAAAATTGGCTGGCCCAAAGCATCTCTAAAGACGCTAGGGGCGAATTGATCAATTACTTTGCCAGCCAGGATATTCATGTCCACCCCAGCAGGCTCGCAGCCCGGAATTCCGTTCATGCCCCTCATTATTGCGGCACTGCTGTGCGCCGTGCAGCTGGTCTTAACATTCCCTGGCCAGCTTCTCGTCGACAGCGAGGAAGCCCTGCGCCAGGCATTGAGCCATCACTATGAGGACTGGCACCCGCCGGTCATGGCTCTTGTCTGGGCGTACCTGATCGAAATCAGCGGCAATCGTGGCGCCCTATTGGTATTGCATCAGGGGCTGCACTGGCTGGGATTTGGGTTGATCGCGGACGGTTGCTACCGCGCCAATATGGTAAAAAAAGCCTGGATCATCCTTGCTGCCGGCGCGTTCCCGCTGTTTCTCATATACGGCAAGATTGTGTTGAAGGATGTCGGTATGGGATCGGCGCTCGTCGCGGCGTTCGGCCTGATCTTCTGGTTTCTTATACAGAACCGAGCAATTCCTTGGTGGGCATACATCCTGTCGGGCGTGTGCCTGTTATATGGAGGATTGATCAGAACTAACGCGGTCTTTGCACTTGGCCCGCTGGTCTATATCTATGTCACTAGCGGCCGCCAATTCGATCTAGCGAAGATCATTGGCTACTCGGTCGTGGTAGCCGCGATTGCAATTCCGCTGTCGGGCTGGATCAACCATCGACTCATCGGAGCCAAGCCGCAGGATCCTCTGCAGTCTTTGCAGATTTTTGATTTGATGGGAATCGCGGTGCATGCCCGCGATAGCCGGGTGTGGGGCGAGAATTCTCCGGAGTTGAGCTCGATCGATCCCTGCTATACATCTATTGAGTGGGATACGTTCAGTCCGTGGGGGAGGTGCGCGCACCTTCGCAGGCAGTTCGGAGCCTCACCCGACATTAATACGATCGATCAGGATCGCGTCAGACAGCGTGGTCAGCTGTGGCGCAGTGCAATTCTGCGGCATCCGTTGGAATACGCGGCCCACCGCTTGAGCCATTTCAACTCCAGCATCTATTTCCTCGTTCCATCGCTGCATCTCAGGTACGCACAGGGGACCGGGTTTCACTTTACTGAGCGGGATATCAAGCTGGATTACCTGAAGAGAACCTTTTTACTCTGGCCGGTGTTCTGGCTTGCCATCGGTCTGTGCGGTACCGTCTTGCTGGAAGTCCGGACGGAGCTTACAGCGGCAGTCGCCATGGCGAAATCGCTGATGATGTCCGGACTCTTATATTCGGGCGCTTATCTGCTGTTTGGTGTGTCGACTGACTACCGATATCACTACTGGTCAATAATGGCGATCCTGCTGGGAGCGATTTTGGCGGCGGATGAGTTTTCGAAGTCATACATCGAGCGGCCCTGGCGCGGCGGACTCGCTGCAGCCATTGTACTGGCAGTTATAGTTGGCGGATACGCCGCCAGAATTGCGGATGTGCGGCCCTTTTAGCTCTCACGGGCCTGCGCCCACTGATTGCCCGGCCCCCGAGCGGCGGTCTTGCTTCTGGTTGCTCCGTTCGTTTGGGAGAAAGGCAGCTGCGAGTTCATCGAGGGCGACGCAATGCGGGAGTCAGAGGTCCAGGCTGCGCCATTTAGGACGCTGTGCCCAATCAGCCGCACGTCACGGAGTGATCCAGTGGATGATAGGTGCATCACAACCAAGCGCCGTCGCGGATGGCTCCAGGGCCACCGACGGTACTAATGCCTGCCTGCGGCCCCATGGTATATACATAAGACCATGAATCCGGACATTGCTGTCTTAGTGCCTTGCCATATGCGCACGGTGCTCACGCGCCGCGGGCACCATCACGCTGTGCCTCCGTTAGTGCTTTTTCTGGGCCTCGATAAACTCAGAAACAGCGATGGCGTCCTGAGCGTCAGCCTGCTGCTGCAGAGCTGGCTCCGGTATTTCGGACACGGGTATAAGGGGATTTCTGTCCGGGCATGACCGGAGGGAAGTCCATGCGTAGGCCAAGACGTAATCATTTCGCGAAGTTCAAGGCGCAAGTGGCGCTGGAAGCGATCCGAGGCGAGAAGACGATCGCGGAGATCGCGGCGCATCACGAGGTGCACCCGAACCAAGTGACGGCGTGGAAGAGCCAGCTGCTGGAGAATGCGGCGGGAGTTTTCGGTGCCGAAGCGATGACGGGTGACGGTAAGGAGCGCATTCGGGAGCTGCACGCCAAGATCGGCGAACTCACCGTGGAGAGAGATTTTGGAAGGTGCGCTCGGGAAATTCCCCGGCCTGACCGGCAGGCGATGATCGATCGGGGTGGGAAGCTGGCCGTGAAACGCCAGGGGCAACTGTTGGACCTGTCGCGCTCGAGCGTGTACTAAGGGGCGGCTCCGCTTGTTAGTGCACCCATTAGCCGGCTAATGTCAAGCGTCAACAATTTTTCAAGCAACGTCCTGTGGCGTCGCTCCGGTGAAATCATTTGTGCCGCCGCGAATTGCGATTCGTGAATCGCGCCCGTTTTCTCAGCGATCGTGCCCCAGCACGTGGTGTATGAGTCGTGAGTCTTGGATCGGTTGGACTCATGCTCAGCTGACGACGGCCGACAACCGAGCGGGTTGATTGTCACTGAGGGACTGCAGTCCTTCAAGCTGCA
>Ga0316363_10000999_pt1 | contig 27905 bp, 26 predicted proteins | sample Sb_taG_3_FD_200459 | JGI IMG/M metagenome (GOLD analysis project Ga0316363, IMG submission 200459) | Peat soil microbial communities from Weissenstadt, Germany - Sb_50d_a_PC metaG (v2) (version 2) | ecosystem: Environmental > Terrestrial > Soil > Wetlands > Peat | place: Germany: Weissenstadt...
GCCGCCGACATGCCGGCAATACCGGTGCCGATGACTGCTATGTTCTTCTGGATGGCAAAATTGCCGTGCATCGCTCGCCCCTCGGCCGGCTGCGCCGGCCATGTCCGTTTGCCCTTACGTCACCGCGTGTCGCGGTTACGCTTGGCCGGGGGCGCTGGATCACCGGCGCTGGCCGCGATCGGTTGGCCGGCGACTGATCCAAAGGCGTGCGCCGGTCGTACCGCTGTGCATGCATGTCGAAAGCGCAGCACTTTGGCCCGGATTTTCGTGGGCCCGTCCCGGACCGGTCCAACGCGGAGCCGCCATGCCGCGTGATGGGCAGGCCGCGGCCGGGAACAATGCGGCGGATTGGATCAGGGCGATCGCCGACAGTCAGGACCGCGCCGCGTTCGCCGCGCTGTTCGAGTTCTATGCGCCGCGGATCAAGGCGATGCTGATGCGGCTCGGCGCCGCGGCCGATGCCGCCGAAGATTTGGCGCAGGAGACCTTGCTCACGGTGTGGCGCAAGGCCGCTTACTTCGATCCGGGGCGCGCCAGCGCCTCGGCCTGGATTTTTACCATCGCCCGCAATCTGCGCATCGACCGGCTGCGCGGCGACAACCGGGCAAAACTTTACGCGCCCTACGACATGGTCGAGCCCGAGGGGCCGGAAAATCCCGGCAGCGCGCTCGACGCCGCGGAACGCGATGCGCGCGTGCGCGCGGCGCTCAAGGAGCTGTCGCAGGAACAAGTTCGCGTCGTGCAGCTTTCGTTCTTCGAAGGCCGCGCCCATGGCGATATCGCAACGCTGCTCAATCTGCCGCTGGGTACGGTCAAATCGCGTGTCCGCCTCGCCATGGCGCGCTTGCGCAATTTGTTAGGTGACCTGCAATGACCATCATCCATCATCCGAGCGACGCCACGCTGGCGGCTTTCGCGTCCGGCAGTCTCGACGAGGCGCGCGGCATCGTGGTCGCCGCCCATCTGTCGCTGTGCGCACAGTGCCGCAACGCCGTGCATGGCTTCGAAGCGGCCGGCGGCGCTTTGCTCGAGGACGTCGCACCTGAGGCCATGTCGGCCGGCGCCTTGCAGCGCGCCATGGCCGCGCTCGGGCCGCTCGACATTATTGCGCCCGCGATGCGCGGCGCGGGCAGCGCCGCCGCCGCGGGCGATCTGCCGGCGCCGCTGTCGCGCTATGCGGTGGGGCCGTGGCGCTGGATCGGACGCGGCGTGCAATGGCGGCCGGTCGATGTGGCGTCGGGCGAAGGCGTGCGCGTCTTCATGCTCAAGGCCGCGCCCGGAACGAAATTGCCGCGGCACCGCCACACCGGCACGGAATGGACTTGCGTATTCGACGGCGCCTTCACCCACGATCTCGGCCGCTACGGCGCAGGCGACTTCGACGAGGCCGACGCGAGCGTCGAGCACAATCCGGTGGTCGACGCCGAGCACGGCTGCGTTTGCGTCGTGGCGCTGCAAGGCAACATCGAGCTGCAAGGCTGGCTGGGGCGGCTCATTCAACCGTTCGTGCGCCTCTGATGGGACACGCCATGACGATGGTGTCCGAGATAGAATTGTCCGACGAAAGTCTTGCGTTCAACGAAAGCCGGCGCCTATTGCCGCGCCGCATCGCGTTGACGACGTCGATCGCTTACGCCGAAGGCGCGCGGCATAGGCTCGATGTGTGCCGGCCCAGATCGGCGACCGCGGCGCCGGTCGTCGTCTTTTTCTATGGCGGCGGCTGGCGCAGCGGCAGCAAGCGAACCTACCGCTATGTGGCCAAGGCGCTGGCGCGGCGCGGCTATGTCACGGTGCTGCCGGATTATCGCATCTATCCGCAGGCGCGCTATCCGGATTTCCTCGACGACGGCGCCCAAGCCGTGCGCTGGGTAAAGAACAACGTCAATCGCTTCGGCGGCGATCCGCAAAAAATCTTCCTGATGGGCCACTCGGCCGGCGCCCATATCGCGGCCATGCTGGCGATCGACGCAACCTGGCTGCAAAAGGTCGGGCTTAAGCCCGGCCGCGAACTTGCCGGCCTGATCGGCATCTCCGGTCCCTACGATTTTCTGCCGCTCAAGGACGAAACGCTGGCGATCATTTTCGGCGGCGCCAACCGGCCGGAGACGCAGCCGATCTCCCACGTCACGGCGGGCGCGCCGCCGGCGCTGCTGTTGACCGGCGACAAGGACGACGTGGTCGGCGCCGGCAATTCCACCCGTCTCGCCGAACGCCTGCGCGCCGCGGGCAACGAGGCGACGGCGGTGATCTACCCGCGCGCCGGGCACTATATCATCGTCGCCGCGATTGCGCCGATCATCCGCTCCCTTGTCCCGGTGTTGCGCGACACCGACGCCTTCATCGCCAAGGTGCTGCAGCCCCGCGCGCAGGCCGGCGTGCCGTGACCGCGCTGATATTCCTGACGCTCGTCGTTGCCGTCAGCGTCGGCCTGGCGGCGATCATGAGTGGCGCCTGGCTCGCCTGGAACAGCACACGCAATTCCGGCTGGATCGATACGACCTGGACCTTTGGGCTGGGTGTTGTCGGCTGCGCGGGCGCGTTCACGCCGTCGCTCTCGACCGGCGGCGTGACGACCCGCCAACTGATCGTTGCGGTTCTGGTCGCGGTGTGGTCGCTCCGCCTCGGCCTGCACATCGCGCGTCGCACGCTTCGCATCGAGGACGATCCGCGCTACGGCAGGATGATCGCGCAATGGGGCGCCGCCGCGTCGCGGCAAATGTTCTTCCTGGCGCAGAAACAGGCGCTGGTCAGCATTCCGCTGGCGCTGTCGATGGTGCTTGCGGCGTGGAATCCGTGGCCGGGTTTGCGCCTGCAAGACGCGCTCGGCGTCGCGGTGCTGATCGCGGCGATCGCCGGCGAGGGTTTGTCCGACGCGCAGCTGCGGCGTTTCCGCGCCGATCCGGCCAACCGCAACCGGATTTGCGATATCGGCCTGTGGGGCTGGTCGCGGCATCCGAATTATTTCTTCGAATGGTTTGGCTGGTTCGCTTATCCGCTGCTCGCCATCGATCTCAGCGGCCAATATCCGTGGGGCTGGATCGCGCTTGTCGGGCCGGCCTGCATGTATTGGCTGTTGGTGTATGTCTCCGGCATCCCGCCGCTCGAGGCGCACATGCTGGAGCGCCGGCGCGACGAATTCCGCGCCTATCAGGCGCGCACCAACGCGTTCTTCCCGGCGCCGCCGCGGGCAATCTGAGGGAGCCGCCCATGAGCCTGGTGCAGACGATGACCGGTTTCGGCGAAATCGTGCCGCTGCCCGACATGGTGACGCGGGCGGCAATCAGGATGCTGGTCGGGCGGACGCAGCGGCAGCTGTCGCGGGCCGAAGTCGACGCCGACCGGCGCTTTGCCCGCGACATGGCGCCGTTCCCGATCGCGCTCAACACCGCCGAGGCCAATGCCCAGCACTACGAGATCCCGGCCGAGTTATTCGCTCTCGTGCTCGGGCCGCAGCGCAAATATTCGTCGTGTCTTTACGGTGACGGCGTCGATACGCTCGCCGCCGCGGAAGAGCGCGCGCTGCAAGTCAGCGCTGACCATGCGGCGCTCGCCGACGGCCAGCGCATTCTCGAGCTCGGCTGCGGCTGGGGCTCGCTGTCGCTGTGGATGGCGCGGCATTTTCCGGCGGCGCGGATCACCGCGGTGTCCAACTCGCACTCGCAGCGCGAGTTCATCGCCGGCCGGGCCGAGGCCGAAGGCCTCGGCAATCTCACCGTGGTCACCGCCGACATGAATGCGTTCCAGCCGCAAATGAGCTTCGATCGCGTGGTGTCGGTGGAAATGTTCGAGCACATGGCCAATTGGCGGCCGCTGCTGCGGCGGCTGCGCGATTGCCTGAAGCGCGACGGCCGCATGTTCATGCACGTGTTCGCCAACCGGCACGCCTCGTACCGCTTCGCCGCCGACGACAAGGAAGACTGGATCGCGCAGCATTATTTCACCGGCGGCATCATGCCGAGCCGGAACCTGATCCGGCAGTTTGCCGATTGTTTTGCGGTGGACGCCGAATGGTGGTGGAACGGCCGCCACTATCAGCGCACCGCGCAGCACTGGCTGGAGAATTTCGACCGCAATTCCGACGCGGTGTTCGAAGTCCTCAAGCGCGTCTATGGCCGCGACGCAAAACTGTGGCAGCGGCGCTGGCGGCTGTTCTTCCTGGCGACCATGGGACTGTTCGGCCACGCTGCCGGCGAGGAGTGGGGCGTCAGCCACTACCGGCTGACGCCGGCGCGCTGAAGAAAACTCAACGCGCGACCAAGCGCACCGCGAAATAGGCGGCCGTGGCGGCGATGCTGGAGGCGAGCGCGCCATAGCCGATGTCGACCACGGTGATTTGCAGCGTCCAATTGCGCAGCGTCGCGTAGTTGGTCAGGTCGTAGGTCGCGTAGGCCAGCGCGCCGAACAGCAAGGCGAGCCCCGCCGCGTCCAGCGGCGATTGCGCGCGCAGTCCCGGCAGCACGGCGAACACCACGATGCCGACCGGAAACGAGAGATAAAACGCGATCGCCGGCGCCACGCGCAGGCTTTGCGCCAAAATATCGCCGAGCGCAGGGCGATAAAGCAGCGCCCCCATGGTGGTCAGCCACACCGCGTCGATCGTGCCGAACACGATCAGCACGGCAACATAGGCAATGACATAGGTCATCGATCGCTCTCCCAGGCAAATTAGCAACCGCCGCGCTGGATCGGCTACGTTCGGCGAGAGCTGCCGGATCACCGCGGCCGGACAAATTGTCCGCAACGACGGCCGCTGGGGGTCGCAATTTTTCGGCGCTGTCCAGGCAACCGATTGCGATCGCAAGTGTTATAAATTGTCTTGCCGCTCGTGGCGGCGCGCCGGGGTGTGCCCTGTCGAGCGTCGCCGGGGCCTGATTGTGAGGACAACGGTTTGGAGGCAATGCCATGGCCAAAAGCCAACGGAAATATTCGCCGAAAGCGAGCCACGACGTCGAGCTCGAGATGCGCCGCTATAAGCGCGGCACCGCCAGAAGCGGCAAGGGCGGCAAAGCCGGCAAGGTGGAAAGCCGCGCGCAGGCGATCGCCATCGGGCTGTCGATCGCGCGCAAGAAGGGCGAGAAAGTGCCGAAGAAGAAATAGCTTTTGCTTGCCACCATTTACGCCGCCGGAAATTTCTCCGGTGCGCTGGCAGAGCCGAACGCTCAGTTGCGTCTGGCCGTCACGGTTGCCGCATCGGTCTTCGGCACGACGTCGTTCATGCGCAGCAAGATGTCTTCGACCGGATTGTCGGTCCAGGCATGGGTGACGAAATCGCGGTGCGGCACGTCGCCGGCGGGCAGGAACGTCACCATGCCCTGCAGGTGATTGCGGCGCAGCTCGGTGCTGTAGGGCACCGACCGTTCGTTGAGCTCGTGCTCCAGATCGGCATTGTGGTGCGCGGTATGCGGCGTGTAGGAGCTGACGAAGAAGGTCGAGCGGTGGTCGGCGATCCAGTCGGCGAACTGGTCGATGCCCGCATAGAGCGCATCGAGCAGCACCAGGCCGCGGATGCGGGCGTCGGCGCCGCCGCGTGCCAAGACCGAGAGCGTCGGGCCAAAACCGCCGCTATAGGCGACGATCACGATCGGCATATTGGCGAACGCCGCGGCGCTGCGCTGGTCGCCGTAGAGCGCGGCGAGTTTTTTTGCCGTCTCGTCGAGGAAGCGCTTGAAGCCGTCAGCGTCCCAGAACTTTCCGGCGCTGGAATCGGCGGCGTCGAAGGCGAATTGCGGCGCCACCAGCACTGCGTTCAGCCCGGCGGCGGAGATTTGATCCGGCAGGCGCTGCCGGTCGCGCACGTCTCGTTCGAGGGTGGCGCCGTGGCCGTGGAAGAACACCACCATCACGGCGGGGCGGTTGGGATCAAATCCTTGGGGAATGTGCAGCAGCACGCGGTCGTCGCCGAATGTTTTCGATTCCAAAAACATGCGGCCGCGGAAATTGACGTGGCCGCGCTGGCCTGGTTCGCCGGCATCGAGGAATGGCCGGTTCGCGCCGGGCACCATGCCGTGATAGGGGAACGGCGCGGTCTCGAAATCGACCAGGCTGGTCTTGGCCTCGATGTTGCCGAGCGGCAGGTGCGGTACCACCGGTGCCGGGTTGACCGCCGACGCAAGCATCAGCTGTGCAGGCTTTTCGATGGAAGCGGTGTGCACCGGGTCAAGAGAAGCGGTGCGTACCGGAGCGGGAGCGGGGGCAGGGGCAGGGGCGGCGACGACGCGAGCCCGCGCCGGCGTTGCCGGTTCGCGCGGCACGTCGGCTATTCGCTTGGGCTCGAAGTAACTCCAATCCCGCGCGATGACGGTGGCGGCCGACTCGCGGACTGCGGGGGCGGCCGGCTGCGGCAGTGGCGCGCTCGGCGCATAGGTCGACATGGCGAAGGGATCGCTTTTGGCGATGGACGAATCGAAGCGCGTGGTCTCCGCGTAGGTCGAGCTTGGCCCGATCAGGCCGGAGGCGCGGAATTCGCTGTAGAGCGCAAGGCCCCAGCCGGTGACGGCGACCAGCAGTAGCGAAGAAGAAATCAGAAGCAGATTCTGCTGGAGCAGCGTCCGCAAGTTGCCGGCGCGCGAGACCGGCTTGCGGGTGACGGGGACGCGGCGCGGCGGGGCCTTGCGCGGGGCGACCGGCTCGACGCGGCGCCGCAGTTCCGAATCGTGCGGAACGTGGCGCGCAATATGCGCGCCGCCCGCGCCGGTGACCGGCCGGCGGACAGCCTGCGCTAATGGACTTCGACCCCGTTCTGCCAAGGTATCCCCACCCGACGGCCCGACTGTCGGCGAGGACTTTGGCCCTATTTGGGCGGCCTCGGCCGGGCGGCGGGGTCGTCAAAGCCGAAAACGCTGAAGAATCCGCGCAAACCGTCGGAACGGCGCGGGGTTGGCGGGGCGGGGGGCGGTTTTCGGTGCGGTTTCGGCCCCTCGACCACGGTCGGCGGACTGTCCGACCCTATGGTTAACGAAGGGTTAAATTCGGCCTCGCCGGCGCCGGGCGGGAGCCGTGTGGCAAGCAGCAGGTTCGATTCGTTCTTGCGCCACAGATAGCCGATGCCGAAGTCGAGCGGCGCGGCGTTGCGGAACAGCTCCGTCATGCGCGGCTGATAGGTGTTGGGGAAGATTCCCAGCGGCGCGAGATAATGGCCGAACGGCTGCAGCCGCCATGTCTTCGGATCGAAATAGGCAAGCGGAATGCCGCTGTCGTCTTCGAGGATGGTGGCGCTGTGGTCGATCAGGAAGCTGCGTACGCGGTTAAAATTGCCGCCGTGCAGCAGATAGGACGCGCTCTTGAGGAAACTGTCGGCCCGCCCAAGACCGGCGCAGAATTGCAAAAAGCCGGAAATCTTGACGCCGCCGTCGGACAGATCGGTGCTGAAATAATACAGCGTCTGCCGCGGTCCGTTGCCGTCGGAGAAGACGATCTTGACGCCCTTGGCGGCGCTTTGCGTCGTCGCTCGGCCCGCGCGCTTGCCGGCGTCGTCCGGCACGATGAAATTGCCGTCCTTGTCGAGGCTGACGAAGCTCACTTCGTGGACGGTCTTGCCGGTGCGCGCCAGGAACACATACAGGATCGGCAGCGTGCCGTAGACCGGCCCGGTGGTGAGCTGCGTCTTCATATTTTTGGTGATGAAGAAGCTCAAGTTGAGGATGGTGGCCAGCGAGCCTTCGATATTGTGCAGGCTCGCGTCGACCGCGCCGCGCGGAAGACTGGTCAATTGCGGCACGTCGCCGACCGGTTCGAGGCCGCTCAGCACATAGGTCGAGGCCGACGGGAAGAACGAGGTGGCGTAGAGGAAATCCGGCCCGCTGAACATGTACAGCATGGTGTCGCTGTGCTGTGGCAGGTGCTCTTTGGAAAAGGCGCGCACTTTCGCCAGCGTATTGGCGTCCTCACGGGTGAAGATCGAATCGAAGAAGTGCGCGTGCTGCGCCCAGCCCGGGTCTTTGGCCAGTGCCGCCAAAGGTGAGCCCGGCGCCGGCGGCAGGCCGGCGAGGAAGCGGGCGGTGTCGTCGGGCGTCGCGGTTTCGGCGCTTTGCGCCGGCGCGATGGCCAGCGCCAAGAAACCGGCGAAGACGACGGCGAACAGCGCGGCTGCGATCAGCCTAGGCACGGTCGAGAACATCGGCCTTGAGGGGGATTGTACTATCGGAATCGGACGGCGGCACATTCGAGATGAGTCTGAACGCATAGTAGATCACAAGCCCCGCCGCCATCAGCCCCAAGCCGCCAAGCGATTGCAGCGGCCGATTCACGACAAGATAATACATCATGAACAAGGTCAAACAGAGGAAAACCAAAGGCGTAACGGGATAGCCCCAGGCGCGGTAAGGCCGCACCAGTTCGGGGTGGGTGATGCGCATCTTGATCAGGCCCAACACCGTGAAAAACGAGCAGAACGTCAGGCTGAACTGGATGAAATCGAGCACCGCCTCGAAGCTCTGGGTCAGCAGCAACAGGTCCGCGACCAGGAGCTGAAAGGCGATTGCCGCGGCCGGCACGCCGGTCTTCGACTTGCGGGCGAACAGGCGCAGCGCCGACATGTCCTCGCCCATGGTCATGGTCACCCGCGGCCCGATCCACATCATGGCGCTGATGGACGAGACCAGGCCGAGGCTGATCAAGCCGCCGACGAAACGCGCCCCGAGCGGGCCGAAGATGTGGCGGCCCGCCACCATGGCGACGTCGAGCTGGCCGTTGAGTTCGGACAGCGGTGTCGTCGCCAGCATGACGGCGTTGAGCCCGACATAGAGCACGATGACGATCGCCGTGCCGATGAGCAGCGCGCGCGGCAGATTGCGCGCCGGATTTTGCACTTCGCCGGCGATATAGGTGGCGGCGTTCCAGCCCGAATAGGAATACATCACGAAGACCAGGCTGATGGCGAACGGCGCGCTCATGACCGCAGTCAGGTCGCCGGCGTGCGGCGCAAACGAGATCGGCTGCGCATCGCCAAAGGCAAAACCGGCGGTGATGAAGACGACGATGAGGGCGAGCTTGAATATGGTCCAGGCGTTATGGAAGGCGCCGGCGAACTTGACGCCGCACAGATGCACCAGCGCCAGCACCCAGGTCAGGCCGAGCCCCATCAGGAGCGGCGGCGCGCTCGGCGCGATGGCCTTGAAATAAACCCCGAACGCCATGGCGGCGAGCGCGATCGGCGCGGCAAAGCCGACAGTCGCCGACAGCCAGCCGGCGACGAAGCCGAACGCGGGATGATAGATGCGGCGCAGGAAATTGTACTCGCCGCTCGAGCGCGGCAGCATGGTGGCCAATTCGGCGTAGCAGAGCGCGCCGCACAGCGCCACGGCGCCGCCGACGATCCACAACAGCAGCAGCGCGAAGCCGGATGTGATGTCGCCAACCTGAAAGCCGAGGCTGGTAAAGACGCCGATGCCGACCATGTCGGCAATGACGATCGCGGTCGCGGTCAGCCCCGAGACCAGGCCGGCGGACGGGCGGTTTGCGGTGGAATCGCTCATGCCTGCCTTAGCCTGGCTTCGTCATGATGGGATCGCCCAAAGCGTGAACTCGATAGGGTTATGCGTGCACTAAGCCTCAAATAGCAAACGGCTTGACCAGCGCCGTCCGGTTTCGCTACCGAGTTGTTTGCGCTGATGCCGGCCGGGGGGCTGAGGCGACGGCGGCCATGGCTTTGTCTGCGTGGGCCGTACGACGTAAGAGGGGCTGTCCGATGGTATTTCGGTCCGGGTCGGGATCGGGGATCGGCGACCGGTGGCGCCGCGCGTTCGGCGCGGCATCGGCGCTGGGCGCCGCCTGCCTTGTTCTAGGCTTGATACTGCCGCTTGCCGCAACCCAGGGCCGGGCCGCCACCGCAACCGGTGGCGAGGCTTCGAGCAAGATCAGAATAGCCTTCGCCGGCGATTCCATCGTCGACAATTACTGGTCCGGCATCGAGCGCATCGTCGACGCCAATGCGTGCCTGAAAAATACCGTCGAGCTCGGCCGCTTCGCCAGGAACGGCACCGGCCTGACCCGCGGCGACAGGGTCTACTGGCCGCGCGAGATCAAGCGAATCGACGACGTCTTCAAGCCGACCCTGTCGGTCGTCTCGATCGGCCTCAACGACCGGCAATTCATCGTCGACGGCAACGGCGCCCGCACCGCCTGGGGCGCGCCGGACTGGACCGACAAATACCGCCACGAACTCGACGAATTCCTCAAAGCCGCCGTCGCCAGCAAGGCAGTCGTGCTCATGGTCGGCATGCCGGCGATGCGCGAGGCGATCGACAACACCGACATCGACGGCAAGAACGCCATGTTTGCCGACGCCATCGCCGCGCTCGGCGATCCCAACCTGCGCTATATCGAGCCGTGGCGGCTGCACGCCGCGGGCACCGAGACGTTTGCCTCCTACGGCCCGGACAAGAGCGGCCGGCTGGTGCAGATTCGCACCCCGGACGGCCAGCACTTCACCGTCGCCGGCGAGGATTTGGCCGCCGGCTATCTGTTCCCCAAGATCGTCGAAGCGCTCGACGCGGCGGGGAAAAATCTCGATCAATGCCTGACCAAACAGTCGAAGGACGAGCAGTAGTAGCTTTTTTCCCGGGCGCAGCACAGCATGGAGCCATTAGCGCGTTCACGCGCGTCTACGACGCGCTACGGCGAAATGGTGCGCTGCAGACCCGGGATCGTTACGAGTTCTGAGTCTGCGGCGATCCCGGATCAGCGGTGCACCGCCATAGCGCGGCGAAGACGCGCGTTAACGCGCTTATGGCGCTGCACCGCGTCCGGGAAACACAATTAGCGCGGCAGGCCGCAGAAGCAGATGCTGTTTCCCACCATCGAATTTGCGGTCTTCTTCGCCGTCGTCTTTCCGGTCACCTGGCTGCTCAACGCGCATAACACCTGGAAGAAGGTCTTCCTGGTGGCGGCGAGCTATTATTTCTACGCCGCCTGGCGTCCGGAATTCACGCTGCTGTTGCTGGTCAGCTCGGTGTTCAATTACGGCGCGGCACTGCTGATCGATCATTTCAAGTATCGCGCCCAGCGTCTGACCGTGCTGTGGATCGCGGTCGCCGCCAATCTCGGCCTGCTCGGTTATTTCAAATATTACAATTTCTTCGCCGCCTCGCTGATGAACGCCTTTGGCGCAATCGGCGTCAAGGTCGATATCGGCTTCATCGAGGTGGCGCTGCCGATCGCGATCTCTTTCCTCACCTTCCACGCGCTGTCCTACATCATCGACGTCTACCGGCGCGTGATCAAGCCGACCACGTCGCTCGTCGACATTATGTTTTACATCGGCTTCTTCCCGCATCTGATCGCCGGCCCGATCGTGCGCGCCAACAAATTCTTGGCGCAAACCGTCGGCCCGCGCGACCCGGCGAACATCAGGCTCGGCCAAAGCGTGTTCCTCATCCTCGGTGGGCTGTTCAAGAAGGTGATCGTCGCCAATTACCTGTCGACCGGTTTCGTCGACGGCGTGTTCCGCGATCCGACGGCGAATTCGAGCCTTGATCTCATCTTCGGCATGTATGGCTACGCGCTGGTGATCTATTGCGACTTCAGCGCCTATACCGACATCGCCATCGGTGTCGCCAACCTGCTCGGCTACGAGTTTCCGCAAAATTTCAATTATCCGTATCGCGCCGTCTCGGTGCAGGATTTCTGGCGGCGCTGGCACATGTCGCTGTCGAGCTGGCTGCGCGATTATCTCTATATCCCGCTCGGCGGCAGCAAGTTCGGCACCTGGGCGACCTACCGCAACATCATGATCACCATGGCGCTCGGCGGGTTGTGGCACGGCGCCAGCTGGGCGTTTTTGATCTGGGGTTGCCTGCATGGCACCGCGCTGGTGATCGAGCGCATGCTCGGCATCACCGGCGATCATACGGCCGCCAAGCGCGGCAGGCTCGCCACCGCGCTCGGCTGGCTGGTGACGACACAGTTCGTCTGCCTGGCCTGGGTATTCTTCCGCGCGCCCTCGACCGACGCCTGGCTCGGCTATTTCGCGACGATGTTCAGTGGGCGGAACTGGTCCACCAGCGTGACGCCGTTCGTCGCCTTCATCTTCGCGCTCGGCGCGCTGTCGCACATCCTGCCGCCGCGCTGGTTCGCGGCGCTGGAACAGCGTTACGACGAGGCGCCGCTACTGGTGAAAGTGCTGGTGCCGTTCGTCGTCATCTATCTGATTTCCGTCGCGGCGCCGGCCGGCATCGCGCCGTTCATCTACTTCCAGTTCTGAGGATTTTCGCGATGAAGCACACCAGCCCAACCGAGTTCGAGCCGCCGCGATCCGCGAGCGCACCGCGCACCGCGGCGATCGTCATCTATGCGACGCTCGCGCTGCTCGCGGTCACCATCCCGCAAAGCGTGGTGAACTGGCTTGCCGACATGAACGGCAACCCGGTCGAGGACAGCGCATTGCGCGGCGCCGAGGTTATGCGGAACCTGTCGCAGCGGGCCGGCGTTGCAACCGTGTACCAGCGTGCCAGGGACATTTTCATAGCGATTTCCGGGGTCGAGCCCGATTAGGCCTTATTTTGCGCCTATTTCGGGTCGGAAAATACGGAAAATGACCGTGGTTTAATCGTTCTTTGACCATATTGATCAAGAGATTAGCGGCGGGGTCGGAGTGGAAGCGGGACGAATGTTGCGTTCGACAGGGGTGTTGGTCGGGTTGATTGCGCTGGCGGTGCTGCCGCCGGCAACGTGGTCGTTTGCCAGTGGCACCTATGTGCTCGGCGACAGCATCGGCGACGGCCTCGCCACCACCATGGGCTTCAACAATCTCGCTCAGATCGGCATCCACATCCGCGGCCCCAAGGCGCTGGCGCAGGTCGAGCGCACGCCGCCGGGCTCGACGGCCTATATCTTCCTCGGCACCAACGACGCCGAAGGAAGTCTCAAGAATATCGACAAGAGCATCGAGGATATTCTCGACGCTGCCGCGCAACGTCAGCTCACCGTGATCTGGGTCGGCCCGCATTGCGTGCGCAAGGCCTGGGACAAGCAGGCCAGCGAGCTGGACGAAATACTGCGCAACCATCTCACCAAAGCTAAAGTCAAATATATCGGCACGCGGGACGCCGTCATCTGCTCGGGAAAATTCCAAGAGCCCGACGGCGTGCATCTCACCGCCAAAGGCTACCGTTATATGTGGGCGATGATCGACGGCGCCGGCGGCACGCCGAATACGGCCGTCGCCGGCGCGCCGCAAAAGCCCGCCGACGCCGACCTCACGACGGCTTCGCTCGCGTCGCGGCCGGCACAGCCGCGCGTCGACCACCGCCTAGTCATGGAAATCCACGTTCCCGGCGCGCCGTCGGACCCGCTGGTATGGACCCGGAGTCAGAATTAGCGTAACGCGGAGCTTCACGGCGACGCCTAGTATTGTGATCGCGTGACAAAACGGCCGCGTATTTTGGGCCGTATTTTTTTGGATCGGATTGATGGCTCGTACGCAACGGGACCGCCTGTCGTTCGCCGCCATGCTGCTCGGCTGCTGCTGCGTCGTATTGGTCGCCGGCGTACTGATCTCGGTGCTGCGTTCGCCGGCGGTGCCGCGGCCGCGCGGCCTGATCACCGTCGTCGAGCAAGTCGCGCCGGAAACGACCCATCCGCCGCAGGACAATCGCGACGACGCGCGCATTCCTTCGGCGGCCGAGCCTGCGCCGCAAGCGCCGCCGGCGCGCGTTGCCAGCGCGCCGCCGCCGGCCGCCGATAGCGGCGCGGCTGCGCCCGCGGCGGCAACGCCCTCGCAGCCTGTCGTGGAAGTCTCAACGCTGCCGCTGAAGTCGAGCACCAGCGGGCCGGGAAATTCCGCCCCGAAAGCGCAAGGCCAACGCGGCCTCGTCATTTTGCAGATCGGCGACAGCCACACTGCTGCGGATTATTTCACCGGCGAATTGCGGCAGAAACTGCAAGCGCGTTACGGCAACGGCGGCGTCGGTTATCTCGACGCCGGCAAGCCGCATATCGGCGTGCGCTCCGGCGCCATGAAAATCACGGCGTCGCCGGGCTGGACCTATCATGCGATCCAGCGCTCCGACAATATCGGCGAGTTCTGGCTGTCGGGCTTCAACGCGGTGGCGACCGCGTCTGGCGAGGTGCTGACATTTGCGTCGGATACGCCAGTGCCATTCGACTCGATCGAGATCGAAGCGCTGCGCCAGCCGGGCGGCGGCTCGATCGACATCAGTCTCGACGGCGCGGTCAAAAGCAGCGCCGATCTTAACGGCAACGCCGTCGAACCGGTTGTGTTGCGGCTGCGGCCCGACGGCGCGCCGAGCGACCGCGTCCGCCAGATCGAAATCCGCAGCCGCGGCGACGGTGTCGTCAGCATCGCCAGCATCGGCATCTACCAGAAGCAAGCGGGCGTCTCGTACAACAATATCGGCTATCCCGGCGCCACCATCGACCTCGTCAACAAGTTCGACGAGAAGCTGATGGCGGACGGCTTGCGCCGCCTCGATCCGCAGATCGTCGTGCTGGTTTTCGGCACCAACGAGGCGTCGAAACCCAATCTCGACGCCGCGCGCTACGAGCGCAATTACGAGAAGGCGATCGGTCGAATCCGAGCCGCGCTGCCGAACGCCCAAATCGTGCTGGTCGGGCCGCCCGACGGCGCCGAGCGGCCGCCGCATTGCCTGGGCAAAGGCCCGGCCGACGCCGCCTGCCACCCGGCGCCGCCGAGCGACGGTTCGTTGTATACGGAGCCTGCGGATTGCGACTGGCATACCATCGCGCATCTCGATCTGGTGCGCGACATCGAGCGCAAGATCGCCGAGCGTCACGGTTTCGTCTATTGGAACTGGGCGACGATCAATCCGAGCCAGTGCGCCGCGCACCAGTTGGTCAACGCGTCGCCGCCGCTGATGACGCCGGACCACGTGCATTTCACGCCGGCCGGCTACGTCAAGGGCGCCGACCTGTTCCTCAACGCTTTGATCCCGGTGATCGACAAGCTGCAAGAGCGGCCGAATATCGCCGCCAGCAATTGAGCTGCAACGACGCTGGCGCGCCTCAGGCGCGCCAGAACGGCTTACTGGCTTCGTAATAGGCTTCGTATCGCGAGATGCCGATGTCGCGAAGCGACTGATCGCTCATGGTCGCGAGTGTCCGCCGGTCCTGCATCCGGCGCCACCATATTTTGATCAAGGCGATCCAGCCGCGATCGCCGCGCTGATGCCGGCGCAAGCCGTGCCGGTGCGAGCTGTGGGCCATCTGCACGATGCTCATGGGTTTCTCCTGCTTATTGCCGGCTCCGCCAGCCGTGCCGCCGTCAGGTGACGGTGACGTAAAGCGAGCCGATGTCGGGGATATTCGGTGCCGCCACGGCGATGAACGCCGCTTCCGCGATCACCACAGCCAAGAACAGCGCGGCGGCGATCAGCAGCGCCGGATCGGTGCCGGAGCGGTGCGATGCGGCGCGGCTCGCGGCCGCCGGTGCCGAACGCGTCATAGGGGTCATGGTCATTGTCGTCCTCCGTTGCGCGCATCATGCGCTTGCAGGAGATTTAACGTTTCGGCCGTTTCCGAATAATCCGCGACGTGGTAATGTTATTTATCACTGGCAGTGATAGGTGACGCCATGCAGGACCTGCGCACATTGGCGATTTTCGTGAAAGTGGCCGAGCGGCTGAGCTTCGTGCGCGCCGCCGCCGACCTCGGCATCACCCAGTCCGGCGTCAGCAACGCCATCAGCCGGCTCGAGGACCAGATCGGCACGCCGCTTTTGGCCCGCACCACGCGTAAGGTCAGCCTGACCGAGCATGGTGCTGCCTATTTCGAGCGCTGCCGTCAGGCGCTCGCGGAGCTAGAAGAGGCGGAGCTCGTGCTCAAGAACGCGCAGCTCAAGCCGTCGGGAAACCTGCGCATCGACATGCCGGTGTCGTTCGGGCGCATCAAAGTGGTGCCGTTGCTCGGCGCATTCCAGGCGCGCTATCCTGACATCGCGCTGCGCGTCACCTTCAACGACCGCTATGTCGATCACATCGAGGAAAGCATCGATGTCAGCATCCGCTTCGGCGTTTTGCAGGACTCCAGCCTGATCGCCCGCCGGCTCGGCGGTGCGCAGCTCAGCGTCGTCGGCGCACCGCGCTATTTTGCCAAATTCGGCACGCCGAAGCGGCCGGAAGACCTGGCCGCGCACAATTGCCTGGCGTTCACCTTCCGCGAAACGCGCCTCGCCCGGGAATGGCGCTTTGCCAGAAGTGGCGCGCAAGGCGGCGGCGAAACGGTGCTCATGCCCAAGGGCAACATGAGTCTGAGCGACGGCGCCTCGGTGTGCGACGCCGCGCGGGCCGGCTATGGCCTGGCGCAGCTGCAGGATTTCTTCATCGACGCGCTGACCGCGCGCGGCCAATTGGTTTCGGTCCTCGACAAATTCAAACCGGCCGCCCAGCCGATCTGGCTCGTTTATCCGCAGACCCGGCACCTGTCGCCGAAGGTGCGCGTGTTCGTCGACTTCATGGCCGAAAATTCAAAAGCGGGCGCTAGCGCGCCGCGCCGATCAGCACCATCGAGATCGCCGGCACGTAGGTGATCACCAACAGCGCCAAAAAGTTCACCACCACGAACGGCAGCACGCCGCGGTAGATCATGGCCATCGGCACATTGAAGATGGCGCGTGCGGCGAACAGGTTGAGGCCGAACGGCGGCAGATAAAGCCCGATGCTCAGGTTCACCGCCATGATGATGCCGAAGTGCAGCGCGTTGACGCCGGCGGCTTCGACGACTGGCAGCAACAGCGGCGTGAGGATGAGGATCGCGGCCGGCGGCTCGAGGAAGCTGCCGGCGACGAGCAGGCCGGCATTGACGAACAATAGCGTCTGCCAGTGCGGCAGCGCCATCGCGGTGATGGCGCCGATCAGACTCCCCGGAATGCCGCTCGTCGTCATCAGCCAGGAATAGACGCCGGCGCCGGTGACGATGATCAAGATCTGCGCGATCAGATAGATCGAGCTGACGATGACCTGCCACAGCCCGGCGAGATCGATCTCGCGATAGATCACCATGGCGACGAACAGCGAGTAGACCACGGCGACGCCGGCGGCTTCGGTCGGCGTGAACACGCCGCCATAGATGCCGCCGAAGATCACCACGATGGTGCCGATCGCCCAGCTCGCATCCTTGGTCGAGGCCCAAATATTCTTCCAGCGCGCCGGCGACGACAGCGGCACCATTTTGATACGCGCGTAGATCAGCACGTAAATCGCATCGACGACGCCGATCAGCAGGCTCGGCAAAATGCCGGCGGTGAACAGTTTTATCGCCGAGACCTGCGCCGTCATGGCGTAAAGGATCATCGAGATCGACGGCGGAATGATCACCGCGACTGCGCCCGACGAGGTGATCAGCGCTACGGCGAAGCGTTCGTTGTAGCCGTGCTTGGTCAGCGACGGAAAGAGAAGTCGCCCGATGGCGACCACGGTGCCGACGGTGGTGTGCGCCATGGCGCCGAATAATTCCGACGACGCCACCGTAGTCACCGCGAGCGAGCCGCGCACGCCGCCGACGATGGAGACCACCCAGGTGACGACGCGGTTGGCGATGCCGCCGCGGCCCATGATCTCGCCGGCGAGCACGAAGAATGGCACCGCCAGCAGCGGAAAATTGTCGAGGCTGCCGAACATGTAGGTCTGGATCGCTTGCGTCGGCACATGCGCGACGAAGACGATCGCCGCGGTCGATGTCAGGATCAGCACCACGAAGATCGGCAGGCCTAAGATCAGCAACAGCGCCGGCAGAATGAAATAGACGAACGTCGCCGCCATATCAGCGCTCGATCTCGCGGCTCGAGATCACGTCGTCGTGGCGCACGCCATGCACGAGGAGCCGCACCGCGATCAACAAAGCCATGAGCAAAAGCCCGAGTGGCACCACCGCCTGCGGCACGACCATCGGAAAGTTCGCCGTCTCGCTTCTTTGATCCAGCTCCGCCAGCATGGTCATTACCGGCCAGGCGAACACCGCCAGCATGATGCAGGTCGCGATGGTGACCAAGTCGGAAAAAATCTCGAACGCCTCGCGCGCCCGCGGCGGCAATAGCGACACCATCACGTCCATGCGGATGTGGCGGCCGAGCCAGCCGACCGGCCCGATGCCGAGGAACACCGCCCCGATCATCAGGAACAGCATCATCTCCTCGGCCCAGGGGATCGACACCGAGAGGAAATAGCGGCCGATGATGTTGGCGAAATTGATCGCGACGCTCAGCGCCAGCATGGCGCCGGCGGCAACGCGCAGCGCCGTCATCAGCGCATGGGCGCTCCGCCGCAGGATGTCGCGCACGGGTGCGTTTTAGTTCTTCGCCGCGGCCGCGCGCACCATTTGCAGCATGTCGTGCACCGCCGGCTGATCCTTGGTGGCGTCGTCGGCTACGGGTGCGAGCAGCGTCTTCATCTTGGCGAGGTCGTCGTCGGAGAGCTTGTGCACGGTGCCGCCGAGCGCGGCCCATTGCTGCTCCAACTGCTTGTTGAAGTCGAATTCCCACGCCTGCGTCTTGGCCTGCACCGGCGCGCCGGAATCGACCACGATCTTTTGCAGGTCCGGTGGCAAGGTGTCGAGCCAGGCCTTGCTGACGACGACGATCGAGTTGATGAAGGTGTCGTTGGTCACGGTGATGGTCTTGAGCAGATCGTTCATCTTGAAGGCGACGAAGACGGAAAGCCCCGAGATGGTGCCGTCGATGGTGCCCTGGTCGAGCGCCGGCACGACTTCGGACAGCGGCATGCCGACGCCGGTGGCGCCGAGCTTTGCCATCTTCTGCCGCTCGAGCTCGGTGCCGTTGATGCGCAGCTTCTTGCCGGAAAAGTCGGCCAGCGTCAGGATCGCTTTCTTGGCGCCGTAATCGGAGGCGCCGAGCCCCAAAGTGGCGATGCCGACCATGCGCTTGGGCGCCACCAGATCCAGCATCGCTTTTTCGATCGCCGGATCGTGGATGGTTGCCGCCGCGTTGACGTCGCTGGAAAACAACAGCGGCGCCGAGAACACGCCGAAGCGCGGATCGATGCCGACGAAGAAATCGACCGGACCGGCATAGCCCTGGATGGTGCCGAGCTGGACGCCCTCGATCTCGCGCGGAATCGGGCCGAGCTGGCTCGCCGGATAGATCTGCACCTCGATGCGGCCGCCGGACGCCTTCTCGACTTCTTCCTTGTAGAATTTCAGGAACTGATGTTGCCCCTCGTTCATGGTGGCGCAGCCCATTTTCATGACGAATTCCGCGGCAGCGGCCGGCGCGGTCGGCGCCAGGCATGCGAGCGAAAGAGACGCGAGCGAAAGACACGTGGCCGCAGCGGTGAAATGCTTCCCGGACATTGTTTCCCAACCCCTGTTTTGCCCCGCCGATTTGGGCATTGGCCATTTTACTTGGTGGCGAGACTATAAAGCGGCAGCCAACCCTGCCAAGGGTGTGTCCGGGGATCGCGACATTACGCCTGATCGGGTTGCGGCCTTGATCGCTTGGGCGCTGGTTGTTCGCGTTGGTGAACTTGTCAAGGACGGCGCGAAGCGCCGCCGCCTTCGGCGGTCCTCGATCCTTGACAAGTTCACCAACGCGAACAGAGTGCTGTCCAAGCGATCAAGGCCGCTTTCTCAAGCCTTAGGACATGTTTCGATTAGCGCGCGGGTAGGGGCGGGGCTGTAAGAATGACGGAGCGCGTTACGCTTGCGGGGACGAGCGACAGGGGCGACAGCGCGGGTCCCGGACTGAAAAAAGGCGCGATCTCGTTCGCCTCGAACGTCGTAATCGGGGTCGCCTCGACCGCGCCGGCGTATTCGCTCGCCGCGGCGCTGCCGGCGCTGGTGGCGGCGGCGAAATTCGGCGTGCCGGCGATCCTGATCGTTGCTTTCGTGCCGATGCTGTTCATCGCTATCGCCTATTATCATCTCAACCACGCCGATCCCGATTGCGGCACCACGTTCTCCTGGGCGACGCGCGCCATCGGGCCGTATAGCGGCTGGATGGGCGGCTGGGTCATTCTCGCGACCGATATTCTGGTCATGCCGGGTCTGGCGCAAATCGCCGGCACCTATTCGTGCCACCTGTTCGGCGTCGACCAGCCGTCGGTCATGCTGGTCACCGCGATCGGCGTGCTGTGGATCGCGGCGATGACCGCGATCTGCTATCTCGGCATCGAGCTCTCCGCGCACACGCAAAAAGTCCTGCTCGCCGCCGAGGTCGTCATTCTCCTCATCTTCGCCGCGGTCGCACTGGACAAGGTCTATTCGGGCCACGCCGACGGCACCCGCGTCGCGCTCGACTGGTTCAATCCGTTCACCGTGGACAGCGCGAGCGATTTCACGACGGCCATGCTGGTCGCGGTGTTCATCTATTGGGGCTGGGACACTGGCGCCACGGTGAACGAGGAGACCGTGGATCCGCACCGCGCGCCGGCCCGCGCCGCCGTCCTCGCGACCGTATTGCTGGTCGGCCTCTATGTGATCGTCGCCGTCGCCGCGGTGGCCTTCGCCGAGCCCGGTCTGGCGGCCTTCAACGGCGACGACTTCCTCGCCCCGCTGGCGACGGATGTGCTCGGCTCCGGCATCGGCAAATTGTTGATCTTCGCGGTGCTGACCTCGGCCGCGGCCTGCACCCAGACCACGATCCTGCCGGCGGCGCGCACCGCGATTTCCATGGCGCGCATGGGCGCGCTGCCGAAAATTTTCGGCGCCATCCATCCGCGCTACCTGACGCCGAGCTTCGCCACCTTGGCGATGGGCGCAATCTCGATCGCCTGGTATCTCGGCATCGTGTGCATCTCCGACGGCAACGTGCTGACGGATTCCGTCACCGCGACCGCCATCGGCATCGCCTTCTATTACGGCCTGACCGGCGTCGCCTGCGTGGTCTATTACCGGCACGAGCATTTGAAGGGCGTGAACAATTTCTTGTTCTACGGCGTGCTGCCGGCGCTCGGCGCCCTCATCATGCTCGCGCTTCTGGTCGCCGCCTGCATCACCTACAGCGACCCGAGCCAGGGCAAAACCTCGATCCACGGCATCGGCGCGCCGCTGGTGTTCGGCGTCGGGGCGATCGTGTTCGGCATGATCCTGATGTTGCTGGCGCGGCTGGCGCTGCCGGATTTTTTCCGGCGCAAGCGGGAGGTTTTTACCGACGCGCAACCACGCTGACTATCGTGCGGCCAATCGGCTTGTTAGCGGAGAGTGGGTCAGGCGGCCGGCTGCAATACCGATGCCGATTCCGGATATCGGCCGCCATAGCGAAACAGCCGAAACCACTGCGGCGATACCTTGTTGAGCACCAAGCCGGCAATTTTCTGCGCATCCATGTCCAACAGATCGATAGCTTCGGACACCGCCTGCCGCGGCGTGCCGTCCCATTCCACGACCAGCACGGCGCAATCCGCCCATTTGAGGTACGGCGTTATGCCGCCGACCGGCAAGATCGCCGGCGTGTCGAGAACCACGAGATCGAACTCGTTGCGGCACTGGCGCAGCAGCGATTCCAGGCGCGCGGTGTCGATCGTCTCCGGCTGCACGGCCCGCGACGGGTCGCGCGCGCCCAGCACCGATAGCCCCGTGGCGGGGTCCTTCGTCAGCGCTTGCCGAAGCGAAATCTGCTCGTTGAGGACTTCAGACAGCCCGGTTTTTCTCGCGCCAAACACCAGGCCGGTTTGTCCGGTATAGATATCGCCGTCGATCAGCAGCGTACGCAAGCCGATATCGGCGGCGGCAAGCGCGAAATTGCAGGCAAACGTCGACTTGCCTTCGCCGGGCACCGCCGAGGCCACGGTGACGATCTTGCTCGCCGTCATATCGTCGAATAAGCGGGCCTGTATCGCGCGCAGCTGCCGGGCGTAAGCCGACCGGGGAAAACGGAGCACAAACCGGCAAGCCTTGCCGCCCTCGTCCCTATTCGCGGGCGAACGGCGCCAAATGCGAGGCTCGGCCGTGTCATCCGGTTGTGCCGGCAGCATGCCCAGCGCCGGCAAGGCCAGAAATTCCGTAGCCTCGCGCAAGCTGCGAAAGCCTTGGCGCATCTGCTCCATCAGCAGCGCGATCGCGATCGCGAGCAGCAATCCGGCGCAGGCCGCCGCGCCAAGCAACAGCGACATTGCCGGCCGGCTCGGTTTCAGAGGCGGCAGCGCCGGGGCAACGATGCGGGCGTCGGCGATCTGCATGCTTTGCTGTTCGGAGGTTTGCTTGGCGCGGTTGAGGAATTGCTCGAACAGATCGCGGTTGGCCTGCGCGTCCCGCTCCAGCTCATGCAGTTTGATCTCGGCCTGGTCCGCCGCGGCAAATTGTTCCTTCAGCCCGGCAAGCGCGCCCTCCAGCGAATTCTGGCGGCTGACCGCGGTTTGATAGTCGTTGCGGACGCCGGCGAGGATGCGGCCGATTTCGTCGTCGATCTGCCGCCGCACGTCGGCTAATCGCGCGCGAACCACGCTCAGCGCCGGATATCTCTCGCCGTACATCGCGCTGTATTCCGACACGGTGCGGGCGGCTTCGGTGTATTGCGAGCGCAGATTGGTAATGGCCGGCGACTGCAGCACCTCGCTCAGCGTCGACGGATCGTCCTTGCGCCGCGCGGCGGATTCGACCTGCTCCATGCGCGCCCGGGCGTCGGCGGTGTAGGTCCTCGCCAGAGCGATTTGCTGCGTGAGATCTTCGATCTGCCGATTGATGAGCTTGTTGCCTTGCGTCACATCGACGATGTTATGGGACGATCGGTAGCTCTCGACCGCTTCATCGGAGCGGCGAACGCGCTCGCGCATGTCCTGCATCCTGGAATCGAGCCATTCGGACGCGCTCGCGGTGGTGCTGCTGTTAACCTCGCGCTGGTCGGCGAGATAGGCCTGGGCGACGGCGTTGGCGATGCGCGCGGCTTTCGCCGCATCTTTCGCATCGAAATTGATCTCAAGAACGTAGGTCTGGCCGCGGCGGCGTACCGTCAAATTCTTTTGCAGATTGGATATGAGTCGCTCGTCTTTGGTCCGTTGCAGCGCACCGGAGTCGCCTCCGACAAGGCCGCGCAAGCCGTTACCGATCTCGTCCCACAACGACGCCTGCGAAAATTCCGGATCGTCCTCCAGCTTCATTGCCGTAATGACTTTGCGGGCAAGCGCCGTCGACGTGATGATTTCCACCTGACTTTCGACCGCGGCGGCGTCGGCGCCAATTCCGGTGAGCACGGTCGGCGTATCGGTGACGTGGAGTTGCCGCGGATCGACGATCACGACCGCGGTTGCCCGATACTTCGGCGGAATCACGATCAGCGCCGCGGTGGCGAGAACCACCGTAGCCAGCGTAATGCCGGCAATCAGGCGCGCACGCCAGCACAGCGTCAGCCAGAACGTGCGAAGATCGAAAGCATTGGTGCCGGCGGACGGGTCGACCCGGTCCGACGTTGCGACGCGCGCGAGCGCGCTCTGTACTGAATCGTCGAGCTGCGGCGGATTAGCACTGTTCCGCGTCAACATCGCGCGCACTCCAAGCTATCGGTTTTCCAACCGTCAAATAGTTCTACATTTTGCCGGCGCCGGCTAATGTAATGCTTTGTCAACCTTAATCGGCCCGCGTCCGTCATTAACTTTAAAGATTCGCCATCGGCGCAATTTCCGCTTCCGGCCGCCGCGAATTCGCAGCGCCCCGATTTGCGGACGGCGGACGAACGGCTATGAAACGTCTGTTGATTGATCGTGCGGCGAAGCAATCGGCGCGGCGCCGACCGTGTCTGCCGCAGCCCTACGACAACCCGCGGAGTTAATGGTGCCTCGGACCGCGAACAGTCTGGCGACATGGGCGATAAGGGCGACGCTGCTCGCGATCATATTGCTGTCCGTCGGCAACTTCGTCGGCTCCATCAATGGGTCGCTCACGCAGGGTTTGCCGTATCTGCAGCAAAGCCTGGGGCTGACGTTTTGGGTCGTGGTGTTGTACGCGAGCTGCTTCATTCCGCCGGTGCTGCGGGTGGACCGCTCGCCCGACATCGTCGCAGCATTGGTTTTCTTCAGCTTCGTTGTCCTATCCGTGGCGTGGTCCAACCATTCAGGCGACAGCGTCATGAAATCCGTCGCGCTGTTGATCACCACGATCGGCGTGTGCCGTCTGGCCGGCCGTATGTCGCTCGACGCCATCGTCGGCTGCACGATCATTGGACTCTTCATTCTCACCGTCCTGTCTCTCGTCGTCGTGCTGCTTTTTCCCGACATCGGGGTGGCGACCGGCTGGATGCAAGAAGGCCTGTGGCAGGGCGTTTTCGATTCAAAGCAGAGCCTTGGCCTCAGCGGAGCGCTGTTGATGTTCCTGGCCTGTCACAACGCATTGCGGTGCGGCGGGAAGATCCAGTTCCTCGTCCTGTTTGCCTTGGGCGCGACATGCGTCATTGGCTCGGGATCGCGCGGCGGCGGGGTGCTGGCGCTGGCCGCCATTGCCAGCTGTTATCTGTCGCGCCGATCGCCGCGCTTTGGGATGCTGCTGGCCTTTGGGCCGATTGCGATGACCATCGTGGCCGGCGCGCTGATGGCCTACATCGTGAGCACGGGACATGATTACCTGCCGTGGTTCGACGACCAGCTCAATTTCACCAACAGGACTCAAATCTGGGAATATGCGCTTCGCCACTTGAGCGACCAACCGCTTTTCGGCTTCGGGCTCAACGGTTTTTGGACGACACCGCAGTTCTATTTCGGATTTCTGCACGAGCACGACTGGGTGCTGGACAATTATCACAGCGGCTACGTGGCGATCCTGACGGAAACCGGCATCGTCGGAATGACTTTGTTCGCGCTTTGCGCGCTGCTGTTCGGCTTCCGGATGTCATGGTTGCGCGCGAACCGGCTGATCCCTCAAGCCGATTACGATCTCATCGTCGGTTACTTAAATCTCATGTTTCTGATCAACTTCAGCGAGACATTGTTTCTCAGATCGACCGACTTCTCGGAAGCGTTGCTGGTCGCATTTTTCATTGCCAGCGCCGGCGTGCGGTTGCCAACGCCTCAGCCGCGGCTGCAGCCTTCGCTCGCAACGCCAAAGCGGCAGTTCGCATGAAGATTATTTCCTTGGCAGCGAAAAGGGCGATGCTGGGCGCCATAATGGTCTTTGCGTGCGTTTTGCCGGCGGCGTCGCCCGGCGCGGCCCAGGACAAAGCCGCGGCCACGGCGGCGCGAATGGCCGGCGGCGTCAATATTCTCGGCTACGACGGCATTTGGGACGGCGGCGTCGATGCTCCGTTCAAGCAGCGTTATTTCAAAATGATTCGCGATGCCGGCTTTCGTCACGTGCGGATCAATCTGTCCGCATTCAAATACATGGACGGCAGAAACGAGCTGGATCTGCGAATACTGGCGCGGCTCGATTGGGTGCTGGAACAAGCGGTTGCCAACGATCTTATTCCTGTCATCGACGAACATGACTACGATCAATGCCAGCGCAATCCGGACGATTGCGGCATCAAGCTGCGCGCTTTCTGGGCGCAACTTGCAGATCATTACGCGGGTCGGTTTCCCACGGCAGTGTTCGAGCTTCTCAATGAGCCGGGCGGCAAAATGACGGCGACGTGGTGGAACGCGTTCGTCCAGTCCACCCTGCAGCTGATCAGAGCCAACAACGCTGAGCGCACGGTGGTCGTGGCCGCGATCAATTCCGAAAATCCTCTCGACATTCGCAAGCTCCAGCTGCCGCCTCAAGACCGCAACATCATTGTTGCCGTCCATTACTACAAGCCGATGCGGTTTACTCACCAGGGAGCGCCATGGTCGTGGCGTTTCGCCCTGTTGCGCGGCATCGACTGGGGCAGCGAGGACGACAAGAGCCAGGTCGCGAACGACTTGGAGACCATCGATGCCTGGGCGAAGGAGCAGGGGCGTCCGATCTACCTCGGCGAGTTCGGCGCCTACGAGGCCGCCGGCATGGACGCGCGGGTGCGCTACACCTCGTTCCTGGCGCGCACAGCCGAACGGCTGGGCTGGCCGTGGGCCTATTGGCAGTTCGATCACGATTTTGCGCTGTTTCACACCGACACCGACCAGTGGGTGACACCCATTGTCAACGGATTGATGCCGCACAACGCGCATGCCGAAACACCGCAACGCGCGGACTACGGCAGCCGGCGAACAACGCCGTAGACTGCACCATCGTGACGGACAAAGCGCTCGGCGCACTCCACTGAGAGCGGCTGCGGTCCACGCGGGGCGAGCGCCAATCCATCAACTGCGGACAACCGGGCGCGGCGATTAACGTAAATATGCTGCGGCGTGAGTTTCTCGCGCGCCGCTCGGTTACTGTCCTGCAGCTGCAGCGCGGCGGCGAGGTCGCGCAGCATTTGCGACGGAATATCGGTGATGCAAATCCTCACGCCCCTTTCGTGCGCGTATGGCCCGACCGATACCGCAGCGGTCTTCGGTGGTTTCCCCGTTGCGTCCGCCGTGCGGTTCAACAATTAAAGCATCGGCAGATCGACGATGAAAATCGCGCAAAGCGTGTCTTCTCGATTTGCCGGGTCCGGGATCGCGCAAGGCGCGCTGGTCGCCTTTCTGATCAAGCTTGGCGGCTCGTCGCTCAACATCGTCATGTTCACGATCGCGGCGCGCGTCATCGGGCCGGTCGAATTCGGTCAATTCGCGATCTGGTTCAATCTGGTTTCGTTCCTTGCCGTCATTGCCCTATGCGGCCAGGACACTCTGATCGTCCGCTCATGGAACGAATACACCCACCAGCACCGCTACGATCTTGTGCGTGGCGCGATCTCGTTTGGCATTGTGATATGCGCGGCCGCGGCGCTGTTCTGGGCCGCTTGCGTCGCCATCGGCAGCAGCGTGGCCGGCTGGGCCACCTCGCCGGGCCTCGTCATCGCCGCCTGTCTGTTTCTGATCGCGCAGACGATGGCATCTTTCAGCTCCAACCTGGCACGAACCGTTGTCGGCTTTTTGTTTGGCGAGAGTTTGCGCGAAGCCTGGCGCCTCGTCGTGATCGTCGGCGCGTTGGTGTTGGCTCTCGTCCACCTTCAGGTCACGATGACCATGCTGTTCGCGTTGTGCATCATCGGCGTCAGCCTGATGATGCTGATACAATACCTAGTCGTTCGGCGCAGCCTACCGCCGCAAATTCGCGGGGGCGCGCCGATGACCGACGTGTCGGCCTGGGTCAAGCGCTCATTGCCGATGTGGGCCGCCGCCTTCCTCGATGCATCGAGCCAGTATCTCGACGTCATTCTGCTCGGACTGCTGCTGAGCCCGGTTGCGGCCGGCGGTTATTTCGTCGCGGCGCGCCTCGCCAACGTATTCGCCATGATCGCCGGCGGGATGGCGAACTATTCGGCGACGCCGATCGCCTCGTTGTTCTTCACCGGGCACCATCCCGAGCTGCAACGCTCGCTGCGGATGGTATCGCTCGCGGTGGCCGCGCTCGTCGTAGCCGGCCTCGCGGTGATCTTCGTCGGCGGCGATTTGCTGTTGATGATCTTCGGCAAAAGCTATGTCGACCAGCACGGCATCCTGGTGGTGCTGTCGATCGGCACCGCGGTGGCGGCTCTGGGCGGGCCGGCCACGTACGTGCTGCTGCTGACCGGACATGAAGGCTTGTACTCGCGGGTCGTGGTGATCGGTCTGACGCTAAGGGTCATCGCATTGGTCGTTTTGGCGCCGAGGTTCGGCGCCATCGCCGCTGCCTTCTCGTGGAGCGCGTGCCTGATCGGAACCACGATTGCCTTGAACGCGGTGTGCCGGCGCTATGTCGGCATCGATCCTTCCGTGATCACGTTGCTCAACCCTGCGAGCGCGCTCATGACTCCGGTTCCGGCTTCGGCGGCCGGCGGCGGCGGGAGAATCGAGCCATGACGAGGGCGGTGCGCGTCGCGTTAATTCAGCCGCAAGCCGAGGGCGCCGGCGCCCAGGAGATCGCTCGCCTGCTCGACCGCGGGCTGCAGGCGCGCGGCTACGAAGTGCATCATGTCTTTTTCTTTCGCCGCACCGAGGCCTTCGACC
>Ga0316363_10001002_pt1 | contig 27853 bp, 20 predicted proteins | sample Sb_taG_3_FD_200459 | JGI IMG/M metagenome (GOLD analysis project Ga0316363, IMG submission 200459) | Peat soil microbial communities from Weissenstadt, Germany - Sb_50d_a_PC metaG (v2) (version 2) | ecosystem: Environmental > Terrestrial > Soil > Wetlands > Peat | place: Germany: Weissenstadt...
ACCCCCAACCCTTAGCCCCCTTTTCTACTGCCCCGCCACACTCCAGGTCCCTGTCGCCTGCCAGCCCGAAGTATTGCTGTCAGTCGAATCGCGCGCGGCCATGTAAACAATCCGGTTCCCCGCGAACGTCGGAGTGAAAGTCAGATTCAACGTAAGAGTCAACACATTCCCCGCGCTGGTGGCCGAGACCACGCCGTTCACGCCGCACTGACTGTTCGACAGCACACCCGGCAGCAGAAAGCTGCCGGTATCATCCACTAAGTACAACGTATTCAGCGGGCGGCTATACGCCAGATAACACGCCTGCCGCCCATCCAGGAAGTTGTGGATCAAAATATCCACCACGCCGAGATCCTGATAGCCCTTGGAGTCGGTGAAAGTAAATGCAAACGTCTGGCTCAATCCGCTGCCGCGCGCCGGGTTCACTCCTCCGACACCCGGCGAAGTGGCCGCGCCGCCCGGCACAGTCCACGTTCCCAACGCCTGCCAGCCCGTGTTTTGCGTGCTGCTCCGCGCCGCCAGGTAGATGACTTTGTTCCCAACGAAGCTCGCGCTGAAACTGAGTGTCATGGTGAGCACAAGCGCGTTACCGCTGCCCTGCACGGAACTGCTGACGCCGCTTACGGTGCATTGGCTGTTATTCACCTGCAACCCCTGAAGCAAGGCCGTCCCTGAGTCATTCACCAGGTAAAGGACATTGAGTGACTGGCTGTAAGCCAGGTAACACGCCTGTCGTCCATCCAGGAAATTGTTGATCAGGATGTCCACCACATCCAGATCCTGAGTGCCGTTCGGGTCGTTGAATGTGAACGTGAATGTCTGGGAAGTTCCGCTTCCGGCGCCGGGGTTCGAACTCACCGCGGCGAAGGCTCCGCCAGTCGTCACTGAGATGGCATTCGAAGTTCCGGCGATCGAAGCCGTCGTCGTGTCAGTGGCCGTGATCGATTGACTCCCCAGCGTGTTCATCGTCACCGTGAACGTACCCACTCCTTTAGTCAGAGTCGCGGCGGGCGGCAGCGCCGCGCTCGCATCGCTGCTGGTAAAGTGCACCGATCCCGAGTAGACGAAGACCGTGTTGTTATTGCTGTCGAGTGCCGTCACGGTAAAGCTGAACGGCCGCCCCACGGTCACGGATGCCGGCGCGGTAACCGCGAAGTGAGTAGGCGCCGCAGCCACCAGGTTCCCGCAGACGTCCGCGTCATCCCGGCCCGGACACTGCTGCGCCGCGGCCGCGTTCGCCGCCGAGTCTCCCTGGAAAAGCGTAGCTCCCGAGATCGTGACACTGGCATCGTGTCCCGAACCGCAGAATGAGGACGAGCAAACAAACAGCGCGCCGCCTTTCGCCTGGCCGTTCCCGGCGTTGGTCCCGCCCATGCCTCCAGTGCTGATGTTGTCCAGAAAGGTAGTATTGATCGCGAGCATCGTGCCGGCACTCACGAAGATCGCTCCGCCGAGACCCGCGCCGCCACCGCCGCCGGCGGGCTGCTGAGTCCCGAAACAGTTGCCGCCGGGAATGGTTGCGCCGCTGCCGCCGCCAAAGCCCGCCGTGCTGGAGCTGCCCCCTCCGCCACCCCCGCCAAAGCCGCCGCTGCCGCCTTTCCCGGGCACGCCGCAACCGGATTCACCGGCGCCCCCACCCCCGCCGGCAAAACCACCGCTGCCTCCGTTGCCAAACGGCTCCACTCCGTTCCCTCCCGCGCCACCGCCTCCCCCGGGACCGCCATTTCCGCCATCGAATGCGATCTGCCCACCCGCACCCGCGGACCCGCCGCTGCCGCCGAGATCGCCGCCATTACCGCCCTGACCTCCCAAAGCGCTCGACCCGAAGCCGCCGCCACCCGCACCTGCACTGCCGCCCCCCAGGCCGCCATTCCCGCCTTGCGCGCGATTGCCGCTGAGCACCACTCCATTGAGCGTCACAAATCCGCCGTTCAGGAAAACAGCCCCGCCCATGCCCGCCGCCCCGCCGCCGCCGCTAAACGACGAACCGCCGTCGCCGCCCTTGGCAAACCCGTTCGCCAGCGTCACCCCGCTGATCGTCACATTCCCGCCGGCGATGAAGAAAATCCGCGTAGTATTGCCGCCGCTGATAGTCAACGGCCCCGGACCTTGAATCGTCACATCCTGAGCGATCTTGATGTGATTGTTCGCAGAGCTGGTATCCAGCGCGATGGTCTGTCCGTTCAGCGACGGATCGAACGTGATCGACGCTCCCTGGGGTGCATTGAGCACCGCGTAGCGCAGCATCCCGCTGATCGGCGCGGAAACGCTGTCGTCGGTGCGGTTCACGCACACTGGCTGCGTGCATGTGCCGCTGTTACTCACCGTCAGATACACGGGAATCGCAATCTGATCGCCCGCGTTGAACGGATTGCTCAGCACCACCTGGCACACATAGCTGCCCGTTGGAAACGTCTGCGGATTGTTCAGCGTCAGGTAGAGTCCATTCGCCACCGGCTGGCCGGCCAGTGTGGTCCCTGAGCCCGCTCCGCCGTTCAACTGCAGAAAGTTCGCGCCGGTGCAATTCGCAATCTGGGCGTTGAAAGAAGTCACGGCGGCGTTGTTGCTCAGCACGTTGACCTGCTGGGATTGCGGGTTGCCCGGGTAGGCCAGCGCCACACTTGCCGGGTTCACCGAGTACGTCGAGCCGGAACCGCTGCCGATGTTCAACGACACTGGAATGACGGTCTGTGCGCCGCCGCTCGAAGTGATGGTAACCGATCCGCTCTGCGGCGCCGCGAGGCCCGTTGTATTGGCGAACACGGTCATGGTCGCGGGCCCTGGACTGGTGCCATTGGCGCTCACCTGGGAATTGCTGAACGACAGCGTCAGCCAACTGTTTTGTGGACTCTGCGTGAAGGTGAAGGAAACAGGCGCCACGCTGGTGGTGGTAAGGGCCACGGTAGTAAAGGCGCTCTGACCGGGGAACGCGTTCAACACCACGGAGCTGGGGTTAGCGGTAATGCCGCTTCCGCCCCCACCGCCTGGGCCCGGCGTGAACGTCACGCCGATCGGAACATCGGTCCCGCCGGATGCGGAAGTAGGATGCAGCGTGATCGACCCGTTGCAGGTCACATTGCCGTTCGAACAGCTCGTATTCGAAAGTGAGACCGTGAAAACAGCCGGCGCCGTATCGGAAGTCTCGCTGACCGTGAAAAATGAGCCGCTGGGTTGGATGGCGAACGGTCCCGAGCCTGTGACGGCCACCTGCACATTCAAAACCGTTCCGGTAAGTGCAACGTTGTTGGGAGTCGCACCCAACTGCGATTGAGCGACCGCTGTCGCGCAACCGCCAGCCACGCAAGCCGCGAAGACCAGCGTGCGGAGGATTGCGGTCATACCCGAGTTTACAACGCCCAATCGCCGGCACCGGTATACTGACAGTATGGGAGCGGGAAAAAATCTCACACTTGCAGTTGTCGCCTGTGCCTGGGCCGCAACTTGCTCCGCCCAGTCGCGCGCGCCGGTTCTGGTGGAACTCTTCACCTCCGAGGGATGCTCGAGCTGTCCACCAGCCGATCGTGTTCTCGAAAAGCTCGACTCGCAAGCCATCGTCCTCAGCGAACATGTCGATTACTGGGATCACGATGGCTGGAAAGATCCCTTCTCGTCGGCCGCCTTCACCGCGCGCCAGCAGGCGTACAGCCGCATCTTCGCGATTGATGGGCCCTACACGCCGGAGATGGTGGTCGATGGCGAAAAGGAATTCAACGGCAGCGATGGCGGCCGGGCCAGCGAGGCGATTGCCGCGGCGGCGCGCCGCAAGAAAGCGGACATCCGCCTCTCGCGCACGGATGCGGGGTTGCAAGTGGATGTCGATGCCGCGCCCGCCTCGGCCGATCTCTACCTCGCTCTGGCCGAGGACAGCGCCACCTCTCAAGTCTCCGCCGGAGAAAACAGCGGCCGGCGTCTGCATCACGTGGCAATCGTGCGCAGCCTCCGTAAGATCGGCTCGGTCAAACGCGGCGCCGCATTCAGCCGCCTCGTCGAGATGCCGCGTGCCACCGCGGGTCAACGCGCGATCGTCTTCCTGCAGGAGTCCGGACCGGGACGCGTGTCCGGCGCGGCCATGCTGGCGCCGGCAACTTACAGCCCCGCGCCGTAAAACGGAATCGCCGCGCCGGTGATTTCCGCGCCTGCATCCGACGTCAGGAACAAAGCCAATTCCGCCAGCCGGTCCGGCGATACCCACCGCGAACGGTCGGCCTGCGGATCCATTTGGCGATTGGCTTCGGTATCGATGGTGCCCGGAAGAATCGTGTTGGCCGTAATTCCCAGGTCGCGATTCTCCAAGGCCGCGGTTCGCACCAGCGAAACCAGCGCGGCCTTCGACGCGCTGTACGCGCCGATATTCGCCGACGGCTCCACGCCCGCGCGGCTCCCGATGGCCACAATCCTCCCGCGCTCTGCCTTCCGCATGTGCGGAATTACCGCCCGCAGAATGTGGAACGCCGCGCCAAGATTCAAGCTCATCATGCCGTCCCACGTGGCGTCGTCGGTCTCGTGTATGGGACCGCCGCCCGCAAAACCGCCGGCCACGTGAACCAGCGCATCGATCTTCCCGAATCGCTCGATCGCTCCGCGGGCGAGCGAGCGCGCGTCGCCGTCCATCGTCAGGTCCGCTGGAATTCCCATGAACCGCGGATGGGCGAACTCCGCATCGTCGATCTTCCTCGACGACCCCACCACCCACGCGCCGGCGTTCAGAAACGCCCTGGTAACGTGGGAGCCCAGCCCACCCTTGGCCCCGGTGACCATCACAATCCGATCTGCCAGTTCGCTCATGGTGCTCTATTATAGGTCTGCTTTCCGGACGCCAATCCCACCAGCGGTCACTTTCTAACGTCGTCCGGAATCCAACGTCTTTCTCTTCAGTACTCACCCAACTCGGAGGCCGGGCAGGGTGCGTGCACCAGCAAGGCTTCATGCTACTAAAGGATTTCGTATGTGCAGCGCGGTCGCTCCGCAAGAGCCTCGCATTCACCTTCACCGCCATCGTCACCATCGCTCTGGGAATCGGCGCGAGCACCGCCATTTTCAGCGTGGTCAACGCCGTGCTCTTGCAGCCCCTGCGCTCGGCACGCGTCTGATTGCCGGTCGAACATTCACCGAGTCCGACAACGCACCCGACGCCAAAGTGATGATCGTCGACCAGAACCTAGCTGCCAAGGCCTTCCCGCACGAGTCGGCCGTGGGGAAACGCCTGCTCGCCCGCGTCAACACGCCCGAATCGGAATGGTACCAGGTGATCGGGGTCGTGCAGCACCAGCGCCACGAAACCCTGGCCGCCGACGGCCGTGAGGGCATGCTTTTCACCGATGGGAACTTTGGCGCGGTCGCGCGCTGGATGTTGCGAACCGATGGCGATCCCTCGCGCCTCGTGCCGCTGGTCAGGGACGAGGTCGCGAAGTTCGACAAACGCCTGGCGGTCTCCGAGCTGACACCCATGCGCACGTTTATCGACCGGGCGCAGGCGCAGACGCGCTTCGCCTTGATTCTCATCTCGATTTTCGGCGTGATCGCGGTGCTGCTGGCGGCCGTGGGACTTTACGGCGTGCTGTCGGATTCGGTGCGGCAGCGGACGGCGGAGATCGGTTTGCGCATGGCGCTGGGCGCCGAGCCGGTCAGCATCCTGCAACTGGTGGTCGGTCAGGGACTGCGGCTGAGCGCGGCCGGAATCGTCTGTGGCATTCTGGCGGCGCTGAGTCTGACGAGCGTGATGTCCAGCATGCTGGTGGGGGTGGCGCCCCACGACGCGGTCACGTTCGCGGCCATCGCGGTGCTGTTCTTCGCCATCGCGGCATTCGCCTGCTGGCTGCCCGCGCGACGCGCCGCCGGCCTCGACCCGACCACGGCGCTGCGCGAAGAGTAGCGGCCATCGACCTCGCCCCGGGGCGACGCTTGACAACCGGGCCGACGCTGGTTGACGAAACTCCCCCGCCACCCTACACTGAAAGCGACCGGAGACGGGAGGATGGCTCATGCGGGATTTTTCTTTCGACACCCACATATTCAAAGAAGGCGACACCTACGTTGCTTACGTGCCGGCTCTGGACGTTTCGAGCTGTGGTGCGACCGATGAGGAAGCCCGCCATAACATCCGCGACGCGGTGCGCGGGTTTCTTGCCGCAAGCGCCGACATGGGCACCCTGGACGAGATCCTGCAAGAGGCCGGCTACGAACCGGAAGGGGAGGGATGGCGCGCCCCCGAATTCGTATCGATTGACCGCCTCACTATGAGCATCAAATAACCGCCATGTCCGCCATCCGGCCGGTTCATTTCCAAGACCTCATCCGGGTGTTCGAGCAGGACGGGTTCCGCTACGCCCGCCAGGAGGGCGACCACCGCATCTACGTCAAGGAAGGCGTGAGGCGCCCCATCGTGATCCCGGCGGACCGGGCCGTTCCAGTGTTCATCGTCAAAAACCTCCTCCGGACCGCCGGCATGAGCCGGGAGCGGTATTTTGAGCTGCTCAAGAGATCGTAAATTCATACGCAGAACTGATTCGGCCAGGGGGTCCGGATCGGCGGCGGCCGCGGAAGCGCCGCGCGCGAAATGAGTGTATCATCGTGTGATCACATGCTCGGCCGGATGTTGTCGCATTACGAGATCCTGGAGAAGCTCGGCGAGGGCGGCATGGGAGTGGTGTGGCGCGCCCGCGACACACGGCTCAACCGAATTGTAGCCATCAAGACGCTGCCCGCCGACAAGCTGGCGGACGAGGGCCGCAAACGCCGCTTCATTCACGAAGCGCAGGCGGCCAGCGCCCTGAATCACCCCAATATCGTCACCATCCACGAGATCGCTTCCGAAGACGGGACCGACTTCCTGGTGATGGAGTACGTGGACGGGAAGACGCTGGGGCAGCTCATTCCGCGGCGGGGGATGAGACTCGACGAGCTGTTGCGGTATGCGATACAGACCGCCGATGGACTGGCCAAGGCGCACGCGGCGGGCATCGTGCACCGCGACCTGAAACCGGGCAACATCATGGTGACCGGCGAGGGGCGCGTCAAGCTGCTGGACTTCGGCCTGGCGAAGTTGACGGAGCCGGTGCAGCCCGACGAAGACTCGCGCACCAGGACCATCCAGCCCGACACGGAGGACGGGGCGATCGTGGGGACGGCAGCCTACATGTCGCCGGAACAGGCGGAGAGCAAGCCTGTGGACGCGCGCTCCGACATCTTCAGTTTCGGCGCGGTGCTGTACGAGATGGCCACCGGGACGCGGGCGTTTCAGGGCGATTCGAAGCTTTCCACGCTGAGCGCGGTGCTGCGCGAGAATCCCAAGCCGCCCAGCCAGATCGTTGCGGACGTCCCGCGCGAGCTGGAGCGCATCATCGCGCGCTGCCTGCGCAAGGATCCGGCGCGGCGCTTCCAGGCCATGCCGGATTTGAAGGTGGCGCTCGAGGAACTGAAGGAGGAGAGCGACTCGGGCACGGCGGAGATGGCCGCGGGCAAGGCAGCAGCGCCGGCATCCAGGACGAGGTCGAAGATGCTGCTCACGGTGGCGGCGATAGTGGTGCTGGCGGCGGGAGGCGCGGCGTGGCTCCTGCTGCATCCCGCTGCGAAGCCGCTGCCGCCGATGCGCTCCGTTCCACTTACCACGTATGCCGGCAGCGAGCTGCACCCGACCTTCTCGCCGGATGGCAGCCAGGTGGCCTTCCAGTGGAACGGCGAGAAACAGGACAACTGGGACATCTACGTCAAGCTCGTGGAGGGAGGGGCACCCTTGCGATTGACGACCAACCCCGACGTCGATCGATCGCCTGCCTGGTCGCCCGACGGTCGGCAAATCGCCTTCATCCGTAATGCCGGCCTGTACTCGATCTCGCCGCTCGGCGGCACGGAACGCAAGCTGACGGAAGTCCACGCGCATGGGCCGTCATGGACGCCCGACAGCCAGTGGCTGCTGTTCAGCTCCGCTCAAAACGATGATACGCTCCATAGTATCTTCCGGCTCTCGATGAGCACCGGCGAGCTGCTAAAGGTAACTTCGCCGCCTCCCCAAACGAATCCCGGCGACGGCGATCTTGATTCGGCGGTCTCTCCAGACGGGCAGACCCTTGCCTTCACTCGCTGGGTAGGCACGGTGGGAGACATATATGTGCAGCCGTTGGCCGGGGGACCCGCCCGCCGGCTGACCAAGGGCAGCCAGCAACTGGGAGGTCTGACCTGGATCAACAACAGGGAAATCGTATTCTGTAGAGGCGTCTTTGGAGTCGGCTCCACTTGGCGCGTGGCTTCCGACGGGAAGTCGGAGCCGGAACCCGTGCCCGGAGTCTTGGATGGAGCCAGGGATCCGGCGATCGCATATCCTCCCAAGGGGCCGGTCCGCCTGGCCTATGCGCGCTCGGTCAGCGATTACAATATCTGGCGCATGGAAATCGCTATCGAGGCAGGCGGCCACGTCCGCAACGTGACCGAGCCGGCAGCCGTCATTGCCTCCACGCGCGCCGACATCAGCCCACAGTTCTCGCAGGACGGCAAGCGGATCGCGTTCGCATCGGATCGCGACGGTTTCCGGGAGATTTGGGTCTCCGCGAGCGACGGCTCGAACCCGGTGCAGTTGACCACGCTGAAGAGCCAGCGCTGCGGCACGCCGAACTGGTCTCCGGACGGCCGGCAAATCGTCTTCGATTCGCTGTCGTCGGGCAACAACGACATCTGGATCGTGGGATCCGAAGGCGGCTCGCCCAAACGCATTACCACCGAACCTTCCGACGATGCGCGCCCGAGCTGGTCGCACGACGGCCGCTGGATCTACTTCCGGTCGGACCGTTCGGGCTCCCAGCAGATCTGGAAGATGCCGTCGTCGGAGCCCTACAAGCCCGCAGTGCAGGTGACACGGAACGGCGGTTTCGAAGCCAAAGACTCGATGGACGGCAAGCTCCTCTACTACGTCAAGGCAAGCCCTGGCTTGTGGAGCATGCCGGTGGAGGGCGGCGACGAAACGCCTCTCGATCAGCCGGTCATGGCGGGAAACTGGGCGGTAGCCGAGAACGGCGTCTACTACCTCGACCTCCGGCACCGCCTGCCGGACGGCGGCGTGCCCATCCAGTGCTTCAGCTTCGCAACGCGAAAGCCTGTCCAGGTCGGGGTGGTCCACAAAGTGCAGTCAGGCAGCACGCCGAACTTCGCCGTGACGCAGGATGGCCGCTGGATCGCGTGGGCGCAAATCGACCACCAGGATTCGGATCTGATGTTGATCGAGAACTTCCGGTAGGGAGGTGAGGGAGCCTGCGATTTTCTCTTTTTCTTCGCCTGAGGTACACTGGAGCCAAATGCAGTTGCTTACGGGACCCGCCGGCTCCGGCAAGACCGCGTTTGTTCTGGAGCGGCTTCGCGAAGCCCTCCGCGCGCGCCATGAGCAGGTCCGCCTGCTGGTGCCGACCGCGACCCTCGCCCAGCACCTGCAAAACCGCATCGCGCGCGAGGGCTTCGTCTTCCAGCGCGCGCTGATTCAAACGCTCTCGGAATTCGTGGCGCCCTGGGCCGGCGATGCGCCCCAGGTGCCCGATTCCGCGTTGTGCCTGATCGTGGAAGACGCCGTCCGCCGCGTGGACCGTCCCGAGTTCGCGCGCGTGGCCCGCATGCCGGGATTCTGCGCCACACTGGCCCGCACCATCGCGGAATTCTCCGCCGCGGGGTGCGATAGCGGCCGCCTCGCCCGCTGCCTCCCGGATGCGCCGCTCGGCCCCGCCTTCCTCGCCGTCTACCAGGAAGTCGACCGCGAGCTCGATCGCCGCGGCCTCGCCATGCGCGCTACGCGCCTGGAGCGCGCGGCGGCACGCATCGCGATCGGCGGGGTGGAAGGCATCCGCACGATCTGGATGGATGGATTTCACGCGCTGCCCGATCCCGAGTTGCACGTTATCGGCGCCTTGGGCCGGCATACCGGCCTGACCCTGACATTCGACGCCATGGACGCCAGTCTCGCCGGAATGGGATTCCTCGAGGAGCGCCTGGCGCGCTCGCGCTCCACGCCAGTCATGGCGCTGGTGCGCGCGCCGGGGATCGAGCGCGAAGTGGAAGAGATCGCCCGCCGCATTCTGGAGCAAGCCGCCGCCGGGCGGCCGTTCCGCGAAATCGGAATCATCGTGCGCGCCCAGGAGACCTACCTTCCAATCTTGCGATCCACGCTCGAACGCTTCGGTATCCCCGCCCGCTTCTATTTCGACGAAGAGTTGGAGCGGCACGCCGTGATCCGGTTCCTGAGCGGCGCGGTGGAGGCGATGCTGGGCGGATGGGATCACGCGCGAACATTGGGCGTGCTGCGCCTGGCGCCGCGCTTTGCCGATTCGAACACCATGGACCGCTTCGCGTTTGGCGTGCGCGAGCAGGTTCCGAACAATGGTCTCGGCGCGCTGAAAGCCATCCTTGGAGATAACGATCGCCTCCACAAACTGATCGACGATCTCGGCGCCATCGAGGAATGGCGCGCGTTCGCGCTCGGTCCGAAGGATTGGGCCGCCCGCCTGCGAACCCTCCGCAACCTGTTCCGTCCGGCAGTAGGACAGTCCGCCCCTGTCCAGGCTCTGCGCAGCCAGGCCGCGGCCCTCGATCTGTTTGACGAGGCCCTTGCCGAAGCCGCCGCGGCCCTCGATCCTGGCCGGCGGATCGGTCTCGAAGAATTCTGGCCGGCCGTGAAATCGGTCTTCCGGCTGAAGCCGCTGCGCCTGGAGGACGGGCGCCGCAACGTGGTCCACGTGCTGAGCGCTCCCGAGGCCCGCCAGTGGGTGCTGCCGGTAGTCTTCGTGTGCGGCATGGTGGAGAAGCAATTTCCCCAATTCCACCGGCAGGATCCCTTCTTTCCGGATGGCGCCCGCTGCCGGTTGAACGCCGCGGGCATCCGCGTGCGCACGGCCGCCGAGTGGGAGCGGGAAGAGCGCGCGCTGTTCGAATCCGCCGTCACGCGAGCCACTCTCCTGGTGACGCTCTCCTATCCGGAGTTCGACCGCCGCGGCGATCGCAATCTTCGGTCGCTGTACCTGGAAGACCTGGCGCTCTCGACCGAGGTGTCTCGAACCGTCTGTCCACAGCCGCGCAGCCAGCCAACGCCCCCGCGGCCGCTGGAGATTCGCGCGCCCGCCCTGCTCGATTACCTGCGCCATAAGACCGCCAGGCTCTCGCCTACGCAGTTGGAAATGTATTTGCAATGCCCATTCCAGTACTTCGCGGGCCGCGTGCTGCGCCTGAAAACCGCGCCCCCGCGGCCCGAGGATCGGCTCGATTTTCTCACCCAGGGAAACATCGTCCACGAAGTGCTGGCCACGTGGTGGGCCAACCCGCAGGATCTGGATGCGCTCTTCGAATTGGTCTTCGCGCGGCACTGCGAAGAGAAGCGCGTCCCTCGGGGATACCACGCCGAACGCCTGCGCAACACCATGCTCGACGATCTGCGCGCCTTTGCCGCGGACGCCCGCTGGCCGCGCGCCGGATTCCAATCCCGCACGGAAGAGAAGTTCGTTTTTCCGATGGCCGAGGGGCTCGACATTGCCGGGCGGATCGACCGGCTGGATGTGGCCCCCGATGGCCGCGCGTACGTGATCGATTACAAGTACAGCCGCGCTCAGCGGGTCAAGGACCGGCACAGCGACGACACCCTGCTGCAGGCGCCGCTGTACATGATGGCAGCCGAACGCGTGCTCGGCGTTAAACCCGTGGGCATGTACTATGTCGGCCTGAAGCGCGGCATCGTGTACGCGGGCTGGAGCGAAACCCAGGTGGCGGACCTGCCTCATGTCGCACTCCCCGCGACCTGGCGCGAGCGCGCCGAAGAGCGCACGCTGCGCGTGGTGGAGGAGGTCCGCGCGGGACGCGTGGAAGTCGCGCCCGCGGACGCGGACAACTGCCGCTTCTGCGACTACCGCGATGTGTGCCGCGTACAATTGCGACAGGCGGCCGAAGAAGAAGCGGAGGGCGCGTCGTGAACTACACCGCCGCTCAAATGGACGCCATTGACGTCTCCCAACGCCACCGGGACGCGTGCGTGGTGGCCGGTCCCGGATCGGGCAAGACCACGGTCCTGGTGGAATATTTTCGCCGCCTGGTGGAAAGCGGCGTGGACCCGCTGCGCATTCTCGCCATCACCTTCACCGAAAAGGCCGCCGGCAACATGCGCGAGAGGCTGGCCAAGGCGTTCCACGAAGACCCCGCGCGGCGCGGCAAGCTGGAGCGCGCCTGGGTCTCGACCGTTCATGGCTTCTGCGCGCGGCTGTTGAAGGAGAACGCCGTCTTCGCGGGCGTCGATCCCGAGTTCACCGTCGCCGACGAGCGCGAGTCGTGGCGCTTGCAGCAGGAATCCATGGCCGCCGCCATGGAGGAAGTATTTCGGGAGCATCCACTCTCCATCCGGGCGCTCATCCGCGGCTTGTCGTCCTACGAGTTCGAAGAGGCGGTGCTCTCGGCCTACGACGCCATGCGCGGCGCCGGCGTGCGGGTGGAAGCACTGGCCGCGTACCCCGCTCCCCAGGATGACACCGTGGAGGGGATCGCGTCGACGCTGCGCGCGCTTCGCGGCGAAACTTACACCACGTGGAGTTACGCACAGAAGCAGCAACTGCAACGTGCGCGGGAGGGCGCGGAGCGCATCGTGAAGGCGGCTGGACCGCTCCAGGCATTGCAGGCCATCGAGGAGTTCTCCTGCAATCTTCAGAAGTGCAGGAAGGGCAACCGTGCTTACGAGCTGCTGAAACACCTCAAGGAGTGCCTGATCAAGAACGCCCCTTACTCGCCGATCACTCAACATTACGCGCCGCAGCGGCAGCTTCTGCTCGAAATCCTGCGCCGCTTCGACAGTGTCTACCGCGAGCGGAAACGCAGCGCCGGCGCATTGGATTTCGCCGACCTCGAAGAGTTCGCGGTCCGCCTGCTCGATGAACACACCGAGACACGCGCCCGCGTGCAGGCCCAGTTCGACCATATCCTGATGGACGAATTCCAGGACACCAACGGGCAGCAGGCCAAGCTGCTCAAGCTGGTACGCGCGCCGGATCGCTTCTATGCGGTCGGCGACATAAACCAGTCGATTTTCGGCTTCCGCCACGCCGAGCCGCGGGGCTTCCGCCAATATCGCGACGAGGTTGCGGGCGGCGGCGGCCGCCTGGTCGAGCTGATCGACAATTTCCGCAGCCGCCCGGAGATTCTGAGCGCGGTCGAAACCATCCTGGCGGGCGCGGACGGGATCGAACCGCGCAGCCTGGTGGCGGGGCTCGAGTTCGAGAAGCCGCGGCCGGTTTCGGTGGACGTGATGTCGGTGGCGGGGCCGGAATCGGCGGAGGCGCAGTGGGTGGCGCGCCGCATCCTGGAGCTGGTGGGTGACCGCTCGGAGTTCGACTTCCGGGATGTAGCGCTGTTGGTGCGCAATACCGAAGTGCTCTCCGAGTTCACCGCGGCCTTCGATGAGGTGGGCATTCCCTACCTGGTCAACCGCGGCAAGGGCTTCTACGAGACGCGCGAAGTCAACGACCTGACCCACCTGCTGCGCGCGATCGCGAATCCGCGGGACGAGGTCAGCCTGGCCACGGTGCTGCGGTCCCCGTTGGTCGAAGCTTCCGAAGAAGCGCTGCTGCGGCTGAAAATGCTGGGAGACAATATCGGGCTTTCGCTGCTCCGGCTGGCGGATCAGGCGGCGGACTTCGATCCCGACGACCTCCGCAAGCTGTGCCGTTTCCGCGACCGGCTGCGCCAATGGCGCGCGCGCCGCGAATCGGTTTCGTTCGACCGGCTCCTGCTCGAGGCCATGGACGATTGCGGCTACCATTCCTCACCTAACGTCGACAAGTTCCTGGCGCTGGCTCGCGATGCCGCCTCCCGCTGGCCGCTGGATGAGTTCGTGGAGGAACTGTCCCTGGTGCGCGACTCCAATCCGCGCGAGCCGGACGCGCCGCCCGAAGACTCGGCGAATGCCGTGAAGGTCATGACCGTGCATTCAGCCAAGGGACTGGAGTTTCCGATCGTGTTTCTCGGCGCGCTGCAAAAGGGGATTGTTACCGACGTGCCCCACGTGGCCTTCTCGCCGCAATACGGATTGGGCGCGCGCTGGCGCAATCCGGCTGGCGGCAAAGAGAAGGACGATCTGTATCTGCACGCCATCCGCGAAGAGCGCAAAGTGCGCGAACGCCACGAAAGCAACCGCCTGCTCTACGTGGCGATGACGCGCGCCGAGCAGCACCTGGTCCTGAGCTTTTCGAGCAACGGCAGGAAGCCGATCAACTGGGCGGCTGTGGTAGCCGGCAGCCTGGCCCTCGACCTGGATACTCCTTGCGATCGGATTGCCAGGTACACGGCGCCCGATGGCAAAAACTGGAAGGCGCGGGTGTTCGTAACGGACCGCGCGCCGGACTTTGTCGCGCGCGCGCCGGCCGCGGCCATCGAGGAGAGCGTGGAGCTCATGCCTCCACCTCAGGTTACCGATCAGCACGACACCAACGCCACGGTCACCGCGCTGGCCAAGTTTGCGGTGTGCCCGCGCGAGTATTACCTGGGAAGCTATCTCGGCTTCGAAGGCCGTGCGCGAAAGCTCGGCGATGCAGCCGGCGGCCCAGCCGAGGACGGCGATCTTTCGGCCGGCGAGCTCGGCACCCAGGTACACCAGCTCTTGGCGGGTATCGAGGTGCGCGAGCCGGTTCCGGAGGCGGTCCGTCTGGCCGGAGTCTTCCACCAGAGCGCGTTGGGCCGCCGCGCTTCGCGCGCCAGCCGCGTGGAGCGCGAGTTCGATTTCCTGATGTCGGTAGAGGACCTGGTGGTTCGCGGCCAGGTGGACCTGTGGTTCGAAGAGGGTGGGGAACTGGCGATCGTGGACTACAAAACAGATTCCGTGACCGCCGTGGAAGCGCATCAGCGCGCCCAGGATTACGCGCTGCAATTGCGGCTCTACGCACTGGCGGTGGAGCGGGTCGTGGGCCGCCCGCCCGATCGCGCCTGGCTGCATTTCCTGCGGCCGAATACCGCGATCGAGGTGGATTTGACGCCGTCGCTGTTGGAATCGCCGGAGCAGATCGTCCGCGATTTTCTGGAAGCCCAGGAGAAACAGGAGTTCCCGCTGCACGAGGGCGAGCGCTGCCGCCGGTGCCCGTTTTTCAAGGACTTGTGCCCCTCGACTTATAGGGAATCGCTGAGATCGCCGGGTTGACTCAGAGCCACGACCGTCTCAGGGAGCGGTCTAATCTGCCGCCCAGGCCGTTCAGCGCTTCCTTGCGTTGGCCTTCGGCTTCACGATCTGTTGCAGTTGATCCTCGGGCAAGCTCAACGTAACAGTCAGCGTGCTGCCTGACGTGCTCACCTGCAGCGACTGTGCCAGCGACGCCGCAGTCGGGTTCTGAGCCGCCTGCATCTGCGCGAGGTTGGCGAGAAGCTTCAAGGCATCGCCCATGGAGGCCGCGTCCTGCGCATTATCGGACTGCGCCTGCGCCGTGATCGCCACCACCGCGCCGAACTTCACGCCGCCGGCCGCCGACTGAATGGTCTGGAACGGCCCCTGCCCGTTCATGCCCGGCACTTTCGGCGCGTTGGCCGGAGGCTGCAACGAGGAAGGCGGCACCGTGGAGATGGCCCATGCATCCTGCAAACCGCTCCAATTGTTGACCTGCGTGGACAGCGCGGCCGGAATCGGAGCCGCGACCGCCTGCCGGTCGATCGCCGCTTTGACACTGGCCAAGTCGCCGGCCACCACCAACGTGGATCTCAGGAAGGCCACACCGTGCGTCTGCTTAGGGTCTTCGATAATGGTCACGCCCACCGTGCCGTAGGTTTCGGTGCTACCTCCGCCGGCGAGTGCGGCCGCCGTGATCTTAACGGCATCGAAACTTCCGCGCGCCAGCAACAGGCCGGTGTTCGGCGTACCGTTGGACGCCGCCAGCAATTCACTCACGTCGCGCGTGGGATCGAAGCCCGTGAGCGCGATGAGCTTTTGCATGTCCTGGTCGTTGGACTGCAATTGCGAGAGCACGTACTGGCCAAACGGCGAGGTCTTGGCCGAATCCACGTTGACACCCGCCAAAACCACGGCATCGGGCATCACCAAGTTGAGAAGTTGAGGGTCGGCAGCCTTGGCAGGGAGGACGGCGGTAAAGGCGATCGCGAGCGTCGCGGTGGAAATAATTCGTACGTTCATATCATTCAGGACGCGGCGTCCGCTTCGATATTAGCAGGGTCGGGGGCCGGGGGTCGGAAATCAGAGAGTCGGGAGCGGGATCTGATCCACGATTTCGATCCCAAACCCTTCCAGCGCAACGATTTTGCGCGGGTGATTGGTCAGCAGCCGGATGGTGTGCAGCCCCAGATCGGACAGAATCTGAGCCCCGATGCCGTGTTCGTGTTGGAGTTGCCGCTGGCCGGCCGCCCCCTGGTAATGCATGAAATCGCGGCCATGCGAGACCATCCGCTCTTCTCCGTGGGGGTCGCGCTCCACCCGGAAACCCGGTCCGGTTTCGTGCAAATAGACCAGCACTCCCAACCCCTCCGCGGCGATGGCGCGCAGCGAATCGCGCACCAGGCGGCCGCAATCGCAGCTCATCGAGCCGAAAACGTCGCCGTACAGGCAGCGGGAATGCATACGTACCAGGACGCGCTCCTCGCCGGCCACCGCTCCGAAAACCAGCGCCAGGTGGTACTCGGGGTTGAGGTCGCTGGCATAGGCGATGGTGCGGAACTCGCCGAACTCCGTCTGCATGCAGCCCTCCGCCACGCGCCGCACGAACTTTTCGTGTTTCATGCGGTAGCGGATCAGGTCCGCTACCGAGATCAACTTGAGCCCGTGGCGTCGACAGAACTCCTCGAGCTGCGGCACCCGTGCCATGCTGCCGTCTTCGTTCATGATCTCGCAGATCACGCCGGCGGGCGCCAGGCCGGCCATGCGCGCCAGGTCCACGGAAGCCTCGGTCTGCCCGGCCCGCACCAGCACGCCGCCTTCGCGGGCGCGCAGGGGAAAGACGTGGCCGGGCCGCGCCAGATCGCCGGGCCGGCAGTTCGGGTCGATGGTTTTCAGGATGGTGCGCGTGCGGTCCGCGGCCGAGATTCCGGTGGTCACACCCTCGAGAGCGTCGATCGATTCGCAGAACGCCGTCCCGAAATTGGAGGTGTTCCGCGGGCTCATCAGGGGCAGCCGCAGATAGTCGCAGCGCTCCGCGGTCAAGGGGAGGCAAACCAGCCCGCGGCCGTGGGTGGCCATGAAATTGACGATCTCGGGCGTAACTTTCTCGGCGGCAATCGTGAGGTCGCCTTCGTTTTCCCGGTCCTCGTCGTCCACCACCACCAGGATCCGCCCCGCGCGGATTTCTTCAACGGCCTCGGGAATGGAGACAAAGGGCATGATCCATTGTATCGAGAGGGGGCTGAAAACCGCTCCCTGACGGTCGCGGCTCTGTTTGCCCTACGTTAAGATGGGACTTCCAGGGCATATGCTCCGTTTCCTGCCATACCTGCCGAGCCTCACCGTCGCTGGGGTTGTCGATATCCTGGTGGTCGCCTGCCTCGTCTATCAGGCCCTGATGGTGGTGCGCGGTACGCGCGCCGGACACATCCTAGTCGGGATTCTCATCGTCGTTCTGCTTTACGCCATCGCGGTCTGGACCGGCCTCGAGGCCCTCCGCTCGGTGCTCGGCTTTATCGTTCCGTACCTGGGTCTCGCGGTGATCGTGCTGTTCCAGTCGGAGATCCGCCGCACGCTGGCGCGCCTCGGACGTAAGCGCTGGTTCGGCATGGGCGGAGGCTTCCGGGCGCCCAGCTCCGTCAACGAAATTCTCCTCGCTGTGGAACATCTCGCGCAACACAAAGTTGGCGCTTTGATCGTCCTGGAACGCGACATCGGCCTGCGCACTTTCATCGAGAGCGGCGTGCGGCTCGAGTCCCTCATTTCGCGCGACCTGCTTCTCTCCATCTTTCAGCCCGGCCTGCCTTTACATGATGGCGCCGTCGTGATCCAGAAAGAGCGCGTGGCCGCGGCCGCCTGCTTTCTTCCCCTCACCACCAATCCAGCGCTCTCCGGCAAGCTGGGCACCCGCCACCGCGCCGCAATCGGAATCACCGAGGAGACGGACTGTCTCTCGCTGGTGGTTTCCGAAGAGACCGGGCGCATTTCCCTGGCTTCTTTTGGCGATATCGCGCAGGGCCTCTCCCTGCCCGCGGTCCTCGAGCGCATCAACCTGCATTTCGAAGTCCACCGCCCCTCCCAGACACACATCGACGAGTACGCCGCGGACATTCCCCTGGCGCCCGAGAGCACTCCCCTGCCCGCGGACATCCGTCCTGGCGATCGGGTGAATCAACCATGAACAGGGTCCTCAAGTGGACGCGCGCGATGTTGTGGGAGAACTTCGGGTGGAAAATGCTCTCACTTGGCATGGCGGTGTTGATATGGGCCCTGGTGGCCACCGAGCCCGAACTGGGAACTCGCGCAGCCGTCCGGCTGGAATATAAGAATCTGCCCGAGGATCTCGAGTTCAGCTCCGAGCCCGCCGGTCCGATCACCCTGGAATTGCGCGGGCCTTCCGGACAGCTCAGCGGTTTGAACCCCTCGGTGATCCTGGATATGGCGAACGTCCAGCCGGGAGTGCGTACGTTCAAAATCGGCGAAGAAAATGTGAAGCTGCCCCACGGAGTCCGTCTGGTGAGCGCCAATCCGTCGGTCGTACGCTTCGAATTCGACCGGCGCCTGGTGCGCAGCGTGCCCGTGCGCGCGCGTTTCTTGGGCGAAGGGCAGAACGGATACGTCGTGGTGAGCTACAGCGTCGAGCCTCCGGAGCTGCGGATTGAAGGGCCGGCAAAGAAAGTGTCCCGCATCGCGGCAGTGAGCACGGATCCAGTGGACGTATCTTCCGTGGTGGGCTCCTCCGAGTTCCGGGTGAACGCATTTGTGGACGACCCCTATGTGCGGTTCGAGACTTCCCCGCAGGTCCGAGTCACCGTGTCCATGAAGAAGAAGTAGCCGTTACCCCTTGGGAGTGAGTGGAAAAAGAGGAGATCGAGTGGGAAAAGAACTATTCGGTACGGACGGGATTCGCGGAGTTGCCGGGGAGTACCCGCTGGATCAGGCGACCATATTCGCCTTCGGCGTGGCCCTGGCGCACGATGTCACCAGCCGCGAGGCTCAGCCCGAGATCCTGATCGGCACCGATACGCGGGAGTCCGGCCAGTGGATCGCGGAGCTCGTGGCGGGCGGTCTCGGGAGCTGCGGCGTCCGCGTGCGCCATGCGGGGGTGATCACCACTCCGGGGGTGGCTTACCTGACGCGCACCGGAACGTTTCAGGCCGGTGTGATGATCTCCGCATCGCACAATCCCTACCGGGACAACGGCATCAAGGTGTTCGGCCACAGCGGCTTCAAATTGCCGGACGCGGAAGAGCACGCCATCGAGCAGGAGATCTTCCAGGTGGTGGCACAGGCCTCCGCATTTCCGTCTTCCCAGCCTGTCGCTTGCGATGAATCCCTCGCCTGCGAGTATCTGGAGTACCTGCTCTCCACTGTCTCCGTGAGCTTCGATGGCATGAGCCTCGTGGTGGATTGCGGCCATGGCGCTTCGTATCGCCTGGCTCCCGAGCTGTTCCGCCGGCTGGGCGCCACGGTCGCCACGCTCTGCGCCGAGCCGAACGGCCGCAACATCAACCTCAACTGCGGTGCGCTGCACCTGGAGACGCTGCGCGAGGGGGTGCTGGCGAGCCACGCGGATTGCGGCGTAGCCTTCGATGGCGACGCGGACCGCGCCATATTTGTCGCCAAGAGCGGAAAGATCGTGGATGGCGATGGCGTGCTCCTCGCCTCGGCGCGCGCGCTGAAGGCCTCCGGCCATCTCGCCGGAGACACCGTGGTTTCCACCGTGATGGCCAATCTCGGGCTCGAGCGGGCGCTCGATCGCGAGCGAATCCGCATGGTACGCACGGCAGTCGGCGACAAGTACGTGCTCGAGGAAATGCTGAGGCTTGGCGCAACCTTGGGCGGAGAGCAGTCGGGTCACGTGATCTACCGCCAGTACGCCACTACCGGCGACGGCATGCTCACTGCCCTGCGCCTGCTCGAGATCGCGCACCGCGCCGGCGTGGGTCTGGATGAGCTGACCGCGGACCTGGCGATCTATCCGCAGAGACTGGTCAACGTCCGGGTACGGGAGAAAAAGGGGCTGACAGAAGTGCCCGCGATTGCGCGGGAGATCCGGCGGGTGGAGGAGGCTTTTGGCCCCGCCGGCCGCGTGCTCGTGCGTTTCTCCGGCACCGAGCCCCTGGCCCGAGTCATGGTGGAAGGTCCCGACCTGGAGCGCGTGGAGAGCTTCAGCGCGAGTATCGCCGAAGTCATCCGCAAAGAGATGGGGGCGTAGCATGTGGCGTCCGGGTGCGGGCGCCGGCGGCGCTCCTCAGCTTGCCGAGCCTCGCAGGTTAGAGTGACATTTTCGGAGCTGGAACGTGGGGCAGGCTTTCAGCCAGGCTATCAGCCTGCCCACAAGGCGTTCCGAATCTGTGGGTTGACCCGAGGTTTCCGGAGAGTCGGGACGCAGCAGGCATGAGCGCCTACGCTCGCGGTCAATGAGAATCAGTTCGCGGAGGGCCTTTCCACGTGATCGATGACGAGCACTTCGACCGGGCCCTTGGTCGAATCGAGTTTCAGCCCCAGTTGTTCCTGGATGGCGGAGAAGATCTGCGGCGGGGCGGTAGGGTCGGCCGCGGCTGGCGGGCTGCCGGGATCACCCGCGCCCATGGGCCGCGGGAGTCCGGCCACGGCCTGATCGGGAGTGAAATCAAGAATCAGGTCAAATGTTTGCGTGTAGCCGCTCCTGTCAACCACCGGCCGGCCCATCACCATCGAGAGAATCCTGATGAATTCGGCCATCGGTACTTTTCCCCCCTGCATCCGCACTCCCGATGACTCCCCCATCACCCCAACGCTGCCGCATGGGAAAACCTGGGGCTGCCCTCCTGCGGCCGGTGGACGCGGAGGCGGTGTCGGCCCGTTCGCATCGACGGGAAAGCAACCTCCTTCCTTCGGCTGCTGCAGCTTGGGGCCGTTCTTTGCCACCGTGAGCGCATAGACCGGGAGTTCTTTGGTCTCGCGGTGGACCTTTAGCTGGAACCGGTCTTCGAGGAGCGATCGCAGCTTGAGGAAAACCTGGTCCCGACTGGCCGGTTTGCCATCCCCCTTCGCCTCGATGTTGTAACCCTCGGATTGCATCCAGCCTGGACCTCCCACGATCTGGAAAGCCTGCAGAGTATACGCGTTCTGCATGAGAAGCTGCAGCGAAGCGTTTTGCGCCATCAGCCCGCCGCCGGGAAGGACCCTGACCCTCATCCCGCTCCGATCGCCGGTATTCAGCTTGACCGACGCGACCTCGAATCGCGGCGCGACATCGGATTGGCCGAACAGCCCGCAAGCCGCGATCGCCAGGAGAATCGCGCTGACCATGGCTTCCATCCCGGAGTGCGCTTGCGATGCCGGCCGGGACTGGCCCAGCAGCCTAGCGATGCGATCCGCCAGCGAACCGCCATTGGCGGCGAGAGCTGCATGGACGTGGGCCGGACGATACGATTCCAATTCAGCCAGAGCGCGTGCATACGTGAGCACGTCGCCGCTGGCCTGTGCGGCCACGTCGTCGCAGCACAACTCGCGCTCGGCGCGAATGTGTCCCGACACCCACCAGACCGCGGGATGGTAAAACAGCAGCGCCTCGGCGACGCTCTGCAGGATGTTGACCAGGTAATCGTGCCGCCGGATGTGGGCCAGCTCGTGAATCAGCAGCGCTTCCAACTGTTCGGCCGGCAAGCCGGCGAGCGCTCCAACCGGCATCAGCACCACGGGACGAAGCCAGCCGACGACCGCCGGCACTTCGACCAGCGCCGAGACCAGCAACCGGACCGGGCGAGACAGGCCAATCCGCGCGCCGAGCTTACCGACGATCTGTTGCCATTCCGGCGGCGAAGGCCGCACCAGCACGGATCGCATGCGCGCGGCAACCACCCAGCCTCCCATCAACCGCACCCAGAACGCCATCGCGCCGACGAGCCAGCTCACCACTACCCAGGACAGAACCTGTCCCGCCCATGGGCCGGAAACGGTCGCAGGGAGGGATGTGGGCAAACTGACGGTGACAGCGGGAGCCGCGGTGTGAACGCCTCTGGCGAGATGGGTGGCAACTGGAACCAGGTCCGATGGGCGCATCAGGCTCCAGGTCACGAATGGAAGGGCCATCATTGCCGCGAGTGCGCCGCAGGCGACCCGGTATCGTATGCTCGGGCTGGACGAGCGCGCCATCCATCTACGTACGGCGGCATACAAAGCTGCAATCGACACGCCCTGCCAGAGGAAGTGAACCAGGGTCCAGCCGAGGCGTTCCACCCACGGCTGTGAGGAGAGAAACTGCATGGCGTTCATCGGGAGCGTCCTTTCTCTTTCGCGGATGTCTCCAGCATTTTGCGGATTTCGGCCAGTTCCTCGCGCGAAGCGGGCTGGGCCGCCAGAGCGCCCATCACCAGGCTTTTGGCCGACCCGGCGAACGCGCGCTTCAGCAGGTCCCCCGCGATCTGTTTCTGCGTTTGTTCCTTGGGCACGCCGGCCTCGTAGACGTGCGACCGAAAACGGTCGCTGCGAATGAGCAGGCCCTTTTCGGTCATCAATTGCATCTGCTTCAGCGTCGTGGTATAGCCGCAGTCTTTGCCCAGTTCTTCGTGGACTTCACGCACGGTGGCAGGTCCCAGCCGCCAGAGAACCGCCAGGATGTCGATTTCAGCGCCGGTGGGAAGCGGCAGATCCATTTGGAAGAATGTTACAACGATTTAAAACGTATGTCAACGATTTAAATCGTACATTCGGCGGGGTGAGAAAATAAAGCATGTCTTCTCTGCCGCCCAGCGCTCTCGACGCCCGCACTCAGGCGTTTCCCGTTCTGACCCCTGCCCAGATCGATCGCATTCGGCCGTCGGGCCACTCGCGGAGCGTCCGGTTCGGCGAAATCCTTTTCGAGCCCGACGATACGGCTGTTCCATTTTTCGTGCTGCTCTCGGGGAGCATGGAAATCGTGCAGCCTACTTTTGACGGCGAGCGGCCCATCGCCACGCATAGTTCCGGCGAATTCACGGGCGAGATTACCATGATCTCCGGGCAGCTATGCCTGGTGCGCGGGCGCGTGACTGGGCCCGGCGAGTTCCTCCAGCTCAGCGGAGACGCGTTGCGGGCGCTGGTGGCGAAGGACGCGGAGCTGAGCGAGATCCTGCTGCGCGCCTTTATCCTCCGCCGGCTCGCGCTGATCAGCCACGGCTATGGGAACGTGATCCTGATGGGCTCGCGCCACTCGGCTCAGACGCTCGCGTTGCGCGAGTTTCTCGGCCGCAACGGACATCCCTACACCTACGTCGATCTCGACACCGACCGAACCTCGCAAGAGCTGCTCGATCGCTTCGATGTGAAGCCGTCCGAAGTGCCCGTCGTGATCTGCCACGGGCGCAGCGTGCTGCGAAGTCCGACGATTCAGGGACTGGCCAAGTGCCTGGGCTTCAACAGCAGCATCGACAGTACGCACGTGCGCGATCTGATCATCGCCGGCGCGGGCCCGGCGGGTCTGGCGGCGGCGGTTTACGCCGCCTCGGAGGGCCTCGATGTTCTGGTGATCGAGACGACCGCTCCCGGCGGGCAGGCGGGGTCGAGCTCGAAGATCGAGAACTACCTTGGCTTCCCGATGGGGGTCTCCGGGCAGGAATTGGCGGCGCGCGCCACAACCCAGGCGCAGAAATTCGGCGCCAGGATGATGATCGCACGCAGCGTCACGCGGCTGGAGTGCGGCCGCCGCCCGTACCAGGTCGTGCTCGACGGCGGCGATGCGCTGCCGGCGCGTGCGATCGTGATCGCCACCGGAGCGCAATACAACAAGCCGCGGCTCGCGAACCTGGAGAAGTTCGAAGGTGAGGGGATTTACTACGGCGCGACTTACATCGAGTCGCAGTTGTGCGAGAGCGAAGAGGTGGCCGTGGTGGGAGGAGGAAACTCGGCCGGGCAGGCCGCCGCGTTCCTGTCGCAAACCGCGCGCAAGGTGCACATGCTGGTGCGGTCGGGCGAGTTGTCGAGCAGCATGTCGCGCTATCTCATCCAGCGGCTGACCGAGAACCCGCAGATTGAGCTCCATCTCAATACGGAAATTGTCGCGCTGGAGGGCGGCACGCGCCTCGAACGGGTGGTGTGGCAGGACAGAAAAACGGGAGAAGTTACCACGCGGCCCATCCGGCACGTGTTCATCATGGCGGGAGCGTCGCCGCGGACCGAGTGGCTGCGCGGCTGCCTGGCGCTGGATGACAAGGGATTCATTCTGACCGGGCGCGATCTGGACGCCCCGGGTGCGGCGGACCCGAACCCGCGGTGGCCGCTGGCGCGCGCTCCTCAAATGCTGGAAACCAGTCTGCCCGGCGTGTTTGCGGTCGGCGATGTGCGCGCGGGTAATGTGAAGCGCGTGGCGTCGGCCGTCGGCGAGGGCGCGATCAGCATTCACCTGGTTCACCGCGCGCTCGCCGAGCTATAGCGGCCGGTATATAATCGTTTGCGGAACCGAAAATCGAAATATGGGGAGGAATACGAAATGAAACGTCACGTTTATTTTGCGGCGCTCGCGCTGGTTGCTCTTGCGCCGCTTGCCGCCCAATCGCCGACGGGCTGGAAGGTGCGCGCCGATCGCAGCACCTCGGCGACGGACCCCGACGCCGCGGGCGCGATCAAGTTCGTCACCATGGGATCGGGCTTCCACGCGACCAATCCCCAGGCGGCGGTGTACTGGAATCCATCCAATACCGCAACTGGCACTTACACTGTCAAGGGCACGTTTACCCTGATGAAGCCGAGCGGCCACACCAACTATTACGGCCTGGTGTTCGGCGGGAGCAATCTCGACGGCCCGCAGCAGAAGTACCTATACTTCGTGGTCGCGCAGGATGGGACGTGGCTGATCAAGAGCCGCGACGGTGCGGCTGCCAGCAACGTGTCGTCGAAAACGCCAAGCGACGCAGTGAAGAAACCCGACGACACCGGAAAATCCACCAACGCCCTCGAAGTGCGCGTCGGCGCCGACAAGATCGATTACGTGGTCAACGGCACGGTGGTGAACTCGACGCCCAAGACCGGAGCGACGGCAAATACCGACGGCATCTACGGCATCCGCATTAACCACCTCCTCGAGGTTCACATAGACGGCTTTGGCGTATCGAAATAGACGAACAAGACACGAGGAGATACGCATGCTCACCCGTAGAAGTTTTGCCGCCCGAGCCGGATTCGCCGCCGCGGCGGCCCGCTTGTTACCCGAAATGGCCTACGCGCAGCGAGCGGCCGTGAACGCGGCCGATCTGCCCAAGGACATGGTGTGGCTCAACGCCAACGAAAACCCGGCTGGACCGCCGCAGGTGTCGCTGGCAGCCATGCGGGAGGTGCTGCCCACCTCGGGCCGCTACCACTACCAGGAGTTTCGCGACATCTATGCCACCATCGCGCGCAGCGAAGAACTATCTCCCGAGCAGATTATCACCGGCTGCGGATCGAGCGAGGTGCTGCACACCAGCGTCGACCTCCTGACGTCCGCGACGCGTCCCCTCATCAGCGTGGCGCCGGCCTACGAAGGCCCCATCGAACTGGCGCGCGCGCTGGGCCGGCCGGTGGTGCTGACCAAGCTGCGCGAGGACTACACCGCCGACGTGCAGAAGCTCGCGGACGAAGCCGGCAAGGCGCGCGGCGGCCTGATCTACATCTGCAATCCCAACAATCCCACCTCGGCCATGACCACCGCCAAGGATATCGATTGGCTGGTTGGCAACCTGCCTGCCAATACCACCCTGCTAGTGGATGAGGCCTACCTCCACTTCGGAGAGAGTCCCGAGTTGAAGACGGCCTTACCTTACGTGCGGCAGGGCAAGGACGTAATCGTGACGCGCACGTACTCTAAGATCTACGGCATGGCCGGTTTGCGAGTCGGTTTCGCAGCCGCACGGCCCGACATCATCGAACGTCTGATGCCGCTGCGCATGAACGTCATCCCGATTGTCAGCGCGCGTGCCGTAGTGGCCGCATTGGGCGACCAGCAGACCATCCTGCGGGAGCGCCGTGCCTCGCTGGCCCACACGCGCCGCGAGTTGTGCGACTGGCTGCGCGAGAGCAAGGTCAATTTCATCGAGCCGCACGCCAACTTCATCATGATCGATGTGGGCCGCAACGCGCGCGAATTCATCAACACCATGCCGCGCATGGGCGTGGCGCCGGGCCGCCCGTTCCCCCCGCTCGACAACATGCTGCGCGTGACTATCGGCACCGACCAGGAGATGGCCAAGTTCCGCGAAGTTTTCTGGAAGGTCTACAAGGGCTAGTCACTCGCAGCGCAAAGCGATCATCGGGTCGACGCGCGTGGCTCGCCGCGCCGGGAGCCACACCGCGGCCAGAGCCACAAATCCCAGCAGCGTCGCGGCCGCCAACAGTGCCACCGGGTCGGTCGCGCTGACTTCATACAGCAGGGTCTTCATGTAACGCGTGAGCGCCAGCGCTCCCATCAGGCCGATCGCCGCGCCCATGGCCGCCAGTTGCGCGCCACCGAGCAGTACCGAACGCATCACGTCGCCGGGTTTCGCGCCGAGCGCCATGCGGATGCCGATCTCGTGAGTTCGCCGGCTGACGTCGAAGGACATCACGCTGTAGATGCCGATGGCCGCCAACACCAGGGCCAGCGACGCAAATCCGCCGAGCAGCGTCGTGGAGAAGCGCGGCTGCCACACGGCGCGGTCCACCACCTGTTCGAGGCTCAGGACGTCGCCGATCGGCAGGTCGCGGTCGAGCGACCACACCTGGCGCTCGATCGCGGAGGCCATCGCGAGGGGGTTGCCGGCAGTCCGCACTACCAACGTGAGGTAGTGTTGGATGTCCTCGGGATCCTGCCATTGAGAGAAGTAAAACTCGCTGTCCGGGCTGGCTCCCCAATCCCGCTGTTCCACGTTCTTCACGATACCCGCCACCGTGTACCAGGGACCCTCATGGCCCAGGCGAATGCGTTTCCCGATGGCGCTCTCGCGCGGCCACCAGCGATTGGCCATGGCCTCGTTGATCACCACGACGCGGGGCGCCGAGCGATCGTCGTGTAGGTTGAAATCGCGGCCGCGCACAAACGGAATGCGCATGGTGCGAAAGTAACCGGGGAAGACCACGCGAAACACGGCGCCCGGAACGTCGGCCGGCGCTGGCACGGGCCGCCCTTCCACCAGGAAGGAAAACGTCCATAGGTCGCCCGCCAACGGCAGATGATTGATGCCGCTTACCGATTCCACCCCTGGCGCCGCAGCTACGCGATCCAGAACCAGCCGGTAGAACGCGGTGCGCCTCTCCGGCGTGACGTCGTGGGGAGAGCCCCTCAGGACCACCTGCATGGTGAGAACATGGCGCGGATCGAAACCGGCGTCTACCGCGCCCAGCCGCGCGAAGCTGCGGAGCATCAACCCAGCGCCCGACAGCAGCGTCAGTGAGATCGCAACCTCGCCCACCACCAGCAGGCTGCCGAGCGGCGTGCGCGAGAATCGCGACGTGCCGTGCCCGCCATCTTTGAGTGCTGCCTGCAAATCCGGCCGCGAGCATTGAAGCGCGGGCACGAGGCCGAAGAGAATGCCCGTAGCCGAAGACATCGCGAACGTGAACAGCAGCACCGCTGCGCCAATCCCGATCTCCTGGTAGCGCGGCAGCGTGAAGCGGCTGGCTTCCGCGATGCTGGCCGAGAGCGCGTGCACGGACCAGTAGGCCAGCAGCAGTCCCAGCACGCCGCCGGCCGCGGAGAGCAGCACGCTTTCCACCAGCAACTGCCGCACCAGGCGCCAGCGTCCCGCGCCCAGCACCAGCCGTAGCGCGATCTCTTTTTGCCGC
>Ga0316363_10001004_pt1 | contig 27844 bp, 28 predicted proteins | sample Sb_taG_3_FD_200459 | JGI IMG/M metagenome (GOLD analysis project Ga0316363, IMG submission 200459) | Peat soil microbial communities from Weissenstadt, Germany - Sb_50d_a_PC metaG (v2) (version 2) | ecosystem: Environmental > Terrestrial > Soil > Wetlands > Peat | place: Germany: Weissenstadt...
GGCCGTGGTCGGCGAGCTCATCCACTTCAGCGAGAGGATGAACAGCACGCTCGCGATGAGATATACAAGCTCGATGAGGATCTGGCCTCCTGCGAGTTCGGCTGTCATTATCGGCCCACCGACTTGGGCGCCGATTTGGCCGCGGGGCGGCTGGATTTGAACATCTTCAACATGCGGTCGGTAATCAGGAAGCCGCCGACGATGTTGCTGGTGGCGGCGACCACGGCGATGAATCCGAAAACGGCGGAGAGCGTGCTTTTGTGCTCGCCCACCAGCACGATCGCACCCACCACCGCGATCGCGTCCAAGGCGTTGGTGAGCGACATCAACGGAGTGTGCAGCAGAGGCGAGACTCGCCGGATCACTTCAAATCCGATGAATCCAGCGAGCACAAAAATAAAGAGTGCGTTGATCAGGTTCGAACTGCTGTTCATCTTTCCTCCGTTCGATTTTCCTAGCTCATGGAGACCCGGGCGTCCCCGCCCGGCTGGACCCTTCGACTTCCCCCTGGGCTCCGCTCGGGGCTTCGGCAAAACCGGGCAGGCGGGCGAGACGCACTTCCCACCACCGTAAGAACCATCAACCGGCCACGGGTGCCAGTGCGGGCAAAGTAAAAAACTCGCGAACCCGGGCGTTCACAATCTCGCCACCGTGGGTGAGCAGAGTCTCGCGAACGATTTCGTCTTCGAGATTCAGATTCAACTTTTGATCTTTGATGAGGTGAGTCAGGAACGCAGTGATGTTGCGGGCGTACATCATGCTCGCGTGATAAGGCACGCCGGAGGCCAGGTTGATGGCTCCGATAATGGTCACACCATGTTTTACGACGGTCTTGCCGCCATCGGTGATCTCGCAGTTGCCGCCACGTTCTGAGGCCAGATCGACGATCACCGAACCGGGCGCCATTCCCTTCACCATATCCTCGGTTACCAACACCGGCGATTTTTTCCCCGGAATCACCGCCGCCGTGATCACCACATCGCTTTCCTGTACTACTTTTCCGAGCAACTCGCGCTGCCGGCGATAGAAGTCTTCATCCTGCGCCCGGGCGTATCCTCGAGCGTCCTGCGCGTCTTTCGCCTCGATGGGAAGCTCGACAAAACGTCCGCCGAGACTCTGCACCTGTTCCTTCGCCGCAGGCCTTAAATCGTAAGCCGAAATCACCGCGCCCAGGCGGCGCGCGGTGGCGATGGCCTGGAGTCCAGCAACGCCGCAGCCGATCACGAACACGCGGGCGGGTGTGATGGTTCCAGCCGCGGTGGTGAGCATGGGGAAGAAGCGCGGGTGGGAATCGGCTGCCACCAGCACCGCCTTGTATCCGCAAACGGTGCCCATCGAGGAGAGCGCGTCCATGCTTTGGGCGCGCGTGGAACGGGGCATCAACTCCACGGCAAACGCGTTGACGCCAGCGTGCGCGATCTCCTGCAGGATGTCCGGCGAACCGAAGGGACGCAGAAATCCGACGAGGATCTGCTCGCGGCGAAAAAACGGCATATCCTGCTTCCCCACCACGTCGTTGGAACCGTAGCAAAGAATCTGCACGACGACGTCAGCGGAAGCAAACACGGCAGCGCGGTCCGCAATGATCTTCGCGCCCTTGTCGGCATACTGAGAATCGGGATAGCCGGCCTCGATTCCAGCACTGGACTCTATGTGAACTTCAAAACCCGCTTTGGTCAGCGTCGGGAGGACTACCGGCACGAGCGCAACCCGCCGCTCCCCCGGATAACTTTCTTTCGGCACACCGATAATCACGAGGCCCTGCCTATTTAGCAATCTTGTGTCGCGATTGAGAAGATCGGAGCCGCCTGGCTCGCATCAATCCTACTCTTGCGGGCAACTTCTAAGGAACCGACAATTTTAGTTGAGCGGAGGGAACGCGCGCAAATAGCTACCGCTTCTGGTCCCAGGCTTAGGTCTTAGGTGTCAGGTCTTAGATGTCAGGTCTCCGGAAAGCCAGGAACAAGGTCTTCCTAAGACCTGAGCCTAGCACCTGAGACCTATTACGGCAGCGAGAGACTCAACCGCAAGCCGTCATCATCATGGCATGCGGCGATGTCGGCGCAGTTTTGGACGATCCAATCGGCGCCGGCGTCTTCGAGGTCACGGCGGATCATGGTCGTGAGGAATGCAATCACTCTGGCGCCGGCGTCCTTTCCCGCACGAACTCCAGCGGGCGTATCTTCTAACACGATGCAATCGGAGGCGGCAAACCCAAGCTTCGCCGCCGCTTTCAGATAGGGCTCGGGATCGGGCTTGCCGATCTTCACGTCGCTCGCGGTGATCATGGTCTTGGGGATGGGCAGGCCCGCGGCCCGCAAACGCACCTGGGCCAGCGGGCGCGTGCATGAGGTCGCAATGTTCCAGCGTTCGGGAGGCAGAATGTTCAGGAGTTGCCGAGCGCCCGGCAGCAGAACCACACCATCGAGGTCTTCCATCTCCCGGCGTTCGACTTCGCGATCTTCTTTGTCGAGAACGGCGCGGTCAATTTCCGCGTTGGGCAACAGCTCGCGGATGGTGGTTCGACTCGGGCGCCCATGCGCCATGTGGACCACCGTCTCCGGATCCAGGCCATGCTCAACCGCCCACCGCTGCCAGACCCGCGCGACCGCAGGAGTGGAATCGATGAGCACGCCGTCCAAGTCAAACAGCAGGCCACTGCAGCGGATCGCGATCATTGCATCCAATTTACACTGCCTGGGAGGTGAAGGTTCGGGGGGCAGGCACCCCGTTCGGCTGGCTCGATTCAAGCCCAAGCGACAAGTCGGTGACAGTCACAACCTCCGTAAACTCAGGGCCGGTTGCGGCTTCCGGGGCCGGCGGGCGAATGCCAGGCGGGCGGGAGTGGTGAGCGCGGCAGGAATCGAACCTGCGACCCACGCCTTAAAAGGGCGTTGCTCTACCACCTGAGCTACGCGCCCTCACCTTTAGAATCAAACGATTGCAACATTCGTACCCGATGCGTGGGAACGAATGGGAACAATCATTCGACTGACCTTCCGTTGTGCCGCGCGTTTCACCGGCATGAGACCTTGAGTGTAGGTGTCCAGCGTCACCTTGCTGTCCGCGTGCCTCAATGACTCCTGTACCGTCTTCACGTCCTCACCGTTCCCTTTCAGGAGTGTTGCGAACGAGTGTCTGAATACGTGCCAACGAACGTGCTTCACAATCCCGGCCCGAAGTGCAGCCGGGCGGATGTGTTTTGACATCGCACTGGAAGGCCACAGCGGTTGTGTGCCGTGCTTCTCAGGGGACGCAAAAACGTAATCCGTGTCTTGATTGTAAGGGCAGTGTCCTCTCCAGTCCAGCAACGCATCGGCCAAAGCCGTGTCGAGTGGCATTGGCTTCTGCGAAGTCTCGGTTTTTAACGCGCCGATATGCTGACAGACGACTGCTCTGCGGAGATGAATTTCCCGAGCCGTGAAGTTCACGTCCCCCCACTTGAGCGCAAGCAGCTCACTGACTCGCAACCCGGTGACGGCGGCCATGAACGCCATTGCGTAGTACGGGCCGTCCAGTTCAGACAACAGCGCACGTAGTTCCTTGGCGGTTAAAACCTCGGGCGTGCTCTGCCGCTTTGCGGATTGCCGCACCAACTTGATTGGGTTGCGGTCTGTCAGCTCATGCCGCATCGCATGAGTGAAAAGGGCAGACATGATGTTCCGCAACTTGGCCTTGGTGCCGGGGGCCAGGGGCAGCGTTCGCAGCCAATCCTCAACCGCTACGGTCTTGACCGTTGAGAGGCGGTGATTACCCCACGCGGGAACAATCCGGTTCTTGAGATAACCCCGGTACGTCTTTCGCGTGGAGTACGATTTGCTGCTATCCTCGGGCAATTCTTTCTCCGTGTAATGGGTCACCAATTCCGCAATCGTTCGCGGTGATTGAGTGCCCCGGTTCATGTTGGCGCGGAGTGGTTCGCAAGCCTTGAGCGCGTCTGATTTGGTTGGGAACCGCTCCACGGTGCCTATCTGCTCTTTCCGGTTCGTCTCCCCGTCTCGCCATCGAAAGACCCAGACACTCGGTCCGGCCTTCCGCCGCTCACGGTACAGACAACCCGCTTGATACCGTCTGCTCATTGAATCCCCTTTCGGATTTGAGCAGGCGAGTTCTGGCCCGTTGAATGTAACACGAGCCACGCGGACAGCTCACTGGCCCGAAAGCGCCAATAACGCCCGATGCGGTAGGCAGGCAGTTGGCCGCGCCGCGCCATGCGCTGCACAGTCTTCGGATGCAAGCCGCCCAAGAATTGCGCGGCCTCCGTGTCGCTCAACAGCGGTTCGTAGTTCACGTGATGCGGACTCCATCTTTCGGGCCTCCCCTCCCGGTGCTTCTAATGCCACTTTCCCCGCGTTTGCAGCCCCGTGGGCGTGCCACACCACCGGGCAGGCCGCGCAGCATGGGGTCAAATTGGACTTTCGCCTTTCATTCGCATTTCCAAAAATTGCCCGTGTGTGTAAATAAAGGATTTACGGAGGCTTTTATAGGGACCCTGTTTAAGATTCTGATGGCCGGGGGGTCATTAGAATCATAGACATACATTAGAATGCCCACCGCTTCTTAGGTGCTGCCTCTTCCTTCGCTATCACATCAGGCCACGGCCCCACGTGACTCTTGTCCTCTATAGTCTTGACCGCGTGACAGGGGCGGCACAACCCTTGCAGGTTGCTCTTCAGAAAGTAACCCGCGTGCCTGTCAAACGGGTACCGTCCGCTGTCCCGCGCCTGTTGGATAGCCACGTCTGCCGGTGCAATGTGGTCCACCTCCCTGGCTATGCTGAGCTGACACCGCACACACATGGGGTTGGATTGGAGAACTGACGCGCGGACGCTGTGCCAACGTGCGCCTGTGACCAGCTTGTTCAGCTCGGCGTCATACACACCACGGCCTGTTGCCTGATGCTCTGCAATGCCATCATCCGCATTACGCGCAGCACCACGCTCTGCGCGGCACTCATCACAGAACTGCACACCGTCCGGTACCTTGCTCTGGCATCCGCTGCACAATCGCATGGTCATTCCACTCCAGGGGTGAGCAGCGGACTATTCGCAAACCATTTGCTCCATTTTCTCTCCATCCCGCGCGCCGCGTCATAGTTCTCGTTGAGCGTGAGTGCGTCATTGTAGGCGAGGCTCTCCAGGAGCACCCGGATAGGTTCTCGGGGCTTCAGGGACTTCACCCATTCCCGGACCGGGGGCGGATACGGGCGTCCATTGATGCTGGATCCCTCGGCGAAATGATATAGGTCAACGTGTCGGACCTCGTGGGTAGTCGGGTCCACGAGCGCATAGGCTTCGTAAGACTCGGCAGCCGCATGGGCGGCGGGTTCGCCGCAACCGGCGAGATACAGCTCATCGCAGGCGGCTGAGCAGCATCCATAGCAATCAAGGTCCGGCGTCTGCCGCTCACACATCCGGCATTCGGTTGGCATCTCGGAGGGTGGGTCGTCTTGTTCTGTATAGCTCATTGGTCTTCCTTGGCGGGTTGCGTCTGAGCTGTGGTTAGCAGCTCACGTTTGATGAACGCTAAGCGCACCACCGCCCTCCAAGCTTCCGTACTGAGCGTCTCTTGCCATTGCGCCCACAACCCGCATAACACCGGGTCAATAGTCATCAGCACGTCGGGAATCTCTTCGATTAAGTCCCGTTGCGCCCCACACAAGATGGCCGCGTGGATGACTTCCTGTTCCTTGGTAGGCAGCGTGCGCAAGCGGCTGAAAAACTCCGCCTGCGCGTGGTCAATGTTTGGGGTTAGTCGCAGCATACGGTCCCCCCAAGTGCAGCCGTGTCCGGCGCAAGACGGCGCATCTTTGCCAGTCCGCCCCCTCGTATGAATGCGCGTAGCTGGTCCCGGTCAGTGGTGAATGGCTGTTCGGCAAGCCCGGAGATGGTCACACATTCGCCGGAGATAGCCGCATCCACACGTCGCTGTGCTATCTGACGCTCTAACTCCCGGAGTTCGGCACTCAATTGGTCATGCCTTGTCTGAAGTCCTTCGGCTGTGACACGAGTGGTGCCATTCCCACCTTGCGGTATTGCTCTACGCGGGGGAAGTCCAAGCCGCCGGGCCGCCCGATGAGCGGCCATGACATTCTTACCCATGCCGTGCAGCCTAATTACATCGGTCAATCGCATCTCGGGGTTGCAATAGTCCCGGATGAAACTGGCGATACGCTCTTTCTCTTTTCCTGATTCCCAAAACATGATGACTGCCTTTCCCCTCCCCCGGTTTCCAGCGCCGTCTAATTGGCTCCGTGAATCAGTACCTAAGACGCTCAGCGATACAACCCGCTGCACATTTGGATAAGTCCGGCTTGAGTTTGAGCCACAGACCGGCGAGACCGGGGTCCGCGTTCACCAAGTCCTCAATCATGGCTGACTCGGAATACGAGGCCGGGGGAGACTTTTCCAGGTTCACAAAGTACGTGGAGTTGAACGCCTCCAGGATCCGGGCAATGTGGTTGCCCTCGGGATGGTCTGCAAACGGGTTGAACTCGGTATTCTGAGCGCGTTCGACAAACGCCTCCACCGTCTCCACGATGTTGGTTGTTTCAGGCTCCCGGATGGCGTACTCGCTGCCTCCGTCATAATCCACGCGCAAACTCTCCGTGCTCTTCGTGCTTTTTGTTGCCATGTGAAATGCCTCTTTTCTGCCGCGCTGTGGCGGCGGTTGCCTACTTGGAGAACTGGACGTTCTGGCCTTCGGGAGCGGCTTCAACGTCGTATAAGCGGGTGCGCTCTTGGCCGTCCTTCACCACGGTTCCGAATGTCAAGACCACCTGCTTGCCGATGAGCACTTGAGAATCGAACTCATCCGGGACGGTACCGAGTATTTTGGTGAGCACCGCGCTGAGTTTCGATTTCTCGTGGAGCGAGGCGGTCAACGTCTGTGAAATGCGCTTCTGCCTTCCGCTGGAGTCGCACTCCGCAAGAACGTACACAATCCGGCACTGTGCCCTGTCACCAAACTTCGTTTCCTGTGTGCCGATGTCTTCAAACTTCGCAATCACAGCCGGTTGCTTCCCGGCGTCCGCCTGTTCGTACTTCGACTCGCCTTTCTTTAACTGCATAGTTACTCCTGTTCTGCCGGATAGGGACGGCGGCCCGGTTAAAGTCCGAAATTCTCTCTCTGCTCCGCGCTCAGATATGGGATGAGCCGGTCCCGCTGCCACGGTTCCATCCCGGATACCTGCTCCTGGTCAGAATCTCGGGTGCTGACCCGCAAGCCCAAGGCCGTGGGGTCGTGCTCGACACCGCACACTTGCAGCCTCCAGATGACCAGACACGCCTGCTTGGGACTCAGTGCCCCGCGCCCGGACCACTGCTTTTGCATACTGGCGAAGTCGAAGTCCCCGTCCACCTCCGCCAGTTGCTCCAGGACTGCGGTCATAGCCCCTGGACCGCCGTCTTGGTCCCAATCCCCATCTAAGCCGGTCGTAATTGGCATCTTTTTGCCTCCGTGCACAGATGCACACACGATGTGCACACCTCTCTATACATAATTTTCTTTTTTCTCTATAGAAGGGGTTGAAGAAGTCGTGTGCACGTGTGCACGTCACAGGAATTTGACCCCGGACCAGCCCCATTTCCGGTTTCCCTTCGGCCCTTTCTGCATCCGCTCACCGCCTATCTCCGTCAAGGCGCGCGCCAGAGCCTTCCCAGCCGAGGTGCTTGCCCCAGCCTCGCCAACCCGTTCGACATACGCTTTGAACGCCTCAAGCAGCTCCACATTGGATACAAAATCGTCCGCTGCACCCCTGGTCACCATCTCAGCGCAGAATCGCGCCGCGTAGTCGGTGACCCTGAATAACGCGGCACTGGACCGCTTCACAGATTCCGGCGTGATTAGACCGTGTTTGAAAACTTCGGCACCTGCCCGGACCAGCTTGGCAAGGATGCCGGTGTATTCCGCCCGGAGCTGCTCTTTGAGCCGGGGGTTACACCGTTTCCCCGTGAATTTCTCTTTGAAGTCAATGTACACAGCCCGGTCCCGCATAGCCGTGGTGTTTTCCAGCACCATGACTCCGTTCTGGGCAATCCACAGCGTCCATGTCTGCCGGACGTTCTTACGGGGCTTGTACACGTCGCACCCATTGCCGCCGTCGCCGCCGGACAGTTCTTTCAGGAAGGAATTGTCCACATGCTCCCCGGCTGACTCATTCACCTCAGACAGCACCACCACCCGCCTTCCGTCAAAGGCACCATAGATGCGTTTCTTATCAGTCTCCGAATGCTTCCCCCGGACAATCACATCGCTGCCCATAGACAGGCTGTAACTGCCTCCGAGGTCAAACAGCACTTTCGTGACGGTCCCTTTGCCGTTGCGCCCCCGCTCCCGCTCATCGGAGGCAACCGGGGAACCTAATATGATTACAATCTCCAACCGAGCTGACCCGGACAGTGAGTAACCCATGAGTTGCTCCAGGAACGTCACCCGGTCCGGTTCATTGCTCATAATCTCCAACACCGTTTGGTCCCACAGCGGAGTGGGCATGGTGAAGTCCACCGGCACCTTGAGCCGTTGAGTAAGCCGGGCCTCCCGCCCCGAGTCCATGATGGTTGCGGTCTTGAGGTCTATAACTTGCGCCACGAGCTTGCCATCTCGCGTAATCGGTTCAACTCCAAGCACCCACGGGTCAACGTCAAAAGATTCCGTGGACACGCACGTCGGCCCGGATTTGCCGAGATGTCCAAGGACGATGTGCCGGACACCTTGCTGGTATCGGGCAGCGAGTAACTTCTGCCGGTAGTCCTGTTTCTTCGATTCCGGGTCAGGGGCCGGAAGCGTCCGGCTTAGATCGCGGCACACATCGCTGATACATGCGTCCAGCCCCCGTGTGCCCCCAATCCCCCACCGGCTGCCGTGCCACGTGGCAAGTTCCCCGGATGCTCCTGCGTCATGCACCCAGAGAAAGTTGCCGTCGTGCATGGAGCAGAAGTACCGGGCTATGGCATCTTCACTGGAGTTATCCGGCCCGAGACCAAACGCGCCCGTTTCCACTTCCGCTGCCACGGGCAACGCTGCTTCGTCTTCCTCCCATGCCTCTTCAATTGGTGCTAAGTTGTCTTCGTTCATCATCTCTTCCACTTGATTTTCCCCTCCAGGCGCATCGGCCCGTGTTTCTGCTCTACTGCTTTTGACCATTGCCCCCAGCCGAGCGACTTACAACGGGAGTGAAAGCACTGCACACACCGAATCCCATCCGCCGTGATACCCACCCCGCCGTCATGGTCGTCATGCAAGAGACAAGGTGACGTAAGGACCAGCGTCTTGCCGCCCGTGGTCTTGACCGCCGTAATCGTTGCGCACACATCTTCCGCGTAAGCAGTAAACCGCCTGACAAATTTCTCCACTGCTTGCGGACGGGCGGCTCCATCACCCACGGACTTAATCGGGGTGCTGAATCGCTTGTACAGTGCCTCTATCTCGGCTTGACGTGGCATCAACTCCCGTGGCGTGCCGTCCAGGTGCTTCCCGGTGAAAGTGTGGAAGGCACCCGCGCCTCGAATCTCGCCGGAGAACTCCCCGGCCACAAAGCCAATGTTCGGACCCGACAGCGTGCTGCGCGTCAGTATCAGCAAACCCGTTCCCGATGGCGTGATTTCCGTGTAGGAATCCAGCACCGCGACAATCGCCATTGCTTCAGGAAGGATTTCCCCGTCCACGATCACATCGTCTAAGTCGGTGCTGGTAACGCCGTCCCCGGTTACAACCCCGACGCCAGAGAATTGAGAAACGACAGCCATGCACTCGGCATACGTGCGCCATGTGGCCCGGTTATTGTTCTGCGCGTGGTGACCGTCAGGCTGACGCGGGACTTTCGTGTCCCTGCCCTTGACCACTTCACGACGCCACATCACCCACCGGCATTGGTCCTTCAGTTCGTCCAGGGTCACGCCGTTTCACTTTCAAAGGTCATCTCCGCCTGTGCGGACTTGGGTTTCTCCGGTGCAAATCCATGCGCAAAGTGAATGATGACGTTTCGCTTCGTCTGTTCATCCCATCGGGTCATATATCGCGGGACGCCTCCGGGGAATCGCTTTGTGCTTTTCCCGTGCCCGACTAAGACGCGGACCAGTTGCCCACGTTCAACAAGCTCCGCGAAGCGGGGACTGACTGAGTGGGGCCGGTGCTGCGGAATTGCAGCCGAGGCTTCGTTAATTGTGATACCGCGCTCCCGTGCTTCGTGTGCGATAGCCAAAACTCGGGCGCGGAGTCTTGCCGCAAGTGCCCCTATCGCGTCTGCGGATGCGTGGCTGGTTTCCGGGTCGGTGTTGCGAACGGTCATAATTTCCTTTCAGTCCTCCCTTACCTACTTCCGATACCAAGTCCGCAAGGGACTGAGAACATTGAAAAATGGCTTTTACTCCCGGCTTGGGCTTGTGGTAGGCTGTATTTGGTGGTTTGTTGTCTCTGGGGAGGGACTGGAGATGGTCCGATGTCCAAGAAAGACCCGGTTCTTGTTGCCCTTGGCGAGTCCCCCGAGGCGTGGAGCGTGTTTCTGTGGAAGACCTACGGCATTGCCGAAGAGCCGCAACCTCGGTATGAGATAGGTGAGTCTTCATTCGTCTGCAGCGAGACTGGCCAGACGGTTCCATTGAGCGAAATCGCCGGAGCGCGGGGGGTAGGCAGTCACACGCAACAGACTGATGCGCTCCAATCGCTGCACCTGGAGTCTGGCGCTAACGCGAATGTGAAGCTGTCCCCGGCGTGGCTGCGCTACTTGGAGTACATGGACGTAATCGCGGAAGCATTTTCCCCCAAAGACAAAGGCGCGGCCCTGAAGCAACTGGCTTTGACGGACGCGCGGTCACGCTTATTTCGGGAGCAGCCGCCCGAACGGTTCCAACCGATGAACGCATCCCTCGGAACGCCTGCCGAGTTCCGGGAACGATGGGTCTATGGCGAGTTAGAAATTCGCGTGCGTGCCCCGAATCGTCGGGACCACGTTTTTGAAATATGGCGGTTGCCTCCCGCTGAGCCGGAAGACCTGGACGAAGCCGGGGAACCGAGCGGCCAATGGTGTGGTCCGCGCGGCCTTGATTGCCTCTAAGCCGAGAATCAAGCGGCTATAATCTAAGCACCGTGGACGTTGTTTTCAAAATACTCGGCGCTTTGGGGGCGGTTCTCGGCGGATGGGCGCTGATTCGCTCTTACTGGCTGACGCGCCCAAAACTCACACTTCTGCAAAAGTCCGACAAGGGGCATAACAAATACGACGGAAACCTGTGGGCACCGGAGGTGTTCGTCTCCAACCGGAGCAGTCAGGGTAACGCTGTTGTGCGGTGGCGAGCATGGCTGAAGGGCAAAGACAGCACACTGACGGAAATCAGAGTGTGAGAGGGTAGAGTCACAGATTCAAAGACTGGGGAAGTGGACTGGGCTTTCAATACCACGCCCGTCAACTTGGGGCCTCACGCTACTATTCCATGCAAATTGGCGTTCTTGGAGATTAGGAAACCAGACAACGCAGCGCCGCTTGAACTGAGGTTAGAAGCCGAGGACATATTCGGCAAACACTATTTCTGTTGGTGCAAACACCCGCTGTGAAACGGTATCACTGCTACGGGGGATGACCGCGTGCTATGCTGTGCCGTTTTAGGAGTCCCCATGATAAATCCGGGGCTTCTCGGCCATGTGTCCTCCGTTGGTTGTCCGTAAGGGCTGAAACAACCCTTACGGATAAAGAGAGGGCGGCCCGGGGATATAATCCGCGTGAGGTGGTTTGTGAAAAGCCAACCAAGTTGTCCGTGCAAAGGGGAACACTGCAAGCACCATGCTCGCGGTGAGCCGTGCCCTAATCCTCCGGTGGCCCAGGCTATGCCCATAGCTGCACCCACGGGGACGCCAATCTCTGGTACGGCCTTCGGCTACTGCCAGGAATGTTTGCACAACCATGTGGTGCATTCCGAGGGCGCATCTTAGGGCCGCCTGTGAGGATCCGGGCGGCGCACGCGGCGGCGGCGCAAAATGAAAAGACTCCAGCGGGAGCGTGTAGGACGAGCGTGATATTATCGCGCCGATGCACACAGCACTTCTGGTTGTGGCCGGACTGCTAATGGTGGGAATCTGGAGCGCAGTTTTCGAGCAACTAGCTATGCGGCAGCATCCTTACGCCGCACGTATTCTGGCGGTTGTCATAGTGATTGCCACGGCCTACACTCACTCATGGATGCGCTTGGGAGTTGCAACGGCCCTTGCTGTGCTTTTTCTCGCCGTGCGGCGCGGTTGGCGAAGGCGGAGTCAGTGAAGAAAATACTACTCTGGCGGGATGTGGCTGTTGGCGTTGCTGCAATAATCGGGCTTCCGCTCTTGGTTTATCACAATCTTCACGACAAGACTTTTCTGATATTCACTTGCCTATTTGTGTCCGTCATCTTTGTTCCACGGACGCTACACTCGCTGATGTTACTGATTGATGAGACGGTCACCGGGCACCCACCGGCTGCTGGACACAAGAACGGCAACTAAATTCCGGTTTAGCCAACAATTCGCTGCTCGTGTTCGCATTTAGGTGTGGTGCAACGCCAAATTTCCGTTTCTTGCTCGGTCTCGCTGAGGTACATCGGAGTCTTGCACTTCGGGCACCGCTGCTGGAATTTCTCAGCCAAACGACGCCCATCAAGCACATCCAAGTACCCAAGTCCGTCAGTAAAATACCGCGTGCAATCCGGTTCGCAGCATCGAAGTGCGGTTTCCTCAGTGGCAATATCAGTAAACTTGACCCTCACTTTAACCATGCGGGTCTTGTGCTTGTCACATCTGGCCTCACCGGCCTCTTCATCGGGCATTTTCGGCACCTTCGTTCTGAACGGGGCGTGGGAACGAATCTGGGAACGGGACCAGTACCCGCCTGCTCTAAACGTGCCTTTCCGTTCCCAAGATGCCCGTTAACTCTCTGATTCTACGTCCCTGCGAGACTTAAAAGGGCGTTGCTCTACCAACTGAGCTACGCGCCCCACCAATTTCAATCTAACACAATTTCTGCGCGAATTTTCCCGGCAGCTGTTTCTTAGAAGCCATTGCGTTGAGCATGGAGTCGCCCGCTCGCTCGACTCTACGCGGCCTCCATTGCGCGCCCGGTGCGCCGTGACGTGCCCGGCGCAAAAGCGATACACTCTGCTTTCATGCTGCGTTCCCGTTTCTTCTGGGCAACACTTGCTTTCCAGGTTTGCGCGATTCTGTCCTGCGCGATTTTGTCGCCGACGCTGAGCGACGCTTCGAAAAAGAAGGAGTTGCCCACCGTGCGCTGGACCGCGGGCGCGCCCGGTTGCGCGTTCGAACGCGGCGATGATGGACGCTACCGCTGGACGATGACCGGGAAAGACCTCACCGTGACGCTGCTCGTGGATTCTCAGGAACTGACAAAGAGCCGCCGCCGCTTCTATCACCTCCTCGGCGTATACGTGGCTGTGACTTACACCGGTCAGGACAAATTTGAGTTTCCGGCTGACCTGCGGATCGCCTTCCTTCGTCATCACGACGTTCTTGAGGGCTTTGAGGATCCCACAGAACTCTCCAACAAATTGCAGAACGACTTGGATACGCTGGTCTTCCAAACCGAGCGCCAGATCAAGAAGAATCCCACAATTACCGAAGAAAAGACGGCTCACTTAAGAGAGTACGAAAAGGAAGCTGCCGAGTTCATCGAGTTTCTAAGCACGCAAAGCCTCGATCCCAGCACAGTGATGCTGACCCCGGGCAATCCCGAAGCCCACGGCTGGGTCTTCTTCGCGACCAGCAACAAATGGATCGGTCCGTGGAAAGCGCGGGAGGATTTTATTCTCGGGGTCTGGATGAAAGACAAAGTCTGGCAATTTCCCTTTTCGCTGCCACCGACGGAAGGCGACCTGATCCTGCGCAAGCCGCCGGAGTAGGTGGGCGCGAACGCGGCAGAAAATTGTGTTACAGTTTCGTGCTCATGGAAACTTCCCCGAAAGCAGCGCCAGAAGCCAAGAAACCCGCAGTGGTTTTCTATTGCCCAGTTTGCGCCGTGGAAGTCAGCGATCCCCTGACCTGCGGTGATTGCTCGGCCGTCATCTGCCGCCGCTGCGGAACGCCGCTGGAATCGTCGGATGAACTGGGTATGGGGTAGATCAGTCGTTGGTCGTTGGTCGTTAGTCGTTGGCAACACCCACAGCGTCTACCGATTGCGCGCTGCGACGATTGGCGAACGACGGGTCGCGAACGACTAACGACTTACGACCAGCGACCAACGACTCGATCTGCGGATGAATAACTCACCGGCTACTGAATGAACACCGAAGCCGAAACATCTGGTCCGCAGCCGAGTCTCGTCCGTGGGCTTAGTTTGTTGGACTCCGTGCTGCTGCTGGCGAGCGGCATCATCGGCTCTTCTATTTTTCTTACTGCCAAAGATATTGCCGGGCCTTTGCCGAGTCCGACATTGTTTTTTCTGGTGTGGGTCCTCGGTGGAGTGATTTCTTTGTGCGCCTGCGTCGCCTTCGCCGAACTCGGTTCCATGTATCCCGACTCCGGCGGACAATACATTTACCTCCGTGAAGCTTACGGCGACTTGGTCGCGTTTCTGTATGGCTGGATGTTGTTCGCGGTCGCAAATGGGGGTACTATCGCCGCACTCTCCGTCGCGTCGGCAGCTTACATGGGCAGCATCATTCCGGCCATTTCTCAACAACATGTGATGTTCTCGCTGGTAGGCATTCCGTTCACACGCGCGCATGCGGTCGGGCTGCTACTGATCGCCACCCTCACTTATGTCAATGTTGTCGGATTGCGCTGGGGCGCACTCCTTCAAAATGTCTCCACCTGGACCAAGTTTGCCGCCATGGCAGCCTTCGTTGTCCTGGGATTTGCCATCGGTAAGGGGCATTGGTCGAACTTCAGCGCGCAGGCGCCGGGCGGGCTAAACCAGGGATTGAGTATGGGACTGAGCCCGGCGCAATTGATCTCCGCTCTCGGCGTCGGTTTGATCGCCGTGTTCTGGGCCTACGACGGCTGGGTCTACGTCACGTGGGTCGCCGGCGAAGTCAAAGACCCGCGGCGCAATGTGCCGCTGGCCATGGTTTTAGGCGTGCTCTTGGTGGGCGCGATTTATCTCGCCATGAACATGACGTACGTTTACGCTATGCCGCTGACTGAAGTCGCAAAATACGAAACCATTGCCCACGCCACCGCAACGAAACTCTTTTCGCCGGCGGCCGCGCTGTGGCTCTCGGCCATGATCGCGATTTCGTGTTTCAGCGCGGCGGCGGCCTGCACCCTGTCGGGCGCGCGCGTCTATCTCGCCATGGCGCAGGACGGCGTTTTCTTCCGCCGCATGGCCGTCATCCATCCTAAGTGGCGCACGCCCGCCTTCAGCCTGATCGGCCAAGGCATTTGGGCCGCGGTGCTCACCGTGAGCGGAAGCTACAACTGGCTTTACACCTACATCATCTTTGGCATGATGCTCTCGTACACGCTGACCGTCATCGGCCTATTCGTCTTGCGCAGGAAACGTCCCGACGTTCCGCGTCCCTATCGCTGCACCGGATACCCGTGGCTGCCCGCGATTTACGTTCTCGTCGCGATCGCCTGGATCCTCAACACCATCATCAAGCGGCCAACCGAGGCGTTCGGGAGCGCAGTGATTGTGCTGATCGGCGTGCCGGGATATCTGTATTGGAAGCGCAGGAACCGCGCCGAACTCACTGGCTGAGTTTGAGTTGCGCTTCGACGTTAACTTCATTTGCAATTTGGTGCCCCTGTGCGCACCCCTGAGTCCTCTGTGGTAAAGAGCTTGTTGAGCCACAGAAGACACAGAGGATCGCAGGGGCGCTGGTAAAATCCGAAGTGGGCTATGCACTCCTCCGCCATCCTTCTCATCTCCTGCCCCGACCGCAAAGGAATTGTGGCCACGGTGGCCGACTTCGTCTATCACCACAACGGCAACATCCTTTGTGCCGATGAGCACGGGGACGAAGAATCGAATCTCTTCCTCTTGCGGGTTGAATTCGACCCGGCCGATTTCGATTTTGACCTGGCCCAGTTTTCCGAGCGCTTTGCTCCCATTGCCCGCGACTTCCAGATGGACTGGCGGCTCGCCCACTCCACCGACCGCGCCCGCATTGCCATCTTCGTCTCGAAACATGACCACTGCCTGCAGGACCTGCTCTACCGCCACCAGAGTGGCGAGCTGCCCTGCGACATCCCGCTGATCATTTCCAACCATCCCGATAACCAACGCATCGCCGACTTTCATCGGGTCCCCTACTTCTTCGTACCGGTCACGAAAGAAAACAAGCGGGAAGCGGAACAGAAGCAAATCGCGCTCGTCCGCGAACACAAATGCAGTCTCGTCGTCCTGGCGCGCTACATGCAAGTGCTGTCGAACGAGTTCATCGCGACCTTGGGCTCCGAGAAGCTCATCAATATTCACCACTCTTTCCTGCCCGCGTTCGTCGGCGCCAAACCCTACCGCCAGGCCTTCCAGCGCGGCGTGAAGCTGATCGGAGCCACGGCGCACTACGTTACTCAAGTACTCGATGATGGCCCCATCATCGAACAGGATGTGGTCCGCATCTACCACCGTGACACCGTCGACGACCTGGTCCAGAAGGGCCGCGATCTCGAAAAAGTCGTCCTGTCGCGCGCCGTCCGCTGGCATGCGGAAAACCGCGTCCTGCTGTACGGAAACAAAACCGTGGTCTTTCAATAGCCCGACTCAGGCAACTGATTCCTGTACAGGCGCGGCTTGCCGCGTCTCCTGGCACAGAGTGGGGCAAGCCCCATCTCTACAGGGGGGTATTAGTGCAGCCACTTCCGTAACCAGGTAACCAATTGCGCGGCCCTTCCCTTTCGGCTTTACTAAAGGATGGTGCCCATTTGAAAGCAGTAACGCGCGATCTCGAAGGAGACGACCTTGGTTGAGGATCCCAAATGGGAACTGGCGCTGCTGGCCACCGTCCAGAGCTTCTATCAGCGGCTGCTGAGCGACCAGCTTGGCGGAGAGATGCCCGCGCCCGCCGACCTCGCCCCCGACGTCATCAGCCACGCGGCCGACGTGCGCGCCACCCTCGATCAAATGCACCTCTGGATCCAGCTTCTCGATATGGCGATCACTCCCGCCATGTTGCGGCTTGGAGTGCAATCCGACCTTGATCCCGAGGTTGTCGAAGCGTTGCTGCGCTACTTCGCGCGCCACCGCGACGATTCCGCCGCCAATCGCGACAAAACCGATCTGGTCGCAACCTTTCTGTTTCGCCATCCTCGTGTGGCTGGCCAGTGGGAGCAGCGTGGCTACGGCCTCGATGGATCGATTCCTCTGTCTCCGTTTGAAATTGCGCTGCTGGAAATCCTGTCCGAGTCCGACGTGCCGGTACTGTCGGAAGCGGATGTGCAACTGCTGCGCGAATTCAGCCCCTTGCTCGACCAGGCGAATCGCTTCCAGGACTTCAGCGCGCTCATGGACTCCGGCATCATCCAGCGGGTTCGGGAGTTGAAAGCTGCGCTCGGCGAATCGATCTATCATCCCGGTGTGCTGGCCACGCTCGCGCCTTACAATTCCGCCTTCGGCGACCGTTTCCATACGCTGTTCGCCAGCGCCGCGGAAGAAATCAAGGATTACGCCCACCGCCTTGAAGAACTCGGCGGCAGCATCCTCAGTACCGTCGACGGCGTCGAAGTCACCGTGGAGCACGTCGCCGCGCTGAACCAGGAGAACCTGCTGAAAGTCGACTACGGCGCGGCCCTGGAGAAATTCCTCCGCGTCTCCCGGCTGAAAAAAGAGTTGGAACGCAGGCCGCCAATCCGCCGTGCCCAACCGGACCCCACTCTTCCCGGTCACGCGGTGCAAGCGAGCGGCGCGGCTGCTGCTGCTCCGGCGATCGCTTTCAAGTATGTTCCCGCCCCTATTACACCGCAGGCGCTCTCGGTGGAAGAAGCCAAGTTACGGAGGGTGGAAGAATCGATCCGCATCTTCGTGCGCGTCGCCGATCCCAAATTCCGGCAGATCGTGCCCATGCGCTACTTCAACCTGATGCTCAGTCCCGCCGAGATTGAGGCCTACACCGCCGACTATCTCGAACAAGCAGGACCGCGGGCGGACGCAGCCCGAATGCTGCTCCGTGTAGTCGCCGTAACGGCGCGCATGACCACCGAACTGGAGGAGCTCAAGCGCTCGCGGAATTCCCGCTCCGTCTGGAAGCTGCATGCCGATTCTCTGGTAGTCCTCGTCGACCTCGCCCAGCGCCTCGCTGACGCCGTAGACCGGCTCGCCTTGATCATCGGTCAGGGTTTGGAGACGCAGGCAAACAGTGAGACTCTCCGCGGCTCACTTGAAAAGCTGCGCGAGCGCACCTCCGAGGCCGCACAGCTCCTCGCCGAGGCGTAACCACCGAACAAAAAAGGACAGGCTGCTCATCCGTCCCATTATTCCCGAACCCAGTTCAAAGCAGCCGCTAGCGCCTGGCATGGCTCCAGCCTCCCGATAACGTCGGACTGCGGGCCGGACTGCGAGCGTTGGTTAGTTGACAGTCAGCATTGCGAGCGGTTACTTGGGGGCCGTGGAATCGCTGTCTTGCCGGGGGGAATTGGGCTGGGTGGAATCGGGCTTGGCTGGTTGCGATTTCGCTCGGTCGGGCTGGGTGGAATCGGGCTTCATGCGAAAGATGATTTTCCCTTTTTCGTAGACGACTAATTCGTCCGCAGCGGGAGCAGGAGCGGCGGTGGATTTTGCGGGCGCTGCGGGCTTCTTCGTCCTGGTGGATTTTGTCGTCCCGGTGGATTTTGGCGCGTCCGCTGATTTTATTGGCTCGACCGGGATGGGTTGAGAGATCTGAGCAGGAGGTGCGGCCGGGCGGAGCCATCCGATGCGGGAACCGATCAGGAAGCTCACGGCGATGATGGCGAGAATGGCTAGACCTCCAAGGACGAGAGTCCAGGTTTCGTAAGGAGGGCGGCGAGCGGGCAGAGGGCTGGCTGCATCGAAGCCGGGCAGGATGGATGGGGGCGGAACGAGTTCGGGCCGGACGACTACGGCGGCGGGTTCCTGCTGACCAAGTTCGATTGCGGCGTCGCGAATGCGGGCGCACTCCTCGGCGAAACCTTCAAGCAGCTTCTGGTCGGAGTGGGAAAAGGCGCCGGTAGAGGGAGAGAAGACTTCGAGGATTCCGGTGAGAGCGTTCTTGTCGTTACTGTCGAAGACGGGAACGATGAGGATGGAGCGAATCCCGAGGCGGCGGGAGAGGGCGGGGTCGACGCGAGGGTCGAACTCGGTATCGACAGAAAGCTGGGGCTGATGGGTTTCGAGACAGGCGCCGGAAAGACTGTCGCGGGTGTTGAGGGTGGCGCCGAGATCTGGGGCAAGGGGTCCGTTCGCGGCACGGCAGACCATTTCATCGCCGCTGGCGAGAGCCAGGGCGGCAGAGTTGGCGTGGATGGCTTCGGCGGCGCGGACTACGAGCGTGTTGAGGACGAAATCGAGAGCGAGGTCGGGTGGAAAACCGGCGAGGCGATGCTGCTCAAGCGTAAGGGTCGAGTCAGGGGGCAAATCGTCCGGGCGGAACTCGGACCTCGAGATACGTTGCGGAAGCATTCTTTTCTTGTTCCAGGCTCTGAGGCGAGTTTCCCGCTAAACGGGGGGGAAGTCAATTGGCGAAGAGATTCGCTGCCTTTGAAATTTGGGGCGCGGAGCTCTCCGCGCCCTCTTGTCGCGCTGGGAGCGGACTCGGCAGAGTTAGATCAGTTTCGCGGAGTGCCATTGGATCGCGGCGAGCGGTGACGCGGGCGGCGTCGCCCGCGTCCACACTGGCGGCGATTGCACGGTTTCGGCGAAGGCACGGCGGAGGGCCTAGGGCAATTGCATTCCGGCGGTACCGGACTGATTATTGCCGCCGGCCGCCACGGAGTACTCGACGAAGGTGACGTTCTTGAGACCGGCGGAACTGGCGGTGACAGTGACCGTGGAGACGGTGGTCGGCAACTGTAAAGTGGTACGAGCCAAGCCCTTGGCGTCGGTGACCGCGGAAGACGGATTGGGAACAGCACCATTGTTGGCGGTGAAATTGACGGTGACACCGGGGACGCCGTTCCTATATACGTCTTGGGCCTGCGCGACAATAGGGTTGGGGAGGATGGAACCTTCGGTACCGGTCTGCTTCGCTCCGCCGTAGGAAGTGATTTTAATGGCGGCGCTGGCAGTAGCGGTAGCAGTGGTAGTGGTGCTACCGAAGCCAGTTCCGGACATCGTCAGAGTGTAGGTGCCAGCTTTTTGCGGAACGGTATAGGTGATGGAAGCGTTGCCGTTGGCGTCGGTGGTGACGGAACCAGTGCCAGAGCCGGAGGAGGGAGAGAATACGCCGCCTTTGCCGCCATCGCTGAAGTTGACGGTGGCGCCGGCGTCAGGTTGCCCGTTATATGGATTGGTGGCCTGCACCTTGATGGGAGTGGGCAGGGAGTGGCCGACGGTAGCAGTCTGCGCGTTGCCTTCGGTAATGGCGACGACAAGAAAGAGTCCGTAGGCTTCGAGACTAGTCTGGGTGGCGATGAAGAGCTTGCCGCCAGCGACGGTCTGAGTGACAAAATGGCCAACGGGTGGAAACGCGTCGCGCTTGTTGGGGGCCTGAATCGTGGAATAAAGCAGTTCGAGAGGGTTCTGGCAGGAGGTACAAGCGTTAAAGGCGAGAAGTTCACTACCGCTGATCACCCACACAATTCCGTTGGTGTTGACATTGGCGGAAATGGATGGGGAGTGACTGCCGCTATATTTCTGGGCAGTCATAGCGGGAGTGCCCAGCTTTCCGCCGGACACCGGATAAGCCAATAGCGGAGAGGCATCGGGTGCGAAGTACACGGTCTTGTTCCAGTAGGCGGCAGAACCGAACTGGACGTTGTAGTCATTTTCCGGGTTGGCGCTTTTTTCCAGGAGAGGGAACTCCTGCACGACTGGAGGCTGAGGATCGGTCGGCCCCCCCGGGGTGTACATTCCCAAGTCATCGCGATTGAGAACGTAGACCCAGCCCTGCTTGCCGCTGGCGACGAGTTCATGGGGGGTGGGACTGTCGTCTTGGTCGGGGAGGATGAGAACCCCTGTGGAACTCAAGTCAAGATCGTTGGAGTTGAGGTAGGCCACGGTCCAAGGGGTGAAATAATCGTAAACCGTGAGATCGGGGTAAAGTTTCACCACGCTGTTGCAGTAGGTCTGGCCAGCGGTTGGGAGATCATAGTGGCCCGCGCCGGCGACTTCGGCGGTCTCGAAGAAGATGTTGCCGGCTTCATCAGCGGCAAGGCCGGTGCCGGCCTGCCAGATGGAAGTCAATCCCCAATCGGGCGAAGTGTTGAAGACCGCGAGTGGGGCCAGATAATCAAGACTCCCCATAGCAGCGCTTGCGTTGTAGGAAAGGACCCAGCCGCTGTTTTGGTCGTTGCAGCCGTTCGAGCCGAAGCCCATGTAAAGCACGCCGTTGAGCAACAAGAGGCCGGGGCGGTTTTTCTGGTGCAGGCTGTTGAAAACGGTGACGTGTCCCTTCTTACTGGTAGTTTGGATGTTTTTGATTTGGACGGGGCTGCCCGGTTGCTCATTGCCGCTGCTGATGTCGAGGGCGTGGATGTGGTGACGGACGGTGCCGTTCAGAGCAGTCTTGGCCACTAGATACATGGTATTGGTGGTGGGATCAATGACGGGAGTTCCAATGATGCCTTCCTCGTCGAAACCGCCTCCGAGACCGCAGGGCAAAGTCTTGTCGCTGACGGTGGCGGGGGTGCCACCGACGTTGAGCATGCTGGCGTGCCAGAGCTGGGCGCCGGTGTCGGCGTCAATGGCGTAAACCGAATCCGCCATGGTGACGACATAGACGACGTTGTGGGTACCCTGACCGACAATATTCACGTTGGGCATGTAGAGGGGCTGGGCCATCACGTCGGCGTTAGGGGACGCAGCCACGCCGGGGTCGACGGGAAAGCTGAAGAGGTGGCCGAAGCTGTTCTTGTTGACGTTGGAGGGGGTGAGAAGAGTTTCGTAGGTATTCGCGCCGTCGCGGGCACTATCAAAGCGGCTGGTGGGAAAAGGCTGCTGCGCGAACGAAGGCGACAGCAAGACAATAGAGACGACGAGCAGAGTCAGGCAAAGATTGCGGGCAAGCGACGCACACATCGATTGACGAATGGTCGATCGATGAATGGTCCGGGAAGCCGCACTGCAACGGATTTTCGCAACCTGGGGTGACAAACTGCTCATTGCCTTTTTTCCTCCAAATACAACAGCCGCGAGCCCGGGTTTACCCTGGTAAATAGCACTTGGAACACTGGCGAAGGGCTTACTGCAAAAACCGAGAACGTTAACTGTAACAAGTATGGAGCCTTTTATACAGGTAAAGACGCTGGAATCACAATTCCAATTATTAGGGGTGGGTGCAAAGTCTTGCACCCGTTCCGCCCCCGAGTCTTTCTCGGCAGCGCGGAGCCGCACTTTTCAACGTTGGAGGCGTACATCGCGTGCGAAACTCTTTGCACCCTTCCATACAACTTTTCGGGAGTTTCCGGGTTCAATAGTATGTAGGAGTGTGGTTGTCAGGAGGAGATCTTGAAAGTATCGCGCTTGTTTGGTAAGGCAATCGGTTTCGGGTTGGCGGCGAGAGCCGTTCTTTTATCCTGTGTGATTGGCACAGCGGCATGGGCCTGCGCCCAGAGTGGCGCCATGACTCCTTATCAGGGCGAATCGGACGGCGTCAGCGTCGGCGGAAAATGGCTGGAGTTTCACTCCATCGACAAGATGACGGGCGCGAAAAAAGTGCGCTTTGAAATCCAGTCAGACAATTATTTTAAGGAAGACCCGGAGTACAAGCCCAGAGTGGATCTGTTTTGCGATGACGGCAAGCTCAAGCTCGCCGACTTCAATCCCGGAGTCAGACTGCCTCCGCCGAACCGTCCCGGCTTTTGGGGACAGCCCCAGTTGGAAGTGGAGGTCCGGGTTGACGATGTGCACTACTTTAAGGGCTGGAACTGGATGCGCGGTCACTTCCTCTCCATGGACAAAGGCACCGTTCGGGGCATGATCGGGGCTCAGGTTTTCAATGTGAAACTCCCAACGCGGAGTGGACGGCAGATCGCCGAGTTTTCTCCCGGCGGGCTGGATCTGGATCGAGTCAAACACGCCTGCGATCTGACGCCGAAAAAGCCGAGCTCGGACTAGGGCGATCGTCACGGAATTCGCACGGCCTCAATAACACGACCTCAATAAAAGGAGGAGCAGCGCAGGTGAAGAAGACGTTTGCACTTCTCCTATTGCTTGGGTTAGTTGCGACCGCACGGCCCCTGAAGGCCCAGGAGCAAGCCTCGAAACTTGAGGCGTATGGCGGGTACTACTACGCGCGCTTTAATGTAAATGCCAACGTCCCGGGCATCGCACCCTCGGCGACATACAACGGGAACGGCGGGGGTGGCCAGCTCGAGTACAACGCCAACCACTGGCTCGGTGTGGTGGGAGATCTGAGCGGCTTTTATGCGACCAGCAGCGGGAGTGGCGCATTCGCTGGAGCAGCGTTCACCTATCTTCTTGGGCCCAGAGTGAATTTCCGGCGCGGCAAAGTTACTCCGTTCGCTCAGGCCCTCTTCGGAGGTGTTTGGACAACGGACGGCATTGCAAAATCATTGGGGCCCGAAAATAATTTTGCGATGACGGCGGGCGGCGGCATTGATATCAAGGTGTCCAGACACGTCTCCGTTCGCCCCATCCAAGCCGAGTACTTCATGACCAAAATCCCCGACGGTCTCAACAACCGCCAGAATAATTTGCGGCTTGGCGCCGGAGTTGTTTTACGGCTGGGCCGAGAGTAGCTCCAGCGCAATCTGCCTCCCTGCATCGCCAGCCCTTCCCGCGAATCCAATGATGGTATCGTTAGACTCGCATTTGGGGGCGCATGAAGATTGGCATAACCTGTTATCCAACTTACGGCGGCAGCGGAGTGGTCGCCACCGAACTGGGGCTTGAGCTCGCTCGCCGGGGCCACGAGATTCATTTCATCTCCTATTCCCAGCCCATTCGTCTGACTGGGCCCGAACCTAACATTCATTATCACGAGGTCGAGGTCACGCGCTATCCGCTCTTTGAATATCCTCCGTACGATCTGGCGCTGGCGACGCGCATGGCCGAGGTGTCGCAGCTCTACGAACTCGATTTGCTGCACGTGCACTATGCGATCCCGCATTCGGTGAGTGCGATGCTGGCCAAGCAGATGCTGGCGGCAACTCCGCCGCGGAAGCATCTGCCCTTTGTCACCACCCTGCACGGCACCGACATCACTCTAGTCGGGCTCGACCGCTCGTATCTTCCGATTACACGCTTTTCCATCGAGCAGAGCGACGGCGTGACGGCGATCTCGCAATATCTGCGCAACCGTACGCTTAAGGTCTTCGACGTCAAGAACCACATCGAAGTCATTCCGAATTTCGTGAACTGCGACGACTATCTGCGCAAATCGGAATGGATGGAAAAGCGCAGCGAGTACGTCTCCAACGACGAGCGGCTGCTGGTGCACCTTTCCAACTTCCGCCCGGTGAAACGCGTCCTGGATGTGGTCGAAATCTTCGACCGTGTACGCAAGAAGATTCCGTCCAAGCTGTTACTGATTGGCGACGGGCCGGATCGTTCCCAGGCGGAATGGCTCGCGGTGCAAAAAGGTATTCACGAGCACGTGCTGTTTCTAGGGAAACAGGATCAGATCCGGGAAAAACTGGCTATCTCGGACGTGCTGCTGATGCCCAGCGAACTGGAAACATTCGGACTCGCGGCACTGGAAGGGATGGCCTGTGAGGTCGTCCCCATTGCCACTCGCTCCGGAGGAGTGCCGGAACTGATCGAGCACGGAGTGACCGGATTCCTGGCCGATGTCGGCGACGTGGAAACCATGGCGCGTTACGCCATCGATCTGCTGAATGATGAATCCGCCCTGCGCGCCATGGGAAAACGGGCGCGTGCCGCCGCCCAGGAAAAATTCTGCGCCAGCAAGATCATTCCGCTTTACGAAGACTTTTACCGAAAGGTGCTGGGGCGCTCGTCATAGTTGTCATCAGCTCTTCCGGATTAGGCAGAATGGGCAGCCGCAACCGGATCAGCGTGCCGCCGCTTTCACGGTTTTCGATCATCATCTTGGCCGCGTCGCCGTAGAGCACCTTCAGACGCTCGGCAACGTTGGCCATGCCGATGCCGCCGCCCCCAAAACCATCGGGTTGCTCAAGCAATTGCGCTGCCCCCATGCCGATACCGTCGTCTTCCACTTCGACCACCAGGCGCGATTTGATCAGGCGGCTGCGCAGCGTAATGCTGCCGCCTTCGACTTTGGGAGAAAGTCCGTGCTTGATGCAGTTTTCCACCAGCGGCTGCAACAGCATGCTGGGAACCATGACTGCAAGAGACGCCGGATCGAGGTCCTTGACGACCTTGAGCTTGTCCCGCCCAAAGCGCACGACTTCAATGTCCAGATAATTGTCGATGAACTCCACTTCCTCGCGCAGCGGGACGAACGAATCCGCACTCTGCAACAGGCGGCGAAGAATGGCCGCGAGCTTCAGGATCATCTCCCGCGCCGTGTCGGGATCGAAGCGCACCAGCGACGAAATGGAATTCAGCGTATTGAACAGGAAGTGCGGGTTGATCTGATTCTGCAACGCCACCATGCGCGCCTGCAGCAGCAGCCGCTCCTGCTCTTCCAGCTTGATCTGGATGCGGACGCTGTTGAAGATTTTCAGTTCCGTACCCACCACCATGACCACCGTCAGGTAGATCGCGCTCTCCACCAAATACCCATCCAGGGTTCCACGGGAGCCATTCACCCACAGACCGGGGCTTTCCAGGCTGAAGATGGAGTTCGGCCAGTAGCGCCAGATCTCCGTCTGCAGAAAACGCATGCCTACGATGGTCACGAAAAAAGCGATCTGCCAATCGAACACGCGCGGCCGCGGCAGATTGCGGCGAATCATGCGATAGAGAGTGAGGTCGATGAACGGCGAGAACGACCAGATATCTTCCTGTTCGGGCGCGACCCGGCGCAACTGCCCGGCTATAATTCCGGCGAGCACATTCAGCGGCAAGCAGGCCCACTCTCCGTGCACCGCCGCAGGCAGTGACATCAGCGCTCCGCCCAGCCCTCCCGACAAGCGCCCGCCCACCACGCCCAGAAGCAGCGCGGTTTCCAATGACAGGTCGCCAGCGAGGAAGCTTTTAACGCTGACTCGTATCCAGACGCCGAGTGCGATCGGGATCGCCATCCACAACGCCAGATAAATCTTGTGCCGGGTTTCGCGTTGCTCATGGAAGAGCAGACCCTTGAATTCTTTGGAGCGCACCAGCGCGCTCGACACGGCCGCAGCCACGCCCAGCTTGATCAGGAGGTTGACGAGTATCAGCCGCGGTTCCAGCATCGAATGATTCAGCCCCGGAGGGGCGACCTAACTTAGCCCAGCGCTTGAGCGCTGGGAGAACCGACCAAAGATTCAAGTCCCGGAGGGACGACCGACTTTGCAGTTACATCTTTCACCCGCGCTACGGGATCAGGCTACGATTGTACCCGCGGCCTGCTGCAAAAGCTGCTCAACGTTGATATTCGAACCCGCCGGAACTCCACCCTGGGCGAAATCACGGCTTCCGCCGCCGCGCCCTCCAACCGACGACAACACCTGCTTGAGCAACGCGCCCATGTCAGCCATCGAGCCGGGCGTGCCGCCGGAACCCTGCGCGAGATTCTGCGACGACGTTTGCGATGAAGTCTGCGCGAAAACCAAACCCGGCGGATCCACGCTGCTCGCCACCAGCGCGATAGCCGGCGTGCCAGCGCGGGTCACTTTCTGGGCAAACAGCTTAGCGAAGCCGATGTCGCGATCCGAAAACGTCCGCATTACTATCTTCCGCCCGTTCGTGACCGGCAAATCCCGAAGCGCGTCCAAAGCCATAAGCTCGGCCAGTTGATCGAGCGCATCTTCTTTTTGCTTGCGCACCAGCTTGCTCTCTTCGACATTCTTGCGGATCTGATCCGGCACATCCCAGAGCTGCGACGAGAATAGTGCGGCCGCCTCACTGAGGGCGCTGTAGTCACGCCGCGCCATGCGAACTGCGCGACCGCCGCAGACAAACTCCACTCGTGTTCCCTGTCGCACCCTTTCGCTTTTCCGGAGAACGATCGAACCGATCTGCCCGCTCGAGCTGACGTGAGTTCCGCCACACGCCGACACATCGAAATCCTCGACCTCGATCAGACGCAGTTCGTCGCGCTCCGCGGGAGGCAGTTTGCGCAGCCCGAGCCTCTCCGCGTCCGCACGGGAAACATAGCGAATCCGCACCGGACGGTTCTCAAACACAATTTGATTCGCCCGCTTTTCGGCCCCGGCAATCTGTTCCGAACTTACCGACGGCGCTGCCAGATCAATCGAACAGTAGTCTTCCCCCATATGGAACGAGACCGTCGGCAATTGATAAAGCTCGATAAAAGCCGCCGAGAGAACATGCTGTCCAGTGTGCTGCTGCATATGATCGCGGCGGCGTTCGCGATCAATGCTGCCATGCACCGCCGCGCCCGCGAGCGGCAACTTCGCCGGCGCTTCCAGGTAGTGGACGATCCTGCCGTCTTCTGCCTCGGCAACTCCTGCGACGCGCAGGCGGTCTTCCGCGCGATCACCTCCGCCAAGCGTGAGCCATCCTGTATCGTGGACCTGACCGCCGCTAGTCGGATAGAAAGCAGTCTCGCGCAAAATAACGGCCGGGCGTGATCCCTCCGCCGTCTCGGCCGATGCCACCACCGAGTCGAACTCCAGCAACTCCGGCCGATCGTAATAAAGTCGTTTAGTCATGATCGAATTTCGACCGTAGCGCCGGCATCTTGCCGGCTGTCCCGAGAGC
>Ga0316363_10001007_pt1 | contig 27812 bp, 34 predicted proteins | sample Sb_taG_3_FD_200459 | JGI IMG/M metagenome (GOLD analysis project Ga0316363, IMG submission 200459) | Peat soil microbial communities from Weissenstadt, Germany - Sb_50d_a_PC metaG (v2) (version 2) | ecosystem: Environmental > Terrestrial > Soil > Wetlands > Peat | place: Germany: Weissenstadt...
ACCTCCAGGCCCGCCACCTCCAGGCCCGCCCGGTCCAGATCCTCCACCACCGCCAGTTCCTTCACCCGTGCCGCCTCCGCCGCCGGAGCCTGTTCCTCCGCTACCGCCGCCTGGGCCTCCAACTCCTCGGCCGCCCGAGCCCGTTCCTCCGCCTCCACCCGCGGCTTTTCCCGCTTCCCATAAACTCCCGCCCGCACCGGTGCCGCCGCTCCAGCTCGACCCCGCTCCACCTCCAGATCCTCCCGTGCCTCCGCCTGGCCCGCCACCGCCGAATCCCGGTCCCGAGCCCCCGCCGCCGCCGCCACCGCCGCGCGAACTTTCTGCCGCCAGGATCAGTTGCAGCAATTTATTGGGATCTTCAAAAATATCGCGCAGTTTGTCGCCGCTTGCGCCCAGCGCCTTGGCCGTTAATTGCGCCGCCACCTTGATTCCGGCCACGGAACTGTCTTCCGCAACAAACCGAATCTCGTTGATCCTGATGCTCGTGTCTCCCGCCATCGCCGCCTTCAGTTGTTCGGCCAGTTGGCTGGGTTTCGCGTTGCCGCTCGGAAACGCGCGCACAAAACGCGAAAACTGCGGTTGCGTCAGATTCTTCGCGAAGTGAATGCTGGCGATTCCCGACGATGTCAGCAGCTGCGCAAAACTCCGCTCGCCCGCGGCCGATCCCAGCGGCACGCCGTCCAGCAGGATCTGCGTTCCTGAAGCTCCCAGCAACACGCCAGTCTCGCCGCTCTCCAGCAGCGCCGCGTGCAGTTCTTGCCACGTCGTCTCAAATTGTGCCGCGGTGCGCACGTGTCCGAACTCGTACAAACGTGCGAATTTCAGCAGAATGTTCAAACTGCGAACAAACGCCCGCGCCGATGATCGTGTGTCGCTCGCCATTCTCTGCGAATTTCCCGCTGCCTTACCTTTTACTACACTAGGACGCAACACGCTCGGAAACAAGCGCCGCGCAAGCCTTTGTCACCTTCTCACTAACACAACTTCCCCTTTCGCAAACTCTTCCTTCCCCCCCTTGAAAACACACAACTTGTGTTGCTCACGCTGCCCCTTACAAGTACAATCATCCTGTTGCGATGGCCGACAATACTCCACCCACCCGCTTTCGGCCGGACATGCCGGATATCCCTGGCGTCACCAGGGCTTCCTCCAAGCCTCCGCGACGCAATCCCCTTTTGCTTCTGGTGATTGGCTTTCTTATCCTTGGCGTACTCCTTTTCCTCGGCGGTCGCTGGCTCAGCCATAATAGGCCTTCCGAACTCGCCCGTGTCGAGCCTCCGCCCCAGATCGAAGTTCCCGCTCCCGCTCCGGATCCCTCCGCATCTCTCCCTCACGCCACCGAGGGCAATCCCGCCATCGCCCAAATTTCCGATCTCGCCAAGCCTTGGTCTTCCGCTGATTTCTTCATTCGCAATCGCCTCTCTGGCGAAGAGATCCCTTCTACCATCGTGCGCCTTCCAGGAGGTTCCCCCACCTCACCTTACGGTTATTGGGCCTTTTCTCGCAAAGCCCCCTACGGCCCCTGCCATCTCGAGTACATCACCGACTTTGAAAAGTTGAAAACAGAATACGGCTTTCGCGCTCCCACTCATCCCCTCGTCGGCAATCCTTGTAGCCGCACGCTTTACGATCCCTTGAAAACTGCCAGCCTCCCCGGCAACGTCTGGATTCGCGGCGGCATCGTCCAGGGCAGCGACATTCGCCCGCCCTTTGGCGTTCAACTCCAAATCCAGGGCAAACAAATCCTCGCCATCCGCTCCGAATAACTCCTTCTCGCTGGCTTTTCTCCGCGTCCTTTCCGCCCTCTGGCAAAGCCACCTGTCATTCCGACCGGAGCGGCCCGATTTTCTCTTGCGCGCTGCACTCTGGCGCGTCGGGCCGCGCAGTGGGGGTACGGTTTTCCATCGCACGTTTTTTGTGCGATGAATCCCTCTGCGCTTTTATTTCCTCTACCCCTTTTTCTTCTACTCTTTCACTCTTTCACTCCTTGACTGTTTCCCTCGTCTGCGCAACCCTTTCACCCCCGGTCCGCGTCATACCATTACGGAGGCCCGATGCGCCGCTCACGACTCTCGCTCTTTCTTCTCACCCTCGCCTTGTTCTTCGCTGTCGCCTGTAACAACCACAGCGACGACTCCATCGCCACCGACATCAAGGCCAAAATGTTTTCCGAGCCGCTCCTGAAGACCTCCACCGTGAACGTCTCCGTCAAGGGCGGCACGGTCACCCTCTCAGGTCAGCTCGCCGACGACGCCGCTCGCCTCGCCGCGGAACGCATCGCCACCGGCACCAAAGGCGTCACCAAAGTCATCGATCAAACCACTGTGCCCATCCGGCCTGCCATCGTCGCCGAAAACGAGCCGCCTTCCGCCCCTGTCCCGGCTCGCGCGACTTCGCGGCCCCCTCGCACCCCACGGCTTCAAGCCGCCCCGGCACCATCCACTCCTCCCGAGCCTACAAAAGCTCCGGAGCCAGCGAATCCTCCTGCGGAGCAACCCTCTGCAGCCGCCCCTATTCCTGCCGCCGCTCCTGCTCCGCCTCCTCCGCCAACACCTCCGCCTGCTCCGCAGCCTGTCACCGCCACGATCCCGGGAGGCGCCGTCTTCACCGTACGCACCATCGACAATATCAACTCCTCCACCAGTCAAACCGGCCAAACTTTTCGCGCCTCACTGGACGCCCCAATCCTCGTTGACGGGCGCGTCGTTGTGCCCAAAGGCCTCAACGTCAACTTGAAAATCGTCGCCGCCAACTCCGCGGGCAAATTCAGCGGCACCAGCGAGCTCACCGTTTCCCTCGATAGCTTCACTTACCAGGGTAAAACGTATCGCCTCTCCTCCAGCAACGTTCAGGAAAAGGGCGAATCGCGCGGCAAGCGCTCAGGCGCTGTCATCGGTGGTGGCGCGGTTCTCGGCGCCATCATCGGCGGCCTCGCCGGAGGCGGCAGGGGTGCGGCCATCGGCGCAGGCGTTGGCGCGGGCGGCGGCACTGCCGTGCAGGCCACCACCAAAGGCCAGCAAGTCCGCATTCCCGCTGAAACGCACCTGGACTTCACCTTGCGCGATCCCCTCGACGTCACCTTCATCCCCAGCCAGAAATCTTTGCGATCGACACCGACTGCGGCGCCTCCGGCCAGCCCCGATCAGCCTGCTGCCAACCCCAATCCGCCACCGGCGAACGCCGAGCAGCCTTCATCCCGCGATACTCCGCCGCCTCAACAACCCCAATAATCGCCCCATCGTATCCGCGCTATATCGCAGAGCCCCGCCCCGCGTCATTTCGGATGGAGTCCGCGTACTGAGATTTCACTCTTCCACTCTTCCACTCTTTTACCTCTTCTACCCTTCCCTGCCTCCCCCCTGCCACACTCACTCCTTGACACGCCTCCTCCTTCCGCACCATCCTTTCCTCTCATGACTCCCATCTCCCGTCGCCGTTTTCTCCACTCGACTGTCGCCGTTTCCGCCGCTGCCCTCGCGCCCGCGGCGTACTCTTCCACTAACGAACAAGCCGAGCCTCCCCAACTGCCCCCCGGCTTCTCCAACCTCAAGCCCCTCGGCGATCGCATTCGCCCCCTCACGCCCGACGACTTCCACGATCGCCTCCTTCACGCGCAGAATCGCATGTCCGAAGTAACGCCCTCCTTTGACGGCCTCGTCATCGGCCCCGGCTCTTCTCTCTACTACTTCACGGGCATTCGCTGGGGCCTCAGCGAACGTCTTCTCGCCCTCGTCGTTCCGCGTTCCGGCCAGCCCGTTCTCATCTGTCCTGCCTTTGAGGAATCCCGCATGCGCGAATCACTGCGCTTCCCTCTTGATATCCATCTCTGGCAGGAAGACGAAAGCCCCGCTCAACTCATCGTCTCCACCCTCGCTGCCCGCAAGATCCGCTCCGGCCGCATCGGCATCGAAGAAACTCTTCCCTTCACCTTTTACGACCATCTTCGCGCCTCCGCGCCCGCCTTCACCATTTCCTCCGCCGATCCCGTCATCGTCTCTTGCCGCGCTCGCAAATCGCCGCAAGAACTCCAGTTCATGCGCCTCGCCTGCGAAGCCACCTGCCTGGTTTACCGCGAAGTCTTTGCAGCCTTGAAGGAAGGTATGGCGCAGGAAGAAATCGCCGCTCTCGTTTCCGCGGGTTTCGCCAAAATGAATCTTCGCGGTGGCGCCTTGGTTTTGTTGGGTGCTTCCGCCGCGCTGCCTCATGGCACACATCAGCCGCAAAAATTAATGGAAGGCGACGTCGTTCTGATTGATGGCGGCTGCACCGTGGAAGGCTACGAGTCCGACGTCAGCCGCACTGGCGTCTTTGGCAAACCCACCGAAAAGATTCAGCGCGCCTTTGAAATCGTCCGCAAAGCCCAGGACGCCGCTCTCGACACCGCCCGCGCCGGCCAACTTTCCGGCTCCGTGGACGACGCCGCCCGCGCTGTCATCACTGCCGCCGGCTTCGGCCCCGGCTACAAATTCTTCACCCATCGCCTCGGCCACGGCATCGGCCTCGACGGCCACGAGCATCCCTATCTCGTTCGCGGCAGCACTACCGTCCTCGAACCCGGCATGACCTTCTCCAACGAGCCCGGCATCTACGTCCCCGGCGAATTCGGCCTCCGCTGCGAAGACGACATGGTCATCACCCCCGAAGGCCCCGCCCAGCTCCTCACGCCCAACTTCCAGCCCTCCCTTGAAAAGCCCCTCGGCTAACCCTTTTGGATTGCACCCCAGCGATTGTCATTCCGAGCGGAGCGGCCCGATTTTCTCTTCCGCGCCGCAGTTTGGCGCGTCGGGCCGCGCAGTCGAGGAATCCCTCTGCCTCTTCCCTCTCCTCCGTGGACTCTGCGCTCTCTGTGCCCTCTGTGTAAGTCTTCTCTTCGCCTTTACCCCTCTCTATGAGTCTCCTCGCAAAACTCCACCACTCTCTCCTCCGCCCAAAATCTCTCCGCCCCCGGCCACCTCGAAATAAACCCGCAATGTCCTCCATGCTCCGGCGCCACAAACCGCACCTGCGGATTCGCCCCCACCTTCGCCCGCAAGAACGACTCATGCGGCACAAACGGATCATCCTGCGCTGTGATCAGCAGCAACGGCACGCGCACCTGTCCAATCACCTTCTTCGCGCTCGCCGCTTCGTAATATTCCTCCGCGTCCTTATATCCAAACGCCGGCGCCGTGATCGCATCGTCAAATTCCCGCACCGTCCGCACCCTCCCAATTCCATTTCGCGAATACCTCTCCGGATACAACTCCGCCTTCCGCCGGTAGCGCGCCATCAGCCCCTCAACGAAATGCCGCTCGTACAAATAATTCTCCATCTTCTCCAGCGCATCCGAGCACGCCGCCAGATCCACCGCCGGACAAACCGCCGCCACGCCGCGCAACTCCTTCGGCGCCGCCTCCCCCAATTCCCCCGCCATTTTCATCACCAGGTTTCCACCCATCGAATAGCCCACGAAATAAATCTGCTGGAATCCCTCGGCAATCAACTCCAGCAGCACCGCGCGGTAATCCCCGCTCAACCCGCTGTTGTACAACGTCGGCGTCAATCGTTCCGTCCCCCCGCAATTTCGCTGGTTCATCCGCACCGCATGAAATCCCCGCGCGTACGCCTTGTCCGCAATCCCAATCGCATAGTTCGATTCGCTCGAACCTTCCAGCCCATGCACCGTCACGATCACCGGCGCATCCTTCCGCTTCCCCGGCTGCCAACTGCACATGCCCTTCAATTGCGTCTCCGCGTCCACGCGAAACAGCCGTTCCTCCGGCGGCGGCAGCATAAACTTCCTCTTCAAAAACGCCCCCGCTATCGTCTGCAAATGCCCGCTCCACAGTAGCCGGTGCGCCTCAAACTCCCTAAGTTTCTCGCTCATATCTCCACTTTATCAGCTCGCGCCTCTTCCCTCACCCGCTCTAGCCGCGCCTCCTACCCTGTTCTTCCGATCTGAGGATGTTTGATCGTTTCTCCTCCTTCTTATAAGATTGCTTCTCAAATGAAAAAGTCTCGTGCCCACTTCAACATTGTTTCAAGGCCGGAACCCGAAGGCGGCTTTACAGTCCTCGTGCCCGCGCTTCCTGGCTGCGTCACCTACGGTCGCACTTTGGCCGAAGCAAAGATGATGGCCAAAGACGCCATTTCCGGCTACGTCGCGAGTTTAAGGAAACACAACGAACCGATTCCCTCCGTGAACTAGCCTGCCCCTCAACTTGACCCCCTCCCCCTCTCACCCCTAAGATTATCGTTTACACCGTGATGCTTTGTTTCATTCTATTGAACTCTTCTCCCAGCCCAGCGGCCACCCGCTGGGCTGCGTTGTTTTCGGACCTCCCCAGTGGATTTCCGATTTTCGATTTTCCAATTTCAATTTTCGATTTTCTCCCGAGGTTCTCATGATTGACAGCACCATCACCGAAGGTCTTACGTTCGACGACGTTCTCCTCCTCCCGGGCAAATCCTCGGTCCTGCCCACCGAAGTCGATACCACCACAAAATTCACCCGCAATCTTCCGCTCAATATTCCCCTCTCTTCCTCCGCCATGGACACCGTCACCGAATCGCGCCTGGCCATCGGCATTGCGCGCCAGGGAGGCATCGGCATCGTCCATCGCAACATGTCCATCGATCGTCAGGCCGAGGAAATCGATCGCGTCAAGCGTTCCGAATCCGGCATGATCGTCGATCCCGTCACCATCTCCCCGGACATTACCATTCGCCAGGCCCTCGAAATCATGAACAAGTACCGCATCTCCGGCCTCCCTGTCACCCGCGGTACGCGCCTCACCGGCATCCTTACCAACCGCGACCTTCGCTTCGAGAAGAATCACGGCCAGCTCGTCGGCCAGGTCATGACCAAGGACAATCTCGTTACCGTCGCCGTTGGCACCACCCTCGAAGAAGCCGAGAAAATCCTCCAGAAGCACCGCATCGAAAAACTCCTGGTCGTCGACAAGGATTTCAATCTCAAGGGCCTCATCACCGTCAAGGACATCCAGAAAAAACTCGAATACCCCCATTCCGCCAAAGACGATCACGGCCGCCTCTACGTCGGCGCCGCCGTTGGCGCCACCGGCGACTTTCTCGAACGCGCCGTCGAAATGTCCAAGTGCAATGCCGACGTGCTCGCCATTGACACCGCTCACGGCCACACGGAACGCGTCATCGAAGCCATCAAGGCCATTCGCCAGCGCCTCCCCGAAATGCAGCTCATCGCCGGAAACGTGGCCACCTATGAAGGCGCCAAGGAACTCATCTCCCTCGGCATTGACGGCCTCAAGGTCGGCATCGGTCCCGGCTCCATCTGCACCACGCGCGTCGTCACAGGCGCCGGCGTTCCCCAGCTCACTGCCGTGATGGAAGCCGCCAGAGCCGCGCAAGGCACCGGCGTGCCCATCATCGCCGATGGCGGCATCAAGTATTCCGGCGACATCACCAAGGCCATCGCCGCCGGCGCTTCCTGCGTCATGATCGGCAGCCTTTTTGCCGGCACCGAGGAATCTCCCGGTGAAACCATTCTCTACCAAGGACGCACCTTCAAGTCTTACCGTGGCATGGGTTCCACCGGCGCCATGGAAGCGGGCTCCGCCGATCGCTATTCTCAGGAAGGAGCCGAGCGCGGCAAGTCCGTGCCCGAAGGCGTCGAAGGACGCGTTGCCTACAAAGGTCCGCTCAGCGGTCTCACTGATCAACTCGTCGGCGGCCTCAAGAGCGGCATGGGTTATGTTGGCGCCAGCACAATTGCGGAACTTATGGAGAAAAGCCGCTTCATCCGCATCACCGCCGCCGGCCTGCGCGAAAGCCACGTCCACGACGTCGTCATCACCAAGGAAGCCCCCAACTACCGCATGGAATAACGCGGACCGCAGCTGCGAGTGATGGAGCTTCTACTCACTCTAGGCTTGCCATCCAACTGATCTTGAGGGTTCCCCATCCTTCGCGAAGTGTGCGAAGGGTGGGCTCTTACGATCGAACGCCACGCACCTCTTCTCTTCGCTCCTCGCTTTTCGCTTTTCGCTCTTCGTCCTTCGCTTCCCCTCTCCACACAACCTGCAATCCCTTCACGCTTCGTTTACAATGAGATGGGAAACTAAACTCCTAATGTCCCCTTCCGAACCCTGGCGCAACCCCCGGCCCGCTCCCTCACTCGACGAGGTCCGTTACCGCGTTCCTCCCAAATCCATGTTTCCCGGTTGGCTCCGTGCCTGGTGGCCCGCTCTGCTTTGGAGTGTCGTTATCTTCACCGCTTCCACGGACACCTTTTCCTCCGAACACACTGCCACCGTCTTCGGCGCCATTCTGCACTGGTTCGCGCCGTCCCTCAGCGAAGCGACCTTTGAAACCATCCACTTCTTCATCCGCAAATCCGCGCACTTCACCGAATACTTCATCTTCTATTTGCTGCTCTACCGCGGCATTCGCGGCGCGCGCATCGGCTGGCACTGGTCCTGGGCCTTCGCCGCATGGTTCATCGCCGCCGCCTACGCGGCCCTCGACGAAATCCATCAATCCTTCGTCGCCTCCCGCACCGCCTCCGCCTGGGACTCCCTCCTCGACTCTGCCGGCGCCCTCGTCGCTCTCTTCGTCCTCTTCCTAATCCACCGCCTCCGCCGCCGCCCCACCTCCTGATCCCTCCGCCCTCAAGCGCCGTAGGCGCGCCACAGGTTAGCCCCGTCCGTAAGGGCGGGGACCGCATGCAGCCAGAACCTAGAGCGCCGTAGGTGCGGCACTCCCCCTCTCCGCCCCATACCGACCCCTCCACCTCGCCGACCCTCTATAATATATTCATTTTTCTCTTGACAACTATCTAACTACTGTGCCACAATTCTGCGCGTAGAGAAGTACGCCTCGCCCCTTTTCCTCAGCGAGGCTCTTCCCAATAAATCCAAATTCTCTTTCTGGAGTGTTCCATGTCTTCCAACGATTCTGAAGACCGCGCATCTCTGAGTGCTTTCACCTTTGCCGATGGACGTCGCTGCCGCCTTCCTCGTCCTTTCCCCGACTCCGAATACTGTCACCATCACCAGCGCAAGCTACGCCACCTTCGCGAGCACGATGACACCGCCCGCAATATCGCCCTGCCTCTCATCGGCGAAGTCATCGCCCCCTCCTCCCTCAACTTCGCCGTCGCGCGCGTCTTCGCTGCCGTTGCCGAAGGCCGCATCTCCTCCAAGACCGCCAACACCCTCACCAATCTCGCCAAAGTCCTCCTGAAGACCATCCCCAACGCCCAGCGCGAACTCCTCCTCACCACACGTAACCCCGCCTGCTGGGACGACATCGTCCGCCAAATCTACAACCTCCCCGATCCCGATGCTGCCTCTCCCTCCCCTCCGCGCGACTCCTCCTCGGACGATCCAGAAGCCACCTAATTCCACCCGGCCCGTCGCCATGCCCCGCTCACGTCCTCTCCTCTCTAGCCCGCTCTTGAACGCACCACCCGCTTACCTTGGAAGGCGGGAGCTTGCTCCCGCTTTTACGATCCATAACCTCCCCTCCCAAACGATGAATCGTGTGTCGCTGACTGCATCGCAACAGCACCGGCGAGGCGGCGCATCTCAGGAATGTCGGCGCCCCCGATTCCAGCGCAAGCCATCTATTTTCAACACTTGCGCAACCAACTGCCCTAACCCCTCTATCCTCAACACATGCACATCTCTCTCATTCCAAACCACCTATAACCCCTGCACTTCCCACACTTACAAACCTCGTTCCCCCTAACCCCTTCCCCTGCAACACTTGCAAAAAAATCATCACGCTGTCGGCCCGCCGACGGGATCACCTTCGCCCCCATACCTACAGTGTACGTCCTGCAGTGGTATACACTCCCAATCCGCAACGTCACCAAATGCAAATCGATTCAGCCCGAGCCGCTCGCCAACAAGTGCGCCCTATTGAACAGCTTTAAGAATCCGTCTGTGTCACTTTATGCGCATCGTCGCGCCTTTCAATCCGCGCAACCCGCAGAAGCAAAGCAACAGCGGGCAAGCGAAGGATGATCGGGCAAGGTAATCAATGATGCGTATTCGCAGCTCCGTTCGTTATCTGCTTTTCCTTTTTGTAATCCTGGCCATACCGGCCACTTTGTTTGCGCAGTTCGGCGTTTCCATCACGGTTGCCCCACCGGAATTGGTGGTGTACTCGCAACCTATTTGTCCTGAGGAAGGTTATCTCTGGACTCCCGGCTACTGGGCTTACGGCCCGGATGGCTATTTCTGGGTGCCCGGCACATGGGTCGAGCCACCTGAAGTTGGCTTGCTTTGGACTCCAGGTTACTGGGGTTGGGGTGGCGATGCCTATGCTTGGAACGACGGCTACTGGGGCCCCACCGTCGGCTTTTATGGCGGTGTTAACTATGGCTATGGCTACGGTGGTTCCGGCTACGAAGGCGGATACTGGAGAGACAACCACTTCAGCTACAACAGATCCGTGAATCACATAGATGAGCGCAACTTTCACAACACTTACGATAAGCCCGTACGCAACGAAAGGGCGGGAAACTACGTCAGCTACAACGGCGGAAACGGTGGAATAACCGCTCGAGCGAGCCCGGCAGAAGAGACCGCGGCTCATGAGCGTCATACTCCGGCAACGGCCGCACAAACAGAGCATCACCGGGCCGCCAGTGGCAACCACGAACTGTTGGCGTCCGTGAATCATGGCAGGCCGCCAATCGCTGCAACATCCAAACCGGGAGAGTTTGCCGGCAAGGGTGTGGTGGCGGCCAAGGGTGCTGCGCCTGTGAACAAGGCGGCTACGAATAGAGCAGCGGCAACTCGCACCAGTGAGAATAAACCGGCTACGAACAAGGCCGCCGCTACTCGCACGAGTGAGAACAAAGCCGCTGCGAACAAAACGGCGACTCGCACCAGTGAGAATAAAGGGGCTACGAACAAGGCCGCCGCTACTCGCACCAGCGAGAACAAGGCCGCCACGAACAAGGCAGCGGCGACCCGCACGAGTGAGAATAAGGCCGCTACGAACAAGGCAGCGGCGACCCGCACGAGTGAGAATAAGGCAGCTGCAACTCGCACCAGTGAGAACAAGGCCGCTACGAACAAGGCAGCGGCGACCCGCACGAGTGAAAACAAGGCGGCTGCAACTCGCACCAGCGAGAATAAAGCAGCTACGAACAAGGCAGCCGAGAACAAGGCAGCCGCTACTCGCACGAATGAGAATAAGGCAGCCGAGAACAAAGCCGCCGCGACTCGCACCAGTGAGAACAAGGCAGCCGAGAATAAAGCCGCTGCTACTCGCACGAATGAGAATAAGGCAGCCACCCAGAGAGCGGCACAGCCCGCTCCGTCACATGTGAAAACCGTGGCGGCGCAACCGGCGGCCAAACCCGTTCACACAAACACCACCTCACAACCGTCACATCAGCCTGCTCCTCGCGCGGAAAGCGCGCCGAAGCCTGCTGCCGCACAACAACATCAGACTCCGGCGAAGCCCGCAGCCGCGCCAAGGTCCGAACCGTCGCATCAGGCTGCTCCTCGCGCGGAAAGCGCGCCGAAACCTGCTGCCGCGCAACAACATCAGACTCCGGCGAAGCCCGCAGCCGCGCCAAGGTCCGAACCGTCGCATCAGAGTGCGCCCGCTGAGAAAAAGCCCTAATCCCGGCAAGTCTGCGGGGTTCCATTAGGACCGAACACACAATGGCATGGGGGGAGCGGTCGCCCGCTCTCCCCTGCTGATGGCCTGGAACAACGATCCACGACGTCCCTTTGTCCTGCTCGCCCTGCTTGCCCCGATCCTGGTCTTTCCCAGACTTGCGGATGTCACCGCACCTCTGCTCTAGCCTGAATCACCTCCTTTCAACACTTGCGCGACTTTCACTTTCAACGTCCCTGAAATGAACACATGCACATCTGTCTTATTCCAAACTACCTACAACCCCTGCACTTTCCACACGTACAGGCCCAATTTTCGCTAACCTCTTCCCCTGCAACACTTGCAAAAAAATCATTACGCTGTCGGCCCGCCGACCTTTTCACTTCTCAGCCGCCTCTTTTTGCCTCCCGGTCGCTGGTCACTGGTCGCCTTCCCAAAAGCAAAACGCCCGCCACGGTTTCCCGCAGCGGGCGTCGCATCTCATCCAGGGTCCGCCTCGACGCGGACCCTCCCAATCCGTCTTAGCTCTTCGCCTCGACGGCCTCTGCCACCTTGCTCTTCTCTTTCTTTTCCTTCTTCTTGAATTCGTAGCTCACGAGTTCCAGGATTGCCACCTTCGCACCATCGCCCACGCGGTTGCCCGCTTGGATGATGCGTGTGTAGCCGCCCGCGCGATCCGCGAACTTCGGCGCGATCTCGCTGAACAGCTTCTTGGTGATCGCCGGCGTCATCAGGTACGCCGCCGCCTGCCGCCGCGCTGCCAACGTGTCTTTCTTCCCGAGCGTAATAATCTTCTCCGCCACCGGCCGCGTCGCTTTCGCGCGCGTCAGCGTCGTCTTGATGCGCCCGTGCTCGAACAGGTTAGTGACCAGGTTGCGCAGCGTCGCGCGGCGGTGCCACGGATTGCGCCCCAGTTTTGATCCCGACTTCAGGTGTCTCATCGTCTCTTCCTTCTCGCGCTTCGGAGCTTTAGCTCCAGCATCCTTCCTAGCAGGCTGCTGAAAAAGTGTCTCTCGCTAGGAGGCCGGGGCTTCAGTTTACCCTGAGCTTCGAAGGGCCCCGGCGCACCGCTTCTTTGTTAGCAAGGCTTCAACCCCACAAGGAATGCGCCTTACTGTCGACTGTGAACTGTCAACTGTAGACTGCTATCTGTCCCTACAGCCCCACCGTGTCTTCCGAAGTCGTCGGCGGCATCGCTGTCTGGCTCGGCAACGGCGGCCAGATGATCCGGCCGTGCTCGTCGAACTTCATGCCCAGGCCAAGACCCATCTTCACCAGAATGTCCTTGATCTCGTTCAGCGACTTCCGGCCGAAGTTCTTGGTCTTCAGCATCTCGTTTTCGCTCTTCTGCACCAGCTCGCGGATCGTCTGGATGTTGGCGTTCTTCAGGCAGTTGTAGCTGCGCACCGAGAGCTCCAGCTCTTCCACGGAGCGGTCAAGGTGTTCCAGCCGCGGGTCGTGCACGATGTCCTGCGGCATTTCCACGTTCTCCACCGGCTCCTCGAAGTTGATGAAGATGCTCATATGGTCCTTCACCAGCTTCGCCGCCAGCCCAATGGCGTCCTGCGGCGTGATCGCGCCGTTGGTCCATACTTCCATCATCAGCTTCTCGTAGTCCGTCATCTGCCCGAGGCGCGCCGATTCCACCGAGTAGTTCACCTTGCGCACCGGCGAGTGCACGCTGTCCACCGGAATGTACCCGATGGGCAAGTCTTCGTCGTAGTTGCGGTCCGCCGCCACGTAGCCGCGCCCGTTCTTCACGCGCATTTCGATCTGCAGCTTGCCGCCTTCGCTCACCGTGGCGATGTACACGCTCTTGTCGAGCACCGCGAAGTCCGCGTCTTCCTCGATCTGCGCGCTCGTCACCACGCCTGGCTGTTCCACATTCACGTAGATGGTTTTCGGCAGGTCCGTATTCAACTTGATGGGCACCTGCTTCAGGTTCAGGATGATGTCCGTGGCGTCTTCCACCACTCCGGGAATCGAAGAAAATTCGTGCAGCACGCCTTCGATCTTCACCGCGGTGATGGCCGCGCCTTCGATCGAGCTCAACAGCGCGCGCCGCAGCGCGTTTCCTACCGTGGTACCCCAGCCCCGTTCAAACGGCTGCGCTGAAAACCGGCCGTACCGCTCCGTCAGCGATTCCAGTTCGGACGCAAGACGCTTGGGTTTCTGAAATCCCTTCCACATCGTGTTCCTTCCTTCCGTGGCCGGCGTCGCCGGCCACTCAACCCTAACCTTCCCTCGACCGCAAAGTCCTAAGTAATTAGTTCTAAGTAATCAGTAAAGAATACTTCGACTGAAAACTTAGAACTTAAAACTTAGAACTTACTACTTACTTCGAGTACAGCTCGACGATCAGCTGCTCGTTGATCGGCGGCGTCTGCACGTCTTCGCGCTTCGGCAGCGCCACCACCTTGGCCTTGAACTGCTCGCGCTCCTGCTCCAGCCACGGCACCAGGCTCTGGCTTTGCGCCACGTTGCGCGCTTCCAGCACCATGGCGTTCTGGTGCATCTTTTCCTTGATGGCGATCTCTTCGCCCACGTTCACCTGGTAGGACGGGATGTTCACCTTCTTCCCGTTTATCCGCACGTGTCCGTGCAGCACCAGTTGCCGCGCCTGCGAACGCGAAGAGGCCAGGCCCGCTCGCCAGACCACGTTGTCCAGGCGGCGTTCCAGCATGATGATCAGGTTTTCGCCCGTCGGCCCCTTGGCGCGCTCCGATTTCTCGAAGTAATTGCGGAACTGCCGCTCCAGCAAGCCGTAGGTGCGCTTGACCTTCTGTTTTTCGCGAAGCTGCAGGCCGTAACCCGCAATCTTCGCGCGCCGCGATTGTCCGTGCTGTCCCGGCACGAAGTTGCGCTTCTCAATCGCGCACTTGTCCGTGAAGCACCGCAATCCTTTTAGAAATAGTTTCTGCCCTTCCCTGCGGCATAGGCGGCAGACTGCATCTCGGTGTCTTGCCAACTTCTGTTCTCCCTTCGCGAAACTCTCTTAAATCCTCGAAAACTTTATTGCGCCGCCATACCGGGCAATGCGCCCGATCAAACGCGCCGGCGCTTTGGCGGACGGCAGCCGTTGTGCGGGATCGGCGTGACGTCGCGGATGACCACAATGTGCAATCCCGCCGCCGCCAGCGCGCGCACCGCCGATTCGCGGCCGGAGCCCGGTCCCTTCACCTTCACTTCCACGCTCTTCATCCCGTACTGGTCGCGCGCCGTGCCCGCGGCAGACAGCCCAGCCTGCTGCGCCGCGTACGGCGTGCCCTTGCGCGAGCCCTTGAACCCGATCGCCCCGGCCGAAGACGCGCACAACACGCGCCCGTCCGGATCCGCAATGGTGATCTGCGTGTTGTTGAAGGAAGCGGCCACGTGCACGATCCCGTGAGGCACGATGCGCTTCTCGCGCTTCTTCTTGAACTCTTTCTTCTTCTTGCTCGCCGCGGGTTTCGCCGGCGCTGCTGTTGCGTCCGGCACCGCGCCCTTCGGTTCTTTTGCCACGTTTTGCTCCGTAAAGTAATCAGTTATCAGTTACAAGTTTTAGGTGATGCGAAAGCTCGTTGCGCTTGTCGTCGCAACCCCAAAACTTCAACCTCTTCTAACCTCTAATCTCTGAATTCTAACCTCAGCCTTTTTTGCCCTTGATCTGTTTCTTGCCGGCAACCGCGCCGCGCCGTGGACCCTTCCGCGTGCGCGCGTTCGTGTGCGTGCGCTGCCCGCGCACCGGCAGGTTGCGCCGGTGGCGAATCCCGCGGTATGCCTGCACTTCGATCAGCCGGCGAATGTTCATCTGGATCTCCTTGCGGAGATCGCCTTCCACGCGCCCTTCCTGCTCGATGACCGTGCGGATGCGGTTGACTTCGTCTTCCGTCAGGTCGCGGATCTTCTTCGTGAAATCCACGTTGGCCTTTTCGGAAATATCCTTCGCGCGCACCTGCCCAATGCCGTAGATCGAGGTCAGCCCGACCCACAAGCGCTTCTGCGGCGGAAGATCAACACCAGCGATACGTGCCATGTTTGCTCCATTCCTCTCAAAAACTCTTGCGTGCCCGCTTCAAGTAGTAAGTTCTAAGTTTTGAGTTCTAAGTAAACCGCACGCCTTACTTAATACTTATGACTTATTACTTATAACTGCCTCATCCCTGCCGCTGCTTGTGCTTCGGGTTGACGCAAATCACCCGAACCACGCCGCGGCGATGGATCACCTTGCACTTGTCGCAAATCTTTTTCACGCTTGCCCGTACTTTCATGCTGCGTTGCTCCTCATTGGCCACCTGAAGGTGGCCGCCACAAAACCTTGCCTCTACTTATACCGGTACACGATCCGGCCGCGCGTCAAATCGTAAGGCGAAAGCTCCACCGCCACCTTGTCGCCCGCCAGAATGCGGATGAAATTCTTGCGCATCTTCCCGGAAACATGCGCCAGAACCCGGTGCTTGTTCTCCAGTTCGACGCGGAACATCGCGTTCGGCAACGGTTCAATCACCGTCGCCATGACTTCGATGGCGTCCTCCTTCGGATTTCCAGAGTCGCCCTTCTCTTTTTTCACGTACGGCTGCTTGGCCATAAGGTCCTGAGTGCTGCTCCTGCTTCGCGCTTGCGAAAGTTCTAAGTAATAAGTTCTAAGTATTAAGTAAAACCCGGTTTACTTAGAACTTACAACTTAGTACTTAAAACTTCGTCCCCCCACGCCGGGCCGGTCATCTCTCTCGGCCGGGTCAGAATCCACGGGCCGTTCGCCGTGACCGCCACGGTGTGCTCGAAATGCGCCGAAGGACTTCCGTCGGCCGTTTCCGCCAGCCACTCGCCGCGCATCGCCACTTCCGGACCGCCGGCGTTCACCATCGGTTCGACGGCGATCACCATGCCTTCCTGCAAGCGCGCCCCGTGTCCCGGCTCGCCATAGTTCGGCAGGTTTGGCTCGTCATGCATCTTCGTGCCGATGCCGTGCCCCACGAACTCCCGCACCACCGAATACCCGTGCTGCTCGACCCAACTCTGCACCGCGTACCCCACGTCACCCAGCCGGTTCCCCGGACGCATCTTGTCAATCGCGCGGTCCAGCGATTCCCGAGTTACATCCAGAAGCTTCTGCAGCTCCGGGCTGATCTTCCCCACCGGCACGGTCACCGCCGAATCGCCGTAATACCCGTCCACTTCCATGCCAAAGTCGAGCGACACGATGTCGCCTTCGCGCAATTTCCGCTTCGGCGACGGTATCCCGTGAACGATCTCGCTGTTCACCGACGTGCATAGCACGCAGGGATATCCGCGATACCCTTTGAACGCCGGCCTCCCCGGCCCTTTGGCGATGATCTCCTCGGCGCTTTTCTCGAGGTCCATCGTCGTCAGCCCGGGCTGCACCTGCGCCCGGAGCGCATTCAGAACTTCGTGCACCACCTGGCCCGCGCGGTACATCTTTTCGAGTTCGGTGGCGCTGCGTAATTGAATCGCCATTTGCTTACCGCACTCCGCCGATCCCTGCCAGGCTCTCGAACATTTTCTGCTTCACTTCCTCGAAGCTCTTGTCCGCGTCGATGTCCTGCAGAAATCCCAGCCGCCGGTAATACTGCACCAGAGGCGCGGTCTGCTTCTCGTACGCTTGCAAGCGCTCGCGGATCACTTCTTCGCGATCGTCCGGCCGCTGAAACAATTCGCCGCCGTCGTTATCGCAAATTCCTTCGACCTTGGGGGGGCGCTCGTAAATATTGTAAATCTCGCCGCCCACCTTGCAGGTCCTCCGCCCGGTCAGCCGCCGCATCAGCACCGACGACCCGATCACCATGTGCAGCACGTGCGGTTGCTTGAGCCCATGCTGCTTCAGCAACTCTCCCAGATACTTCGCCTGGGTCACCGTCCGCGGAAAACCGTCGAACACAAATCCGTGGCTGCAATCCGGCCGCTCGATGCGTTCGGCGACCATCTTCAACACCAGCGAGTCCGGCACCAGCTCGCCCCGCGCCATGATCGGCTTGGCCTTCAAGCCAAGCGTCGTGCCTTTGCTGACATGCTCCCGCAACATGTCCCCGGTCGAAAGATGCGGTATGCCGTACGCCTTGGCCAGCTCTTTCGCCTGAGTACCTTTTCCCGATCCCGGAGGTCCCAAAAAAATGACCGCGCGGTCGAGTTTCGCATCGGGACGCTCTTCCAGCGGCACGGTTCGTCTCCCTTAACGACGGCCGCGCAGACGTCCCTTCCGCGCAAAGCCCTCGTAGTTCCGCATGACGAGCTGTGCCTCCAACTGCTGCACAGTATCCATCGCGACGCCTACCACGATCAGGAGCGAAGTTCCGCCAAAATAAAACGCCACACCCAATCCGTTCAATATCCAGCCGGGGAAGTGCCGGTCAAACCAGTCGCCTCCCATCCACCACGGCAGGTGATTCAGGTGAATACCCGCAATCATCCATTCGGGCAAGAGGCACACGATGGCGAGATAAACCGCGCCGATAAACGTCAGCCGCTTCAGGATCAGGCTTACATATTCCGAAGTGGTGCGCCCCGGGCGTATTCCGGGAATGAAACCGCCGTTCTTGCGCATGTTGTCCGCAAGCTCCGTTGGATTAAAAACGATGCCCACGTAGAAGAACGCGAAAACGACGATCAGCGTCACGTACACCGCGGTGTACAACGGTTCTCCCCAGCGCAGCGTGTTCGCAATCGACTTCACGAATGGCCAGCGCGTGCCCATCATCAGCGCGGCGGTGGCCGGAAAAGCCAACAGCGAACTCGCGAAGATCGGCGGAATCACGCCGCCGGAATTCACGCGCAGCGGCAAATAGGTGGATTGCCCGCCCATCATGCGGCGGCCCACCACGCGCTTCGCATACTGCACCGGAATGCGGCGTTGCGCGCCTTCCACGAAAACGATGAAGGCCACTACCGCGATCATCAGCGCGAGAAGCCCGAGAATCGCCACCGGGGTGAACGCGCCCCACGCCTGCGTCCTTGCCTTGTCCCATAGATCGCCGATGGCGCGCGGCAAGCCCACCACGATGCCCACAAAGATGATCAGCGACATGCCATTGCCGATGCCGCGTTCGCTGATCTGCTCGCCCAGCCACATGATGAACGCCGAACCGGTGGTCAGCGTCAGAATCGTCATCAGCGTGAAGCCCAAGCCCGGGTGGTACACCAGCGACTGGCCGCCCAGCGCTTGTGACTGCAGCGTGGTGGCGATCGTGGAGGACTGAATGATGCTCAACGCGATCGTCAGGTAGCGCGTGTATTGCGTAATCTTCCGCCGGCCCAGCTCGCCTTCCTTCTGCAACCTCTCCAGGTACGGAAACACCACGGTCATCAACTGCAGGATGATGGACGAGGTGATGTACGGCATGATGCCCAGCGCGAAAATCGTCAGCCGGCGGAAGTTGCCTCCGCTGAACAGGTCGAAGATTCCCAGCACCGAACCGGCCGATTGCTTGAAGAGTTCTTCCAGCACGCTCGTGTTGATGCCCGGCGTCGGGATGTGCGCGCCGAGGCGGTACACCGCCAGCAGCCCCAGCGTGAAGAACAGCCGGTTCCGCAGATCTTCGATCCGGAAGAGATTCGCGAATGCGTTTAAGAATCGATTCATACCAATTCCTCGGGAAACCCGATTACGCTACCACCTCAAACGTGCCGCCGGCCTTGGCGATCTTTTCCTTGGCCGCTGCGCTGAATGCGTGGGCGTGAATGGTGAGCTTGGTCTTCAGCTCGCCATCGCCCAAAACCTTGATGGGATCCGTGGCGCGCCGCACGAAACCGTGCGCGCGCAGAAGTTCCGGCGTCACCGTCTCCCCCTCGGGAAACACGTTGAGTTCCTCGAGGTTGACGACGGAATATTGCACGCCGAACGGATTGCGGAACCCGCGCTTCGGGATGCGCCGGTGCAACGGCATCTGCCCGCCTTCAAAACCGCGCCGCCGCGAATAGCCGCGCCGCGATTTCTGGCCCTTGTTGCCCTTTCCGGAGGTCCTCCCGAGCTTCGAACCGATGCCGCGGCCCACGCGCACTTTCTTCTTGCGCGAGCCTTTGGGCGGCCCGAGGTTCGACAATGAAATCGTGTTGTGTTCCTTCTTGCCCTTGTCTGCCATGAATTACTCCACCACTTCCACGAGGTGCCGCACCTTGTGAATCATCCCGCGAATGGCCGGCGAGTTTTCCCGCTCGACCACCTGCTGCATCCGGCGCAAGCCCAAACCGCGAATCGTCGCGCGCATATCGTCGGTGCAACTGATGAAGCTGCGCACCCACTTGATTTTTACCGTTGCCGCGCTCTTCGCGCCCTTCTTTTCGCCCGCCATGAATTATTCCCCTGCCGCCTTCTCGACCTTGTCGGCCTTGGGCGGCTTCCCGCTCACTTCCTCGATGGTCTTGGAGCGCGTTTCGGCCACTTGCCCAATATCCTTCAAACTCAACAGCGCCGCAAAGGTGGCCTTGACGACGTTGTGCGGGTTGGACGTGCCAATCGATTTGGTGAGCACGTTGGTGATGCCCGCAACCTGCATCACCTTGCGCACCGGGCCGCCGGCAATCACGCCGGTGCCTTCCGACGCGGGCTTCAGCAGCACCTGCGCCGAGCCATACCACCCGGTGACCTGGTGAGGAATGGTGGTGCCCTTCATGTTCAGCTTGATCAGATTCTTTTTGGCCTGCTCGATGCCCTTCTTGATGGCCATGGGCACCTCGCGGGCCTTGCCCATCCCGAAGCCCGCGTGACCCCGGCTGTCGCCCACAACGACCAGCGCCGAAAAGCTCAGGTTCTTGCCGCCCTTCACAACTTTGGTGACGCGGTTGATCGCCACAACGTCATCCTTCAGATCGGAAAGGTTCACGTCCAGGACGCGCCGCACTGCCAAACTATCCCGCAATAGTTGCTTCGACATAAGTTAGAACTGTAACCCCGCTTCCCGCGCCGCATCCGCGAGCGCCTTGACGCGGCCGTGATACTTATAACCGCCGCGGTCGAACACCACCTTCACCACACCCGCCGCCTTGGCGCGCTCGGCGATGATTTTGCCTACGGCCTTGGCCGAGGCGACGTTGCCTCCGCCCTTGAGGCCCTTTTTCACTTCTTTGTCGATCGAGCTGGCCGAGACCAGCGTGCGGCCGCTGCGATCGTCGATCACTTGCGCGTAGATGTGCCCGACGGAACGGTACACGCTCAATCGCGGGCGCTCCGACGTGCCAGACACCTTTGTGCGCACGCGCGCATGCACCCTCTGGCGCTGCTCATCCCGGGACAACTTGCGAACTGGTACCGATGCCACTGTCGTTTCTCCTTCAATCCGTTTCAGGCCCTGATCCGGAAACCGCCAAGCCCGAAAAAAACTGATGCACTACGCGGCAGCGCCTGCTTTCGCGCCGGCCTTGCCCGCCTTCTTCTTCAGTCTCTCGCCGGTGATGCGGACGCCTTTCTGCTTGTACGGATCCGGCGGACGCAGCGAGCGGAGGTCCGCGGCCACCTGGCCAACCTGCGCCTTGTCCGCGCCGCTTACAACGATGTGCGTCTGCTTTTCGACCGAAATCTGAATGCCCTCGGGAATCTGAAACTCGATGGGGTGCGATTTGCCGAGCGCGAACGCCACCATCTTGCCCTTCAGTTCGGCGCGGTAACCGACGCCCACGATGTCCAGCTCCTTCTTGAAGCCCTGGGTGACGCCGTGAACCGCGTTGGCCAGCAGTGCGCGCGCCAGGCCGTGCAGCGCGCGATGTTCTTCACTATCGCGGATCGCCGTAAGCACGCCGTCCTTCTGCTCCAGCTTGATCTGGCTCGGCACCAGCACGAAGAGTTTCCCCTTGGGGCCTTGCACTTCCACTTTGCCGCCGCCGGTATTAATCTTCACGCCTGCCGGCACGGGAATCGGTTTGCGACCAATACGTGACATTGCTCTGCTTCCCTCTCGAGAGCTGTTAGCCATTAGCCATCAGCCATCAGCAACCCGCTCTTCCAACTTCCCATCTCTAACTTCTAAACTCTGCCGCCTACCACACTTCGCACAGAATTTCGCCGCCCAGCTTGGCCTTGCGCGCGTTGCGCCCGGTCATCAAACCCTTCGGCGTGGTCAGGATGCTGATGCCCAACCCGCCAACCACCGGCTGAATGTCGCCGGCGCCCAGATAGCATCGCTGGCCGGGCTTGGAGATGCGCTTCATCCCGGTGATCACGCTGCGGCGGTCCGGCGTGTATTTCAGGAACACCCGGAGGATTTTGTGCGTCTTGTTTTCGTCCACCATCTTGTAGGTCGAGATGTAACCCTCTTCCTTCAGGATGCGGGCGATCTCGATCTTCAATTTGGAGACCGGAACGTCCACGCGCTGGTGCTTCGCCGCGGTGGCGTTGCGCAGTCGCGTCAAAAAATCGGCAATCGGATCCGTCTGCATAGTTCTCCTACCAGCTTGCTTTCACGACTCCAGGGATCTCTCCCTTGAGCGCCATGCCGCGGAAACAGATGCGGCACATTTGGAATTTGCGGATGTAACCGCGCGCGCGGCCGCAGCAACGGCAGCGGTTGCGCACGCGCACCTTGAACTTGGGCTTCTTCAGCGTCTTGGCGATTTTTGCAGTGCGTGCCATTTATTGTGCCGCTCCTTTTTCGCGCAAGGGAAAACCCAGCCCCTTGAGCAGTTCGCGGCCCTCTTCGTCGTTGTGAGCCGTGGTGGTCAACGTGATGTTCATGCCCTTGATCTTGTCCACGCGCGTGTAATCGATCTCCGGGAACACCAGCTGGTCCTTCAGCCCCAGGGTGTAATTGCCGCGGCCATCGAAGGCGTTCGGAGGCAATCCGCGGAAGTCGCGCACGCGGGGCAGCACCACGTTGCACAGCCGGTCGAGGAATTCGTACATTTTTTCCCCGCGCAGCGTCACCGCGCAGCCGATGGGCATGCCCTTGCGAATCTTGAAATTCGCGATGGACTTCTTCGCCTTCGTGATCATGGCCTTCTGGCCGGTGATCTGCCCGAGCTCCACCGCCGCGGTGTCCAGCAGCTTGACGTTCTGGCTGGCCTCGCCGAGACCTATGTTGACGGTGATCTTGGAAACTTTCGGCACCGCCATGACGTTTTTCCAGCCAAAACGCTTCATCAGCGCCGGCACCGTCTCCTTGCTGTACTTTTCATGCATTCGACTCTTCATGCCTGCTTCATCCCTTCCGAATCCTTACTTGTCCAACGTGGCGCCGCACCGCTTGCAGGCGCGCACCTTGGCGCCGGACGGCAGCGTCTGGTGGCCGATGCGCGCGTGCTTGCCGCAACTGTTGCAGACGATCTGGACGTTCGACGCGTGGACCGGGCCTTCCTTCTCCACGATTCCGCCCTTGATGTTCTTGGCCGGGTTGGGCCGCGTGTGGCGCTTGATGATGTTGGCGTGCTCCACGATCAGCGTGTTTTTCCGCGGATTGACGGAAAGGACGCGGCCGCTCTTGCCGGCATCGCGGCCGCTCAGCACGCGCACGGTGTCGCCCTTGCGGATGCTGATGGTGAACCGCTTGATCCTGCCTTCTGTGCGTGCCATCGCTTACCAGACCTCCGGAGCCAGCGATACGATCTTGGTGAACTTCTTCTCGCGCAGCTCTCTTGCCACGGGACCAAATACGCGCGTCCCCACCGGTTCGCCGGTATCGTTGATGAGCACCGCGGCGTTGTCGTCGAAGCGGATGTAGGTGCCGTCCTTGCGGCGGTGTTCCTTGCGCATGCGCACGATCACGCACTTCACAACCTTGCCTTCCTTAATCTGGCTTTCCGGCGTCGCTTCCTTCACCGACGCGGTGACGATGTCACCCAGCCCGGCCTTCAATCCCGCGTCACCGCCGAGGGGGAGAATGCACATGAGCTTCCGCGCTCCGGAATTGTCGGCCACCGTCAGCCAGGTTCGCATCATAATCATGGTTGCGCTCCTGTCCCTTTACTTCCCCGACGCTTTGCGCGTCAGCACTGCCTTCAAACGCCAGCGCTTCAGGCGCGAGAGCGGCCGGGCGGACACGATGGTAACGGTGTCTCCCTGCTTGGCTTCGCGCTTTTCATCGTGCGCGTAGAATTTCTTCGAGATGCGCACCACGCGGCGGTACTTGGGGTGCTGCACCAGCCGCTGCACCTCGACCACAATCGTTTTTTCCATCTTCGCGCTGGTTACCTTGCCGACGAGTTCAGTCCTCTTGCCGCGCTCGGCCACCGGTGCGCTTTGCGTTTCCGTTGTCATTACGCCTTACCTGCCTTCGCCGGCTTTGCTCCGGCGGTCAATTCCTGAAGGCGCAGGAGGGTCTTCACCCGCGCCAGATCCTTCTTGGCTTCGCGGAGCCGCTTGAGCGCTTCCGCCTGGCCCGTGCCCAACTGGAACCTCAGGCGGAAAATCTGCTCCGCCAGATCCTTTTCGCGCGCCTGCAATTCGGTCACGCCTTCTTCGCGAATTTTCTCGATTCGCCGCGGCATCGCTAAATTCCTCCCGTGCGAGAGACGAATTTCGTCGGAATGGGCAGTTTGTGCCCCGCCAGCCCCAGCGCTTGGCGCGCCGTCGCTTCGTCAACTCCCGCCATTTCAAACATGATCCGCCCGGGCTTCACTACGGCCACCCAGCGTTCCGGAGCGCCTTTGCCCTTGCCCATGCGGGTTTCCGCGGGCTTCTTGGTGAACGGCTTGTCCGGAAAAATGCGGATCCACAGCTTGCCGCCGCGCTTGATGAACCGCGTGATGGCCACGCGCGAGGCTTCGATCTGGCGGTCGGTGATCCAGGCATTTTCCATGGCCTTCAGGCCGTACTCCCCGAAGGACAATGTGCCACCGCGCCAGGCCTTGCCTTTGCGGCGGCCGCGCTGCTGCTTTCTGTACTTCACCTTCTTCGGCATCAACATCGTTGTGTTCTCGCTTCCCAGATCCTGAGAGTTCCAAGTTTTAAGTTCTAAGTTTTAAGTAACCCACTCCCAACTTATGAACTCAAAACCGAAAAACTTGTCACCCGCTGCCCGACCCTACGTCCCAAGTTTTAAGTCAGACTTTCTTTACTGATAACTTAAAACTGAAAACTTAGAACCCCTTATGCAGCGGCAACGGCCTCGGGCTTGTCATCCGGCCGCTTGGTGCGCTGGGGAACGTTTTCTCCCTGGTAGATCCAGCACTTCACGCCAATCACGCCGTAGGTGGTGTTCGCCTCGGCGGTGCCATAATCGATGTCCGCGCGCAGCGTTTGCAGCGGCAGCCGGCCCTGCAAGTACCATTCCTTGCGCGCGATTTCCGCGCCGTTCAAGCGCCCGGCCACGCGCACCTTGATGCCCTTGCAGCCGAATCGCAATGCGGAATCCACGGCCTTGCGCATCGCGCGGCGGAAAGCCACGCGCTTTTCCAGTTGCAGCGCAATCGATTCCGCCACGAGCTGCGCGTCCAGTTCCGGCCGGTGCACTTCCACGATGTCAATGTGCACTTCGCGCTTGGTGCGCTTGCTGACTTCCTGCTTCAGCTTGTCGATTTCCGCGCCTTTGCGGCCGATGATGATTCCCGGGCGGGCAGTGGCGATGCGCACCACCAGTTTGTTGGCCGCGCGTTCGATATCAATGGAGCTGATGCCGGCGCTCTTCAGGCGCGCTTTCAATTCGCGGCGCAGCTTCACATCCTCGTGCAGCAGCTCCGCGTAATCGCGGTCGGCATACCAGCGCGACTTCCAGGGCTTGTTGTAGCCCAGGCGAAACCCGTACGGGTGCGTTTTCTGTCCCATTACTTCTTTCCCTTCTTTCCGCGTGACTGCTTCCCAGTCAATGCCTTGCGCACGCGGCGCGCGGTGCCCCGAACGCCCTTCTGCGCTTCGGCTTCGGCGATATTAGCGGCCACGCGCTCAGCAGCGGCCACGTGATGCTCGCTCACGCCCACCCAGATGTGCGCGGTGCGCTTCTGGTAGCGGAACGCGCGGCCCATGGGCGCGGGGCGCAAACGCTTCCAGCGCGCGCCTTCGTTCACGAAACACTTGCTGACGTAGAGCTGATCCACGTCGAGCGGCGAGCCGGAATCCTCCGCCTTACGCTCGGCATTGGAGATGGCGCTTCGCAGCACCTTCTCGATATGCTTGGCGGCGCGCTTGGGCGTGAAGCGCAGCGACTGCAATGCATCTTGCGCCTTCTGCCCGCGAATCAAGTCGATGACCAGACGGGCCTTCTGCGGCGACATACGCACATGGCGCGCGATCGCGTGAGCTTCGATGGAACCGGGTTGTGTCAGTACGTCAGCCATGGTTTATGCCTTCGGCGCTGGTGCTGCTGCTGGTGCCGCGCCGCCTCCCGCTGCTCCTGGCGCCGCTGCTGCTCCGGGAACCAGGCCGGCAGCCCTTTCGAGCGCCGCCTTGACGGCGTGGCCCTTGAAGCTGCGCGTCGGCGCAAACTCCCCGAGCTTGTGCCCGATCATCTGTTCGGTCACATACACGGGTATGAACTTCTTGCCGTTGTGCACGGCGATGGTGTGGCCGATCATGTCCGGCACGATCGTGGAGCGCCGCGACCACGTCTTCAGTACCTTCTTTTCGTTGCGCGCGTTCAGTGCCTCCACCTTATCTTTCAGGTGGCCATCCACGAACGGCCCCTTCTTCAGTGAGCGTGCCATTGCTTGCTTATTCCTCCACGCGGCGCAAACGCCCCCACGGGGCGTGCCGCATCTTTTTAAACCCACGCACCGGACCAGGCACACGATGCGACCTCGGACAGAACGGGCAAACAAAGCGCGTGCCCAGCGCGTTCGGAATACGTTCCACAATCACCGCCCAGCCCGGCTTGCAAAGCTTGTAAAGCACCGGTTCGGGTGGTACCACCAGCTTGGCCGCGGGTTTGGCCACGGGTTTCAATGCCGTCCTTTTGACGGCGCGTTTCACAGGGCGCGTCCGGCGTCCTGCGGTTCGTGTTGATCGTGTCGCTCGCATGTTTTCGCCTCCCCGGCCCGTTCTGCCATCACAGGCCAAGAATTGCGTCCGTTGCTCGTTTTACCTTGGGCGCTCTCGTTCAGGATCGCGCCCGGCCCATCCAGTTTTCAGTTATCAGTTGTAAGTTCTAAGTAATGCCCTTCAGAACTCGCAACTGAAAACCGCCTTCTCGCGCTTTCTCAACTGCTGTTCTTTCTTTCTTCTTGCTTCTAACTTCTTTTCTTAATGCTTCTTTGTTTCTTTGCTTCCTAGTCCCCACTTACCCTTGTTCCCAGCCCCAAACTGAATACTGAAAACTGAGAACTCTTCTACTTCCGGCGCTGGACGATCATGCGATCGGTGCGCTTGTTGCCGCGCGTCTTCTTGCCCAGGGTCGGGAACGCCCAAGGCGTTTGCGGGTGATTGCCCTTAACGCGGCCTTCACCGCCGCCGTGCGGGTGATCCACGGGGTTCATGGCCACGCCGCGAACCGTCGGCTTGATCCCGCGCCAACGCGTGCGCCCGGCCTTGCCATAGGTTTCGTTCTCGTGGTCGAGATTGCCCACCTGCCCTACCGTCGCCTTGCAATCGAGGGAGAACTTGCGAACCTCACCCGAAGGCATTTTCACCAGCGCGAGATCGCCTTCCTTGCTGAGCAACTGCGCCGAAGCCCCGGCGGTGCGCACTGCCTGGCCGCCGCGGCCGGGGTACAGTTCCAGGTTGTGCACCATCGTGCCGGGAGGGATGTTGCGGATCTTCAGGGCATTACCGGGAAGAATGTCCGCGGCCTCGCCCGTAGAAACGGTTGCGCCGACTTCCAGTCCCACGGGATGCAGGATGTAGCGCTTCTCGCCGTCCGCATAGTGCAGCAAGGCGATGTTGGCGCTGCGGTTGGGATCGTATTCGATGGCGACGACCTTGGCGGGCACGCCTTCTTTATCGCGGCGGAAATCGACGGTGCGGTACTGCCGCTTGTGACCGCCGCCGCGGTGCCACACCACGATTTCGCCGTGGTTGTTGCGTCCGCCGGAGCGCTTTTTCGGCTCGAGCAGCTGCTTTTCCGGCGTCTGCTTGGTGATATGGCTCTTGTCGACCACCGTTATGAAGCGGCGCGACGCCGTATATGGATTAAAGCTCTTGAGTCCCATCTCTGCCTCTATCTTCCAAATCTTCCCGCCACCGTGGCGGACTTCCCAACAGCTCCCAGGTCTACAGATTCTCCGCGTACTCGATCATCTTCTCGCCTTCGGCGAGCTTCACGTACGCCTTCTTCCAGTCGCGGCGATAGCCTTCGTTCTGGCCGCGGCGGCGCATCTTGCCGTGAAAATTGGCGGTGCGCACAGCGGCCACTTTCACCTTGAAA
>Ga0316363_10001010_pt1 | contig 27783 bp, 20 predicted proteins | sample Sb_taG_3_FD_200459 | JGI IMG/M metagenome (GOLD analysis project Ga0316363, IMG submission 200459) | Peat soil microbial communities from Weissenstadt, Germany - Sb_50d_a_PC metaG (v2) (version 2) | ecosystem: Environmental > Terrestrial > Soil > Wetlands > Peat | place: Germany: Weissenstadt...
CGGGGCTGGCCTTCACCCTCCTGGTAAGTCAGTGTCGAACGAAAAAAGAATACTGCTTTCTGACTGCCAGCGTACGCCCCTTCCTCAAACTGCAAGATTGGCCGGTATATGTACTGATATCGGTAGCTATTGCTGGGACCGCATGAGTATATTTCTCGTGCTGCAAAGGCGTGGCGCTGTCAGGGTTGTGATGAATCTCCGCTGGAGCGACAGTTGCGAGAAGGAGAGAAGGGAACGCGGTTTTCATATTCCCTGCCGAACTCGCACTTTGCGATAAGGCACGGCGATCCCGGCGCCCGACTGCCATCCGCCAGGGGCCACATTCCGGACAGCCAACGACAACCGTGGGAGTTGGAGTGCGCCGGTCTATGCTGAATACCGCCATTTTCTCGCTGGTCCACGCAGTGATGTTCCAGTCTTTCGCGGTGGCCGGTTCGGCCGGTTCCGGCCGGTTCCGAAGCTATGGCGAACCCGATCTTTCTTTGGTACCGTGAAGCATCGACAGTCTACTCGCGCATTTGTTATTGATTCCGATGCTGGGTGGAGTCGCGTCGCTACACTGCCAGCCCAGTCCCATCGCAACCGATCGGCCCGCGATTACAAACTCCAGCGTCGTGGTCCCGATTGGCAGCGTGCAGATTGAAAACGGTTTCCAGGTCACCGCCGTTTCCGGTCAGCGCACCTTCGACGGTCCCGAAAGCGTAGCGGTGTTCGGCTTGACGGATGCGACCGAGTTGCGGTTCACGGTTCCGGATTATAGCTCCGCGGCTCTTACTTCGGGGTTGGGCGATCTGGCTCTGGGAGTCAAGCAACAGATCGGACATTCGCAAACTGGATTCGACGCATCTGTGATAGTGTTCGTGAGCGTCCCGACCGGGGCAAACACCGTATCCAGTCACGGGTACGACCCGGGCCTGCAACTGCCTTGGTCGCAGAAGCTTTCCGCAAACTGGACGGCGGCCGGAATGTTGTCGTTGTATTGGCCGACGCAGTCCGGCGCCCGAAACCTCACGGGGGAATCGACATTCCTTTTCGACCGGCAACTCACAGGGCCATGGGACGCATTCGTCGAATACGCGGGCGACTTTCCCGAACGTGGCGGACCGAGGCACCTGCTGCACTTCGGTACGGCCTACAAGCTGGGTCCGCTCCACCAGATTGATCTCCACGTCGGGGCAGGCTTGTCTCGCGCGTCCGTGGATCACTTCATCGGCGTTGGCTATTCGTTTCGATTCCAGGCCCGGAAATGAATCAACGCCTCTGTTGGCGTTGAAGTTGCATTCCCGCACGGTCATGCCCTTCCTGTGCGCCGCATCCAGAGCTTCCAAAATCTGTCCCGCGTATTCGACGGCCACTTTCAATGGAAGCGGACCCTTGAGCGCAGTTCCCTCGACGAACTCCATCACCAGATAATTCGGACCCACATCATGCAGTGTGCAGATGTTGGGATGATTCAGCGCTGCGACCGCGCGCGCTTCGTGTTCGAAGCACCGCCGCTCCTGCCTCAGGAGCAATGGGCACCCGCGCTCAAGATTCTCAATCAGAAGGAACTCTACTCGTTTCGCAGCGGTGAAATTCAGGTCCCCCAAGGCCCTGGGCCGGGGCTGGACCTCAATGAAGATGCTATCGAGCACTACAAAGTCTGACAGATCGATCTCACAATCCGACGCGATAGCTTCCTGCCGAGGCTAGAGTTTGAGGTCCCACCCTTTTCGGAAGGTGGGCCTGATCCACTTAGTGGCGTCTTTGTTGTTCGAGAACTGCATTTTGGCGTTGTCCCACAGGAGCTTGCCATCGTAGTGTGAGGCCACTGCACCGAGGAGGACCCAAGCCGCGTACGGTCCGGCGATGCTGAAGTTGGAGCAGGCCGGAGCGCCGCCCTTGCAGGCGCGGACCCAGTCATGTGTGTGCGCGGCAATGTCCCAGTCCACGCTGTTGGTGCCCGGGCTGGGGCCGGGCGAGCGGGCCAGGTAAGCGTTCGGGAGCTTGTACTCCGCCCAGCGCGAACCGGGAAGCAGACCGACTTCTTCCGCTCGTCCGTTGGTGCCCATATAGCCTTTCGACCCCACGAAGATGCAGTTGTACCCGGATCGCGCCGGGCCGCCGCGTCCACCACCGGCGCCGCCGGCTCCGGCACGTCCACCAAATGTCGGGCCGACTTGCGGACCGGTGCCGGGGATCCTGCGCGCCTGCTCGGCGCTCATCCCCGGTGGAAGGTAGGCATCCCCCTGGACGTTGTCCCCCCAATAGACTGTGACTGGGGGCATACTCCCGCGAGGGCCGAATTCGTACTTAACAGCACTTTTCTGCGGGTAGGTGAAAGGGCTGGTCCCTTCCCGCTTGATCGCCTCCACGCTGATGAGGCTCTCCAGACTCAGTTGCAGGCCCCAGTTCGCAGCACCCATTATGTGGATTCCCCAGTCGCCAAAGTGGCCAGTGCCGAAATCGCAGAAGCCCCGCCAGACGAACGGGCAATAGTACCCGACGTACGACCGCCGCAATGCCGCATCCCCTGTGGCTGCCTCGATGTAGGGCGCCATGAGCGCCTTGTACGCATCATCGCCGGCAGTGTAGGGGCGCCAGGCCGCGCCGCCCAGCCACAAGTCCCAGTCCAGGGTGTCCGGGACTGGAGTCGGAGGCGGGATCTTCTGCATTCCCAGCGGCCACTCAGGTCTGCCGGACCAGGCGTGGACCTCGGTAACGTCGCCAATTTCGCCCGACCAGATGATCTCACAGGCCACCCGCGTGGCATCATGCGAGTAACCCTGGTTCCCCTGCTGGGTGGCGACGTTATATTTCGCCGCCGCGTCGCGCAGCAGGAGCGCCTCCCAAGTGGTGCGCGTCAGGGGTTTCTCGACGTAGACGTGCTTGTCAGCCTGCATGCAGGCCAGGGCGCAAGTGGCATGCATGTGATCCGAGGTGGTGATGGTTACGGCGTCGATCTCTTTGCCCTTCTTGTCGAGCATCTGCCGGAAGTCTTTGAACTTCTCGGCCTTAGGCCAGGCCTGGAAACCCTGTGCGCCGCGGGCGAAATCGACGTCAGTCAGGGCAACCACGTTCTCGACTCCCGCGGCGGCATAGCGCAAGTCAACGTACCCACGGCCGCCTGCGCCGATCGTAGCCAGGTTCAGCTTCTCGTTGGGAGATTTGTAGCCAAGCTTAGACAGCGAAGGCACACTGCCGAAACCGCCGGCCGGAACTGCACCGGCCATAAGCGCACCATAGAAAAAGTGCCGTCTGGAAAGGCCTTGCGACATAACTCTTCGCTCCCCCTCCCCCGCGACTGCGGCGGAATAATCGGCACAACTATACACCAGGCCTCGGAGCTTGTCAAACGGACCAAGCAAAGAGACCCTTGCAATTGGAAACTGTCCGTTATAGTCTATGAGACACCCGGGGAGGTTCGTCCATAGCAGGCATCCCAGCGCGGCAGAAAGTGCGCAGACTGGGTACGTAGCGATCCGGGCCGCTCCGGGGATCGGGCGTACAACACACAGTTTCCGGCCCGCCGCAAGGCGGCTCCGCGCATGGGAGGGGGAAATGTTCATGTTCGCGATTGATCCACGCATCGGGGCGGTGAACCCCGACAGTGTGCCCTGCGCTCATCGAGGCAGAGTTCTCGTTGGCCAATGCGTTTTCGCGGTCGTGGTTCTTGCCGCTTTGACTGCGACGGGAGCCATGGCTCAGACCACCGGCACCGCCACTCTGGTGGGCACGGTCACGGACAGCACCGGAGCGGTCGTGCCGGCAGCCAAGGTCGCAGTCGTTAATAAGGAGACCTCCTTCCGCTCGGAGACCCTAACCACCGCGGAGGGGAACTATACCGTCCCGTACCTGAGTCCGGGCACGTACCAGATCACGCTGGAAGCACGCGGCTTCAAACGTTATGTTCGTGACGGCGTCGTGATACGGACAGCGGAGACGCCGCGCGTGGACATCACTTTGGAGGTGGGCGCCACAACGGACTCCGTTACGGTGACTGCGGCGGCTCCTCTCCTCGCCACGGAGACGGCGCTTGCAGGTCAGATTCTGGAAGGCCAAACCGTTATCCAGATCCCGGTCCAGCAGACCGCAGCCTCGCGGATGTTGTACTTTTTCCCAACGGTGATCAGCAGCCAGAACTACCACATCGACGGACAGCGGCTGCGCGGCATTGGCTTCAGCATCGACGGGATAAGCGCCAAGGAGCCTGGGACTGCCACTATGGGAGACAATGACGAAATCCTCCAAATATCGCCGGAGTCGATCCAGGAGGTGAAAGTCACCACTAACGGGTTTTCCGCCGAGTATGGCCACCTGGCCGGCGGAGGGATCAACATCGTGACCAAATCAGGCACCAACGCGTTTCATGGCTCGCTTGGAGATCAATACATCTGGAAATCGTTGGCCCACCGGGGCTATCTGGACCAAACGACCTTCGACAACTACTCGTGGTATTACGATTGGTTTAATGGCTCCTTCGAAGGCCCCGTCTACATCCCGAAGATTTACAATGGCAAGAACCGGACCTTTTTCCTGACCACCCTCCGGGGCTTCTTCCAGCTCGGCGGCGTGCCGGCATCGACGGTGGCCGTACCCACAACCGGGATGTTAAGCGGAAATTTCGCGCCTGGCAGTCCTGGGTTTACTTCGAGCGCCCTGACGATCTACAATCCGTACTCGATGCAGCAGAACGCAGCGGGGACATGGGTCAGCACTCCTTTCCCGAACAATCAGGTTCCACAAAGCCTGTTCGACCCCGCCGTACAGAAGTTTCTCTCGCACAACCCGTTTACCCCGCCGAATGAACCTGGAATCCCGAGTGCGACGGGGCCCACTCAGAATCTCGTAGCGAACACGAGCAAGTGGATACACCGCTGGAGCTGGGACGAGAAGGTCGACCATCAGTTCACGTCGAACCATAAGATCATGGTGCGTTATTCGGCGATGTGGGAACCTACGTGGATTAACACAACGTATTCTGCCCAGCTCGCCTGGCGTGCCATCGACCTAAACTCGCAAAACATCCCAACCGCTACCGTCAGCAGCACCGTGTCCGACACCTATATCCTGTCACCGACGCGATTCAATGAGTTTCGGATCGGGTATAACCGGCGCGCCAACAGCGCAATCCAGCCGACTTATGGCCAGGACTGGGCCAAGCAGTTGGGTATACCCAACGTGAGCCCGGCGACGTTCCCCTTTTTCAACATCGGGTACGGGCTAGCCGGCCTGCCCGAGTCGCGTACGGTCGGCGAGGACTTGTCGTTGCAGGACAATTTCACGCAGATCATAGGGCATCACACCATCAAGGCGGGCTACGAGATGGTGCGCACGCGTCTCGATGCGGTGCAACCCGCTCTGCCTTCCGGCACGTACAATTTCGCCGGCACACAGCTTCCTTTTACGCCGAACACGGGACAACCTTTTGCCGACTTCCTGCTGGGCGCGGTCAGCAGCGTGTCTTACACCACAGCCTTCGCCAGTTTTCTTCCCCGTTGGTGGCAGGACGCCTTGTATGTGCAGGACGATTGGAAGATAAGGCACAACTTGACCCTGAACATCGGTTTGCGCTGGTCGTACGAGTCGCCGTTTGCGGCCAAGTACGGCCAGGAGTCGGAGTTTAACCCCACCGCCGTGGACCCGCTAACGGGGATGATGGGCGCCATCACCCATCCGACGGGGCCGCTGGCCAAACGAGACTTGAACAATTTCCAGCCGAGGCTGGGGCTGGCATGGAATTTCCACCCGAAGTTGGTGTTCCGGTCCTCGTTCGGCATCATGACTCAAGACATGTACCTGACCGCCTTGGCCGCCCAGAACTTCCAGGAGTACACCGGCACGGCCAACGTGCAGCAGTTGCCGGGGAATCCGACTCCCGCGTTCTACCTCTCACAGGGACCTCCGTCGTTTAAGTATGCGCTTCAGTCGAACGGCACCGTACCTTACGTAGGTACCAACTACAGTGCGCGTTCGGCCGATTGGTACGACCCGAACATGCGCGCGCCTTACATTATGATGTGGTCGGGCGGGTTTCAGTATGAGTTTGCGCAAAACTGGCTGCTGGAGACTCTCTACGAAGGGTCGGCCGGCGTGGGGCTTCTGGAAAACTGGAATATCAACCAGATTCCTCTGAACATCTCGACGAACCCCACGGTGTTGACCCAGATCTATCAGGCGACGCAGAACTACCTGCCCTATCCCCAGTTCGGGACCATAAACCTTTACTCCAACTTTGGCCACGACACCCACCACGCCGCAACCCTGCGGCTGGAGAAGCGCTATGCCGCCGGCTTGACGGTACTGGAGACCTTCACCTTCCAGAAGACGATAGACGAGTGCGACGCCGACGGCACATGCACCGGGGTTACCTACTATAACCGGAGCCTGGAGAAAGCTCGGGCCGGCTATGATATTGCCGACCATTTCTTGAGTATCGCGACCTATGATTTTCCCTTTGGCAAAGGGCGCCGTTTTCTGAATCGGGGAGGAGTCGTGAATCAGGTGTTGGGCCAGTGGCATGGAGTCTGGACCACGACCCTCGAATCGGGCCCGCCGACGTCGGTGACCTTCTCCGGCAGTCCTAACAAGTACCTGCCGCAGGGCGTTTACCGGCCGAACGCGATGTCGCCGGATTACCAGACGCCAAACTGGACGATGGGCCCCAACCGGTTCCCCTCGTCGGCGCAAAACCCGTACCTGAATATTAACGACTTCGCCTATCCGGCAGCTTTCACGGCGGGGACGCTGGGAAGGAACACGTACGAGGCGCCCGGACTGGTCTGGATGCAGTTCGGGCTGTTCAAGAGCTTTACTATCTACGAGCGCTTCAAGTTCACGCTGAGGGCGGACGGGAATAACTTTCCTTACGCGCACTGGCAGTTGACGGCGCCTAACTCGACCTTCAACCTCACCAGCCCCCTAACGTTCGGCCGCTTCACCGCCGAACGCGGGACCTACGCCGGAATCGGAAACCAGCGTCCACATGTGGTACTGGGCGCTCGGATAGACTTTTAGGGGACTCGGCAGGCCACAAGAAACGATGGCCTGCCCCACCTTTATATTTCAGGCGAAAAACGGCGCCATGTTATCGAAGGAATGCCTGGCGGCCGCCACTCCGTCGTACCCCGGCTGGTTGGAGACCTGGACGCTGACCTCTACCGTCACCGGCCCCCGGTATCCGATCTCGCCGAGAATCCGGGCGTACTCCTTGTAGTCGATCAACCCCGAGTCGCCCGGCAGCAGGAACCGGAACTTTTCGGGAGTGCCCGTGCTGTCCTTCACGTGGATGAACACAGTGCGGCTCCCCACGGGCAGCAGCGTCTCCCGAAGGCTCAGCCCGAGCAGCCTGTAATGGCTGTAATCGTAACCGTTCTGGATCCACGGGCTCTTCACCTGATCCAACATCCACAGCACTTTCTCGGGCCTGTCCAGAGCATTGCCCACGAACCCCTTGATCGCAAGCACCGTCTTCAGCGGCTCCAGCGTCTTGGCCCACACACCCAGTTCATCGGCCATCTGGCGCCTGGTCTCTTCCCACGCCGCCGACCGGCCACCCACCGGCGACTCGATCACCGCCGGCGCTCCGGGCGACAACTCGTGCGCCACCTCAGCCGCCGCGCGCAGATGCTCCAGGTTCTCCCGCTGGTTGTAGTTGATGTTGAAGCCCAGACTGACCATCGTGTTTGGCTCGGCGAGCTGCACGCTCTCCTGCACCGAAGTAAGGGCCAGGCCGAGGTCGGCTATCCGCTTTCGGATCTCGGCCCGGTCCGTCCTGGTGAGCAGCTTGGGTTCGGTGTCCCAGCCAGGCAGCAAAGTGAGCTCCAGAGCCTTGTAGCCGATCTTGGCGATGTGATCGATCGCCTCGCGAACCGGAATCTTTCTCATCCCGTAGGAACTGAAGGCAAGCAGCGGCTTGCCGGATTGTGCCGCCCGACCCCCGCGCGCCTCACTTTGCGCCTCGGCAAATGGGAGATCTCCCACAAGGGCAACAGCCGTTCCCCCGGCGAGAGTACCAATCAGATCTCGTCGTCTCATCAGATTTCTCCTTTCAGTGCCCTGCGTATGTCAGGCGAAAAACGGCGCCAGGTTATCCCAGCAGTGCTTCGCGGCCGCCAACGCGTCGTACCCCGGTTGCTCGGAAATCTGGGTGCTGACCTCCGCCAGCACCGTACCCCGGTAGCCGATCTCGCCGAGAACCTGGGCGTACTCTTTGTAGTCGATTCCTCCCGAATCGCCTGGCAGCAGGAAGCGGAACTTTTCCTCTGTGCCCACACAGTCCTTCAAGTGGTGGACCAACGTACGACTCGCCAGTTTCTGAATCGTCTCCCGCAGGTCCAGCTTCAGCACTTGATAGTGGCTGAAATCGAGAAGGTTCCCGATCGAGGGGCTCTTCACCTGATCCAACATCCACAGCGCCTTCTCGGGCCTGTCCATCGCATTACCCAGGTGCGCTTCGATGGCAAGCTGCGTCTTCAGCGGCTCCAGCGTCCTGGCCCACACGCCCAGTTCATCGGCCATCTGGCGCCTGGTCGCTTCCCACTCCTGCGGCCGGCCGCCCAGTGTGGTCTCAATCACCGCCGGTGCTCCGGGCGACAACTCATGCGCCAACGCCGCCGCCTCGCGCAGCCGCTCCAGGTTACTTTCCTTGTTTGTGTTCGGTCCCAGGAGCCGCAGGCTCTCCATCACCGAAGCAAGCAGCAGACCGAGGTCGCCTATCTGCTTGCGGATGTCGGCCCGGTCGGTCTTGCTCAGCAGCTTCGGTTCGGTGTCCCAGCCTGGCCTCAGGGTCAGGGACAGAGACTTGTAGCCGATCCTGGCAATGTCATTGATCGCCTCGCGAACCGGAATCTTCTTCATCCCGTACTGCTTGAAGCCTAGCAGGGGCTTGCCCCCACGCGGCCCACTTTGCGCCTCCGCGAAGGGGCAATCTCCCACAAGGACAACCGCCGCTCCCCCGGCGAGGGTACGGATCAGAGTACGACGTTTCATCAGATTTCTCCTTTCATGGCAGAGAGGAAGACCACAAAGTGGCTCTCGCGTGCTAGAGTGTACCGGTTCCGGATGTCACTTGAGCGGAGTCCCCTTCCTTTGGGGATGTTACCATGGCGGCCCACACAACCAGTAGTGAGTGTGACATAATCCGACGTAATGAAAACCCGATACAAGGTCCTCGTCCTGTTGTTCCTGGTTTCCGCCATCACCTACCTGGACCGGATCTGCCTTTCCGTCGCCGGGCCCTCGATGCAGTCCAGCCTCGGCCTGAGACCCGATCAGTGGGGCTGGGTAGTCGGCTCGTTCGTTCTCACCTACGCGCTGTTAGCCATGCCGGCGGCTGCTATGGGAGACCGGCACGGCGCCCGCAAGGTGCTCACCCTGATTGTCGTCTGGTGGTCTGTCTTCACTTTTCTCACCGGCGCGGCCGTCAATTATCCGATGCTGATCGCCACCTCGCTCCTGTTTGGCATGGGCGAGTCCGGAGCCTACCCGAACTCGACCGGAGCCCTCTCGCGCTGGTTCCCCAAGGCGGAGCGTGCCAGGGCTGTGGGCGTGGTCTGGACGGCGGCCCGCCTCGGCGGCGCGCTGGCCTCCATCATCGTAGTTCCGATTCTGAAGGCGTATGGATGGCGGATGCCTTTCTACATCTTCGCCGGCACCGGCCTGGTGTGGGCGGCGGTTTGGTACGGGTGGTACCGGGACAATCCGGCTGAGAAGAAAGGAGTCAAACAGGCCGAGTTGGAAGAGCTTCAGAAAGAGCCGAAGAGCGCCGCGGCCGCCGGTGCGCCGTGGGCCATGGTGCTGCGCAACCGCAATGTGCAGTACCTCATGGCAATGTACTTCGCGTATATCTTTGGCGGCTACTTTTACTTGTCGTGGCTCCCCACCTACCTGGTGAAGGGCCGCGGTTTCACCCAGGAGCAGATGGCCATCTGGTCGTCACTGCCATTCATCCTGGGCGCCTGCGGGAATTTGATCGGGGGCGCAACCAGCGACTACCTCGGCAAGAAGTACGGGCTAAAGGTCGCCAGGCGAACGGTGGCCGCGGCGGGGTTGGGGCTTTCAGGGGCGCTCGAACTGATGGCGGTGCTGACCCGTAACAACACGCTGGCGGCGGTCTTTCTGGGAGTTGGCTTTGGCTTCATGGATTGCATGCTGCCGGCCAGTTGGGCCGCCTGCCTGGACATCGGCCGCAAGTACGCCGGCACCGTCAGTGGCGCCATGCACATGACGGGCCAGGCGGGCGCGTTCCTCTCCACCGTTGCCTTCGGATACATGGTCAGAGCGTTTAACAGCTACGATCTGCCGCTGGTCCCGATGGCGATCGCCCTGTTTATCTCCTCGGCGCTTTGGTTGAAGATCGACCCGACCAAGCCGCTGGTCCCGGAAGCGGTTGAGCCGGTGCGCGCGTAGTACTGGCGCGCCGTGCTTGTCGGCCAGCTTGGCAAGCTGCGCCCCGACCCAGAGGGTGTCCCGTTTACCGGCGCAACTGGCGGGTTGACAACCGGTTGTCAACCCGATTCCCGATCTCGCCGAGCGAAGCCGGACGGATCGGCAATTCTTCACTGCTCCAATCTGGGTCATGGCCGATGGACCGCTGGCCGCCGTCGTGCATCTGGAGGGTTCGCGCGGTTCCGCGCAGATCGCCATACCCTTCGCCAGCTATCCGCAAGGGACGCTGCCTCTCGGAAACGGCCTGGCCGCCGCGCTGATTGGCCTCCTGGTGCTTCTCGCGGCGGGCATGGTCTCCATCGTGGCCGCCTTCGTGCGCGAAGGCGACCTCCAACCCGGCGCCGCCCCCGACGCCGATGGCGATCGCCGCGGCCGGCGGGCGGTGATAGTCATGACAGCAGTGGTCATTGCAATGGTTACCGCGGGCGGCTACTGGTGGAACTCAGAATCGCTGAATACCGGGGCAGGTTGAAGTTTTTTGCGCCGCCCAAGTTGGAAGCCTCGCTGGAGGGTGGCGGCGCGCCCCGTTTGCAGGTGGTTGGCCGCAATCCGCGCTGAACCAGGTACTTTCAGAGAATCCCGCTGGTTCCTGATCATGGGCACCTGATGCATCTCTTTCTGATCCGCGAACCCGCCCTGGATCGAATGTGGCACCTGCATCCCGAGCGCAACGCCGCGGGCGACTTCCACGCGAACCTGTCGGCGCTCGATGCCGGGCACTACCGCATGTTCGGCGACATCGTGGACAAGAACGGCTTCTTCTGGACAGCCATCGGCGAGATCGATCTGCCTCCGATCGCCGTCGGCCACTCTTCCAAAGGCGGCGCTTCGCTCTTCTGGCGGATTCCGCCATCGGCCTCCAACCGGGCATAATCAGGATATGCCAGACGTCAAACTCACGGCCATCGACACCACCGCGCTCCCCTGGGAGGAGCGCCCCAACGAGAAGATAGGCCGCTCGCTGTATCGCAAGAACCTGATCGTGGATCCGGAAACGGGCATGGAGGTCCGCTTGGTCCGCTACCCGGCGGGCATCGTCAACCCGTTGCATACACATCCATGCGCGCACGGTATGTACGTCTTGGAAGGGACACTGGTGACCCATGATGGTCAATACGGGCCAGGGCATTTCGTCTGGTTCCCTGAAGGATCAGTAATGGAGCACGGCGCAAGTGCGAAGCAGGATGTCACGGTTCTGTTTATTACCAACAAGCGCTTCGACATCCACTACCAATAGCGTGCCTGGTTTCATCCGGCCGTCCCGGCTATGAGGCTGGCTGACGTTTTGACTGTGGCGGAATGCGTCCGCGACGTTCCCCCTTCGCCAGCGTCGAGGAGATCCCACACCTCCTTACCCATTGCGCTGTCCTCGCGCTCCGCTAGCCTGTCGGGTGAGATATCGTCAGTTTCGGGTAGGACTCCCGCCGTTAGCAGCGTGCAGACCGAATTACGACCGTGCTTTGCAATGGCTGCTGCAACCTTCCTAGGCACCCACTTGGAACGGGCGGAGTCTGGCGAGGCAAGGAGCAGCAGGCAACGAGATTGTTCCACCGCTCGGTTAATACTGCCCCAGAGATCCGGGTGAGCCGACAGGTCGGTCTCATCCCTATAGGTTCGGGTGCCCCGTATGCCATACCAGGGTTGGCCGAATTTCCAAAGCGTACGTTCCACCGATCGCGCAAGGTCGCGATCCCTTCGATGGCTGTATGAAATGAAGGCGTCGTACCCGCTCACTGACACTTCGCTATTGGCCTCCACATGGTCGCTAGTGTACCGTGCTCATGTGCGTTTTTGCTATCGGTTTTCGTGCAGCCCAAAACTCAGGACCATTAACGGCACCAGCGCTGGCGGCCCGCGCAGACCGACGATAGTATCTTCCTTCGGCAGCGGCTCCCTGACTTTCACGTACCGCCCCGAGTGGATGGTCGCCCACTCGGAGGAAGCTGTGGGCGCCACATCGGCAGAGCTGCCAATCGAAGGGTAGCGCGTGATACGACCGGCACACCATCCAGGGACCGCATGAACGGGTATCTTCGGCTTTGGGTTTTACCGCTTTAGGCACTACTGTGGCTCCGTGCAACGTGGCCAGCCAGAAATCCTGCGCCTACCTCTGCTCTACCTCTGCTCTACCCTTTGTGTTCCCGGATTGCTCACGATATGATAGATCGCGTTACGGCTCTGGCGGGCTTACTTCGAACCAAAACCCGGCGCTCGCCGCAGCCCGAAAAAAGGAGGATGCGATGTCTGATGAAACAAAACACATCACCTTGCCTGGAGGTTTCGCCGTCGATCTGGCCGCCGCCGCTGCCCACGTTATGCAGCCTTCGCACGCCCGCGATGTTGTTAGTTCTCGCGGGCTGGAGGAGGGGACCAGGCTCGAGCCGCGCGCCATGCCGGCCGGTGTCACGCTCTCGTTCAACACCGACGGATTCGTCGCCGGCCTGAACACCGCCCTTGCCGCCAAAACAGCCGGCTACGTGATGCAGCTCCGGCAGCACGGCCAGCCGATCGCTTCCGCCCAGGTCAATTGGGCCAAGCGGCCCTCCGACGGGTCCGAGTCTTGGGCACAGACCGTACGCATGCACATCGCCAGCTGTAGTAAACCCGTCACCGCGATCGCCATGACGCGCACGCTCGCCGCTCACAATCTGCCGCCGACCACCAAGATTATCGGCTACCTGCCGAACTATTGGACCAAGGGGCCGAACATCGACCAGATTACGTTCAAGCAACTGATGACGCATACCTCGGGCTTTCGCGTCGTCGGGTCCGACATGTCCTTCCCTACGATGAAGGCGCTGATCGCCGGCGGGGTCACCAATGCCAACCTCGGTCAGTACTCCTATCAAAATACGAACTTCGGGATCTGCCGGATCCTGTTGCCGGTCATGAACGGAACGGTCCCGGCCGGCACCGTATTCCCGCCGCCTATCGAGGACCAGGCCTGGGACTCCGCGACCATCAATGCCTACACCGCTTATGTCGCGCAATACCTGTTCCAGCCGGCCGGCGTCAACGGCCCCACGCTCACGCACCCCGATCCGGACGCGCTCGCCTATACGTTCCCGCCCGGCAGTGGCTGGAACTCCGGCGACCTCACCACGGAGTCCGGGGGCGCGGGCTGGCATATGTCGGTGGATGACATGCTGGACGTGATGGGCTGCTTCCGCCGCCAGGGCACGATCATGCCGACCGCCGCCGCGCAGGCTATGCTTGACGCCAGCTTCGGTATCGATCTGATCGAAACCACCAATCTTGGCACGCTCTACAACAAGAACGGCCTCTGGGGGGCCGGTAGCGGCCAGACAGAACAGAGCCTCGCCTACTTCCTGCCGCGAGACATGGAGCTGGTCGTGCTCGCCAATTCGCCGATCGGCAACCCCGGCCAGTTCTTTCGCGACGTCGTGACCAACCTCTACGTGGATAACATCGCGCCGGAGATTGCCGTCGGTGGTTGGATCGCCCGTCACGGCCTGACTGCCGAGCAATACCAGGAGGCGTTCAACGACTACGTCGGCAACCATGGCATGCAGTTGATGGACGTGAGCGGCTACGGGAGCGCCGCGCCGCTCTACGCGGCGCTGTGGGTAAAGACCGCGTCGCCGCCTGCCTGGCAGGCCCGTCACGGCCTGACCGCGTCGGATTATCAAACGACGTTCAACCAACTGACCTCGCAGGGTTACCATCCCGTGCTGGTGAACGGCTACGCGACCGCCGCTGGCCCACGCTTTGCCTGTATCTTCCAGCAAGGCGCGACTGGACCCTGGGTCGCCCGCCATGGCCTCACCGCCGCGCAATATCAGGCTGCTTTTGACCAGTTTGTGGGGCAGGGCTACGCGCTGGACTGGGTCAGCGGCTACTTCGACGGCAGCCAGGACCTTTACGCCGCTATCTGGCGCAAGGACGCCGGCATTCCCGCCTGGCAGGCCCGCCACGGTCTGACCGCCGATCAGTACCAGGCGTTATTCAACCAGGTAACGGGCCAGGGCTACAAGCCAGTCGTGGTCTGCGGCTACAGTGATGGCGCCGTCGACCGTTACGCGGCGATCTTCCGTCAGATCGCCGGGGCTCCGGCCTGGCAGGCACGTCACGGCCTGACCCCGGCCCAGTACCAGGCGACTTTCGACCAGTTGGTCGCCCAAGGCTATCGGCTGGAATTGGTCAGCGGCTACACCACGGGAGGCCTGGACCACATCGCCGCCATCTGGACGAAATAATGCAGGGGCCGGGCGCGACGTTCCCGACGAGACTGTGATGGTGGCCGCGATGCGGAGCGTGGAAAAGCGGCGCCCGCATCGGTAGCGCAGACATTGCCGAGGTTAGCGAAGAACCTTTCGTCCAGATTGGCCCTCCCTAGTTCTGCGAGCTCAATCTTTCGGCTGAGGCTTGCCAAAAATGAAATCGGCCTTGACAGCGCGGCCCGGAACGATTCCATCAACATCGCCCTTTCTTTTCACTGCGGGCTCAATGGCCTGAAGCAATCTTTCGACTGCATCCCTAGTCCAGGACAGATCAGGATACGCCGCGCCTTTCGTCCTGAAGTACCGAAGACCTTGCTCCTCGTTCGCGCCATCCAGTAACGCGACTACATTACCCATATCGGTCACGTCATCTTTCAGTCCAAGCCTCTGACATTCCTTAAACAACTCGGTTATCTTGTGATGCTTTCTCTTTTTGTCCGCCACAATGGGGACATTCGCGGCTCGCAGGTACGCTTTCAGCGCGAGTTCTATCGCGTGCGCGTACATGAAATATATCGGCACGCCCAAAGTCTTGTCGGAGTCGCACACCAGATTTGCTGCTTTCTGGTATTGTCCAGCGAACCCAAGAAACGAGACTGCGTGCTCATCCGCTGGAGGGACCATTGTTGTTTTAGCCATCTTGATTCAAGACTATCAGAGCGATACGACGTTGTTGTCCTATTCGGGGGTATGCGAGGAAATGGAACCACGACATCATCGAAATCGCCTGAGACCTTCCGCCACACTGAGAAAGCCCATCTGCTGTTCGACGGCGACAAGGAGGAGCGAATCGATTCAACAGAGCTGCGGCCGTATCGGCCACTCGGACAGAACTCGGATGACGGTGTGGACCCAGGTTTTCGGCGGAGCTGCGGAATTCTATCACGCAGTTCCCCTTAGCGGTTGGAGCCCGGCAGGAGAGAGCGGCAACGTGGCGGTCGAATGCAAAGCCGCTCGTGCCCCGGCGACGTTTCATCGGTCAGCCCTGGTTGTGCACGGCATGCTACCACCTGGACAGACCACCTGCTGGCGCAGAGCCGGGCGAAACTCTTCTGTGGCGGTTCGGACTGGGTCACAGCGGGGTTAAGCTGGAGTCTGGCTGCTGTATCGCGTAGTCCGTCAGCAGGCGGCGTTGTTAAGCTTTGTCAGAGATGTCCGGCATCATGGCTTCCCGTTCCTGGCCATCATCCCGCTCATCTTCCTAATGCTCGGGCGAAACGGGGCGCGGCCCCACGGGAGGCGCCATGAAGGTTCTTCTGGTTTCCGCGAACACGGAAAGGACAGCTATCCTCCCGTTGCCGCTCGGGCCGGCGTTCGTCGCTGCCGCCTGCCGCCGGGCAGGTCATGAAGCGGTATTGCTCAACCTGATGTTCGAGCGCGATCCGGTGGCTGCGCTCCAGAAGTGTGTCGAAGAATTCCGGCCCGAGGTGATCGGCATTTCGGTGCGCAACGTCGATGACCAGAACATGGCCAGCCCGAAGTTCCTGCTGACGGCGGCTCGCGACGTCGTGGCAACCTGCCGCAGACTGTCCGGCGCCCCGATCGTCGTGGGCGGCCCCGGATACAGTATGTTTCCAGAGAGCGCGCTACGATTCCTCCAGGCAGACATGGGAATCCGGGGGGAAGGCGAAACCGTATTCCCTGAGTTGCTGGAGCGGTTGGAGAGTCGCGCCGACCCCTATGGGCTCCCTGGCGTCTACCTCCCGGAGCATCTTCCGGCCGGCAGGCTCTTCAGCACCAGCCTCGATGACCTGCCGCTTCCCGAGCCCGAGCTTTGGCTCCCCGCCGCCCCGGAGAGCCGCGAATTGTGGATACCGGTTCAGGGGAAGCGCGGCTGTCCGATGGGCTGCAGCTATTGTGCCACGAAGGTGATCGAGGGCACCCGGATCCGCAGGCGGTCCCCGGAAAGCATCGTGCAGTGGATGGAGTTGGTAGCGGCGCGGGGCTTCCGCAATTTCTGCACCGTGGACAACACGTTCAATATTCCGCCTTCTTATGCCAAGGGGTATTGCCGCGAGATCATCCGGCGGGGTCTCGATATCAACCTGTGGTGCATCGTGTATCCGAAGTGGGTCGATCGCGAACTGGCGGAACTGATGGCGCGGGCCGGATGTCATGAAGTCAGCCTGGGCTTCGAAAGCGGGTCGGACTGTGTGCTGACGCGGTTCCACAAGAAGTTCCGGGCCGAAGAGGTGCGGGCCATCGCGGCAATCTTCCGGGATGCCGGTATTAGGCGCACGGGCTTTCTGATGCTGGGAGGGCCGGGTGAGACCAGGGAAACGGTCGAAGAGGGCCTCGCTTTTGCTGATTCTCTCGATCTCGACGCACTGAGAATCACGGTGGGTATTCGGATCTACCCAGAGACGGACCTCGCGGCCACCGCGGTCGCTGAAGGTGTGATCGCGCCCGATGACGATCTGCTGCGGCCCACCTTTTATTTGGCGGCGGGGCTCAAGGATTGGCTACCTGCGAAAGTTGCCGACTACAGAGCCTCGCGCTCCTGGGTGATGTAGGTTGACGGCGCTCAAGAACCGAGACTATGTGCTGAGTTTTCTCGAGAAGACGCTGGCCGCCGATCCCCGGCGCAAGGAAGTCCACGAGAACCTTGCAGAGCTGTGCACGAAACTCTGCCGCGTTCGGAGGCGAAGCAACACTACAAACAGTACCTTCCCTTTTTATCCGGCGGCCCCCAAGGCGTAGGACATCTGCAAACGTTCGCCACGCTGAAAAAGTGAGCGGCGCCGCTGGAGGCTGTGCCGACGGTCAGTATTTTCCCCAGTGCAGGACTTCGGAAAGCGGCCGCTTCTCTTTTTCCGGTTCTTCGGCCGGGTGGCCGATGGCGAGCAGGCTGACCAGCTTGCGGGTTTCCGGGGCGCCCACCATCTTGCGGATCTTCTCCGCGTAACGCTTCTTGTCGCCGGCCACCCAGCAGGCGCCCAGGCCATGCGCCCAGGCGGCCACGAGTATGTTCTGGCTGGCGTTGCAGCCGTCCTCCAGGTAGTACTTCGTGTCCTGGCACAAGACCACCACGCAAGCCGCGGCCTGCGCGATGAAACTCCCGTAGTCCGTGGCCCCGGCGATCGCCCGGAGCATCTGGGCGTCAGTGACGACTACAAACTCCCAGGGCTGGATATTGTTTGCTGTGGCGGCCAGGCGGCCGCAGTCGATGATATCCTCGATCACCTCACGCGAGACGGGTTCGCCCGTGTAGGCGCGAACCGACCGTCGCGTCTTCAAAGCCTCAATACACTCCATGTTGACGATTATGACGGACTGCCGCGACCTCGAGGGACGCCCGTAGGTTGGGATGATGGCTGGCTATCCGCAGCGGCGCGGTGTCTGAGCTGGGCGACATCTCTCAGCGGCGATGCTCCGTAACAGGCGGCTTCAGTTGTCCAAGGGGAAGAGTCAGTGAAAGCCCTCGAACGCCCGAGTGATACGAAACGGCTAAAATGGCTTCGTTGAAGGCCGGCTGCGATGCTCACCGACAGTCTTCCCAAAAAGGCGCTGCTCCGGGCGGCGTACCTGAGAAGCGATCAGCTTTGCATTCTCGAAGTACCCGCGGATGATCGGCTCCGCGCGCCAGCAAGGTCAATCGAAGAGGCTCTGAACGCAGAGCAGTCCGCACCGGTCCGAAAGGCATGCCTTGAGTTCTTAACCGCGGCGGCCGCTTTCTATGGCGTCTCAAGGCCACAGATTCGGGTATTAGCTGCCCGTCCGCTGAAAGTGCGCGAGGGCGGCGGTGCGACCGAGCTCTTCGGCGATTATCAGTTTGAAAACATGCTGATCCGAGTCTGGGTGCGAACGGCCGTCCAGAAGCGCGTCACCTCGTTCGGCACGTTTCTCTCGACGCTGTGCCACGAGTTTTGCCACCACCTCGACTGCGAACGGTTCGGATTCCGGGACACGCCCCACACGCGGGGATTTTACGAACGCGCCGCCGCACTCTACCACCACGCGCGGTCCACGCCGGCCAAACGCCTTTTCTGGGCCCCCCTGCCGAACGGCCGCTGGAGTATCGACTGGCCACGCACCAATCGCGGCGGATGATGCCCGAAAACTCCTATGCGGCGATCCCACACGGTAAACAAATACTGTTTTACGAACTGATAGGTAAGTCTCCGGAAATGAAAGGCCCAATTGAGCATTTACAGTCCGAGTTTCCCCGTGCTGTTGTCGCTGAACAGGCTCCCGTGCCGAACACCCGCACCAGCCCGCTGCTGGTCCGAGGGTGGCCGCGGGCACGCCCGATACTCTTCGCCGGCCAAACGAACCGCAAGGTCGTCGCATCGCTAAACTGGAATTCTCACGATGGCTACTCAGGAGTCGGGAACGGTTGCGGTGCTGGCCGAAAAGCCTTCGGTTGCCCGTGACATCGCGAGCGTGCTGGGCGCGACCAGCAAGGGCGACGGATACCTGCACGGCAACGGCTATGTTGTCACCTGGGCGATCGGTCACCTGGCGGCATTGGCCCAGCCGCACGAGATCAACCCGGCGTGGCGACAATGGCGCCGCGACCACCTTCCGATTCTGCCCAAGCAGTGGCCGTTGGTCGTATACGAGAAGACGAAAGATCAGTTTGAAGTTGTGCGAAAAATCGTCAATTCGCCGCGCATCTCTCGGGTAGTGTGCGCCACCGATGCTGGCCGCGAGGGTGAGCTCATCTTCCGCTATATCTACGAGGCCGCGAAGTGTGAGAAGCCCTTCAGCCGTCTGTGGATCTCTTCGCTGACACCGGATGCCATCCGCAAGGGTTTTGCCGCACTACGTCCCGGAAGCGACTACGATCCTCTGGCAGATGCCGCGCGCGGCCGCAGCCGGGCCGACTGGCTCGTAGGCATGAATCTGTCTCGCGCCTACTCCCTGGCCTACGGAGAGGACCTGTCGGTCGGGCGCGTGCAGACACCGACGTTGGCGATGCTGGTGGAGCGCGAACTTGCGATCCGGAGGTTCGTCCCGGAAGACTACCTGGAGGTCGTAGCCAGCTTCCACCCGACCAGCGGGCCGAAGGAAAGCCGCTACCAGGGCACCTGGTTTTGCACACAGCCGGAGCGTTCGGGCGATAAGGACACCCTGCAGAAGGTGATGCGGCTTCCGGTGGACGGGGAAGAGGCTGGACGGATTATCGGGCGCGCACGTGCCGGCACGGCCGCCATCGAATCGATCGAATCCGAGATCCAGAGGATGGCGCCGCCGCCCCTGTACGATCTGACGGAACTGCAGCGGCACGCCAACCGGCTGTTCGGCTTCAGCGCCCAGCAGACCCTGGATGTGGCGCAGTCCCTCTATGAACGGCACAAGCTGATCAGCTACCCGCGGACAGACAGCCGGCATCTGTCGCAGGATGTGGCGGCCACCCTGCCGCAGATCGTCAAGGCGATCGCGGCACCCTATCAGGCACACCTTGCGCCCGGCACCGGGGAGCGTCCGCTGGGACGGCGGTTCGTCGACGATGCCAAGGTCACTGATCACCACGCCATCATTCCTACGGCGACGTCGCCTGAGAAGGCCGGGTTGTCGGGTGAGGAACGCAGGATCTACGACCTGGTGTGCCGCCGCCTGCTCAGCGCCTGGCACGACGATCACATCTGGTCGGTTACGACGGTAATCACGTCCATTCGGAACAGCGATATCGTCGATCGCTATCACACATCGGGCACCGCGGTACAGCAGATGGGCTGGAAGGTGCTGGAAATCGAGGTGGCCAGGCAGCCGGGGAGAGGCAAGGCCGGCGGCGAGGAGCAGAAGGCGGAACAGGTCTTACCGTCCAGTCTCAAGGAGGGCGAATCGCAGGAGGTAGTGGAGGTCGAGGCCATACGGAAGAAGACCCGACCACCGAAGCGTTTGACGGAGGCAACCCTGTTGACGGCGATGGAGACGGCGGGCAAAACCCTCGACGAGAAGGAACTTTCGGACGCAATGAAGGAGACCGGCCTGGGCACGCCGGCGACGCGCGCCGCCATCATCGAGGTGCTACTCAAGCGTGGCTATATGATCCGGAACGGTAAGAGTCTCGAGGCGACCGACAAGGGGATCCGGCTCATCGACATCGTGCACCCCGAGGTCAAGAGCCCGACGATGACCGGCCAATGGGAGGCGTATCTGACGCGAATCCATCGCGGCAAAGCGCAGCTAGGACCTTTTCTGAGAGGCATCGAGGAGTACGTGCGCGAGGTGGTGGGCAAGGTCGGATCTGTAAAGCCGCCCACCAAGGCCGCGATCACGGTCCCAGCCGGGCACGCGCAAATCGGCAACGCCTTGCCTGAACCCGCCAGTTCGCCGGCGCTGGAAGCCGGCGACACGCTCGGGACTCTTCTCCATCGTGTGTTCGGCTTCTCCTCTTTCAGGCCGAATCAGGAAGCGGTCTGCCAGGCGGCTGTCGATGGGAAAGACCTGCTGCTTGTCATGCCGACCGGATCGGGCAAGTCGCTGTGCTACCAATTACCCGGGATCGCGCGGGGTGGAACGACGCTCGTGATCAGCCCGCTGATTGCGTTGATGGAAGACCAAGTCGCGAAGCTCAAGGAACGGGGTCTCGCCGTGGAGCGTATCCATTCTGGCCGTGAGCGCGCCGCCTCGCGCCAGGCTTGCATCGACTACCTTAACGGCAAACTGCAGTTCCTGTTCATCGCGCCCGAAAGGCTGCGCGTGGCCGGCTTTCCAGAAATGCTGGCGAAGCGAAAGCCGTCGCTGATCGCCATCGACGAGGCGCATTGCATTTCCCAGTGGGGGCACGATTTCCGGCCGGACTACCGCATGCTCGGTCAATACCTACCGATGTTGCGCCCCACGCCGGTTATTGCGCTTACCGCCACGGCAACGCCGCTGGTGCAAGACGACATCACCGAGCAGTTGGGACTGGTGCGGGCGGCGCGGTTCATCCACGGTTTTCGGCGCGCCAACATTGCGATTGAAGTGGTCGAGGCAGCGCCGTCCCAAAGACCCGCCCTGACGTGCGAACTGTTGTTGGATGAGGCCCGCCGGCCGGGCATCGTGTATACGCCCACCCGAAAGCAGGCCGAAAGCGTGGCGGCCGAACTCGCGGGTTACTTCTCCACGGCGGCGTATCACGCCGGACTCGACGCTGAGCACCGCCAGCGGGTACAGGAGGAGTTTCTTGCAGGAAAGATCGAGGTGATGGTGGCGACGATTGCATTCGGGATGGGAATCGACAAACCCGATATCCGCACGGTGATTCACACCGCCCTGCCGGGAAGCCTCGAGGCGTATTACCAGGAGATCGGTCGAGCCGGACGCGATCGGAAGCCAAGCCGCGCGGTCCTGATGCACTCCTACGCCGACCGCTACACTCACGACTTCTTTTTCGAGCGCGACTACCCGGACGTGGCTGTGCTAGACGCGATATTCACCCGGTTGCGGCCCGAACCGATGGAGAAGACCACCTTGCAGAAGCAGATGCGGATGGATCCCGACCTGTTTGACAAGGCTTTGGAGAAGCTGTGGATCCATGGTGGTGCCGTACTGGATTACGCCGAGAACGTGAGCATCGGTCAAGGCCAGTGGCGCGAATCCTACATCGCCCAAGGCGAACAGAAGCGGGCGCAGATCGACCAAGTGATCCGGTATGCCGAAACGAACCAATGCCGCATGTCGACTCTGGTGCGTCACTTCGGCGATCTTGCCGACGGTCAGACGGCCTGCGCGATCTGCGATTTCTGCGCTCCGGCGGATTGCGTGGCCCAGCGCTTCCGCACAGCGACGGAGGCGGAGCGGGCGGCGCTCCTCCGAGTACTGGCGGCTCTGCGCTCGGGCGGGCACAAACCAACCGGGAAGCTTCACACCGAGCTGTTTCCGGGTGGTGAGATAAGCCGCGATACCTTTGAAGACGTGCTCGGAGCGATGGCGCGGGCCGGCCTGGCGCGGCTGTCCGACGCTGTTTTCGAGAAGGATGGCAGACAGATTCCGTACCGCACAGTGAGACTCACTCCGGTCGGCCGAGCGACGGACGAGACCACGCCGATCGAATTCGTCATGAAGGACACAGCTGCGGCGCCAACAGGGCGCAAGCGCAAGAAGAAAGCCGCTGCCAGGGGTAAGCAGGTGGGGAGTGCCGCAAAAGGGAAAAAGGTGGCGACGCCGAAGGTGAAGGGCTCGCCAGCAGGGGCGGATACCCGTGTGGAAGAGGCGCTACGAGCCTGGCGCCTGACCGAGGCGCGGAGGCGCAGCGTGCCGGCGTTCCGCATCTTTACCGATCAGGCTCTGCGCGCCATTGCCGAAACGCGTCCCGCAAGCGCTGCCGAGTTGCTCGCGATTCCGGGTATCGGCATCAGCGCCGTCGAGAAATACGGGCGACAAATTTACCGGATCTTGGCCGAAGCCGGTTAAGCACGGCTGGTGTACCGAGGCGACCGACGCGATTGAGCGGGTTCTTGAATAGCGGATCACCAGGACGTACGTGGTGGGCGCGTCGGGTATCATGGCTATATTCTGCAACGGAAGGTCGGCGGCTGAAGACGGCGGGCGTCACTGAGCAGTGAGAGGTAGTCGGGCCAACGAGCCCCTGCACCAAGCCTCCAGTCGTTAAGAGTCCGATTGAGGACTACAACCCCAGCTTCCCCGCGCTGTTCTCCCTGAACAAATTGCCGTCCCGGATATACCGCCGCACCATCTGAACCGAGCGGTGTCCGGTCTGGTTCATGATGGACCGTTCCGACGCACCCGCAATGGCAGCGCTGGTAGCATGCCCGGCCCTTAGAGAGTGCCCAGCATATTTGGAAGCGTACAAACCGGCGCGATCTACCAGTTTTTTCACCACGCGCGCCACGTCGATACCGGACAACCGACCTGCTTTTACGTGCCCATGTCGATTGATGGAGCGGAACACCGGCCCGGCGCCGATGCCCGCCTGGTCCATCCACGCCTGCATAGTGCGGACCGGACACGTCTCGGGATTCGATCCATACGGAATCCCGATCTTGCGGCCGACGCCTTCCTGGTCCACTTTCGACCGCCTCAGCGTCACCGTCAGGCCGTCTTTGCCGAAGGCGCAATCCTCGACGTCCAGCCCTACCAGTTCAGAACGGCGGAATGCTCCCGAGAATCCTAGGAGGATTACCAGAGATAGGCCGCACTCCCTGATCCGGCGCTCGACAACCTCAACCCCAAATGGTCACAAGGAGCGTCGGTCAAATCCTGCCGCACACCGAGGTAACGCTCCGTGGTCTGAATCGAAGCATGACCGAGTGAAAGCTGGATCTGTTCGAGTGCGGCCCTTCCTTTGTGGGCCAGTTTCGCGAAGGTTCTGCGAAGGTCATGGGGGGCGATGTTTTTCATGCCGATCTCAGCAGCGTACTTTTTGACGGTCTCGAAGATGCTCTGTGCGGTCATGCTCTCCCTGGCTAAATTGTCGCCTTTGTTGACGGGCCGGAACACCCTGCCGGAAGTGAAACCCGCCGCCGCCATCCAATCATCAATCGCCACTTTTGTCCACGAAGGCATTGGTACGGTTCGGACACGGCCACCTTTGCCATGCATGTCCACGATCACCCATCGGGCATCACGCTGTTGAATATGCTCTACGGAAAGCATTGCGGTCTCTTCTCGTCTGAGACCGCAGCCAATCAGGATGGCAAGCAACGCGCGATCCCGCTTTCCTTTCAGCGTGGAGGTGTCCGGTGAGTTACAAGTTCTTCCGCCTGTCGTGCGGTGAGCCAATTCCCGATCCTGAGACCCTCCCGTTTTATGCCCTTCACGCGACCGATGCCTGAAGCCAGTTCCGATTGCATCAAACCGTTGTCGCTGGCTTCCACAGCCAAGCGTCGGATCGCCGTCATGTACAGATTCACGGTGGACGACGATAGCCGGGATTCGATCAGGTGCGCCCGGAACGCCTGGACGGTGGCCTTGGAGAACCCGGTGGTGGGGCGCTCGGTTTGATACCAGTTCAAAAAGTGATCCAGACCACGCCGATATGCACGCTTCGATTCGGGGCTGTGAACGGAATCGAGGACAAGGGATTTCAGCCGTTCGATGGATTCGGGCACGGCGGCGGGGAGAGCCGGGAGAGTTTCCATCAATTCTGATTATATCACAATAGCCTTTGTTAAGGCCAATTTACCATAGGCTATTTTTGAGGATCTGCAGACTGCCGCCAAGCCAGAAATGTCGAGATTTCAGGCGGATTGGGGCTTACGGCAGGCGGATGGGTTCGTCACAACGTTGATGCGTACCTGCGAAATTTGAGTTACGGAGCCGGCCTCACGGGACCGGACCAGCAATTGCCTGAGAAGGTGCGCGTGAAGCACGGTACGGGCAGCAGCGGCAAGATGATCCACTACTACTTCAACTACTCGGGGTCCGATCAGAAACTCGCGTATGCGTATGCCGCGGGCTCCGACCTGTTGAGCGGGTCATCCGTGAACCAGCTTCAGCAAATAACGCTGGGGCCTTGGGACGTCGCCATCATCGAAGAACGATAGCTCCTTCTTCGTTGCCTGCGTCCACTTGGCGAGTGAATGGGCCGGCCCGAGTCCCTCCGGGTCATTCTTTGACCAGTCGCACCGTGGCCACATTCGAAAAACCAAGAAACGGGCCCGAAACGTTGTTCTCCACGGATCGCGCGCGCCCGAAGAAATCCTCGGGGCAACCTTTCACGAGCGGCGTCAGCGGGAGCGGCTGCGCCGGTTTCCAGGTAAGCAGCAGTTCGCGCCCGTCGAATTGTACATCTCCGGCCAGGGATACGGAGTGCTGGCCCGGGTCCTTCACCTGCCGGGAAGTATCGTTGCGCGTCCACACGTACGCGTTGTAGTCCGCCACGTTGCTGGGATCGCCCGAGGCAATCGGCTTTTTGACATCGACAAAGATATTGTTGACCACCCGGTTCCCCGTGGAAGTGAGCTTGCGGCCGCGGATGGAACGGTCGGTCGCAACCCCCGCAAACACCAGATCTTCGGCGATCAGCCCGAACAGGTTGTGCACGATAACGAGGTTGTCGGTATCGGCGGCGCGGACGCCCTGCCCGTCGATGTTCCAGATGACGTTGTTATCCACCAGGTTGGGCTGCGGAGAAGCTTCGATAAAGATGGCGCCCTGCACGGTCTGGACATCATGGATCACGTTGCCGGTCACGCGTGAGTTCTGGTTGTCCCAGTCGAGCCAGATGCCGCAGGAGGCCAGGAGCCGCGCGATGTGGTTATTCCGCACCAGCGTTCCGCGGTTGACCAGGAGCTTGATTCCGGCCACCTCCCAGTGGAACTCGGCGTCCTGCCAGCCACAGTCGGAGATGTCGTTGTCCTCTACCAGGGCGTGCGACACATTCAATCCCCGGATTCCGGCTGTACCGCAATCATAGATCCGGTTGCGGCGGACGATCATGTGGCCCAGGTCCGGGTCTGCTCGGGGAGCAGCGCGTTTATCGCCGCTCTCGAAGGTGCGGTAGCCCACTTCGATGCCCACAGAGTTGACATGCCTTACCGTGTTCCGCTCGATAATCCAGTGGTGGCCGCCCATGTTGTACAGCGCGCCCACGCCCACCCGCGGAAGGCCGTTGGCGCACTGCTCGAGGATGAGGCCGCTCACCCGAATGAAACCGAGCCCCGGGGTTTCCGGCTGGATGATGTGCGGCTGCACGGCGGCCTCAAAGAGCTTGCCGTTGGGATCCACGCTGTCAAAAGCGTGGATGTGGACCGTCTTGCCGTCCGGTGCGACCCAGTAGGAGCCGGGCAGGCGCACGAGGTCCTCGTAGGTGGCCAGTTGCGACATCCGCCGGCCGTCCTGAAAGAGCATGCCGCGCGGCAAAGAGTAGGGAATGCGTCCCTTCCAGCGCAGAGCCCACGACATGAGATCGAGCTCTTCGTTGCCGGCGTTGGGCGTCCGGAAGGCAAAATAGCCGTTCTCGAAAAGGCTGTCGGGAAGCGTAGTCATCCAGAGCCTTTTCGAATAGATGTTTCGGGAGACCCCACCACCGGGGCGTACGTCGTGTGGGTCGATCGAGCGCTCCCAATGTGTGTCCAGGATGCGCGACCCCTTCAGAATCACTTGTTCGCCCGGAGCAGCCTCGTAGGCGATCATGCGGTCCGGGCCCTCGCCGCAAAAGCGCGGCCGCACCAGTTCGCGGTAGACGCCCGCGTGGATCGACACCCGCTCGCCGGCCTTCACCACCTGCGCGGCGTGGCTGATGGTGCGGAACGGGCGCTCTTCGGTGCCCGGGTTGTCATCCGAAGCCCGCGGATGGTTGTGATTGACATGGTAGGTGCGGGTGTAATGAGTTTGATCGCTCCAACTCAGGAAAGGCGTCCCGTCGGGCATGATGACCTCTGGCTCCAGCGGCCGGTAATTGACTTGGGCCCCTGCCGGTACCAGCAAGCCGCACATGGCCAGAAGGAAAAGTTTCAATCGCACGGGCGGTCTTCTCCTCTCTGCAACCGGGTATTGTATCCCCTACCAGGCTGTCATGCGGTCAGCTGCCGTTGACATAACTTTCGCCCTGTTGACATAACTTTTTGCCTCTCCATTTCCCATAACACCTTTACTCACAATGGCTTAGGGACAACTTCAGATCCTGTTGACACAACTAAGGCCATTTTCAGTAAAGTGTCCTCACGTAAGCGAAATCTAAGAAGAGTTGCGGAAAATTGATCGAGTTATGTCAACAGAATGCTAGCCAAACATATTTGAAATTTCCCGGATTCCATTTGGCGGTTGCGCGCGTGGGGCAACCGAGAACATGGTCGACGCCCGGAGTTGTAGCTCGCAAAGGCGCCAAGATCGCCAAGAAAACAGCGGCGGTCTCGTGGGGCCAGTCCGCGCCGCAGACCGGAATGCGTTCGACGGCCGATGGGTAATCTCCGCCATAGCCCAAAGGGAACGCAACCTACGGTTTCTTTCCCTTTGGAAACCCTTTCTTCCCTTGGCCGTCCCTCGGCAGTCAGTTTGACTCCACCGGCCGCCTGGCCGATGATCTTGTTGCTGGATGCAGGATCCAGGAGGCGACCGATGGAGGTATTCACAAGGCTGTTCGACAGCCTGCTCGTTTTGGTATACCACTGCTTCGACCGCATCGTCATCCATGGGTACCTGAGCGGCTTGTCCCGCCCCGAACAGGTGGTCTACTTTTTCCGCGACGTTGTGGGCGTACCCGTAGTCGACAAAACCG
>Ga0316363_10001013_pt1 | contig 27719 bp, 23 predicted proteins | sample Sb_taG_3_FD_200459 | JGI IMG/M metagenome (GOLD analysis project Ga0316363, IMG submission 200459) | Peat soil microbial communities from Weissenstadt, Germany - Sb_50d_a_PC metaG (v2) (version 2) | ecosystem: Environmental > Terrestrial > Soil > Wetlands > Peat | place: Germany: Weissenstadt...
AGATTTTCCTTTCGTCGCAATTTCTCGGCGGGCGTCACCAGCGCCGCATCGATAAAATTTCGGAAATGGATCAGTCCTACAGTCACGGCGTGACTTTCAAGAACGCCGCCAAATCCTGAACGCGAGCTGACCATGAGCCCATCAAGAAATGAAACGCCCGAATCCCGCCGCATGAGTTTGCCGCTGGCGGAAGCCGATCCGGAAATCGCTGCAGTGCTGCGCGAGGAAATTCGCCGCCAGTCCACCAGCATCGAGCTGATTCCCTCGGAAAATTGCGTCTCCGAAGCGGTGATGGAAGCGATGGGCTCGGTGCTGACAAACAAATATGCCGAAGGCTATCCGGGCAAGCGCTACTACGGCGGCTGCGAATTTGTGGATGTGGCCGAGCAACTGGCGATTGACCGCGCGAAGGCGCTGTTCGGCGCCGATCACGCCAATGTGCAACCTCACTCCGGCACGCAGGCGAACATAGCGGTTTACATGACTGCGCTGCAGCCGGGTGACACCGTGCTCGGGATGAATCTGGCCCACGGCGGACATTTGACGCATGGCCATCCGCTGAATTTCTCCGGCAAGACTTACAAGTTTGTGGCCTACGGCGTGACCAAAGAGACCGAGACGATTGACTACGACGAGCTCGATCGCCTGGCGCAGGAAAACAAGCCGAAGATGGTGGTCGTCGGCGCGAGCGCCTATTCGCGCATCATCGATTTTCCGCGCATGGCGAAGATCGCGCAGTCGGTGGGGGCGCTGCTTTTTGTGGATATGGCGCATATCGCCGGCCTCGTCGCCGCGGGCGTGCATCCGAGCCCGGTCCCACATGCGGATTTTGTTTCGACGACAACTCACAAGACTTTGCGCGGGCCGCGCGGCGGCCTAGTTCTCTGCCGCGAGAAATTTGCGAAAGATCTCGATCGCATCACCTTTCCGGGAATTCAAGGCGGGCCGCTGATGCACATTATCGCGGCGAAAGCGATCTGCCTGCGCGAAGCGGCGCAGCCGGAGTTCCGTGAATATGGCAAGCAAGTGGTTGCGAACGCCAAGGCGCTTGCTGCGGGCGTGGTCAAGCGCGGCAACCGGGTTGTGAGCGGCGGAACGGACAATCATCTTTTCCTCATTGATGTTCACTCGCGCGGATTAACCGGGAGCGCGGCGCAGCCGGCATTCGATCGCGCGGGCATCACCATCAACAAGAATTCGATTCCCTTCGATCCCCTTCCGCCGATGAAAGCCGGCGGAATTCGCGTGGGCACTCCCGCGGTGACCACGCGCGGAATGCGCGAGCCGGAAATGGATCTCATCGCAGGGTGGATCGCGGAGATGCTATCGAATTTGGGGGATGCCGGAGTCGAGCAGCGCATCCGCGGAGAGGTAGCCGAGTTGGCGGCGAAGTTTCCGCTGTACGTGCGGCGCCTTGAAGATGCCGAAGCGGCGATGCAGGCTGCGCACGCTGGGCGTTGATCACGCGATTTAAAACTAACTGTTTTTTCCCGATTAGACGGTAACGCTCCCCTTTCTTTTCAATCAGTTAGAGTAGGTTCTAATAATTTGCTTCCCGATTAGAATTCTGGGTGGTGGCCCGGACCGGGGAGGCATTAGGTCCTCGAATTGTTGAAGGAAAATGAATTTATTGCCGGCGTTTGGGCCAGACATTTTGCGACCACTCCCGAATTCAAATTGTGTGGCGCGGACAGAGGCTGGCTCGGAAGAGCCTGGCCTTGCGCCGGACTTCGGCTTACGACAGATACTCTTGTAGCATAGGTTTGTTAAGTAGTCAGTAGAAAAATCGAAGATGCCATCTGATATCCGGAGAGTCGGGGGGAGCTAGGCGGATGAAGCGACGCGCAAGATTTGCTGTCGAAAGTCAAAGACGCCGGCTGGCAGCCGGCGCTACGAGGGTTCGCGGCTGTGCGACTGAGGGACGGTGCGTCCCATTAGCGGGCAATCGGGGCGTGATTGTGCAATCTTATCGGTCATAAATTATTCTACTGAATAGACTTGTAACGAAACGTCTGCGGATGGTGGCTTGCTTGGTTTGTGGTGTGCGACACGGATGCCGCTCTGGAAGGGCGGCGCTACAAAAGGCAGAGGTTGGGACCGCGGAGGTGATTTGGTGGATACGTTTTGGCAGGACTTGCGGTATGGCGTGCGCGTGCTGCGAAAGAGTCCGGGATTTGTCTTGGTGGCGGCGCTGATTTTGGCGCTGGGAATTGGGGCTAATACCACCATCTTCTCGATGCTCAAGGGCGTCATCCTGCGTCCGCTGCCCGGCGTGCCGCATTCCGATCAAATCGTGGTCGTGGCTATGACCAGCCGCGGCGGCCAGCCCTGGTCGATTTCCTATCCCGATTACAAGGACATGCGCGACCGCAATACCGTGTTCTCTGCCCTATCGGCGGAGAGTATCGAGGCGATGAACGTCACCATCAACCAGAAGCCGGAGCGCATTTGGGGCGAGCTCGTCAGCGGAAACATCTTCTCGATGTTCAGGATGAACGCGGAGCGCGGGCGCCTGCTGACGCCCGACGATGATCGCGCGCCCGGCGGGAGCCCGGTGGCGGCGATCAGCTATGGACTGTGGCAGACGCGATTTGGCGCCGATCCGGACATCGCGGGGAAGACGCTGCAGATCGGCCAGCAGACGTTCACGATTGTGGGCGTGACACCGCGCGGATTTCAAGGCGGGGTTGTCGGCGTCGCGCTCGATGTGTTCATCCCTATGATGATGCAGGCGCAAGTGATGAACAGTGAAAGTATGCTCGAGCAGAGAAATTCGCACTGGCTGATTGTGCAAGGACGACTGAAGCCGGGAGTGGGAGTGAGGCAGGCGCAGGCCGCGATGAACGTGCTGGGCGCGCAGATCGCCAAGGAATATCCGAACGATGAGATTGCGCGGCGAGCGGTAGCGCTGCCGCTGTGGAAGTCGCCGTTCGGATCGCAGGCTTACCTGCTGCCGGTGCTGACGGCGGGATTGGCGGTGGTGGGCATCGTGTTGCTGGTGGCGTGCGCGAACGTCGCAAGCCTGATGCTAGCGAAGGCCGCGGGGCGTCACCGCGAAATGGCCATTCGATTGGCGGTGGGAGCGAGCCGCTGGCGGCTGGTGCGGCAATTGCTGACGGAGAGCGTGATGGTCTCGCTGCTGGGCGGAGCGGCGGCGGTGGTGCTGAGCTTGTGGCCCGCGGGATTTCTTGCGCAGCTGCGAATGCCCACGCCGTTTCCCATCGTAATTGATACGAGCTTCGACGGGCTGGTATTTGGATTTACGTTCGTGGTGGCGGTGCTGAGCGGCGTGATTTTCGGCCTCGCGCCTGCACTGCAGGCATCGAAGGTGAATTTGGTGCCGGCGCTGAAAGAGGAGACCACTAGCTGGCTTTTCCGGCGCTCGAGGATGCGCAGCGGATTGCTGGTGGGAGAGATTGCGCTGTCGTTGGGACTGCTGATTTGCGCGACGCTGGTATGGAAGAGCCAGGCATCGGCGGGGCACATCAATCCCGGGTTCGACGCGCGCAACGTGGAATTGCTCTCGATGGATTTGGATTCGAGCGGATATGACAAAGTGCGCGGCACCGAATTCTACCGGCGGCTGATCGAGAAGGTGAAGGCGCTCCCGGGAGTCGAGGAAGCCAGCGTGGCGCACCGCTTGCCGCTGCTGGTGATTCCCGGAGAGTCGCGGTCGATGAAACCGCAGGGTTACGCGCCGCGGCCCAATGAAGATCTGGATTTCATGCTCAATAAGGTTTCGCCGGGTTATTTTGCCACGTTGCGGATTCCCATGATGGAGGGGCGGGATTTCAGCGCGCGGGACGATCGCGAAGCTCCGCCGGCGGCGATTGTGAGCGATGCTTTCGCGCAGCGTTATTGGCCGAATCAGGATGCACTCGGGCGGAAAATCGAAATGGGCTCGCGGAGTTTGACCGTGATCGGCGTGGTGCGCGCGATCAAGTATCTGCAGATCGACGAAGCGCCGCGGCCTTACGTTTATTTGGCGGAGACGCAGGAATATGACGGGGACATGACGCTGCACGTGCGGGCGTCGGGCAACGCGGCGGCACTGCTGCCGACGATCGAAGCCCAGGTGCATGAACTCGATCCGAATTTGCCGGTGTTTGGCGAGCAGGCTCTCGGGGATCAGATGCAGTTTGCGATGGTGGGATATTACCTGGAGGTAGATTTTCTGGGCGGAGCGGGATTGCAGGGATTGCTGCTTGCGGCGGTGGGAATTTATGGAGTGATCGCGTTCACAGTGTCGCAGAGGACGCGGGAGATTGGAATTCGCATGGCGCTGGGTGCCCAGCCGCGCGATGTTTTTCGATTGGTGATGGGACAGGGACTGACGCTTGCGCTGATAGGTGTTGGATTGGGTTTATGCCTGGCGATTGCGCTAACTGGATTGTTGCGGAGCTTGCTGTATGGCGTGAGCGCCCACGATCCACTGACGTTCGTTGGCGTGACGGTATTTTTGGTCGGCGTGGCGCTAGTCGCATCGTTCTTACCGGCGCGCCGCGCGATGAGGATCGCACCGATGGAAGCGTTGCGCCACGAATGATTCGTGTGCGGCTAGCGGATTCAAACGCGATTGCAGCGTTAACGAATACTCGGTGCGGCGGCGCTATCCGAGACAGAGGATTCAACCTTTTACGTACGCGAGCTTTGCGGCCACCTTTCCGTCACGCACTGTGAATACGTCTACGCCGCGCAGGTGCCAGGGCTGGCCGTTGCGCATCTTTCGATACACCCAGCGCACGACGGCGCGATTGTCGCTCACGATCATCTCCTCGGCGTCGAATTGCGCGTCGGAATTCCGCGCGAACCATGCGCGCCAGTAATCGGCCACGGCGGCCTTGCCCTCGATGCGCCGGCCATCCGGCGCGGGGGAGGTGTCTTCAAACACCGTGTCTTCGGTCATCAGCGCTGAAAGCGCATCGGCATCGTGCGCGTTGAACGCCTGGTTGAAGCGCTCGATGGCTGTGCGGGTCTCTTGCTCCGTTGACGCTGCGTGCTGCGCCGAGTTCATGGCAGCATTCTGTTCTGGATTCATAAAAGCCTCATGTCTCATTCGGTCGGATCCCGGAATGACGAGCAGGATTGCCGTACATGCTGCTGCGAAGAGTTGGCGATTTGCCGGCCACGCGCGCATGCGGTCCTCCTGGGAATAATTCGACGGGGGGATGTTCGCGCGAAGGGGCGAGAGCGTCAAGGCCGGAGCAATTTTCTCCGGCCTCGCGCGTTTTACGGCTGACGTTGCGATTAAGCGGATTGAGCTTTGGCTCCGGCTAGGTCGTAGGCGCCCTGCCATGTGCAAACGACATCGATGGGTGAGGTTAGCTTGGTTTGGAAAGTGCCGCCCCCGGTGATGCTGGCGAAAGTGCCTTCGCCGCCCGTGTATTGCCACTTGCCGTCGACTGTTGGTTGATTGTTTACGATCGAGACTTTGCCTTCGAACGTGCCGCGGTCCGAGCCGGCCGAGCCGTGGTCGTTTACGAAATAGCCTCGCTGGATGCCCTGCGCGCCGTTCATTTCGATGGTGGACCAGTAGTTGATCGCCGAGTTGTTCCAGTTGGCATCGGCGGAGGTTTGCGTGCCGGTGACTTCGGATAGGCTGAGAGAGTGGCCGGGTTGATCGGGGACTGTGATGGAGCTTTGCGTGCGGATGGTTCCCGAGAAAGAGCCTGAGAATGCGGGCATGGAGTGTCTCCTTTTTAGAATCGTGGCGCGGCGGATGAGGGTGAGGGACCTCCCGATTCGCTGCGTCTGAATTTTGGTGAATTGGAGAGAACGAAAAATCGCGGCGGGAAGTTCGGATTTTTGCGTTTTCTCTGGGCAGACCTTATGCGGTGGGGATGCTGGTGTCAAGGCTGGAGAATAGCGGGTAGCGTCTTGATGTTTGGACGGAGCTCGATGGCGCACGTTTTGACGGGGCCGCTTTAGGGAGCCAGCGCTAAAGCGCATCGTTTAGGACGGGGCGTTTACCGGAGCGCTGAAGCGCTCCGTCCCCCGCATGAATGCGGGGGCTACCACCGGTTCGGAAACGGCCGACTTACGGATTCTAGTGCCCGTTTGAGATTGTCTGAATGGAGAGTTCGGTGACGGTATTGTTGCGGATTTGGAAGGCGCGGATGGGATTTGGGGCGCCGGCGCGGGGGGAGACGATGATGTACGGGGTTTCGGGGTAGTAGGCGCGGGCGATGTCTGTGGAGGACGGAACGTTATCGGACGCGGGATGCGAGTGGTAGATGGCTAGGAGATCGAGATTCGCGTTGCGGATTTCGCGCATTATGCGGAAGAGATCTTGCGGGGGGATTTCGTAGTTTGTCGTTGGTGTGGGGGAGGCGTTTTTGGTTGGGTAGAAATTGGTGATCTCGGAATTGCGGCCGACTAGAAGGCCGCAGGATTCGTTGGGGGCGTTGGCGCGGGCGTGCTGCAGGAGCGCGTCTGGGATTTCGCGGCGGATGCGAATTGATGGAAGCACATCGTTGAGTGTAACGCCTTGTGGCTGGGTCGAGGTATAGGCGCGGAGAAGAGCCGGCGGGACGCCAGCGGTACCGAGCGTGGGACGCGGCGGGTTGATGGCGACAATTGTGAAGCGACCACGTGGGGCGGGCGCAGCAAGCCACGCCCCTACGGCCGAAGAACCGCGATGACGACGTCGAAAAAAGCTTCCGGTTTCTATCCGGCTTTTTGGGCCTGGCGGCGGAGGAATGTTGGGACGTCCAGGTCGTCTGCCGGGACTTCGTGGATTACCTCGGAGACGTTTCTGGCTACCTGGGCTGGGACGTCCTGGTGTTCGCGAGCTGACTTCCACGTCTTCGGCAAGTACGAGGGGCGCGTGTGCGTTTTGCGCTGGGCGACCTCGCGGAAGCCTGCGGCGATTACTGTGATTTTTACGGATTCCTTCATGGCGTCGTCCTGGACGGCGCCGAAGATGATGTTGGCGTTTTCGTGGGCGGCTTTCTGGATGATGGAGGAAGCCTCGTGAACTTCGTGGAGGCTGAGAGTGGAAGAGCCGGTGACATTGATCAAGATGCCTTGCGCGCCCTGGATGCAATTGTCTTCGAGGAGCGGGCTATTGATGGCGCGATTGGCTGCATCTACGGCGCGGTTCGCGCCGGAGGCTATGGCTGTGCCCATTACGGCGTAGCCCTGGCCGGACATGATGGTTTTCACGTCGGCAAAATCGCGATTGATGATGCCGGGAATGGTGATGATGTCGGAGATGCCCTGCACGGCCTGGCGGAGAATATCGTCGGCGATGCGGAAGGCTTCGAAGAAGCTGGTGCCGTGCTCGACGCACTCCATGAGGCGCTCGTTCGGGATGACGATGACCGTGTCCACGCTGCCGACGAGCTCGCAGAGAGATTGCTCGGCTTGCTGGAGGCGGCGCTTGCCTTCGAAGGCGAAGGGCTTGGTGACTACTGCGACGGTTAGCGCGCCGAGCTCGCTTGCGAGATTCGCGACTACCGGCGCGGCGCCGCTGCCGGTGCCACCGCCGAGTCCGGCGGTGACGAAGACCATGTCGGCGCCGTCGAGAGCTTCGAGGATTTTGTCGGTATCCTCGAGCGCGGCTTTGCGGCCGATCTCGGGATTTGCGCCTGCGCCGAGGCCCTTGGTGAGCTTCGAGCCCATTTGCAACTTGACGGGCGCTTGCGAGAGCTTGAGCGCCTGCATGTCGGTATTGGCGGCGATGAATTCGACGCCTTCGAGCTTGGCGCGGATCATGCGGTTGACGGCATTTGTGCCGCCGCCGCCCACTCCGATGACTTTTATTTTCGCGCCGTTGGTCGGCTCTTCACTGAATGAAACACGCAATCCTAGGTCTTTCGGCGTCATGCTTCCTCCCAAAGTTATATTTCCTATCCGACCCCCTCGGATGGCCTAGCTAGCCTGACCTGCAAAAAGAGCTTTCAACTTTCCCGTCCAGCCGGAGGGCCTTGCGCCTGCGATGCGCCGGGTACGCGCGCCGTAGAGGACTAGACCGACAGCGGTGGAGTATTCGGGCTGAGAAACTTCTTCACTGATGCCGGAAAGCCCGCGCGGCAGGGAGACGCGGATGGGCATCGCGAACATTTTTTCGGCGAGCTCGGGCAAGCCGCGCAGACGGGCGCCGCCGCCGGTGAAAACGAGTCCCGCTGGAATTTGCGAATCGAGGCCGGCGCGGCGCAGTTCGTCCTGAATGAGCGAGAATAATTCCTGGGCGCGGGCTTCGGTGATTTCGGCGAGCATGCGGGCGAAAACGGTGCGCGGCGGGCGATCGCCTACGCTGGCGATTTCGATGGGGCGATCTTCGGTGAGCAATTCGCGCATGGCTACGGCGTAATCGCGCTTGATTTTTTCGGCTTCGGGAATCGGAGTGCGCAGGCCCACGGCCAGATCGTTGGTGAAATGATCGCCGCCGATGGGGATTACGGAGGCGTGGCGGACTACGCCGGCGCTGTAAGAAATTATGTCGGTGGTGCCGCCGCCGATGTCGAGGAGGCAGGCGCCTAGTTCGCGCTCGTCCTGGGTGAGGCAGGCTTCGGCGGAGGCTAGAGGCTCGAGAACTGTGTCGCTGACGACTACTCCGGCGCGATTTACGGCGGTGACGATATTTTGAGTGGCGGTGGCGGAGGCGGTGACGATGTGGACATTGGATTCGAGGCGCTGGCCGACCATGCCGATGGCGTCGCGGATGCTGTCCTGGCGATCGAGAACGAATTCTTGCGGGAGGACGTGCAGGACTTCGCGATCTTCGGGAAGGCTGATATTGCGGGCGGCTTCCACGGCGCGGCGAACGTCATCTTTTTGGACGTCGCGAGGGCGCTGGCCTAGCGTGATGCCGCCGCGGGAATTTACGCCGCGGACGTGGCCGCCTGCTACGCCGACTACTGCGGATTCGAGAGGCATGCCTACGAGGCCTTCGGCTTCTTCTACGGCGTGGCGGATGGAGCTGACGGCTAAATCGAGATTGACGATTTGGCCTTTGCGCCAGCCTTTGGATTCAGCGCAGCCGAGGGCTAGGAATTTTACGGATGGGGAATCTTCTTCTTGTTCGGCGACGAGGGCGCAGGTTTTCGTGCTGCCGATGTCGAGGGCTACGATTTGGCGGTCTTTCTTATTCAAATTCGGGCTCCAGAATGATTCGAGATTGTCTTTGTCGCGTCGGCCTGAGTGCGCGAAGAGGGGGCAGTCCGCCTAGGCGGACGCCCCACGAAAAACTTGCATGCTAGTCGCATTAGTGGGCCTTGGCCTTTGCATTGCCCCTGGCTCGCTTGGGCGGCTTTTGGGCGGCGAGCGGGGGCGAAACTTTTGTTTTTGCCGCTACGGCTGGGGTCAGGTGCGCTGGCGGCGGCGTTGGTTGCGGTGGCTTCGCTGTGGCGCTCAGGCCGGGATTTACGACGGCTTCGCCGTCGAAGCGCAGGTCGATCGATTCTATGCGTCCTGCGCTGATGCGCCACTGGATGATGCTCTTCAGCAAAGTCTGGAAGCGGCTTTCGAAATCGTGATCGCCGAAATCTACCACTAGCGGGCCGGCGCTGGCGGGCCAGAGGACCGGGCCGCCGTTGCTGGGAAGACTTTCAAGCGTGGCGCGGATATCTTTCGCGTCGGAGAGATCAATTTCGCTTACCGCGTCACTCGCGCCAGAGCGGGCCGCGTTGATTTGCTGCAAGAAGCCGCTGAATAACTGCATGCGGCGCTCGCGCTCGTCGGCGGGCAGGCCGGGCTGGATGCCGGTGACGACGGGAAAATGAAAATTGCCTTCGACGGGGCGGTCTAGGAATACGCCATGGACGTCGATGAGTGCGAGATCGCCTGCATCGCGGAGGAAAGCGATGGGCGTGCGCTCGACGATTTCGACCTGCACGCGATTCGGCAGCGCGCGGCGGACCACGGCTCTTTCGACCCAGGCGAGCGATTCGATTTGCTTGCGGCGCGCGTTAAGCGGAATGCGCAGAACGCTGCGGCCACGATCTGGCGTGAAGATTTCGAGGATGTTGGCGCGGGTGACGAAGTGATTGCCCGCGAGCGAAACCTGATCGGGATGCAGCAGCGACATTTGCGGCGAGGCGAGCAGAAACGCGGCGAGCGCATAGATGGCGGTGGTCACAGCCAGAGTGGCGCCGAAGGCCACCGCAATGCGCAGATAGCTCTTCCAAGCTTTCTTCCCGAATTTGCGGCGGCGAATTTCCACCGGCTTCTGCCGGCGGAGATATCGCGGCTCGTCCTCGGTGAGGACTTCGTGGGGGAAAGCCTCCGCTTCCATGGACTTCAGTTTCTCCAGAGGATCACCTCGTTCTCGAGGTCCATTCCGAAACTTTTATTTACGCGCCCGCGCACCTGATCGATCAGGCTGAGCATGTCGTCGCACGAGGCGTGGCCTGCATTGACGAAAAAATTGGCGTGGCGATCGCTGACCATGGCGTCGCCGACGCGGAAAGACTTGAGGCCCAACTCGTCGATCATGCGCCCGGCCGATGCGCCCGGAGGATTCTTGAAAATGCATCCGGCGCTTTTTTGATTGAGCGGCTGGCTGGCGCGGCGCTTTTCATTGCAGACGCGAATGCCGGCGACAATCTCGTGATAGGGCTTCGACGGCAGCTCGAGCTTCACGCGCAGCATCACGTCATCAGGACTGAAGGACGTGTGGCGATAGTCGAAGCGAATTTCCTCGCCGCGGACGATTTCATTCCGGGCGATCGCGGCGCGATAGAGCTCGACTTCGCGGACGTAGCTGCCGATTTGCGTGCCGTAAGCTCCGGCATTCATGCGCAACGCGCCGCCGATGCTGCCGGGAACGCCGATGAGGCCTTCCATGCCGCCCAGATTATTTTTCGCGCAAAAGGTGACCGTGCCTCCGAGATCCGCCGCTGCATCGACAAAAGCCGCATCGCCTTCGACGCGTACCCCCGGCTTCGCGGCGGGAAGATGCAGCATGACCCAAGGCAGCTCACCATCGGCGACGAGGACGTTGGTGCCGCCGCCGAGAAATTTGTACGGGATGCCTTCATCCTTTAGCTCACGGATGACTTCGGGCAACGCCTCGTAGCGGCGAATCAGCAGTAAATCGGTGGTGCCGCCGATGCCGAGCGACGTCAATTCCTGCAGCGACACGCCGGCGCGCAGCTCGACGCCGAGATCAGCGAGGCGCGCAGCCACCGGTTTGTCGCTAATTCGCATGGTGCTCCGGCTCCGGCAATTGCGCCTCGATCAGCACGGCGAGTTGATCGAGTGCGCGGCCCACGCTGCCCGCGCCAATTGCGAGCACAGCATCGCCAGGCTTAGCCTCGCGCAGCAAAAATTCGATTCCCATTTGCATGTTGCCGGCGAAGATGACGTTCTTGTGTCCGGCCGAACTGATGGCCATGGCGAGATTTTCACCGTTGATGTTCTCGATGGGCGCTTCGCCCGCGGCGTAAATATCGGTGACGATCAAAATATCCGCCTGATTGAAAGCCTGGCGGAATTCATCCCAGAGATGCTGGGTGCGCGAATAGCGATGCGGCTGAAAAATCACGAGAAGCCGCTTGAAGGCGCAGCCGCGCGCGGCTTCCAGAGTGGCGCGAATTTCGGCGGGATGATGGCCGTAATCGTCGATCAGAGTGACGCCGCTGTGGACGCCTTTGACTTCGAAGCGACGGCCGACGCCGCCGAATTTCTCGAGGCCCTGGCGGATCAATTCCGCGGGAACATTTAGTGCGAGGGCGACCGCCGCGGCGGCAGCGGCATTGCGCACATTGTGAATGCCGGGCGGCGAGTGCAACTGGAATTCGCCGAGATCCTCGCCGTGATAAGCGAGTTTGAAGCGGCTGCCGAAGCCTTCGAGCTTCACGTCACTGATGACCAGATCGGCCTGACCCGAAGTGCCGTAAGTAATGATTGGCCGTTTAACGTCAGCTAGGACCGCCTGGACGTTCGGCTCATCGAGGCACAGCACGACGGCGCCGTAGAACGGCACGCGATTGACGAATTGCAGGAAGGTCTGCTGAATTTCGTCGAGCGAGGCGTAGTGATCGAGATGCTCACGATCGATGGTGGTGACGACGGCGATGACCGGCGCGAGAAGCAAGAACGAGCGATCGCTTTCATCGGCTTCGACGACGATATATTCGCCCTGACCGACGCGCGCATTCGACCCGGCATGATTCACGCGGCCACCCACAACGAACGTTGGATCAAGCCCCGCCGCAGCGAGAACCGAAGCGGTCATCGACGTGGTGGTGGTCTTTCCATGCGCTCCTGCGACAGCAATTCCGTATTTCAAGCGCATCAATTCGGCGAGCATCTCTGCGCGCGGGATAACCGGAATTTTCATCCGGTGCGCTTCGACGATTTCGACATTATCCGGCTTCACCGCCGAAGAAATCACTACGACATGCGCGCCATGAACATTTGCGGCGTTATGCCCTTCAAAAATATTGGCGCCAAGATTCTGCAAGCGCACGGTAATCTGCGAAGGCTTGGTATCCGATCCCGAAACGGCATAGCCGCTCGAAAGCAGCACTTCCGCAATACCGCTCATGCCGCTGCCGCCAATTCCGACGAGATGAATGCGCTGAAAATTCCGGAACGTGACCATCATGGCCGAGCCACCCCTTCGAGCAAGTCCACGATGTCCTCCACGGCGCGGGGACGCGCAAGCTTCCGCGCAGACTGCTCGATTTCGCTGATTCTGGAGGGCTGGTCCAGGAGAGAGAAAATTTCGTTTGTCAGGCGCTCCGGCGTCAATTCATCCTGCGGGAGCACCCGGGCCGCGCCGGCCGCTTCCATGGCCCGCGCGTTGAGAAGTTGGTGGGCGTCGGTAGCAGCGGCAAAAGGGATGAAGATGGCGGCGCGTCCAGCGGCAGTGATTTCCGCGACGGTGATTGCGCCCGCGCGGCAGACGATTACGTCTGCCTGGGCAAACTGCTCCGCCATATTCTCGATGAAGGGGCTGACCTCCGCGATGAGTTCCCGGCGCGCATAAGCAACGCGAACCGCATTATAGTCACGTTCGCCGGTCTGATGCACGATGAAAAGCTGGTTTTTTCGGGCGGTCAGGCGATCGAGCGAATCGACGACGCAGCGATTGATGGGCAGAGCGCCACGGCTGCCTCCGGTGATCAGGATGCGTAGGGGCGGTTTGTGTTCGCGGCGAGGTGCCGAGAAGAATTCGCGGCGGACGGGGACGCCGGTGACTACGGCTTTTTTGCCCCAGCGGCGGGCGGTTTCTTCAAATCCGGTGGCGACGCGCGTGCAGATGCGGACGAGAACGCGATTGGTGAAGCCGGGCTCGATATTGGGCTCGAAGATGACCGTGGGGATGCGATGCAGCGCGGCCATCAGCATCATGGGACCGGAAGCGTAGCCGCCGACGCCGAACGCTGCCGCGAAGCGGTATTTGCGGAGCAGGCGTTCGGAATCCAAAGCGCTGCCGGGTAGCATCGCGGCGTTCTTCAGGAGTTTCAAGCCACCGATGCCTTTCAGTCCCGCCACGCGAATTGTAGCGAACGGCAGACCAGCGTCCGGCACCAGCCTCGATTCCAATCCGTGTTGTGTTCCTACGATCACCACTTCCCTCTTTTTCAACTCGACTGCCGCAGTGGGCGGCGCGCCCGGATCGCCGCGTCGCAGCCACTCGCGCGCCACGGCGATGGCTGGGAACACGTGCCCGCCTGTGCCGCCTCCGGCGATGAGCAACTTCATCGAATCTTCGCGCGTGGATCACTCCTCGGGCTGCGCGTGCTGGCTGATATTGAGGAGCACGCCTGTGGCCAAGAGCATCACCAGCAGACTCGAGCCGCCGTAGCTGATGAACGGGAGCGGGATGCCTTTCGTGGGCATCAGGCCGAGCACGACGCTGAGATTGATCAGCGCCTGGCCGATGACCATGGTGGTGATTCCCAGGCCGAGATAGCGGCCGAAATCGTCGGGCGCTTGAATGGCGGTGCGGAAGGCGCGCCAGCCCCAAAAGGCGAAGAGCGCAAGAACGGCTACGGCGCCGAGGAAGCCGAGTTCTTCGGCGACGACTGCGTAAATGAAATCGGTGCTCGGCTCGGGGAGATAGAAAAGCTTTTGCTTGCTCTCCATGAGTCCGACGCCGGTGAGGCCGCCGGAACCTACGGCGATGAGCGATTGAAGCAGCTGGAAGCCATAGCCTTGCGAATCGGCTTCGGGATGGCGGAAGGCCATTAGGCGGTGATAGCGATACGGGACGCGGACGATGAGTAGATAAATGATCGGCACGGCGGCGAGAACTGCTCCGGCTAGATAGCGCAGCGAGAGGCCGGAGACGAATAGCATGGTCAGCGCGATGAGGAGGAGCATGCAGGCGGTGCCCATGTCGGGCTCGAGAAGAATCAGGCCTGCCATCACTAAAACTGGCGCGAGAGCCGGAAGCAGCGAGTGCATGGGATCGTTGATATCAAAGGATTGGCTACGCGAGCGCCAGGGCTTGCGCAGTTCGAGGAACCAGGCGAGATAGAGAATCACGGCGAGCTTTGCGAATTCCGAGGGCTGGATGCTGGCCGGGCCGAAGCGTACCCAGCGATGCGTGGCGTGCGAACGATCGAGGAATAGCACGCCGATCAGGAGAACCAGGACGACGCCCAGGCCGATGAAAATTACGCGCGGCTGACGCAGCTTGCGGTAATCGAAATTCATCAGCGCGAACATTCCGCCGATGCCGAGGACCATGCAGATCATCTGGCGCAGGAAGAAGGAATAGCCGCTACCGCCGAGTTCGCGCGTAACGACTGCGGATGCGCTGAAGACCATCACCGAGCCGAACAGGCAGAGAGCTAGAGTGGCTCCGAAGAGCTTGCGATCGGGTTGGAGGATTCGGGGCATTTGGTCTGTGTTTCCTCGCTAACGGGCCTGGGATGATGCGCCGGCGGCGGCTTGGCCGTTGTGCTGCTGTCTAAGTTCGGCGACGAGTTGCTTGAACGCGCGGCCGCGGTGCTCGTAATTTTCAAATTGATCGAAGCTCGAGCACGCGGGTGCGAGAAGAATCGTGTCGCCCGGATCGGCTTGCTCGAAAGCCATGCGGACGGCGCGATCGAGCGTTTCGGCGCGGACGAGCGGGACTGAGCCATCGAGTTCGGAGGCGATTTTTTCGGCGGCCGCACCGATTAGGAACGCGGCGCGCGTGTGGGCTTGTAGCGGCTCGCGCAGCGGCGTGTACGGGCTGCCTTTGTCTTTGCCGCCGAGAATGATCAGAAGCGGCGAATCGAAGGCGGCTATGGCTTTGAGCGTGGCGTCCACGTTTGTGGCTTTCGAATCGTTGTAGAACTTCACGCCGCGGACTTCGGCGACGAATTCGATGCGGTGCTCGACGCCGGGAAAAGTGCGAATGCCATCGGCTATGGCATCTGGCTCGGCGCCTGCTAGCCACGTGGCGATAGATGCGGCGAGGACGTTTTCGACATTGTGCTCGCCGAGGAGAGGGATTTCGTCGCGGCGCAGGATGATTTCTTCGTCGCCATGATCGCGGACGATGATTTGCGCGTCGCGGACGTAGGCGCCGGCAGAGACCTGCTTCTGGCGGCTGAACCAGTAGATGCTGGGCTTGCCCGGGACGCGTTGCGCGACTTCGGGATCGTCGGCATTGAGGATGGCGGCGTCACGCTCGCGCTGATTTTCGAACAGGCGCAGCTTGGCGCGGGCGTATTCCTCGAAGGAACGGTGGCGATCGAGATGATCGGGGGTGAGATTGAGAAGCAAGCCAATGTCGGGACGGAATGCTTCGATGGCTTCGAGCTGGAAGCTGCTGACTTCGGCGACGCTGACGGTGGAATCGTCCGTTGATTCGATTAGGGAGATCAGCGGGGTGCCGATGTTGCCGCCGACTACTGTCGAGATTCCGGCGGACTTGAGAATGTGGGCGATGAGCGAGGTCGTTGTGGTTTTGCCGTTTGAGCCGGTGACGGCGACGAGGCGGCCGTGCAGAAAGCGCCAGGCCAGCTCGATTTCGCTCCAGACCGGAATTGCCTTCCCTCGCGCCGTGTTTAGCGCCGGCAGATCGGCAGGGACGCCAGGGCTCAGGACGATTAGATCCTGCGCTTCAAACGATTCGAGGCGATGAGTGCCCAGCTCGAGGGTGACGCCCTCGGCGCGGAGTTTCGCGGCTGCCTCGGCGAGCTTCGATTCGGGCTGCTCGTCCGTGACGGTGACTTGAGCGCCACGCTCGACGCAGAAGAGCGCAGAGGCGATGCCCGTGCGCGCCAGGCCTATGATTAGAACTCGCTTTTCTAGTAGATCGATTCCAGGGCGCAATTCATTACCTCAGTTTCAAAGTTGTCAGCGAAAACAGCGCGAACACGAATGCCACGATCCAGAACCGCACGATAATTTTCGATTCGCTCCAGCCGAGCAGCTCGAAATGATGATGCAGCGGCGCCATGCGAAAGATGCGTTTGCCGGTGAGCTTGAATGACGCCACTTGCAGAATCACCGAAAGCGCTTCGAGCACGAAAACGCCGCCGATCGAGAGCAGCAGGATTTCCTGCTTGATGATTACGGCCACCGTGCCGATGGCGCCGCCGATGGCGAGCGAGCCGACATCGCCCATGAAAAGCTCGGCGGGGTGCGCGTTATACCAAAGGAAGCCGAGCGACGCGCCGAGCAGCGAGCCGCAGAAAATCGTGAGTTCGCCGGCATCTGGAATGTGCTGGATCTCGAGATATTCGGCGAAGCGCGCGTGGCTCGAGAGATAAGTGATCACCGTCAGCGCGCCTGCGGCGACGAGCGTGCAGCCGATTGCGAGGCCATCGAGGCCGTCGGTGAGATTCACGGCGTTAGAGCAGCCGACGATCACGAGAATCAAAAAGAGCACAAAGGGGATGAATGCAACGAGCCAGATCACGTGATAGGTGAGCAGCGGACGAATCACCAAATCCGGATGCAGGCGCTTGAAGAACGGCACGCTCAGTTGCGTGGAATAGGCGCCGCGCTGTTGCAAGGCGAGGAGAATCGCGCCAACCGCGATGCAGGTGAGAACTTGATAGGTGAATTTCGATTTGGGCGTTAGGCCCAGATTGCGGCGGCGGACGACTTTGTTGTAGTCGTCGATGAAGCCGATGACGCCGAAAGCGATCGTGGCGCCAAGTGCCAGCATTGCGTAAGGATTGCGGAGATCGGCCCACAGGAGCGTGGGCACGGCGATGGCTGCGACGATCAGCACGCCGCCCATGGTCGGCGTGCCAGCCTTCACCTGATGCCGCTGCGGGCCTTCGGCGCGAATGAATTGCTTGATCTGCATGGCGCGGAGACGCTTGACCACCCACGGTTCGAGGACCAGCGAGAGAATCATCGCCGTGATGCTGGCGACGGCGGTGCGCACGGTGATGTAACGGAACACGTTGAACGGGCTGAAATACGGCCTCAGAACGAAAAAGAAAAGGTAGTAGAGCATATCAGCGCCGGCCCTTGCGGGACCCGCCGGCGGGTTGCGGGACTTTGGATTTTGGCGGATGCTGCGGCGGCGCGCCGGAATCGGCATAGCGCGCGCGGAGAGCTTCGAGAATTTTTTCCATTTTCACGCCGCGCGAGCCTTTGAGCAGAAGCAGATCGCCGCGGGTAATGAATGGTGCGAGGAATTTTCCGGCTTCTTCGGAAGTGGCGAAGAATTTCGTTTGCTCGCGCGGATGACCGGCTTCGATGGCCGCTTCGATAAGTGCGGCTGCTTCGCCTTGTACGCCAACGATCCAATCAATTGCGGGCGCCCCATCGATCTGCGCTTCGGCGGCGTGGCGGCCGCAAGCGCGATGCAGGTCGGCTGATGTCGTGCCGAGCTCGAGCATTTCGCCGGTCGCGAGGATCCGGCGCTGATATTTTTTTGAATTGGCGAGAAGATCGACGAGCGCGTCGAGCGCCGTGGGGCTCGAATTGTAAGTATCGTTGATGACCACGAATCCTTGCTTGAAGCGCACCACTTCGCCGCGCTTGTCGGCCGGCTGCAGCTTCGAAAACACTTGCTCGGCTTCCGCCGAGCCGATTCCCCAGACGCTCGCGGCCGCCAGCGCCGCGACGGCGTTCATCACGTTGTGTCGGCCAATCAGCGGCAGCCTTAGCTGCGCGCTACCATCAGGCGCGATGAAATCGAATGTCGTGCCATCAATTCCACGGTCGTCGATATTTTCCGCGCGGAACTGCGCCTTGGCGCTGCTCCCGAATGTGATCACGCGCCCCGGCGCAATTTCGCCGAAGTGCGCCACGCGCTCATCGTCAGCGTTCAGCACAGAAACCGCGGCGTCGCTCCCGGAACCAGGCCCATCGTGCGACACACGCGCACCGCGCCGCGGCAAATTCTCGATCAGTTCGCGCTCAGCCAGCGCAATTTCATCAAGCGACGCGAAAAATTCCAGATGCTCCACAGCCACGCGCGTAACCAAGCCCACATCAGGCGCAACAATCCGCGTCAGCCGCGCCAGTTCCCCTCGCCGCGACATTCCCAGCTCAACGACTACCGCCTCGTGCTCATCCTCAAGCTGAAACAGCGTCAGCGGCAAGCCGTACTCGTTATTCAAATTGCCGGTGGATTTTAGAACGCGGAACCGCGCGCCCAGCAGCGCCGCCAGAATTTCCTTGGTGGTCGTTTTTCCCACCGACCCGGCGACGGCCGCCACCCTGCGTTCGGGCTTCGCCGCGCGCCATTCGCGCAAGACGGCAGCGGCCAATTGCCCGAGCGCTTGCAAAGTATCCTCGACCGGGTAGAGCCGCCCCCGAATCTCTTCGGGATAATCCTCCCGGCGCCCCCCCTCCACGACCGCAGCTGGAACGCCACGCCCCAGAACTTCACCGACAAAATCGTGTCCATCGTGACGCGGTCCGCGTATGGCGAAGAACAGTTCCCCGGCTCGTACCGTGCGAGAATCAATCGAGACACCGGCCAGCCGGGCCACGGGGTCGAGCGCGGGAGGCAGCGCGACACCCAGAGCGCCAGCCACCTGTTCCATCGTCCACCGCATCGCGTCTCCAATTGGCCTATCGTCATTCTCCTGAGGAGAAATGACTTATACCGCTCGAGCGAACCGCCGATCGAAAATTGACCGGCAAGCCGCCGATTCAGCGCCCGCGGCGCTGCCCGGACGAATATCGCCCGCCGGCCGCTCTAAGTGGCGCAGATTGAGGCTCTTGGCCATTACTTCGCAGCCTTGTGGTACCCGCGAGCCTGCAAGACTTTCCGCGCCATTTCCCGATCGTCGAATTCGAACGTCCGGTCGCTGAGGATCTGATAGTTTTCATGGCCTTTCCCCGCCAGGAGAACCAGGTCTCCCGGCTTAGCTTCATCAAAAATCAGGTCAAACGCGCGTTCCCGGTCCGGTTCAATTCGGTACTGCGCATTGACTTTCTGCAATCCCACCACCACGTCGTTGATAATGCGCAACGGGTCTTCGCTCCGCGGGTTGTCGCTAGTTAGCACGACAAGGTCGCTCAGCGAGCCCGCTGCCTCGCCCATTAGGGGCCGCGTCGAACGATCGCGTTCGCCGCCGGCCCCGAACAGGATTAGCACGCGCCCATTCGGTGTGAGTTCGCGCGCCGCTTGCAGCAGATTGCGGATGGCATCGTCGGCGTGCGCGTAATCCACCGCGACGTGAAAAGGCTGGCCCTCGTCAATTTGCTCGAAGCGACCCGGGACGGCTTTCAGCTCGCGGATTCCGGCTTCGATGCGAGGAACGGGAACTTCGAGAGCGAGGGCGGCGCCGATTGCCGCGAGGATGTTGTAAACGTTTACGCGGCCGACGAGCGTCGAACGCACTTGCACCGGACCAGCCGACGTTTGCGCGATGAAATCGAGTCCATGGAAGCCTAGCGCGAATTTTTTCGCGGTGATTTGTGCCGGATCGCTCAGGCCGTAGGTCAGCGTGCGTTGCTCTTTCTTGCTGAGGTCCTCATGCAGGCGTTTCCCGTAAGCGTCGTCGATATTGATGATGGATGTGAGCGGCGCGCCTGCACCAGTGCCTTCAAATAAACGCTGCTTGGCGGAGAAATACGCGTCCATCGTCTTGTGAAAATTCAGGTGATCGTGCGTGAGATTGGTAAAGACGGCCGCGGCGAAACGCAGTCCCCACAGGCGATCCATCGCCAACGCGTGCGAACTCGTTTCGAGCACAACTGCCGAACCGCCTGCATCGCGCACTTCCGCGAACATTTCCTGCAAGTCCACCGACTCAGGCGTGGTGTTTACAGCTTTGCGCGGCCCGCGCGGCGTGGTGTAACCGGTCGTGCCGATGAGCCCGGTCGTGTGACCAGCGGCTCGGAGGATGGAATCGATCAGAAACGAAACCGTGGTCTTCCCATTCGTGCCGGTAACGCCGACAAGCTTCAGCGCGTTGGCCGGATGATGGAAGAAATTCGCAGCGGCGGACGCAAGTCCACGCCGGGCCAAATCTTTCTTCAATTGCACCCAGATGATGCCGCGCGGCGCGTCGTTCGGCCGGACATCTTCACTTGCAACAGCCGTGGCACCGCGCTCGATCGCATCTGAGATGAAGCGATTGCCATCAGCCTTCGATCCATGCAAAGCGAAGAACAGCGCCCCGGGCTGTGCTTTCCGGCTGTCGCAGACTACGGCGCGAATTTCGGAATCAAGCGAGCCAGCTATCGCGACCGTTCCGACACTATCGAGAATTTCCCTGAGCTTCATCGCAGGCGTTCGCTTTCCGGGTTGCGCCGGGGCGCCGCTCAAGTCATGCTGATCTTTAGCCATTGCTCTCAATCTCCGCCCCCTTGCGAATCCGCGGGGACGTACTTGCCCGGGCGGCCGAATCTGACAACAACACGAGTACCGCGATTGACGCGGGCGCCAGCCTGCGGCGACTGATCCAATGCAAACCCGGTTCCAACGAGGACCGGCGTGAGTCCCAATTTGGAACAGGCCTCAGTCACGCCCCGGACGCTCTGGCCCGAGAGCCTCGGAACTGTGATCGCAGGTCCACCGCCAAATTCGACTGTTGGGGCTGCGCTTGGCACCTCGGATTCGGCTTCGATAGCCGGCACCGGTGCAGCAGTGGAGCGCTTCTGAAGGCGGTGATCGCCGGCCGTCTGAAGTTGATCGCTGTCCTCGCTGGCATCGGGATTCGATGCCTCGCGGCGGCGTGCGGCCATTTCGACAGCCGGGACGACAGGAATATCGTGCGGCGTATTCAGGTACTGCAGCACTTGCTCGGCGACGCGGCGGAAGATCGGGCCCGCGACTTCGCCGCCGTGATGCGCGCCTATGGGCGAATCAAGAACGACCAGGATGGTAACGGCCGGGTCGCTCACCGGAGCGAATCCGACGAACGAAGTCACATATTTGTCGGGCGAGTAGCGCCCCGTCGTGGGATCAATCTTCTGCGCCGTGCCGGATTTCCCGGCATCGGTCCAGCCGTTGAGAGCCGCGGGCTTGCCGGTGCCTTCCAAAATCACGCCGGCCATCAGCTCGCGCATGGTCGCGGCGATTCTCGAATCTAGGACGCGTCGAGGTGCAGGCTCCGAATCCGACGCTCTCTCAATCCCAGTCGCCGGACCGCCGCCAACGAATTTCCGCACGTGCGGCCGATAGAGCAATCCACCGTTGGCGATCGCCGAGATGACTGTCGTAATCTGCACCGGCGTGACGCTGACTTCCTGGCCGATGGCAATCGAGCCGATCGAACTCGCCGTCCAGTGCTCGAGCGGCCGGAAAAGGCCGCGATTTTCGCCTGGCAGATCGATGCCAGTCAGCTCGCCGATGCCGAATTTGCGCGCGGTCTGGTAGAGATTCGACGCGCCATCCCTCAGCGCGATCTTGATCGAGCCCACATCGCTCGAATGCGCGAGAACGTTCGCGACGGTGAGCGTGCCGAAGGGATGCCAGTCGTGAATCAGGCGTCCGGCGACGACGATTGAGCCGTTCTGGCAATCGACGAGGTCGGATGGAGTGGCCACGTCGTTCTCGAAAGCGCTCGAAAGCGTAATGACCTTAAACGTTGAGCCGGGCTCGTACGCCGCTGCGACGGCGCGATTCATGCGCACGTCGTCTGGGAAATCGGAGGGATCGTTGGAATCGAATGTCGGCCAATTGGCGAGAGCCAAAAGCTCGCCCGAATTCGGATCTTCGATCACAATCGAGCCGGACTTGGCTTGTGTGTCGCTGATCGCCTGGGCGAGTTCTTTCTCGGCGATGTATTGGATATTTTCGTCGAGCGTGAGAGTGACGTTCGCTCCCGGCTGCGCAGCAACCTCACTGCGATCCACGCCGCGGCGCCGGGCGTCTTTGGTCACGAGCGCCCGTCCCGGCTTGCCACGAATCAGTTTGTCGAGCGCGTATTCGATGCCGCCCTGTCCTTGCTGATCAACGTTCACGTAACCGATGACTTGAGAGGCGAGCGACCGTTGCGGATAAACGCGCTCAGGTTCCTTCTGCACGTAGATCCCTCGCAAATTCAGCGCTTCGATCCGCTCGGCAACTTCGGGAGTGAGCTTTCTCGCCAGCACGGGAAACGGATGCGGCTCGGTGAGCTTCGCGCCGATCTCCTCTGGCGGCACATTCAGAACGCGCGAGAGAAGATTCGCCACCATGTCGGGATCGTTGATTTCAGAGCTGTCGGCAAAGCAATAATCCACGGGCAGACTTACGGCGAGTTCGTGGCCGTTCCGGTCGAAGATCGAGCCGCGCTTCGGAGTAGTTTCGCGGACGCGCAGTTGCTGGCGTTGCGCCTTGGAAAGATAATCGCTATAGCGGAAGAGCTGCAGGTATCCAAGCCGCGCGACGACTGCGCCCATCCATACAACAGCCAGTATAAAAACGACCAGCCATCGGACGCGGGGATTGCGCGGCTCCATTTTTTTCCGGGGCTCCGGCGCTGCAAGCTTGTGCCTCGGCCCGCCAAACTTCGGCGTTTCGGAACGGGCCGCGAGGCGTGCCATGGAAATTGTTCTACGGCCGCGTCGCAGCAGACGGCGTACGAACTTGCGCGACCACGCCTTCGACGCTGCCTTGTGCCGGAGCCACTTGGCCGGGCACGGGCACGGAGAGCCCGAGTTGCTGCCGCGCGATGGCGTCAATGCGCATCGGCGAAGCCAGCGAAGCCACTTCGAGGCGCAATTGCTGATTCAATTCGGTCGCCTGCGTTTTCGCGGCCTGCAACTGCTCGAGCGAATAGCGGAGTTGGATACATTCAAAGTGCTGCCAGGCGTAAGTCAGCAGGCAAACGCCGAGCGCCGCGCCTCCGAGCATTTTTCGCCCCAGTTCGCGCCAGCGTTGCGGCGCGGCCGTTCGCACCAAGCGGGAATTATCAATACGCTTCAATGTGTAGTATTCGGTCATGGCTGTCCGCCCCGCAGCTATGCAGCCGCGGCTTCCGACTTTTGCGCCACGCGCATCTTGGCGCTGCGCGCGCGCGGGTTATCACGAATCTCATCGAGGGTGGGCTCGATGATCTTCTTCGTCAGGACTTGAAATTGGCCTTCGCGCGCGAGGCGCTGAAAGGCATGCTTCACTTGGCGGTCTTCCAGCGAGTGATAGCTGAGAATCACCCAGCGGCCGCCCGGAGATATAGTGGCAGGGGCCCGCGAAAGAAACTGCTCGAGTTCCTCCTCTTCTCGATTCACCGCAATCCGCAGCGCCAGAAACGTTTTTGTCGCGGGATGCAGTCTCTGCCTTCCCCTTGCTTTTCGAGCCCCTGCCACACTGGTTGCCAAATGTGCGGTGTCGCGGATGGGCCGCGCGCGCACAATTGCTTTGGCGATTCTGCGTGAATCTCTCTCCTCCGCTTTCTGATAGAGGAGATCGGCCAATTCCCTCTCTGGCCAGTGATTCACAATTTCGTCGGCGGTCAATGCCTGCTCGGGATCCATGCGCATATCGAGCGGCGCCGCATAGCGGAATGAAAATCCGCGCTCCGGTGTATCGAGTTCGAGCGTTGAAACTCCCAAGTCGGCCAGCACGCCATCGAGCGGCGGCATCTGCTGCTGTCTTGCCACTTCGCCGATCTGGGAAAAACTTGCTTTCACCAGCGTTACCTTGTCTTTCAAATCGCTAACTCTTTCTTGCGCAATCGCCAGGGCCTGCGGGTCGCGGTCAATTCCGTACACGCGCCCCGTAGTCAGCCGCCTCGCAATTTCAACAAGATGGCCGCCGGTTCCGGTGGTGGCGTCGAGATAATTCCCCTCGGGCCGTATACACAGCCACTCCAGAACTTCCCTGAGCATTGCCGGCGTATGCAGCACGCTCAAAACTAGATGCCCAGGTCGTCGAGAACCTTTTCGTCGTCCGAAGTAATTGGGTTGTTCTTCAGCCGATCCTGGAACCTAGCCTGGTTCCAGATTGTCAGGTGGTCGAGATCGCCGAGGACATTCACCTCGCCGCTGATTTGCGCCTCTTCGCGGAGAAGCGCGGGAACCAGGAGTCTGCCCTGGCCATCTATCTCAACTTCCTGACCGTAATAATTCACGCGATCGAGGAATCTCTGCTTCGACCGGTTGTGCGACGAGGCCCGCGCAAGCCGCGCTTCTTTCTCTTCCCAGACCTTCATCGGGAAGACCCACGCGTTGTCGCCCCCTTCGCTGGTTACGTAAAACTTCTCGCCCATTTCCCGTAACTCGCGCAGAAATGCCCGCGGGATTTTCAGCCGTCCCTTCGCGTCCACAGTTGCGGGATGGTTCCCCCGAAGCATTTGTTGATAAGCTCAAATCGCCTGAAATCAGCCCTAAACATGCTTTGTGTTGGCCACTGCTAACCACTCTGTACCACTTTTGGCCACTGATAATAGCCAGACTCGGCGGGTTGTCAAGCGGAATCCGAAAGAAATCAAAAGATTTTTTGCGTAGGTGAATGCCGAAGCCGAGCGCGACGGAAGCAGACCACTAGATATGGTGCGCGGATGCTGAGCCTAGACGATTCATTGTTGAATTGGCGCCGAATTTCGATTTTGTTCCGAAAGAGTTAACAGAATTATCGTGGGTGCATGTCAGCGCTGCGTTCGAGCCGTCGTTCTCACGATCGGGTCTTCGTAGGGGCGTCCGCCTAGGCGGACTGCGCCCTTCGACGATTGCCGAGCAAGTTCAGGGCTCGCCCGCAAACGCGGACTATGTCATTCCCCATCACTCTCGGTTTCGAATTGCAGGTGTTACTGCGGCGGAAGCGGATTGCGGAGCTGATTCAAATCGCGAAGCGTCTGCTGCTCATCGGGCGAAAGGCCCTGCATGAAAGCCGGATCGTTGAGCTTCGCCGATCGCGCATCCGGCGTCAGATCGCGAAGCACGCGGAGGCGCCCCAGGAGAAGCTGCCGCCGCTCGACGGGCATGGCCTGCCAGCGAGGAAGCAGGTTGTTGCGAATGTATTGCCGTTGCTGCGGCGAGAGGCTCTCAAAAAACTTCTCGCGGTCGATGATGGCGTTCTTCTGTTCTGGCGTCAGCCGGTTCCATTGCTCGAGATTCTTGCGGATTTGCGCCTGGCGCTCCGGCGGCAAGCTCTTGAAGCGCTCATTGTTCTCCATGAAGCGCTGCTGCTCTTCCGGCGAGCGATCGCGGAGCTGCTCGACCCATTTCGGAGGCAGACCCTCCATACTGCGCACATTGGGCTGGCCCTTCTGCGCGTCGGGCTTGGCGTCCTTCGCCTTTGCGTCTTCCGCGGCGGCGCGGCGAGCCTGGCGATCAGCGCGGCGCTGAGCGGCAGCGGCGCGGAAGGCTTGTGCGCGGTACCCTTGCGCGTGCGCCGGCAGCGCAAGCAACGCTACCAAACACACCAGCCAGAATTTGAATGTGCGGCAAATCATCTAGATATGTCCGTCGTGACTCTTGTTCTGATGCTGATCCGGTTGCGTTTGGGTCTGTTGCGCAACAGGCAGTTCCGAGAGCGCGTCGAAATTCTTGACCACATCGTAATTCTCGAGAACGTCGAGATCTTTGATGACGCGGAAGTCTTGTTCGCTTTGCGCCGCGCCGGTCGTGGCCTCGGGAATTCCCGGCTCGAATCGCGCGGTCCATACCGAAAGCGCCAGCAAGAACGCGAGAGAAAACGCCAGGCGCGGCGCGGGAAAGATCCATCCAAACCAGCTCGTGCGCGGCTCATTGGCGATGCGCTGGCGGACGTGCGCGTCGAAGGCGCCCGAGGGCTCCATCCCGGGAAGCTCGTCGAGCACAACGGAGAGGCGGCGGAATTCCTGAATGCGCGTCTTGCAGGCTGGGCATACGGCCGCATGCGCTTCCACTTGACGCTGTTCGGCGCTGCTCGCGCGTCCGTCGAGATAAGGAATCAGCGATTCCGCGACGCGTTCGCAATTCGTTTCGTATTTCATTGCAGCCTTCCCTTCCCGGCTTCGGCTGGGGTGGCCGGCGCGGGAGACGCCGCCAAACCTACCAGCGGCGCCAATTGAACCCGGAGCGTCTCGTATGCGCGGAAGAGCAGCGATTTGAGCGCTGCCTCCGAACATTCGAGAACTTTGGCGATTTCACAATAGTCCATTTCTTCGTATTTATGCAGCAAGACGGCGATGCGTTGCTTCTCAGGCAATGCCTCGACGGCCCGGCGGATGATGACGGTGCGATCGCGCTCGATCAGAATCTGATCCACGCGAAGCTCCCGCGCCGGAAGCTCCATCACGGGCTGGTCGTCTTCGGCCCGCACATCGAGCGAAACTTCCATTTGCCGGTAGCGCGTATCTCGAATGCGATTCAATGCCAAGTTTGTCGCGATGCGAAAGAGCCATGTGGTGAATTTGGCGCTGGCTTCGTAGCCGTGACGGGCTCGATAGACGCGCAGAAAAACTTCCTGAGCCAGATCTTCCGCCGTCGCCGAATCCCTCACCATGCGGTAGAGGAAATTGACCAGAGGGGTGCGATAGCGCTGGAGCAGATGCTCGAAGGACGCATCGTTCCCCGCTTTGGCTTCCAGCATGAGCTGGACGTCGGACCTGGCCATAACAGCCACATCATATCTAACACCATGCGTGCCATAAAGTTGCGTTCGTCGAAGAGGTGCAGTGGCGGCACCGGGGGGCGGGGAGATTGTGCTTCGACCGGCCCAAACGGTGTATCTGGCACATGCAGGAGCAACCATAACCGGTTTATATTCAATTGGTTAGAGAGATAGTCGAAGACCCCTCTAGAGATGGAAGGTCAGTTTCAGGAGAAGCATGGCGAGGACGCCGAGGAATACGAGCACCGGCAACCCGACCGCTGGTTCGCGGTTCACCTCAGGCATGAGATCCGATGCGGCTACGTAGATCGTCACGCCTGCAGAGAACGGCAGCGCTAGGCCGACGGCGCCGCGGAGGACGTACATCAGGCCGACGCCGGCGATCGTGGCGCCTCCGAGCACAACCGACGAGAGCAGGGCGACGCGGCGGCTTTGGCCGCTGGCGAGCGTGAGAGAAGCTACCGTCGAGCCTTCGGGCAATTTGTGGAGAAATACGGCGAGGAAAATCACGCCGCCGAGCCACGTCGAAACCAAAACGCCGGAGGCGATCGCGACGCCATCGAAGAAGGTGTGAATCACCAGCCCGAGCACCGCGGCGATGCCTGCGTGAGCCGGAGCGAGCTCTTCGCTGTGGGTTTCTTCGCCGAAATGAAAATGCGGCGCGACGGTGTGCTCAAAGAAATGAATCAGCAGATAACCGCCCAGCACGAGGAAGAAGACTTCATCGGTCCGTGTCGCCAGCTTGAGCGATTCAGGAATCATCTCGAGGAAGGCGGCGGCGAGCATGAAGCCAGCGCCGAGAGCGATGAAGTATTTCAGGTATGCGCGCGACCATTGGTGCCGAACAATAGCGAGTCCGCCGATTACGTTCGCCGCGGCTGCGATC
>Ga0316363_10001014_pt1 | contig 27712 bp, 20 predicted proteins | sample Sb_taG_3_FD_200459 | JGI IMG/M metagenome (GOLD analysis project Ga0316363, IMG submission 200459) | Peat soil microbial communities from Weissenstadt, Germany - Sb_50d_a_PC metaG (v2) (version 2) | ecosystem: Environmental > Terrestrial > Soil > Wetlands > Peat | place: Germany: Weissenstadt...
AAGCCTCCTTCGATTTCTGTTCCGACGCGCTGGCGAAAATGGACGACTCAAGACTAGCCGAGACCACGGAAATCTTCCCCGGACGCCAGGGTTCCCGTGCCTGGGCCAGCATGATCCTCGCAGGTGCTTGGGCCGACCACTATGCCGAAGCGGCAATGTATCTGCGCTTGAACGGTGTGTTGCCGCCGACCGCCAAGAAATAAGAGGGGAAGAAGATTGGCAACTTCAATACGCTGTAAAGACATTATGCGCAATCTATTTCTTGCATTTGCTGTTCTGTTCTTGTTCTCGATAGCTGCCGCCACTCAAAGCGCGCGCCACGCTTTCACAGTGGACGATGCAGCTACTCTCCACAGCGCGGCGGCCGTAGCCGTTTCACCCGACAGCAAGAATGTTCTCTACCGGGTGCAGTTCGGTGGCGCCAAGGGCCCGGACAACACGGAGTGGCACTCGATCGCGGCGGCTGGCGGTGAGTCTCGTCACCTCACTATTCCAGAGAGATTTGAGCCTTCGGGATTCACTCGCGACGGTTCCGCTCTTTACGGCACATTCGAAGTGAATAAGATGGCGCAATTGGCCACGTTGGCTCTCGCGCCGGCGGGCACGGCCGCGGCAGCCACTCCTCTCCCGCTCACCGCGCTGCCAAGGGGCGTGGGTTCGGCAGGGATTTCCCCATTTGGTTCAACCTATACAACGGCAGTGATTTCCCCAGGTGGATCACACTATGCAATCCTCGCTGATCCGCGGCCTCCCGATCCACTCTCGGATGTACACACCGTGATCGAAGCCGTGACCACAAGTCTTTATGTAATTGCTGCCGATGGCTCTGGTGGCGCCTGGTGGTGTCCGGCATTGCGAGACGTAGTTCAGGTTGCTTGGTCACGCGATGGCAATTCCATCGCCGCTTTGTCGCAGTCACCCAAGATCGGCAATCACGATGTCCGCTCATCTATCGACGTTTGCAGCGCCACGGGTTCGCGGCACGTCGCCACCATCAATAATGCGGCCGACGGAATTGGTTGGATCAACGGCGACAAGGAATTGGTCTTCCTGAGCACAACTTCGCCGGTGTTGACGCCAGATCACGTCTGGGCAGTTGCGGCCGAGGGCGGAACTCCGTTAGATCGCACGCCCAAACTCCAAGGCAGTGCGCTCCAGTTGTCGGTAGATGCTAACGGAAACGCCTGGGTGATTGTGGCGCGCGGCGTCAAGTCGGAGGTCGACGCTTTTCGGAACAACTCTCTTATTCCCACCTACCAGTGGCCTGCAGGCACCATCGACGACGGGCCAGTGTCGTCGCAGATTGCTTCCGCACCACAGGTGCAGGCCTTTACTGTTGCCGATCCGCAACACACTTCCAATGTTGCGATCGCACACGGCGATACGCTGCAGAAGATCACCAACGAGGGCGACGATCAGCTGGCAAAGGTTGCGTTGGGCGAAGCTCGCGCCGTTCACTGGACGAGCAGGGAAGGGATCGCCCTGGAGGGCATCGTCACCTTTCCGGCGGATTATCAGGCCGGACGGCTCTACCCCTTCATGGTGCTGCCGCACGGCGGGCCGGAGTTGAACAACTCGCTCGGGTTCGACTACCGTACCAGGATATTTCCCGGCATGGGCTATATCGTTCTGCAACCCCAATATCGCGGCTCCACCGGCTACGGCACCGAATTCATGAGCGCTATTTACCAACACTTCGGCGATCGCCCCTATCGCGACGTGGATAGCGCCACCGATTACGCCATCGCCCAGGGCTGGGCTGATCCGAATCGGCTCACCATGTTCGGCTGGAGCGCGGGCGGCTTTATGACCTGCTGGACCGTCACTCAAACCAATCGCTACAAAGCTGCCATCGAAGGCGCTGGCCTTACCGACTGGCTTTCCTTGACCAGCGACGTTTGGCAGACTGACTACGATGCGCGCTGGCCGGACAAAGATCCCGAAGCGTTTCTGCGTTTCTCCGCAGCCATGCATTCAGAAAGCGTGACCACACCGCTGCTCATTCTGCATGGCGCCGCCGACCAGCGCGTGCCTACCAATCAGGGACGGGAGTTGTTTGAAGTGCTGGCGGCGCGGGGCAAGACCACGCGGATGGTGACGTATCCTGGATCGCCGCACTTCCCTACAGTATGGGAGCAGCGCCAGGACGTGTTTCGTGAAATTGCCGCGTGGCTGGCGCGCTATAACCCATGAGAATTCGGTAAAGCGGTTGTGGCGCCGATGGACAATGCGGTCTGAACCGTGTTGACACGGGTTGGGATCCTAGGATCTAAGCGGTCGAATGAGTCAGGTCTGAGGTCCAACATGAGCTGCCGGTGTCCACCCACTGGGGCACGGTCACTCACGAACGTCGGCTTCCCAGCGATAGAATTACCCGCGCGGACGTCTAGCCACGACCACAAGATTCTAGGCGTTGTCGAAATCGTGTTTCTGAAAACAGTGAAGAAAACCAATGATTAAGATATTTATCGGGGTGTTTGGTCAGCTGTACGTGGCAAAATGTTTTGCGCCCACGGCGAAGGCTAAGATTCAATTGCTAGTGGCTAATCTGACATCGGCCTATCGCACTCGTATCGAGAAACTCGACTGGATGAGCGAGCCGACGAAGCTTGAGGCCATCAAAAAGCTTGACACCTACACGGTCAAAGTCGGCTATCCAGATCATGTGCGCGATTATTCGCAAGTCGTAATTCGCGACGACGATGCATTCGGAAATGCGCAACGCGCTGGCGCCGCAAATTGGGCATTTTACTTGGGGCGCCCGAGGACGCCAAGAGGTTCGAAGCGCGCGCTACGCTTCTGGGTAAACAGTATTCCGGGTTTGAGCCAGTTTCAGGCATGCATATCAATGGTGAACAGACAATGGGCGAAAATATCGCCGATCTTGGCGGTCTGACGCTGGCACTTGAAGCCTACCGCCGGCTTCCGCAGGAACGTCGGGATTGATACGATGCAGCGCTTCGTGCAAGCGCTTTACTAGGACAACATCACCGTAGCCGTCGCGCTCGGCAAAGAGCTCGCCCGGCGCAATATCTGGCCCGTGGACTATGGTGTAGCCCAGTTCTTCAAACCAGGAGAGTGCGGCCTCTTCAACCGTGGATTCGGCGACGCTGCTCATGCGGGCGCCTCGATCTTCTCGGCGTCTGTGAGACGAATTTCACTGGACATAAGTTTGGGCACGAGAGCATCGCGAAGCGCGGCAAGGGTCTGCGATTCAATGCTGTTGCAGACCATTTTTTTGAGCATTGGTGCGATCAGGGCGTCCCCTTCCCTTAACATTGTGTCCGACGGCACACCAATTAGTGCTTCTGCCAAGTGGTGCCGTTGTATGTGGCCCATAGTGGTGGCTTTCGATGCCGCAATCGCTTGAAACTCTTTCAAATGCTCCTTCACCCAGAAGTAGTAAAACCACTTCGGATAATTGCGCGATGTCACCTTGAAAAGGTGTTGGTTGAGCGCTCCTTTTCCTCCACACCAAATGACAATCTCCAAACTGCCGGACCATGAAAAGAGCACGTCACCATCGTTTACGACGTATTCCGGAGGTATGTCAGCGCCGGCCAGATCACTACCCTTAGTATCTCCGCGCCGGAGCTCAGCGATCTTAATCGCTGGCAAATCGCCCATACCTGTGGGAGGAAATTTCTGTAATGCCAACCCATTTAGAAAATTGGCGATTTCGTCTAAAGGGCTTGAACCCGGCATTTCACTATCCACAAACCAGGAATGGAAAATTGCGCTCGCAATCGCTTCTAGCGTCTCGGTCATCCGCCGGTTCAGCTCGATCTTTCTGTTGATTGTTCCCACAATCGCGCCTATCTGCTTCTGTTCATTGAGCGGGGGAAGTGCAAGTTGAAAAGATTCGATATGCCCTTTAGTGATCGCTCGTCTGCTGCCACCCGCATTGAAAGACTCAATATAGTTTTTGGTCGAAGGATGAGCGAGGTACGCTACTAGATAACCCGGATCAACAAAAGACCGGTTAGCACGAACAATGGAAACATGTTGATTAACACAGGCCGGCAAAATATCATCTGGAACGACGCAGGATCGGGCAAACGTGATCCCGTCGCCGGTAATGTTGAGCAGCACATCTCCTGAACGTACCTGCGCGTTCGCCAGTTCGGCGGCTTGTTTGTCGGAAATGAACGCGAGACCGTCTGTTTGGAATCTATGGTCGAAGATGTTCTGGCTGCGAATTAGCGCGAACTTGTCGCGCACGGGCAAGTAAGCGCTTTCGCCGCCTCTTGGTGTAGCGCCTGAACCGATCTTGCTCGTCACCTCTCGAAGCGAGACACGTTTCCAACCCAAAGGTAAACGATCGGACGTAGGAATAGCATGGCGCACACTCACAGCCGAATGTCCTTCAGCTTCTGTTGAATGGACTGCTCCAGACTGCGGCTTTCCCGAAACTGTTCTTCTAGTTTTTTCACGAGCCGTTTAACCTTCTCTTGAAATGGCTCGCCGTCATCTTCCGCTTCTTCAGAGCCTACATACCGCCCCGGCGTGATCACATACCTGTGCTGCTTGATTTCATCCAAACTGGCACTCTTGCAGAAGCCGGGCACGTCTTCGTACTTGCCTGCGTTCTTCTCGCCGCGCCAAGCGTGATATGTGCCGGCGATCTGGGCAACCTCTTGAGCGGTCAAATCGCGGTGCACACGATCCACCAGGACGCCCATTTTCCTTGCATCGATGAACAAGGTCTTTCCTAGGCGGTCTTTGAACTTACCGTTTTTTTTGCTCTTGGTCAGGAACCATAGGCACGCTGGAATCGTCGTTCCGTAGAAGAGCTGCGGTGGAAGAGCGATCATGCAATCCAACAAGTCAGCTTCAATTACGGCTTTACGGATGTCATCTTCGCCGGATTGAGCGGATGTCATCGAACCGTTGGCCAGAACAAAGCCAGCAATTCCAGCGGGCGCAAGGTGATACGCCATGTGCTGCACCCAGGCAAAGTTGGCATTACTGGCCGGCGGCACACCGTACTTCCAGCGCACATCGTCCTTCAAGTTCTCGCCGCCCCAGTCGCTCATATTGAACGGTGGATTGGCCAGTACAAAATCCGCCCGCAAGTCCTTGTGTAGATCGTTGCGGAAAGTATCTGCGTGGTGTGGCCCCAGATTGGCTTCAATCCCCCGCAACGCGAGGTTCATCTTAGCCAGTTTCCAAGTCGTTGGATTTGACTCCTGGCCGTAGATGGAAAGATCGCCGATGCGTCCGCCCTGGCGCTCAATAAATTCCTCGCTCTGCACAAACATGCCCGACGAACCGCAACATGGATCGTAGACACGGCCCTTGTATGGCTCAATCATCTCCACCAGCAACCGAACGACGCATCGCGGCGTATAGAACTCGCCACCCTTCTTGCCTTCCGCGCTGGCAAATTGGCCGAGGAAGTATTCATACACGCGGCCTAGAATGTCTTTCGAACGATTCTCTTTGTCGCCGAGACCGATGGTTCCAACGACGTCAATCAGTTCGCCAAGACGCTGCTTGTCCAGCGCGGGCCGAGCATAGTCCTTGGAAAGCACACCTTTGAGTTGTGGATTGTCTTTCTCAATAGCCAGCATCGCCTCATCGATGATCTTGCCAATTTCAGCCTGTTTGGCATTGGCCTGAAGATGTGGCCAGCGGGCTTTTTTGGGCACCCAGAAGACGTTGGCTCCGGCGTACTCGTCACGGTCTTCGGGATCGGCGTGTTTCTCCTTCTGCAATTCAGCGTGACGCTCTTCAAACGCGTCGGAAATGTACTTGAGAAAGATCAGCCCAAGGACTACATGTTTGTACTCGGAAGCATCCATGTGACCGCGCAGCTTGTCCGCGGCGGCCCACAACTTTTGCTCGAATCCGAGATTCGCTCCGTTTGAAGACTTGGTGGAATTAGTGCGTTGTTTGGCCATAAGTTGATGATGCGGAGTAGTTTACTACTGGTTGGTGCGAGCGGACAGTGCATGTGTGGGCGCTCGCATTCCGCGCCTCTCCGAGCCGCAGCCCGAATGGCTCCGATCAGAGAGCAGCGGAGTGAAAGAAAGAGGCGAGAGCTACCAAAACCCGAAGTCGTTGTTGGATTCGCAGGCAGGCCGAAGGACGGAAAGCATCGGAGTTATCGCGACCACGAGACTTAAGAGAATCAAAACGTGGTCTCAGGCTTAGGGATTCAATGTTCAAGATGGCCACAGTGGGCCAGTGACGCTCGGCAGCGGACCGGGCAATTTGGTGTAGGTGCGACTGGCAACCACATCGCCGCATGCGGCTGGTCCAAGCGAAGAGGAGTAAGCCAGAGGTGCTGTCGGTCTCGACCATACTCCTGGCCAACACACTTACGCAACAAACGAACTGCTGTGGCCAAACCAGCCCAGAACGAAACGAAGGAGATAGTTGGTACGGTGCCTCCATCAACATCGTCAACTGGGTGCAAACAACCACAACATGGTTTAGTAGAACAGTGATCTGAAGATGAGACGCTGAAATGGCTGGTGCCGCCAACTGCGAGCCAACCAGAACTGAGGCGTTGGACCGCCCACCTGCTAGGAATATCATCGACGCCAATGACGCCGTGAGAAGCCAATGCTCCAGAACTGGCATCAGGGAATCGAGCCTTAATCGGCTGAAGTTGAAATCTGGGGGCGCAAGCGTCGGCGATCAATTGTATTTTTGTGGCTCCAATATCATCAGCGAGAGTCAACATATTGCGGTTCAGATTGGATGGAGCGGTGATGTCATCATCAAAGATTCGTCCAGACATGCGAACAAGTGGAAAGCGGAGTAATGCATACAAGGCGGACTGTGAAATAGCCCCGGCGCTGATCACGTCGATACAACCGAGATCGATGGTTGCTTGAGACCATGAGATCTTCCCAAAATCAAAGCTAGAAGTCTGAGATGCTTCAAAGAATATTTGGCTTTTGGGGTCGCGCAACTCAAGGCGGCGCACTGCAAATTTGAAGGCCTCACTCGCGGCGAGGGCCGCGCTGATCATAGAACCGGTTGTCCAAGTACTTCGCCAAGCATGTGACCCGGTTCTGATTTTGCCCGTTTTAAGCGAGCCTGCCCAGTCGTCTCCACTCAACCGCCAAAACAGCTCCTGACTATCAAACTCTGTGTCGCCCAGTACAAATACGATATCGGGTTGAAACCCAAGATTGCGTCGCACAAAAGCACCGGCAATCACATTTTCACTCAACGTCATGAGCATCGCTCGCAATGGCCCGACAGGCAGCGGCGGCTGAGGACCAACCATTTCGACTTCTGGAATGCATAACCCCACTTGCATGCCCATCCTTCCCAGTAGGGATACGAGAGTGACCAGCGCGGTTTGCCCGCTATATGACGACAAGTTCTGCAAATCTGACACGCAAAGAACGCGAACAGATTGCAGGTTCAGGCAAATCTCGTCGTCACTCAGGTGGTCGCTGACATAATCACGACTGAGCAATATCGTTCTTGTCAGTCCCTCAAGAGCGGTCATGGAATCGTTACCGCTTCCTGCGCAGATTCCAGTTGTTGCCAGGTGCCACTGGCTTGAAGTCGCCCAACCCACGCCCTGCTCAAGGTAGGAGGACCAGAGGCAAAATCAGGTATAACGATTGAAAGAAAACCGTCCTGTGCGATGATCGGCCAACGGTCGTCTGTTGCGGAATGAAAAGCTTTGCCAGGGTGAGTGTGTACCTGCACCTTGACGCTACGCTTGGAGGCCGCCAGCTCGTTCCAAAACTCAGTGAGCCAGTTACTGTCAACATGGTAGCCATACGGCGAACGCTCGTGGATGGGATGTTTGAGGCCGTCCACGATCTCGTTGCCAGCGGGGCCGGTCCAGAACACTGCACATTCACATTCTCCCCGACCACAGTCCTCAAAGACCTGAAAGGTCGATGCCACGATGTTTGCCGCGAGTTTGAGCGACCCTCCCTTCACCGCGTTAGGTCTCAGGAGAAGCAGCTGGCCGGGCTTCAACCCGGCGCGATCGACGGTATCTGTTTCGGGTATCAGGCTCCCGTCCTGACGGAAGAGGGACAAAAGGTGCGGGTTTTGCGTGATGCCAAAGAGGGCGATTGCTCGTTGGAGCACCACGGTGACGTGCTGGTTTCGTTCGACCTCAAGCGGCCTGGTTATGCCGTTGTAAACGATTTGAACCGCAAATTGTTCTTGATTCTCTTTTTCGTGGCCTTTCCCTTTTTCAACAGTATCGTTCATTCGGTGCCCCTCCTTAAGGGCGTGCGGATAATTTGATCTCTTGCTAATAGAACGCGAATGCGTGACATGCTGAAATAAGATCGGGACAGTGCCAACGTTCTCACGTATTTCAAGCTGACGATGTGAGCGAAAGGAACGGCCCTGCCACGAAACACTGAGGCTGCCGATTCCCTAATGTTGCTTTGTCCGTGGTAGGTACGCCCGCCACTGGTAGGATGGGTTTTCCGGCCCTCAGAATGAAGAACGCTGAACCGTGACAATCGTGGCTGTCACGGTTTCGCGTTATAGATATGTGGCAGTATTGGTTCCTTGAATGGTTCCACCTTGCGACGACATGTCCGATTTCGAGCTGATCCGACGGATGGCGGACCAGAAGATCGACTTTGCGGGCGCCCGAAAAGCATGGGGGTATTTCTACGTTCGCCACCATGCGTCTTTGTTGCGCGTTTGCACATACGACTACGGATATCTGATTGGTAGGGAGGGAGTTGGCGATGTTGTGCAGAATGCTTTTTTGAGAGCGTTTGATGGCGCAACAACGTTCGATCATGCAGAGGCCTGTGAAGCCGTAATCCAACAGCGCAAAGCTCGGAAGTGGCTGGCCCGCATAGCGGAAAATCTCGTACGTGACCGCTACAGGGGACAACCAGAGGTACGCTTATTAGATGATGATGAGGATCTTGAGAAACTCAGCGGAACGACGGATGAGAGTTCGAGCCAAATTCAGGTGCCGGAGAGCAAGCGCCTAAAACTGCTAAAATCCGGCTTCGCCTTGCTATCTGAAATCGAACAGACCGTCCTGCGAGCCACAATGTTCTGGTGGCAAGCAGGTCAGGAGCACCAGCGGATGCCACATGCAGCGATGGAGGAGCTCTCAAAACAGATTGGGAAATCACCAGCGAACATCCGGCAGATTCGCTTGCGCTCGATGGAAAAACTGGAGAAATACGTAAACGAGAATCTTCGCAATGAAAAAGCCGACTGACAACATATCCATTAGCATGCATACGGTCGAAAGCGATTTAAAGACGCTTTTTCAAGCTGAAGACTGTTTCCCTTCAGATACAGGCCAGGACGAACCCGCACCAACGATAAATTTAGAACAAGCGGTGCAGCTTTTCGACAAGCTGAGGGCAGCTGATAGTGCAGTCACAGGCTCATCCCGTGAAGCGAATTGGAGCCACCCATCCGTTTTGACGCTCAATGATCCCGATCCCATGTCAGCGATTATCACGCGCGCCAGAAGTATGGTGCTCAAAGCTATGGAACAGGGATGGAGCGGACCACCCTACAATCCTTTTGCCTTGGCAGAAATGCTCGGAATAAAGTTGCTGCCCACGGAAGACGTTTTAGACGCCCGAACACACAGTGACTCTTCAGGGCGGTTCACTATTGAGTTCAATCCTCAAAGGCCCGCAGCCAGGACGCGATATTCGATTGCTCATGAACTTGGACACACCCTTTTCCCTGACTGTGCCGCAGCGACTCGCCATCGGGCAACTCATCTAGAAATGAAGGAAGATGATTGGCAGCTGGAGTCTCTGTGCAACATAGCCGCGGCCGAGATTCTAATCCCGTTTGGGACCCTTCATGAGGAACTATCGATCCGACCAAGCATTGGCCTTGTATTGGACCTTCGTCGGAAATATCTCGTATCTTGCGAAGCCATCGTCAATAGGTTTATCAAGTTGAGTGCGTACCCGTGTGTTGCTTTTTTGGCGAGACGTGATTCCGTCAAGTCTCGGTATTTTGTTGAGTATCGCATTGCATCACCGGCCCTGCGAGACGAATCTGCGATCCATCGCGGGTATGTTTTGCCGCATTCGAGTAAGGCCTCTGAGTGCATTGCGATTGGGACGAGGGGACACGAAGATGCACGATGGATCTCTGGTGGGAGATCGTGGTTTGTTGAGTATCTGGGAATTTCACCGAATACCGGTGAATCCTCTCCCCGTGTTTTAGGCTTGGCGTTCCCACCACTAGACGACACCTTTAGCCCAACTGAGCCCTTAAGATTCTTGCCCGGAGATGCTTCTGAGCCGTTCGGAGCCGAACCGAAACTCTTGCTTCAAGTGGTCAATGATCAAGCTCTGGTTTGGGGAGGCGGTTTTGCCAAGCAGGCTAGGAAGAAATGGCCCGATGCGCAAACACACTTCCGAGAGTGGGCCTATGGTCGCCGGAATCTGAAACTGGGAAATATTCATTCGGTGAGAGTCCTGCAAAATCTAACCTTAGTGAGCATGGTCTGCCAGCATGGCTTCGGCAAAGCTAGTTCAGGGCCCAGATTAAGATACGGGGCTCTCTTTTCAGCTTTGGACAAAGTTGCTGCACTTGCGGCAGAAGCAAACGCGACTGTTCATATGCCACGAATAGGAACCGGTGAAGCGGGTGGCAGCTGGAACATCATAGAGGGCATTATCCGAGAGACTTTAATCTCAAAGGGGATAGAGGTGACGATTTACGATTTGCATCCCCGGAGTCAGGACTTCCCACGACAACCTGCGTTCGAGTTTCCTCGGGACATGGTTGACGAGGTGATCTAGTTAGGAGACGGGCATGGCATTTCAAATCGTTTTGCTTTCGGGCAGTGTGGCCTCAGGCAAGACGGCATTGTGGCAACAATTGACGAAGAGCTTTCCCGCTGAACGTATACACGTTCTTAGAACGAAGAACGTGATGCGCGAACTTGCGTCAAAGAAGCTCGGGAGAGAACTGCCGGCCGAGCGTCGTGCGATGCAGGATTTCGGCGACCAGCTCGATCGGGACACCAGCGGGCAGTGGGTGCGAGACGCGCTTACGAGTTTAGTAAACGAATATGTCAGTACGGAAGCATCCCCCATCTTCGTGGTTGATGCGGTTCGCATCCTGCGACAGGTAAAAGCTATACGTGAAGCATACGGCTATTCGGTTAACCACATTCATCTGAAGGCACCAGAGCATGAACTAGCAGCCCGATATAAACGCCGAAGCGGAGATCTACGTGAGCTGAAGTCGTTCAGAGATCTCGTTAAAAATCCAACGGAAGCTGCGGTGAATGAGTTGGAGAAGAGCGCTGACATCGTGGTCGATACACAGGCTTGCACCCCAGACGACGTACTGGTCAAGACGGCAACACACCTCGGGCTATTCACCCGAGAATATGAAAGATTGGTCGACGTCATCGTGGGCGGACAATACGGCAGCGAGGGCAAAGGTCACATTGCATCGTATTTGTCGCGGGAGTACGCGGCGCTCGTACGGGTCGGAGGACCGAATGCGGGTCACAAGGTGTTCCTGAAACCGGGACCTTATGTACATCATCAATTGCCATCGGGGACTCTGCGCAACCCCTCTGCGAAACTGATAATTGCACCCGGAGCGGTAGTGAATCCTGAGTCGTTGTTAAGAGAGATTCGTGAGTGCAAGGTCGACCAGGAGCGCCTTTCAATTGATCCACAAACCATGATTATTACTGAAAAGGATTGCAAGTCTGAGAGTGGGCTGCAACAGCGTATTAGTTCAACTGGACAAGGTGTGGGGGCGGCCACGGCGAGAAGAATTCTGGATCGAGGCAAAAGGGTCCGGCTGGCAAAGGACGTACGTGAATTGATACCGTTCGTGCGCGACAGTTGGGAATTGCTGGAACAGATATACAAGTGTGGAGGGCGGGTCCTAGTCGAAGGAACGCAGGGTACAGGATTGAGCATTTTTCATGGCTCCTATCCGTATGTGACATCCCGTGACACAACTATCAGTGGGTGCCTGTCCGAGGCAGGCATACCCCCGACCAGGGTACGAAAGACGATCATGGTGTGTCGGACATATCCAATAAGAGTACAGAATCCACCTGGCGGCACGTCTGGCCCCTTACGCCAAGAGCTGGATTGGGACGAGATTGCAAGACGCGCAGGAGTTCCCGCAAAGGAAATAAAGACTAACGAACGTACTTCAACTACTAACCGCGAGCGGCGGGTTGGTGCGTTCGACTGGGTGCTCCTAAGAAAGAACTCGGCTCTCAACGGGCCAACAGACATAGCCATCACTTTCACGGACTACTTGAACCCGCTAAATGCGGGAGCTCGCCGATACGAACAGCTTTCGCCCGAGGCAATTCGATTCATAGAAGAGGTTGAGCTTGTCGGAGCGGCACCGGTGTCATTGATTTCAACGCGGTTTGATTTCAGAAGCATTATTGATAGAAGGACATGGCGCATGTGACTCTTGGATAATATATTCCAGTCTCTCCATTTTGAGCCGGAGGTGTAGTCTGTTAGTCGCCAGTTACGCAAGTGCACGTCCGTACTTGTTCCACCTTACGCACCGAGACAATCTCAACCACATACGTGAGTTGGCTCGTCTGTTTCCAGCGGCCGTTTTGATGGAGGGTGCGAAGCAGAACGACCTGATAAGGACTTTGCGGCGCGGCCCCAGGCAAGTTAGCTTTGACGGCAGAACAATCGTGATTCGCGATCAAGACAAGTTGCACCGAGGAAATACGGGAGTAGCAAGCGGATTCACGTTTGAGGATCTCATCGAAACTCTCAATAGCAGGGTCTTTTTTTGGCCTGGTTTCATCGGAGGGAGACCAATCAGCTATGGCATACGGCATTTCGGGAGATATCAGAACGAAAAACCCGTGATCATTCGCATACGGTTTGAGGCATTGCTTGCCGCTAATTCTGGTGTCGCACCACGCTTTTGCAGATATAATTCGGGCTCCCCACGATGTTCGAAAGGAAACCGGAGCCCGCGGGGCCCAGACACATTCTTATTAGCTCCGGATTTTCCTGAAACGCCTAGCAAAGTTGTTGAAGTCACGTTCGAGCAGGTAATTGCATTACCTCCGGATGCACAGTGCGGCCCAACACCCGAAGGGCCCTGGAGGTCATTGTGGTAGAAAGACAACTTCCGTCTCCCAGTGTGCTATCGCGGTTTCCTATGCCTTTTCCCGAAGTCACAAGGTCAGATTCTTGGAGAGTGTCAAACCTAGCGACGCAGTGCTTCAGAAACGTTAAGCAGGACGAACAGAAGACTCCCGTCAGGAGGGTGTTAATTTCGAGATGAACAAGAATGCCACACAGGACAAGACGGAAAAGCTTATTTCGCTACTGCGAACGCTCAGGAAACAAGTTCGGGCCTCACGGGCAACCTTGGAGTCCGATTTGCGATCATTTCAGATAAAAGGAAGCGGGTCTTTTTACACGCTGCCAGATTCGGACAAGGTTGGGATCAGCATCGCGAGCAGCTGCACAGCACTCATGGCTCTTTCGGATCCGGACACACTTGAAGACATCGATCCCCATAGCTCCGATTTGACAGGGACTGGATCTCCCGCCAACCCGTCGGGTTCCACGGTGCCAGATCAGACCACCAAGCAAGAGGTTTCCTCACCGACACATCCTGGAGGCGCGCAACAGGAGCCAAAGAAAAGCGCATCGGACACGACTGCAGGTGAAGGCGATGTCTCCAAGCTAACAGCGAATGTTTCGACTGAGACATCCGGCACCTCATCGGTGTCAATTGGCGAGGAGGCATCGGGAAAGAAGGCTTGGGCAAGAACGCTCTTTGACGGCATCGTAAAAGCGAAGTGGGAAACCTCGAAATTAGATGATTTGAACGCATTTTCGACTTCGATGGTGACGAGAGCAGCAGGGTTTCTCGTCGCAAGTGGAACATTTAGTTCTTCTGAAGTTGCCAAATTAGTACATCCATGGACCGTACCCCCCACCCCTGCGGAAGGAGAAAAAGTCCGCGACATAGGTGTGGCCGCAGTCGCAAAGACCCTGGGCCAGAATGCCCAACCCTCGCTTCGCGACATCGCTGTTGCTGTCGCTTCCGCATCGCCGGCTAGTTTCAGCGTGCAGAAATACCCTCCTAAAACAACAATGGCCTACTGGTTTATCGATGGAGTTTCGAAGTCATCAATTGACATCGATCCTTACTGGGGGCAGATCGCCTCTTGGGCTGTGGGTGAGTTTCACCGACAGCTGTCATACGTCGTTTCTGACAATGACGCTCTGATGGATCCAGCTGAGCTAGCGATGGCGGCTTGTCTGATAAACCGGATAAATCGGTCGTGTTCTGGCAAGGAGAGCCTATCAGCTATTTGCGAGAATCTCCCGTCACGTGTGGAGCTGCTATATGCGATTTCGAAGGTCTTTGGAAAGCAAGCACATTCTGGAATTTGGCATAAGTACTTTCCGATGTTTCACTTCCCCGGTTCCGGTGCGGCAGACTACTGTTTTAGCTTTGAATTCCTAGAGGCTGTCCTAGTTGAATTTTCTGAGTACGACATACTCACAAGTAATGACATTTTGGATGGCGTACGTAAGGCAGTTCGATGGTGTGAAAACAACCGCCTCGATTTTCGAAGCTATTCTGGGTGGAACGCGGGTGGGGACGTAGCGAAATTAGCAGCTGGCATGCCAGAAGCGTGGGCAACCGCGAGTGTTCACATGTTCCTCTGGGAGCTAGATTCGGGCCTCTCGGCATCCTTGCAGAAGTTGATCCTCGAACGATTCCCTCGTGTCGAATTCTTCTCAAGTCAGAAATGGGATGAACTCATTGACGTAGAAATTACGTTTCCGGGTGAGCAAACAACTCTAAAAACAATCATCGAAAAAGAATTGATCACGCCTGCCTTGAACAAGAGCGAACTGATGATTCGAAAGGAACCTTTGAGTTCCCGCCGCTCAGCCCTCTTGTTTGGGCCCCCTGGAACATCGAAGACAACGTTCGCCAAGGGCCTCGCCGGTCAGCTTGCCTGGCCTTTGATCGTCATTACCCCTTCGGAGTTTCTAAGCAAGGGTTTGGAGCAGATCTATGTCCGTGCGACGGAAATCTTCGAAGACCTGATGGACCTCGCTCGTGTTGTGGTCTTTTTTGACGAGATGGATGCGTTAGCCCAGACTCGAGGGAACGCAACACTGGACGTCACTCGACAGTTGCTCACTACAAGCATGTTGCCGAAGCTCGGCGACCTGTATGATCGCGCTACCGTGCTCTTCTTAATGGCAACAAATCACAAGAAAGACCTAGATCCGGCTATCGTACGTCCGGCCCGCTTTGATTTGCTTCTCTGTGTGGGCCCACCGAGCTGGGAGTACAAGCTCGCCGGAATTCGGCAAGTGCTACGAGGCCTGCGCACAGGCAAAATTGATAGGGTTCGATCGTCGCTGAAGGCGTTTTCAAATTCGCTTGCGGTTCGCCAACAACTCGACATTTTTACAGTCGGGGATCTCCGGAGCTTTCTTGAGTCCCTTCGTCGAAAAAATGGAAAGGACACACTTGCTGACGCCCTCGCGGCACTAAATGCGGACAGCTTTCAGTCTGAAGTAGCGGTCTGGCATAAAAGTTACATCACACTCGCAAACCTTGACAAACACGCAGCAGAAGAAATGGATCTTCTGGCAGAGTACGAGAGCGACAAGTTATCGTCCCGGATACAGTAGGACTCAGCGATGGAGAGTGGCCGGAGAGTATGAGTTTGTTTTAGTCAGGATGTTCGCAGTTCAAGTAGTGCGAACAATGTGTCGTCAATACACCATCGCAGGTCCTCTAGTGATCCTGAGTTTGGGATAATGTGAGCTGCAACTCCGCGAATATCGCTTGCGGTGCGGTCTACTGGGCTCCCGGCGATTGACCTCTTCTCGCCAAATTTGGTTTTCTTGCTGAGGCGCTCTCGAATTGTAGCGTCACTGCAATCCACAAACCAGGTTAGAAAAGTCCTGTCGCTGAGAACTGCCCGGTCTACGTCCAGTGTGTCACGGATCGAGTCCACCACAACCGGGCCATCCGATTGCGCCACCAGGTCTGTGAGCTTTCGCCTCAACGGTGCCTGCTTATATCTGTCGAGAATGACCGCACCATATTTCTGCAATTGGTCTTCGGTAATTGCTTCCGGATCGATTTGTCCATCGAAGAGTTGCTCGTCTGGCGAACGATTGAGATCATCGAGCAATAGATCACGAATCACCGAGCGGGTCCGAATCCAGTGGAATCCGTAGAACACACTGAGATAACGGGCGACGACAGACTTGCCGACACCGGTCTTTCCGGCAAGGCAAATCACAGGTGCGGATTCAAATCTGAGGGGTGCGACTTTCGGTACGATCAACTGCGCTTCGCTCGGAATCCCCATGGGCTCAAAGAATCCCGCCTCGAAATATCTGCCGACAATGGCTGAGGTAATTGCGTCCATCTCGTCGTGGGATCGGGTTTCAAGGCCGGACCCCGTCAGCCCCAAGCGCCGAAGGCCCTCACGCAGTAGCCCTAGGCTCTTTTGCTTGCGCGGAATACACAGAATGTCTTGAGCGGCACCGGGATACGATTCGATAACACGCGGTGCCTGGCTCAATTGCTCGATGGCACGCCGCAGGCGAATGCCTCGCAAGGTCAGATTTTCCATCGAGTCGATCAAAGATGGGTATGCTGGAATACCTACGCTGGCGAGATCGTATTCAGCTACACGCATGATCCCCGCCTTTGGATCAATTGTGTCGCCGCCACCTGGTAGGCCCAGAGGGGAATCGATGCTCACTATTCCGGGTTTGTGTTCTTCGATATAACGCAGAATCTCCTCATCGGAAAACAATGAGCAGGTCTCTACAGAAAACTCATTAAGAACCGCAACTCCAGTTGCTTTGTCGCCTGCCGTCAGATCAATACCAAGGACTCGTGATCCACCAGGAATGTTGTGAGGCGGCTGAATCTGCGCCCGTAGCAAGGAACGCCGTACAGTTTTGTTTTCCTCAAAGTCAAGGCTCGCTTGCTCCGCGAGAGTGCTTGTCGGTAAATGTTGTCGCTTTTGTCTGCTTTCCCGGATCCAATACCGGAGCTCTTCGTAAGAAAACCGGTTCAGTACGGTACATCGGCTGAGACGACGAAGCGCCGCGTCTCCAAAACGAAGATTTATCAGGTGTGATCGAGAGTGCGAGTCAGAACCGATTGAAATTGTACAACCGGCGTCAATTGCTTTCTCCAGCAATTCCAACGGCAAATCCAAGCGCGAGGGAAAACAGTTGAGTTCGACCGCAACTCTCCAAGCAGCACATTTCTTGAACACTTCGGCCCAAAGCACTTTTGCTGGTTGACGGAGATAGTCTGGCACCCCTGGCGTGCCAACAACGGCCGACGTTGGATGAGCGAGAATATCGATACAACCAGTTTCAATTGCTCTAAACAGACGGTCGGTATTTGCTTGAGCATCCTCAGACCAGTTTGAGTGCACCGAAGCAACCACCAGGTCGGCAGCAGCAAGGATTGAGTGGGGGAGATCGAGAGCGCCGTCTCTCAAAATATCAACTTCAATGCCATGCATAACGGGGCAAACCGGCATTGCGAGAGTCAGTGCGTTCGCTTGTCGCAACCACAAGAGTGGCGTAAGGCCTCCCTGCAGCTTACTGCTTCGGCTGTGATCGGTAACCGCAAAATACTGTAAGCCTCTAGCAGCGGCGGCCAATGCCATTGTGTTTACAGAAGCATTTCCATCTGACCATGCTGTATGCAGGTGCAGGTCGGCCAAGAGATCACTGGGATAAATTGATACGAGAGGATCAAGGGTCTGTGCCAGTTCTGCAATGCTGTGGGATGCGCCCGGTTCGGGCTTCAATTGGACGCGAAATCCCCAGCCCATTTGATGTCGAATATGGATGCTGCTGTCATCCAGCTGAGATTGATAGGAAAAATGTTTCTGGTGTTCTAAAGCTTTTTCAACCGCAGTTCCAAGTGAGTCCGATGCACCGTTTGTCGCAACAGATACGGGCCCGTCAACAGGTTTAAATGGGTCCGAAATTCCAGATAATTCCCATCGTGCAGTGTGGAGACCGTATTCTTGCAATTTGTTCAGGAAGCGCAACAATGGGGGAATAATGTGCGCCGTTTGCCAGGGTCCGGCATTGCTGGTGTGGTAGAGTCGCGTAACTCTATCAGGATCGACATCGAGGCCTGCGATGGACTGGTGCAACCAATCCTCGGCTGAGCAGCCGGGCAGGAGCGTGGCTGCGATTTTGCTTGGACCCAAACCGCGTACCGATCGCAATCGCAAACAGCGGTCGTGTTGTTCGGTTCGGTATGAGTGAAGTTCAGGCACCGTTCCGCTGAGTCGAATATTGGTCAAATACTGTCGGATTCGCGCCGAGGGAACGTAGTCGAGGTCTCCGTCCCGGATAGTACCTTCGAGCCAGCGGTCAATCGTCGATCCATAGCCATCGAGACTATATCCGGCACGCCACAGCGAAAATGTTCGGAATTTTGGTACCTCATTGCCCTTAGCCAAGGCATCGACTTCGATCAGAAACGCAAGATCGTATAGAGGCTGAGCGTATTCAAAATCCCGGAGACGAAAGTATTCGTTGGATATTGTTGTGGCGCTATTTGGTCCTTGAATTTCCGTCGAGCGTCTTGAAATCGGTCTCGTCAATGGATTCCTTGATTGTTTCTTCGTGCGCGAGCGAGGCAAAACGATACAGGACCCGGCAGTCCAACAAAATCACACTCCACCGGTATTCTCGATTGTCTCTCCGCATAGAGGTCGCAGAACGCCTCGTCGGCGACATTCAGTTTAACGTAGTACACGGGAGGAGTCGGGACTTCGAAGGACTTGTGAAAGCGGAAGGTTGCTGAGCCGCTACAAACGCGCAAGGTCTCTTCGAATGCGCGCAAGGATTTTGTCCAACGGAATCTGCCCGCGATAATAAAGCGGTGCGGTCTTTGAATAGTCCGCTTCGAATTGCTTCCGAGTGTTCTCGTCTTCGATCGTGAACGCACCACTTTTTGCTACGTCATGATCCAAAGACTTGAAGCGCTTCTTCTTGTGCTCCAAGTATTCTGGAGTTCCGATGAAGTTCTGCACTGCTTCGACGTCGAGAAGTTGGTGGATGTCGTAGTAGTGTCTAAGGAAATTCGTTGGAATTTTCCCCGTCACTTTGAACTGGCCGTATTTTCGAACCACAGCCTGGACCTTTTCCACGAAAGTGTATTCGGGGTTATAACAGGGGATGTCGAGGGCCCGGTTGTCCGTGTATTGAAGTTTCCTCGCATCGGCGAACTGGACGACCCAAGAGGAGATTGTGACGGCGCGGTTGGGGGCGGTCTGATCGAAGCCGACTTCTAGGAGAATTCCGTCCTTGAGTCCAGCGATTGAACCAAAGTGAGTTTCGTAGCTTAGCCTGAGGCCGGCGTTCCTCAGCGTTTCATCGTCGTATGTCGTATCCCTCTCGACGGCTGTAATCCCTGGGATCTTGATCTTGTCCCGCAGCTTTTCATAAAACTGTCGTCTAGAGTCGATGTGCTGGGGCTTCTCGTGATTTGGATTTGTATCGACCTCCAGTCCATCGAAAGGTTCGATGCGAATGTCGATGTCTTCGGAAAAGCGATGAATAACCCCAAAACCCTTCGAGAGCGAAGTGCCGCCCTTGAGCTCAAAGGCTAAGCCAAGCTGTTTGAGCCCAAAGACGGCGTGCATGATCCAGTAATCCTTTTCAACGAGAGCCGGATCATTGATTTTCTCGCTGTCGGCAACAGTCTCGACAAGCGCCTTGAAATCGCTTCTCTCATGCAGAAAGGCGTCAGACGGCATGTTGCAGCATCTCCTGAAACTTTTTCTGCGTGGAGTATTTGCCGTAGAGAGAAACCGCCCGTGAGAGCTTTTTGGGATTCATCTCTTTGGCCTTTTCGCGAACGCGAGAAAGAACGGCGTCCCGATCCTCCGCAAGGTCGCTCAGTTCATTGACAAGATCAACCAGCAGAAACTCAGGAGAGAGTTGCCTTGGAACATTCAGGCGGCGCTCGAAGGTGACCATACGATTGCCGAGCGGAAATGTCCCATGCCGTTTCTGATTGTAGACAACCCGTTTGTTGTAGAGCTGCGTTGTGCCAAGTCCCAACTGGTTGTAGGCATTCGGGGAGGTCAGGACAAAACGGTCCGTCTTCAAGAATGCCTTCACCAGCTCGTGCTCGTCCGCAGGAGCCTCTCCAAATTCAAATTTACGAGGGCTGTAGTACAAGCCGGTACGGAGCTTCTGGAGGGTCCCGTCGACAGTCAGTTCTTTGAGGTGTCGATCAACACTGTGGGACCAAGGCAAAAGGTCTTCTCTGCGGTACACACGTCCAGGGCGGAGATGTCGCTTCAACTGCTCAAGCGTGCTCGTCCGCATTTTCCCTGATCCTCCACAGTTATGTTATTCTTTGTGCCTTCTATTGTCAATATATTTAGTAAAATATCATGCATAATTATACACAACTACTTACTTATCTATGGCTTGACAGCAAACCACTTCAAGACTATAGCGACTCTTTCGAAGTAAGGTGCGGCAGAGACAAATCATCGAGCAATCGCGCTCTATGCTATTGGGATCAATAGCGCTTATAGATTCTGCAGACAGTGTCTGCAGAATCTCTGCCTCCGGCGATGCGGGCGATAGAGCTCATCGCGACTTTTCCATCTCAAACAGTTGGCATTATTAGAGCCCTAGCCCGATTCCCTGTCCTTCCACCAAGAGTGATCAGTCATAACGTGCGGTTCATTGCGCTGTCTCGCGCGCCCGTGGACCGAGTATCCGTCCCAGAGCCATCCCGTCGACTACCGTTGCTGCGGAATCTTCGAGGTAATAGCGCAGTAGTGACATGGTGTCTCCGTCGGCCGCTTCAATCCTGTCCAAGTGACATGACAGACATTGCATTGATGTCTGCGCCGACAACAGCAGATTGCGAACCAGCAAATGTGGTGAAACCACGTTGCCGAGTTGTTCATCGGACAGAACTCCATTGTGAGAGCTTTTAGCCGGCCACAGCCAAATCGAAAGTTCGCCGAGGTAGACCGTCGCTCGCACCCCCCCGATCTCTACCTCCCCTGCAGATTGCGGCCCGCAGAAACGGACGAGCGGATAAAAGCGCTCTCGTATCAGTTGAACAATATGCTTGTTCATCAAGTTTTCTTCCCGATTTACTTGATCGATCCGATTCTTGCTATTAAATACTGAGCGGCCGTTCCATGTCTGCTGTCGGCGACGTTTAGAGACTGATTCCGTGGGCGTTGAGGTTGAGTCCGCTGCCGGTAGGAGACTGTGCGTTTTCCGCGACGGACTGCGTGAGCGAGTGGCCCGCTTGTTCAAGCGCATTTTCGCGTGTGATGGGCTGCGCGTGCCGGTCAAAGAACTGGCCTTGGCTGTCGATGTGTAACCAGCGGTGAGTTTCAGGATGTTGGTAGCTGTGGATGCCGTCGGTTTCGCGTTGCCACTTGTAGACCTGGGCTTCTGTTGGAAGAGCTGATTCGATGGGGCCGTACTGGCGGTTGCGCTCGCCTTGTTCGGGGGTGATCTGAGATTGTTGTTCCGGTTTCAATTCATTGTGGTGTTGCACAGTCTTCTCCTTTGGAGTTTGGGATCGTGAATGCGCAGGTTGTCCCTCGTGAAAATCGAGAGCGGAGGTCTTGCTCACATTGGTGCTGAGGCGCTGGGCAAGGGTGGCGGCATCATTGGTGTAAATGTGGGCGTCCTGGGACGCACGCGAAATGGAGACGTAGGCAAAGCGGGGGTTGAGGAGTTCGGAGAACGTATTGGTGTCCATATTGACGAGGACGCGGTCTTCGGTCAAACCCTGGGAACTGTGGCTGGTAACGGCATAGCCGTGATCGAAGTGCCGCATCGGAGCGGGGTCGAAATTGACAGTTCTTCCGTCATCCATTTTGACGGTCAAGCGATTGTCATTGCCGATGGCCTCGATCCTGCCGCGATCACGGTTGTGCACGTCGAGGTCCTTATTATTGTGCGTGAACTGGATGCGATCACCGGTCGAGAACTCACGCGGAAGGCTGGTGTAAACATTGACTCCGCGCAAACGCTGCGGATCGTAGGCCACCTGCTGGCCATCTGCTCTGGCAACGGTCACTCGATTGTTGGCGGGATCGGTCGCGACGACCGTGGCGTAGCTGTTTCTTTCCAGGCCCAGCTGTTGGCTGCCACGAATGTACTGCACGGTGTCGGCGGGGTCGTACCTGGCGGCCCACGCTCGATCTGCGCCGGTCATGTCGTTTCGAGCCACGAGCACCGGAAAAGAAACATTCTCTTTTCCAAGTGCGCCAGAGGCTTGTAACTCGGTCCGCACGGCCTGATTGATGTCTCGCCGGGAAGCGTTGTCGGGAGAGACGATCAAAGTTTTTTCGGGGTTCGAGGCGTAGTCTCTGGCGATGGCGGCGATGCGCTCCTGAGGGTTGGAAAGCTCTGTAATGCGGCCCTGAGCTTGCAGCAGGGAGATGCCCGTGTGGGTCTCATTCCTGGCAAGATGTTCGACGGCTTTGAGCAGTTCGGGGTCCTTCTGGCGCACGATCTGGTCGAGTTGGGCGGTTCGCATTCCGGCGTCCTGCAACTGCTCGAAGGGTTTCCCCGCGTCTACGGCCTGATGCTGGCGTGTGTCGCCGATAAGCAGAACGCGATCATGGGGGCCTAGCCGGTCGAGGAATTCCTTCATCTGCTGGGTGCTGGTCAGACTCGACTCATCAATCAAGAAAAGGCGGCGATTTGCCGGGTCGTCGCGGTTGGTCTGGGCCTGCTCGCGGGTTCCCATCGCCAAATAGGCTTGCAAGGTGTCGGCGGAGATGCCGGCAGCCTCGCGCAGCTGGTGAGCGGCGCGTGCGGTCGGGGCGAAACCCGCCACTGTGTAGCCGTTGTGCTGGGCAGCTTCGCGGACGGCTGCGAGAGTGGTGGTCTTGCCAACTCCCGCCAAGCCCTGCAAGCCGTGGATTCGATCACGCGAGGTCAGTATCTCCTCGATGGCGCGGCGCTGGGCCGGATTCAAGAACTCAATCGCAGCGGCGTGAGACGCAGCGCGTTGTTCGCTCATGATGGGCGGAACGGTGTTCTGTCCGCGCTGCATGTGCTCAACTGTCGCTCGTTCGGCGGCGATGGTTTCGGGCGTCGTTAATAGTGGCCCGGTGTTGTGCTTCTGAGCCTGCACGGTCTGGAATTCTCCGATAGCGTGGCGGTGCTCGAAGTTGTCGCGCACCTGACTGAAGGTAAGGTCTCCCATACCACGGCGAAGCGCGTCGCGCATGATGTCGCGCTGGTCGATGACCGCCTCGCGCTCGAAGTTGCGTTCCTTGGCATAGGAGACGGCTTCCTGCGCGCGCCGGGGCGCGTCGGGCACTCGGTTCTGTTCCTGCGTATAGGCTCGTTCGCGCGCCTCGGCCACGACGCGATTAGCCTGATTGCCGAACTTCGCGGCGAGCTGGCGGTGAGCTTCAATGACCTCGGTGGGCGTAAGAATCTGCTTTTTGTCGCGGGTGTTGTGGGCAGCGATCTGCGCGGCCTCCGGCCCGCTGAAGCCGCTTTTCGCCATGGCCTGCTCGATCTGCTGGCGGCGGGGGCTGGAAGCGTCCAAGTACTCCTGCGAATAGCCTTTGATCTCCGGTGCGCCTCTTTTCCCTGTCTCGATTTCATAGCCGAGATTGCGAAGCTGATAGGTCAGTTCCGCTTGATAGACAGCGGTCGCGAACTCTTGACTCTGGAAGAGACCGCGCTCCTGTAGGGCACGCGTGGAGCCATCCTGGCGCTCCGTCATATTGAAGATGACGGCGTGGGTGTGAAGCTGGGGAGCGGCGTAGCCATTGACCGGGCGGGCGGTGTCATGTTCGAACTTTGCGGCGATGAATTTGCCGGTGGTCTCGGCGGCGTGGTTGCCGCCGATCCGCGCCTGGGTGTACCGCTCCAACTCTTTGAGGGCGGTGGTGACCGCGTGCCGATGAGCTTCTCTCACTCGCTCATCGCCGCCAACTAATGCCGTCAAGGAAACGGATTTCGCGGCGGAGAACGTCGCATCCCAACCGGCCCTGTGCTCGACCGGCTTGACGGTGGTTCCGTCTGCGGTGGCATAGGATTGCCCGCTGCGATGACGCACCAGTTGCTCGCCAGTGATCGGGTCTTGGCCTTCGCTCAAGCGGGCAAAGTGCTGTGCGTCAACCGCTCCGGCAAGGCCGAATTGCTCGGCCAACTTGCCCTGCCACTCGCCGACGACGGCGCCGTCTTGCTTCCAGTAGTTTTGCTCGGTAGACGTGAACTCTTTGGCGTGGTAGGTCTGCGCCTGGGCGGAGCTGAGGACTTTTGAGATGGTGAGCAAATGTGCCTCTTAATTCGTAATAAAGTCCAAGGTTGTTTGTGTCGGCTCCTCGGCGTTGACGATGTTGTCGGCCTCTGCGCCGGTGTTCTTTCCGGCGTCGGACGCCGCCCCAGCGGCGTTTTCTTCGACCGGCTTTGCCTCAAGATCAACTGCCGCACGCGGTGCTGCGGGCGGCAGGGCCGGTGGGGGGGCGGCGGTGCCGTCGCGGGCTTTGGCCTTTATATTCTTAGGGTCGAAGGTGAGCTTCTCGTCCGGCAAATGTCTGCGCTCGAATGGAATCTGATGCCCCTCGATATCGAGGTAAGGAAAGGAGAAGCCGGTGACGTAGTTCTCGTATTTGATGAAGGCGTGCAGGTCGGGCAGTCCCGAGATTTCTGATTCCATCACTGCGGGCTCGACCTGGATGTCCAGCGCGAAATTTCTGCCCGAGCGGGTTCCGTCGAAGTGGCTTTCTTTCATACGCTCGATTTCGACCTTGCCGATCGCCTTGCTGACCCACTCGCCTGCATTCGGCTCCTTGGTTTTGAGGAAGATACTGGTTGTCGGCATGGATAGCATGACCTCTGCCAGGTGACCGTAAATCACCTCCAACTGAGCCTTCCCTTGAAAGCCCATGATGATGGGATTGTTGCTCTTGCGGTTCTCGGTAAGGGCGGTGTGAAACTGGGGAAGACGCTGCAAGCTGGCCAGCTCGTCGAGCACAAACCAGACCCGTTTCTGGTGGGCTTTCGGTTCGTTCAGGAGGCGCAGCACGAGCATGTCGATCCACACGCTTTGCAGCGGACGAAGTGCCTCGCGCTCAGCCGGAAGCGAGGTGATGAAGATCCATCCCTGGCGTGTTTCCGACCACTCGGTTGCGGTCCACTCGCCGTTGCCAGCACCCTTGTGCGGCAAGAGCCGAAGGCTCTTTGCCACCTTGCTCAGAGAGGCCAACACGCCAACTCGTTGCGGGGGCGCTGAGGCGTCGATGAAGTTGGCCACCTCTGTCCGAGCGACTCGATTGTCGATCTCTTTTGGGTTACTCATCCATTCGATAAGCTCCTCCGGGGTCGGTCCATAGCGCAGCAGATACGCAAAGATCTGCTGCGGAATCTCGAAAAAGAACTCGCCCTTTTTGTCTTGCGGGGGCTGGAATAGCGAGACGGCGATTGCGTCCGCTTCCGAACTTGTCCGCAATTCTTCGGCTGGTCCCCAGTACGGACATCGCCGGTCGAGCGGATTGAGAATGATGTCGTGCGTCGGGTCGTAAAAGCGGCGTGTGTACTCTAAAGCCGGATCGTAGACGATGGCGGAATCGCCGCGGCTTCGAATCTGCCGGAGCATCTGCATAATCATGGTGGTTTTGCCTCCACCGGTGTCCGCGATGATCTGCACGTGCTGCGACTCGGCCTTGGCGGGGATGCGAAGCATGTCCGTCATGCCGTCGATTTTGATGCCAAGTCCCTCCCCCTGTACCTTGCGGTTGAACTCTTTCGGCGTGAGCCGCTCCGTCCCTTTTAGCCGACGCCCGTACCTCATTTGCTTGCGGCGTTTGATGTCCTTTCGGATGGAAAACGGGAACTGGAGCAGCAACGATAGGAGACCGAAAAACAGTGGCAGCTGGTAAATCTCGGATAGGCTGTCGCCACCGTAAATCGCACTCTTGAGGTAGGCACTCAAGGGCGCATCGATGTACGTGCGCTCCGGCTCCTGGTACAGCAGAACATAGCCGGCCTGCAAGGCGGACTGCGAGAGAGCAAGCGGCAGCGGTCTTGCTCCGGGTTCCGGGGTGTTGCCGTCTGCCACGTCCGCGTCCGTGGCTGGTCGCGGTTGGATTCCGCGAGCGCCGATCATCACCAGGCGGTACTTGTCTTTGCGGCTGGCGGAGACGCTGCCCGCAACGCTCGACCGGATGTAGATCGGCGTGTAGAAGCGCTGCAGCGGAGTGTTGCCAAAGGTGAAGCGCAGGTAGACGAAAAGTCCGGTGAGGATCACAGCAAAGAGCACTGCGCCATAGGTGTAGATGGCGCTGTGCGGCGGGAAAATGATCGTTTCTTTTCGTCCCCAGTGAATGCTTGCCATTAGTCTTTCTCCAAGTCTGTCCGCGTCTTGATCGCCAAGCTGCGTTTGTGCTTTTTGACCTCGGCTATGATCCCGTCGAAGACTTCGGGTGTTATCTTCTGCCCTGTCGTGAGTGGTTTCAGAAGGTTCGTGAGCATGAGCCGAACGCCGATAATTTCGACCAACTCCGGGCTCACGGGTGGATCGCCGGAGTCGCACGCCAACTCGTCAAGAATCAGCTGCCGGATGAATTCGCCACGCTGAAGGCCGTGCTTTCTTGCCAGCCCTTCGATGTCCTCAACCTCCCGCGGACTGAGCTTCGTGGTGACGCCGATGCGTCGGTATGACGCTTTCGCTTTGGCCTCGGCGGTAAGCTGTTCGTCATTGAAAAGAGACATAATTGCCTCGCTTTTGGGCTGGTGTCCCTAGGTGTCCTTGGGTGTCCCCAGGGACACGTAGCAGCTGTAAGCTGCTGCATTCATTCGGTTGCCTCTAGGTGTCCGTAGGTGTCCCTGGCACGACCCTTGGAGGGATGGAGTGTCAAAATTCTTCCGGTGCGAAGCACCGTTCTTGCACCACCACGAAACTGAATGCAGGATCACGCCCTCACAGCTCGCACAGAAGGCGTGGACTCCAGCCCGGCTACCAGCTTCTTTGCAGGCTCCTCCGCTGACCCATTGCTCGGACCTTTACGAACACGCAAAGTCGAAGCAACCTGCCTGGCTTGTGGCGTCTTGAGAAAGTCCTGGAAGTCACGGTCTTTCGAGAAGACATAATTGAGCGCCTTATCGACAACATCGTCGGCGGATGCGTGGATGAAGGCGGCATACTGATCGACCTGCGTGGCGGTGACCTCATCGAGTCGGACAGAAGCACAGATGTGGCGGCTCTGGTTGATCTCAAGCAGTGGCATGTGGGTTCTCCTTTATAGGTAGTGGAATTAACGAATCGTTGTGCGCAGAATTGGCTAGCAAGTCAGCAGCAATAGGCGCCGTAGTCCGTGCCGATCCTGAAGCATGTTGTACCTCGAAGACGGGCTCAATAAGGAAGCGTTTCACGTCTCGGTCATAGCCGCGAAGCGCAAGCACCTCGCGGACAACGCGGCGGCCTGGCTGACGTTCAACATGGACGACAAAATCGACCGCTTCTGCGATCTCGGCTTCGGTATCGGCGAACGTGCTTTGCGCGTGACTGCGCATCACGAGATTGGCGAAACGGTGAAGGGCTTTCTCCGCCGAGTTGGCGTGGATCGTAGCCATCGAACCCGCATGGCCCGTGTTGAAGGAATCGAGCAGCGTTCGTGCCTCGATTCCGCGGACTTCCCCGAGAATGATGCGGTCCGGTCGCCAGCGGAGAGCGGACTTTAGAAGGTCGTCGAAAGTTATCT